>OIXH01004039.1_pt1 | contig 12334 bp, 7 predicted proteins | sample 1587741 | NCBI WGS metagenome assembly OIXH01 (sample SAMEA3888916, study PRJEB22519) | human gut metagenome | biome: human gut; feature: human-associated habitat; material: faeces | place: Denmark | collected 2011 | reverse complement strand
AGCCTCTTGCATCGACATCCATAAATCACAAATCATAGATCATAAATCAAAAACAGTTTATGTTAGAAAGATTTATAGATAAAACGACGTTTGAGTCGCAAGAGGATTTTATTAAAAACTTCAAGATCAAGGTTCCGGAGAACTTCAACTTCGGATATGATGTGGTAGACGCTTGGGCGGAGGAAGAGCCGGATAAGAAAGCGTTATGTTGGACAAACGATCATGGAGAGCATATTGATTTTACGTTTGCCGACTTGAAACGGTATACGGACCAGACGGCTTCTTATTTCCAATCCTTGGGGATCGGACATGGCGATATGGTGATGCTGATACTCAAACGTCGTTATGAGTTCTGGTTCTCTATCATCGCATTGCATAAATTAGGGGCTGTCGTGATACCGGCTACACACTTACTGACCAAGAAAGATATCGTTTATCGTGCGAATGCCGCCGATATCAAGATGATCGTTTGCGCCGGAGAGGAAGTGATAACGAAACATATCATAGAGGCTTTGCCGGACTCACCGACCGTAAAAAGTGTTGTATCCGTAGGGCCGGAAATACCGGAAGGTTTCGAGGATTTCCAACAGGGTATCCAAAACGCCGCTCCTTTCGTCCGCCCGTCTCACCCAAATAGCAATGACGATATCTCTTTGATGTATTTCACCTCCGGTACGACTGGAAACCCGAAAATGGTGGCCCACGACTTTACGTATCCGCTGGGGCATATCGTGACCGGTAGTTTCTGGCACAACTTGCATAAGGACAGCCTTCACCTGACGATCGCGGATACGGGCTGGGGCAAGGCAGTTTGGGGTAAGCTATATGGGCAATGGATCGCCGGAGCGACCGTATTTGTTTACGACCACGAGAAATTCACGCCTGCTGATATGTTGCAGATGATACAGGATTACCGGATCACCTCGCTTTGCGCTCCTCCTACGATCTTCCGTTTCTTAATTCGTGAGGATATGACTAAATACGATTTATCATCTTTACAATATTGTACGATCGCCGGCGAGGCCTTGAACCCCGCCGTGTTCGACACGTTCTATAAGTTGACCGGCATTAAATTGATGGAAGGCTTCGGCCAGACAGAGACTACGCTGACAGTCGCCACTTTCCCGTGGATGGAGCCGAAACCGGGCTCTATGGGTGTTCCCAACCCGCAGTACGATGTCGATTTATTGCGTCCGGACGGAAGCCGTGCGGAGGATGGCGAGCAAGGACAGATCGTGATCCACACAACAAATGGCAAGCCTATCGGGTTATTCAAGGAATATTACCGGGACGCAGAACGTACCCGGGAAGCTTGGCACGATGGCCTGTATTACACGGGAGACGTGGCTTGGCGTGACGAGGATGGTTACTTATGGTTCGTTGGCCGCGCGGACGACGTGATCAAGAGTTCAGGCTATCGTATCGGGCCGTTCGAGGTGGAAAGTGCCTTGATGACTCACCCTGCGGTAGTGGAATGTGCTATCACCGGTGTCCCCGACGAGATCCGCGGACAGGTAGTAAAGGCCACGATCGTATTGGCGAAGGATTATAAGGATAAAGCGGGTGATGCCTTGGTCAAAGAATTGCAAAATCACGTGAAACGTGTCACCGCTCCTTACAAATATCCCCGTGTTGTCGAATTCGTGGACGAACTGCCGAAAACAATCAGCGGAAAGATCCGACGGGTAGAGATCCGGGATAAAGATAATAAATAATAAATCATAACTTTCTTGAAAAGGATCGCTGTAAAAATAGGAAGCAATGTCCTGACCCGCAAGGATGGGACGCTAGATATCACCCGCATGTCCGCGTTGGTTGACCAAGTAGCGGACTTGCACCGGCAAGGTATGGAGATCGTCTTGATCTCCTCCGGTGCCGTGGCTTCTGGACGAAGCGAGATAAAGGCCGGCAAAAAGCTGGATCCCGTATCAGCCCGGCAACTGTATTCGGCGGTAGGACAGGCCAAGTTGATCAACCGGTATTACGAGTTATTCCGGGAGCATGGCATGACTTGCGGGCAAGTGCTTACTACAAAAGAGAATTTCGGGAGTCGTACGCATTACCTGAACCAGAAGCATTGCATGGAGGTAATGCTTGAAAACAAGGTGATCCCCATCGTAAATGAGAATGATACGATATCCGTAACCGAGTTGATGTTCACGGATAATGATGAGTTATCCGGCTTGATCGCTACGATGATGGGAATGGATGCCTTGGTGATTCTCAGTAATATAGACGGGATTTACAATGGAAATCCGTCGGACCCGGATAGTTCCGTGATCCGGGAAATCGAATGTGGGAAAACAGATTTGTCGGAATATGTACAGACTAGCAAATCATCCTTTGGACGGGGAGGTATGTTGACGAAATGTCATATCGCCCAAAAAGTGGCGGACGCAGGTATTGCGGTTATCATCGCCAACGGCAAAAAGGATAATATCCTTCCGATGTTATTGGCGGTGGATAGCGACACGGTCTGCACCCGTTTCATTCCGGCCTCGAAACCCGTCAGCAGCGTAAAGAAATGGATCGCCCACTCCGAGGGTTTCGCCAAAGGGGAAATACATATCAATAAAGGAGCCGAGGAGGCATTGACCGCCCCGAAAGCGACTAGCGTATTATTGGTTGGAGTAACCCGCATCGAGGGTGATTTCGAAAAAGATGATATCGTAAAGATAATGAATGAGGAAGGCGTGCAAATCGGCGTAGGCTGTACCGCCTATGACAGCGAGGAAGCACGTAAGCAAATAGGGCAACGGGATTTAAAACCGCTTATACATTATGATTATCTATATCTGGATTAAAAAGTATGAATGTAAAAGATATGCTGCGACAGGCATCGGATGCGGCTAAACAATTGATAACGCTATCGGATCAAACGATTATCGGGATCTTAAAGGAGACAGCGCAGGTTCTACGGACTCATACGGAGGAGGTACTCGCCGCGAATCGCCAAGATCTGGAACGTATGGACCCAGCGAACCCGAAATACGACCGGCTGAAATTAACAGAGGAAAGGCTACAAGGTATCGCCGCCGATATGGAGAATGTATCGACATTACCTTCTCCATTAAATAAGGTCTTGAGTGAGACTATCCGCCCGAACGGAATGGTTATCCGAAAAGTAACCGTGCCTTTCGGGGTGATCGGCGTGATCTATGAGGCTCGTCCGAATGTTACCTTCGATGTTTTTTCCTTATGTTTCCGAAGCGGTAATGTTTGCGTACTAAAGGGTGGATCGGATGCGGACTTCTCTAACCGAGCCTTGGTACGCATCATCCATTCTGTATTGGAGCGTCAGGGTATAAATCCGGCTGTATGCACTTTACTACCTCCGGATCGAGAGGCTACGGCGGAATTACTGGGAGCGGTCGGCTTGGTTGACTTAATCATTCCTCGTGGAAGCAGTTCCTTGATTCACTTTGTCCGGGAACATGCGAAAGTTCCGGTGATCGAGACTGGCGCTGGTATCTGTCATACCTATTTTGATCGCTCCGGAGATAAAGGCAAGGGACGTGAGATCGTAAATAACGCAAAGACACGGAGGGTCAGCGTATGTAATGCCTTGGATTGCTTAATCATCCACCGAGAACGTCTATCTGATCTTCCGTATATCTGTGAAAAGCTTCCGGACAGCAACGTAATCATTTATGCGGACGAACCGGCTTATGCCGCTCTATCCGAACATTATCCGGAGACGCTTTTACAACAGGCTAACGAAAACAGTTTCGGTACCGAGTTCCTCGATTACAAAATGAGTATCCGTACCGTATCCTCTTTAGACGAGGTTCTATCACATATCGCCCGCTACAGTTCAAAACATAGCGAAAGCATAATCAGCGAAGATCCGGAAACTATCCGGCGCTTCCAGCAATTGGTAGATGCCGCTTGCGTATACGCAAATGTATCTACCGCCTTTACTGATGGGGCCCAATTCGGATTCGGGGCGGAGATCGGAATCAGTACCCAAAAGCTACATGCCCGGGGACCGATGGCGCTTCCTGAATTAACGACTTATAAATACATCATAGAAGGAGACGGGCAGACGAGAATATAGGAACTCGCCTGTCTCTTTCTTCTTGAACAACACTTAAATCTAAACGAATAATGTCAACAGTAATAGATTCAAATATTTTCAACACTTTAGTTTCAAATACATTCTATTCCTGTCCTTTAGGAGGGGCTATCTATGATACGGAAGGAAATCTGATAGACTTGAATAAGGCGATGTTCGCTCATTTTTCCTTGGCGGATAAGCATGACTTTATTATAGAACATCTATTTAATAACATCGTACTAACCGATTCCTTGAAGTCATCTTTAAGAAAAGGTGACGCAATTATATGCGAAGAGCCCGTCACGTTTAAAGTAGAACCCATCTATACCGATGAACAGGGGCTTAGCGGGTATACGCTTTGGCTTACGCAGCAGGGAGAAAAAGAAACTGACAGGGAAAATAAACTATTGATGGGACAATTGAACGAGAGCCGGATATTGATGCGGCAAGCGTTGGAAGACGGTAAATTAGCCGCTTACTCATTCAGCTTCGACCGTTTCTCCACTTGCGACAAAAAGCATTGTAACCGCTGTTTTCAATTCTACGGCACGACCAATACTCTATTAGATAAAAACAGGTTTATATGCAGGGCTTTATCATCCGTACGTAAGCCCGAGGATAGTTTGGATTTCTTCTATCTGTTCAATAAAATCCGGGACGAGAAATTATCGTCTCACAACGTCACCTTCCACCTGAGGAATCAAGACGGGACTTATAAGATGTATGAAATATCGGGTAAAAGCATGGATATTGATGAAAGCGGCACCCCACATGTCATTATAGGTAGCATTATCGAAAAGGAAAACGACGAGCTAGCTATCGCGGATCATCAGAAATCCAAGGATCTTTCCCTATTGAAATCTACGTTTCTGGCAAATATGACGCACGAGATCCGGACTCCGCTAAATGCCATCGTCGGCTTCTCCGATATGTTAGGACTGGAAGATGATCCGGAAATGCGTGAACAGTATATTTCCATGATTAAAGAAAATAACACGGCTTTGCTCGAATTAATCAATGACACACTCGAGATGTCCAGAATCGAGTCCAATACGATCAATTGGTCATATGAGGATGTAAATCCGCTCGCTATCATGCACGATGTATACGAATACGCCTCTCCCCGCATATCCGAAAACGTACGGTTAATCTTGGATGATTCTCCAAACGTATCTCTTCACACGGATAAACATAAGCTTATGCTTATCTTGAAAAAACTACTTTCTAACGCCCTCCGATATACGGAGAAAGGAGAAATTCATTTCGGATACCAATCGTTGTATCCGGTCAGCGTGCAATTTTACGTGTCCGATACAGGCAACGGCATCCCGAAGGACAAACTAGGGCACATCTTCGAGCGATTCCTGCAATTGAACGAATTTGAACCGGGTACCGGATTGGGACTTTCAATCTGTAAAGGTCTGGTTACCGCCATGGGAGGTACCATTTGGGTGAACTCGGAGGAAGGGAAAGGTTCTACCTTCAGTTTCAAACTACCCATAACACCTCCGGATACGATCTCTTAAACAATTCCTTGGTCTTTCTAAAGGATAATTGACAAGTAGTCATTATCTTTGCCTTTAACAAAATATTATTGTAACAGATATGAGACATTTCACTTGCGTACAGGATTTAGGTGACTTGAAACAAGCGCTTAATGAAGCTTTCGAGATCAAGAAAGATCGTTTCCAGTTTAGTGAACTGGGAAAAAACAAGACGTTGTTGATGATATTTTTCAACTCAAGCCTACGTACCCGCTTAAGCACCCAAAAGGCTGCCATGAACTTAGGTATGAACACGATCGTTTTGGACGTTAACCAAGGTGCATGGAAGCTGGAAACAGAGCGAGGTGTTATCATGGATGGTGATAAACCGGAGCATTTGCTGGAAGCTGTTCCTGTAATGGGCTGTTACTGCGATGTGATCGGGGTCCGTTCTTTCGCACGCTTTGAGAATAAAGAAGATGATTATAACGAAAAGATATTGAGTCAGTTCATCGAGCATTCCGGCCGGCCGGTATTTAGCATGGAAGCGGCGACACGCCATCCGTTGCAAAGTTTCGCCGACTTGATCACGATAGAGGAATATAAGAAAACAGCTCGTCCGAAGGTAGTCATGACTTGGGCTCCTCATCCGAAATCATTGCCGCAAGCCGTTCCAAACAGCTTTGCCGAATGGATGAACGCTACAGATTATGAGTTTGTTATCACTCATCCGGAAGGTTATGAGCTTGATCCTAGATTCGTAGGCAACGCTAAAGTGGAATACGATCAGAAGAAGGCTTTTGAAGGAGCGGATTTCATTTACGCAAAGAACTGGTCCGCTTATAAAGATCCGAATTACGGACAAGTAATCAGCACTGATCGTAGCTGGACCGTAGACGCAGAGAAAATGGCGCTTACGAATAACGCTTATTTCATGCATTGCTTGCCGGTTCGCCGCAATATGATCGTTTCCGATGATGTGATAGAGAGCCCGCAAAGTATCGTAATCCCCGAGGCGGCAAACCGTGAGATCTCCGCACAAACCGTATTGAAAAAAATATTGATGGGATTATCTAATCTTTAGGATAGAGAGATAGTGTATTCTTTACGATGGGCATTCTTAGGTGTTTATAACAGGCATTCTTAACACCTTAGAATGCCCATTGTAAGCATCTAAGAATAGGCATCAAGGTTTTTCAATGTAAACGAGCCATCCCAACAATAAAAGAGTACTCCCCTACTCTTGTAGAAAAGTACTCTTTCTATGGCTGAAAACAAATCTATTAAGCCTCTCCTGTCGGACCTGCGAAGTCCTCAAAATTAGCTGTTTTGTTATTATTATTTCCTGCTTGAAGTTGCTCCCCAAATTTCTTGATATTGTCTTGCAAAGCGAATAACAAACGTTGAGCGTTATCCGGAGTTAAGATTACGCGGCTTTTTACTTGTGCCTTAGGAGCTCCCGGAACCACCCGGATGAAATCTAGGATAAATTCAGAGCTTGAATGAGATATAATAGCCAAATTGGCGTAAGTTCCTTGTGCCATCTCTTCAGATAACTCGATCTGAATCTCGTTATTGGCAGGTTTGTTGTTTTCCATACTTTCTTCTTTTAAATTTATGGTGATTAAAAATTGCGAAGACAAATATACATATTTATTCCGGGTTACAAAGGGGTTGAAGACTATAAATGCAAAAACGACTACCTTCTCAGGCAGTCGTTTTCTAGTTGTGTTTTTAATTCTCAATTCTTTAGACCAATGTAAAAATACCTTTTGTGTTTGATATAATTGGTTTTGGCGTTTTAGTTAAGGTTTGTTTTGTCTAAGTGCTAATCTCTTTCACTTGAACTTTACAAAAGTAAGGGCTTTAGCAAAGACCACCAAATACTATATGTGCAATAAATAATACTATATCATCAACACTTGACACAAATCAATGTAAACATGCTTTAAATCATGTTTTAAATTATAAACCTCGAACGGGAATATTTCTCCCTGTACTCTGTAGGGGTACTCCCCCTACGCCGTTTGAATACCCGGTTGAAATTCGATAGATTATTAAAACCGCACCTGTAACATATTTCAGAAATACTGTCACTTGTATCGGTCAAACGGCATACCGCCTCGGCTACCCGGATCTCATTCAAGTTATCGATAAATGTCTTTCCCGTCCACTTCTTCAAGAAACGCATCAATGAGGCATCGCTCATATTTGTTAACTTAGCCACTTCCGACAAGGTGATACGTTTTTGATAATTTTCGTGTAAATATAACATGATACTATCTAAACGATCGGTATCGTTATTATTATAGTTCTTTACCGTGTTCACGGCATTCAACCGACGGGCTGCTTTATCCAAAGATAGAATCTTAAGAATCTCGACCAAACGCAACAGGTTCTTGAAAGAATCCGGCTTGTTATCGTTCGACAACATTCTTAATTTATCTTGAATGCCAAGTATCATTTCCCGGCTGAAAACAAGACCACTGGAAGCGTTATCAAACATATCCTTCATGGTCTTGAAATGCCGTCTATTGATCAAGCTATCAAATAACGATTTATGAAATTGTATCGTTATCTCAAAGATCCCATTACACGGACACTTATGGTTCGAGTAAGCATGCTTCGTTCCTCCCGCGATCAACACCAAATCCAGATCATCGATTTCCTCGACCGAATCGCCAACTATCCGAATAGCGCCAGCGGCATTCTCCAGATAGTTCAACTCAAACTCCATGTGTACATGTAACGGAAAATTAAACCCCGATTTCGGGCGTTGCATGACCAAGAAGCAATCTTCTGATGAAAGCGGGGTAGTTTCCTTCAATACGTCTACTTTCCCCATACACACAAAGCTTTTTTATTCGAGTATCAACGTACTGATTACCGGGCAATGGTCGGATGGGAACAGGTTATTCAACGTTTCAGTCAATACACCATGACGCAATACCTTGATATTCCCTTTCACGAAGATATAATCAATCCATTCACGCTTGTCGTAAGGGATCTTTCCAAAATCATGGAATGTCCATTCCGGGCCGTAAATAAACCCTGCGATCGTGCGGGAATGAGTCAAATGACGAGGATCACTCGGATTAGTCAATACTTGTATCGGCTCATCAGAAGGCACGGCATTGAAATCGCCAGTCACGATTATAGGCAAATTCTCGGATAATTTCTTCGCTTGCTCCAGCACCAATGAAGCTCCTTCATGACGAGCCACTTTCCCCATATGATCCAAGTGCGTATTCAAGAAGAAGAATTTCTTTCCCGTATTCTTATCTTTCAAGATCGCCCAAGTAGCTACGCGCTCGCATGCGGCGTCCCAACCTTTCTTACCAATGGCATTTATATCTTCGGCTAACCAGAAATTACCGCTTTTCTCAACGGAGAAACGATCCTTACGATAGAAAATCGGAGCGTACTCCCCTTTCGTCTTGCCATCCTCACGACCAACACCCACATAAGCGTATTCCGGTAAACGATTAAGCAAATCATTCAGCTGATTATTCAAGACCTCTTGCGCACCGAACACATCCGCCTCATAGAATTTCACTAAATCAGCAGCGAAATCTCTTCTGAATTTCCATTGATTATCCTTATCACCCGAATTATCGTAACGGATGTTATAAGACATTACATTCATTTTCTCATCGTTGTTTTTAGCGAATAAGCAACCAGTGGCAAATAAAGCCACCATTAAACAAAGTAAAATTCTCTTCATGATATTGATTATTATATGTTTCTTATATGTCTCAGTATTTATCTATGGTCTTTGTTACCTCGCAAAAATAAAGTTTATCCATTTATTAAGCAAATAAGGAAGAACAAAAAAGGCCGACAGATTGCTCTGCCGGCCTTTCTTTATAGTTTATTAAACGTTCCTATTCTTCATCATCTTTGTCCATGGCATTGAAATCAACCACGTTCTTGCGATTAGCGAAGATACGATCGAACTCATCCTTTGCGCCTACGATCAGCTTATCAAACTCACGCTGACCGGTACCGGCAGGAATCAAGTGACCACAGATAACGTTCTCTTTCAAACCTTCCAAACGATCTACCTTCCCGTTGATAGCAGCCTCGTTCAATACTTTCGTCGTCTCTTGGAAAGATGCGGCGGACATAAAGCTGTTCGTCTGCAAAGCGGCACGTGTGATACCTTGAAGGATCTGGTTGGCTGTAGCCGGAATAGCGTCACGTACCTCGACCAACTTAAGATCACGGCGTTTCAACATACTATTCTCATCTCTCAACTTACGTGCAGTCACGATCTGTCCGGCCTGCAATGTCTGAGAATCTCCCGGATCGGTAACAACTTTCTTGCCCCAGATACGATCGTTCTCGTCCATTACCTCCAACTTATCAACAATCTGCTGCTCCAAGAAGCGAGTATCTCCCGGATCAACCACCTCTACCTTACGCATCATCTGACGAACGATAACCTCGAAGTGCTTATCGTTGATCTTCACACCCTGTAGACGGTATACATCCTGAACCTCATTCACGATATATTCCTGTACAGCCGTCGGACCTTTGATCGCCAAGATATCCGAAGGAGTGGTAGCACCGTCTGATAGCGGCATACCCGCACGGATATAGTCGTTCTCCTGAACCAATAATTGTTTAGACAGAGGAACCATATATTTCTTAACCTCACCCAACTTAGACGTTACGGTGATCTCGCGGTTACCACGTTTGATCTTACCGAATCCTACCTCTCCGTCGATCTCAGATACGACAGCAGGGTTAGACGGGTTACGAGCCTCGAACAACTCGGTTACACGAGGAAGACCACCGGTGATATCACCGGCCTTACCTACGGCACGAGGGATCTTAACCAAAACCTCACCAGCTTTCACTACATCACCATTGTCTTTCACGACGTGAGCGCCCAACGGCAAAGAGTAGTTCTTCAAGTAATTACCATTCTCATCCACGATATGAGCGGCCGGAGCCTTCGTCTTATCCTTAGACTCGATGATGATCTTCTCCTTCAAACCGGTAGTCTCATCACTCTCAACCTTGTAAGTCACGTTCTCTACCAAACTCTCGAACTCGATCTTACCGGAAACCTCTGACACGATTACGGCATTGAACGGGTCCCACTCGATGATCACGTCACCCTTCTTAATTGAGTCACCGTTGTTGAAGAACAACTTAGAACCATAAGGTATATTATGAGTCAACAACACAATCTTCGTGTTCGGATCAACAATGCGCATTTCAGCCAAACGGCTTACTACTACCAAATGTTTCTTTCCGCTCACCTCGTCTACCGCCTCAACAGCACGAAGCTCGTCGATCTCTAAAATACCATCATATTTAGATGTAATACTATTCTCTGTAGCGATGTTGGATGCGATACCACCGACGTGGAATGTACGCAATGTCAACTGTGTACCCGGCTCACCGATAGACTGTGCGGCGATTACACCGACAACCTCACCCTTCTGAACCATGCGGTTCGTAGCCAAGTTACGTCCATAGCACTTAGCGCAGACACCCTTCTTAGACTCACAAGTCAATACGGAACGAATCTCGACGCTCTCGATCGGAGAGTCTTGGATTGCCTTAGCGGCATCCTCACGGATTTCCTCACCGGAACGAACGATAACCTCGCCCGTAATCGGATGGATCACATCGTGAACAGATACACGACCTAAGATTCTCTCATACAAGGAAGCGATCACCTCCTCGTTATTCTTCAATTCCGTACAAACCAAGCCACGCAATGTACCACAGTCTTCCTCGTTTACGATCACGTCGTGAGAGACGTCAACCAAACGACGAGTCAAGTAACCGGCGTCGGCAGTCTTCAAAGCGGTATCGGCCAAACCTTTACGAGCACCGTGAGTAGAGATAAAGTACTCCAACACGGACAAACCTTCCTTAAAGTTAGAAAGGATCGGGTTCTCGATAATCTGACCACCTTCTGCACCACTCTTCTGCGGTTTCGCCATCAAACCACGCATACCGGACAACTGACGAATCTGCTCCTTCGAACCACGGGCACCGGAATCCATCATCATATAGATTGAGTTGAATCCATCGTTATCCGCCGTCAATTGCTTAATCAAGATATTAGACAAGTTACTATTAACGTGTGTCCAAGTATCGATAATCTGGTTATAACGCTCGTTGTTGGTAATGAAACCCATATTATAGTTAGCCATGATCTGCTCAACCTCATCGTATCCCTTCTGAACCAACTCATCCTTTTCAGGCGGGATCAGAACGTCCGCTAAGTTGAAGGACAAACCACCCTTGAATGCCATATAGTAACCCAAGTTCTTGATATCGTCCAAGAACTGAGCGGTACGAGCCACACCACAAGCCTTGATTACCCGACCGATGATGTCGCGAAGAGACTTCTTGCCCAACACCTCGTTTACATAACCAATCTCTTTCGGAACGAACTCGTTTACCATCAAACGTCCAACGGAAGTCTCAACCATCGTCTTCACCAAGTTGCCGTTCTCATCCAAATCCTCCACGTAAACATGGATCGGAGCATGGATATCCAACTTCTTCTCATTGTAAGCGATCGTAGCCTCTTCCGGACCATAGAAAGTCAAACCTTCGCCTTGTGTACCCTTGCGCAACTTGGTAATATAATACAAACCAAGCACCATATCCTGAGAAGGTACGGTAATAGGAGCACCATTCGCTGGGTTCAAGATATTGTGTGAAGCCAACATCAACATTTGAGCTTCCAAAACAGCCTCATTACCTAACGGCAAGTGAACAGCCATCTGGTCACCGTCGAAGTCGGCGTTGAATGCCGTACATG
>OIXH01004035.1_pt1 | contig 12340 bp, 9 predicted proteins | sample 1587741 | NCBI WGS metagenome assembly OIXH01 (sample SAMEA3888916, study PRJEB22519) | human gut metagenome | biome: human gut; feature: human-associated habitat; material: faeces | place: Denmark | collected 2011 | reverse complement strand
CAGGCGGGTTTGGCGCGGAACTCGTCCTGTTTGACGGGCTGTTTCATCTGTTCCGTGTCCATCGACTCGTCGATCATGCCGGCGATCTTGACATATCCGCCCAGCGGCAGCCATCCCAGACCGTACTCGGTGTTTCCGCGTTTGAATTTGAACAGCGAGAACCACGGGTCGAAGAAGATGTAGAATTTCTCGACGCGGATTTTGAACACCCGCGCCATGATGAAGTGACCCATCTCGTGAATGCCTATCAGGATGGTGAAACAGAGGAAGAACTGAATGATTTTTACAAGAATGTCCACAAGCTTTAATTTTTAATTTTTTAATTGTAGGAACTCCGCCGCCAGCGCGCGGGCTTCGGCGTTCGCCTCGGCGTAATCGGCCAGGGTGGGCGAGGGGACGAATGCGGCGTGCTCCAGCGCGTAGCGGATGGCGCGCACGATGTCGAGCCATGCGCATTTGCGGGCGAGGAACGCCGCCACGGCCACCTCGTTTGCGCCGTTCATCGTGCAGGCCGCCGTGCCGCCGCGCCGCAGACAGTCGTAGGCGATGTCGAGCGCCGGGTATTTCGCGCGGTCCACTTCGGCGAAGGTCAGCTGCGGATGGTTCAGGAAGTTGAACCGCTCGCCGGGACGGTTCGCCCGGTCGGGGTACAGCAGCGCGAAGCTGATCGGCAGGCGCATGTCGGGCGTTCCGAGCTGGGCCTTGATCGCGCCGTCCTCGAATTCGACCATCGAATGGATGATCGACTGCGGGTGGAGCAACACCGAAATCCGTTCCGCCGGGGTCCCGAACAGCCAGTGGGCCTCGATCACCTCGAACCCCTTGTTCACGAGCGTCGACGAGTCGATCGTGATCTTCGCGCCCATGTCCCACTGGGGGTGGCGCAGGGCCTGCTCCACCGTGACGTTCGCCAGCTCTTCGGCCCGGAAGTCGCGGAATGCGCCGCCGCTGCACGTGACGATCAGCCTTCTGACCGGGGCGCGCTCGCCCACGAGACACTGGAAGATGGCCGAATGTTCCGAGTCGATCGGAATCACCGGGGCTTTCCGCTTCCGGGCCAGCGGCATCACGCAGGCGCCGCCCACCACGAGCGACTCCTTGTTGGCCAGCGCGAGCTTCTTGCCCGCCTCGATGGCCGCCACCGTGGGAGCGAGTCCGGCGTAGCCCACCAGGGCGTTCACCACCACGTCCGTGCCGCCTCCGGCCGCGACCTGCGCCACGGCCTCCTCTCCGGCATATACTTTGGTGTCGGTTCCCGCGAGTGCGTCGCGCAGCTGCGCGTAGTGCTGTTTGTCGGCGATCACCGCCGCGTCGGCGTCGAATTCCCGGGCCTGCCGGACCAGTCGTTCCCAGTTGCGGTTGGCCGTGAGGACGCGGACCTCGAAGCGGCCGGGGTTTTCGCGGGCGATGTCGAGCGTCTGCACGCCGATCGAGCCGGTCGAACCCAGTATTGCGAGTCTTTGTTTCATGCGTTTGTCAGAAGACGATGTACCCCTCGGGGTCCACGGGTTTGCCGTTGTTCCAGAGTTCGAATTCGAAGAGCCGGACCTCTCCGTCCTGCACTTCGGCGTTGTAGCCGATCAGTTCGCCCGAACGGATGGTCTGGCCGGTCGTTACGAGCGACTGCGAGAGGTTCTTGTAGACCGAGATCAGGTTCCCGGCGTGTTGCAGGACCACGATGTAACCCGTCTCCGGGGTCCAGAGGCTCTGAACCACCGTGCCGTTGTCGATGGCCGTGATGCGGTCGGCGGCGGTCGCGGCGATCTTCACGCCGAAATTTCCCTGCCGGATGTCGAATTTTCCGGTTATGATTCCCTCGACGGGCGTCGCCAGCTCGATGGCCTCGCGCACCTTGCGCCGCGAGCCGCCCTGTCCGGCGATGGCGTATTCGCCGTCGCCCTCCATCTGGGCCCGCAGGAGCGAGTCTTCGTGCGAGGGCATCACCAGCACCTTGCTGATGCGCGACGAGTCCGACGAGGCGAGCACGCGCGCCACGGGCGTGCGTCCCTCCATGATCAGGGCTATGTTCTCGTTGTAGGTCAGCATGTCGTTCATCATGCGCTCCATCGAGTCGAGCCGGATGATGTTCTGCACGAGGCTTTCGCGCGAACGGTCGGCCTCGGTGCGGTATCCGGGCAGGAATTCCAGGATGGGGGAGTACGCCACCAGCGACAGCGTGAGGATGAAGAGCATCAGCATGAACGCCACCAGTCCCGCGAGGATACTCGCCGGCGAGAGGTGCATGTGCCACTCCTCGGTGTTGTCCGTGGCGTTGAGCATGTTGAACCGGCGTTTGCGGAACAGGCCGCGCCACCATGCCCGTATGGTTTTCAGAAATTTCATCTCTCCGGGTACGATTTCTCTTTGTTAACCCTACAAAGATAGGCAAATTTGCATAAATCCTTTGCGGGGCGCGCTTAATTTTTTACCTTTGTGGATGTTTTGAACCAATGTCATAAACAGATAAAATAACATGGTAAAACCCACATTACTGGTACTCGCCGCGGGCATGGGCTCCCGCTACGGGTCGCTCAAACAGATGGACGGTGTCGGTCCCAATAACGAGGCCATCATCGACTATTCGGTCTACGACGCCATCCGCGCCGGTTTCGGCAAGGTCGTATTCGTCATCCGCCACTCCTTCGAGAAGGAGTTCCGCGAGGTCTTCTCGGCCGACCGTTTCGGCGGGCGCATCGCCGTGGATTTCGTTTTCCAGGAACTCGACTACCTGCCCGAAGGTCTTGCCGTTCCCGAAGGCCGTGTCAAGCCGTGGGGTACGAACCACGCCGTGATGATGGCAGCCGATGCGGTTCACGAACCCTTCGCCGTGATCAACGCCGACGATTTCTATGGCGCCGAGGCCTATAAGACCATCGGGGACTACCTGGCGCAGCTCGGCGAGAGCCGCAACAGCTACTGCATGGTCGCTTACGACCTGAACAAGACGCTTTCGGAGAACGGTACGGTTTCGCGCGGCGTCTGCGGCGTCGATCCGAAAGGCGACCTCACGTCGATGGTCGAGCGGACGCAGATCGAGCGGATGCCCGACGGCCGGATCGTCTTCCACGACAACGGCGCCGACGAGCCTCTTGCCGAGGACACTCCCGTTTCGATGAACCTCTTCGGCTTCACGCCCGACTTCTTCACCTACTCGAAGGAGTACTTCAAAGTCTGGTTCGAGGCCAACAAGGACAATATCAAGTCGGAGTTCTACATCCCGACGATGGTCAACAAGCTGATCGGCGACGGCACGGCTACGCTCCGCGTGCTGCGTTCGGCCGCCCAGTGGCACGGCGTCACCTACAAGGAGGACAAACCCGCGCTGATGGCCGCCATCGAGAAGATGATTGCCGAGGGTAAATATCCCCGGAATCTCTGGGCGTAGTTTTCGATTCTCACGGGCATCTTTCGCCCTGCCTTGTCCGGCCCGAACGGGAAATACTTCGGTATGTCCCGTCCGGGCCGAACTGCGTTATGGCAAAATCTGCTCCGCGATAATCAAAAACCGGTTCCGCTTCAGATGCAGTCATTTCCGTAATTCTCCCGAACGGGACGAATGGGACGCACTTGAGTGCTACCCGTCCGTCCCGTTCTTCACGATGCCCGGAACTTGCCAGCTCCTATTATCTCTGTCATTATAGGCCTACCTCTGCCTGTTTTTGCCACCGCCTGTATACTTCTGCCCGTCGCTTGCCCGCCGCTCCAGCTTGCCCGCCGCTCCAGCCTGCCCGCCGCCTGCTCGGCCTGCTCGGCCTGCTCGGCCACCTGCCCGCTGCTCGGCCACCTGCCCGCTGCTCTGCCACCTGCCCGCTGCTCTGCCACCTGCCCGCTGCTCTGCCTGCTCTGCCTGCTCTGCCTGCTCTGCCTGCTCTGCCGCTCCAGCCAGCCTGTCTGCAAAAAAAGCGAGACTTTCCAAAGTCTCGCTTTTTTATTATCCGGTTTGGGCCTTCGTCAGCCCCCCCCGCCTTTCTGCGCGTCAGTCCAGAAAACCTTCCCGGACGAGCTGCTCGCGGATCTTGGCCCAATCGGCCACGGGATGTTTCTCTCCGTCGACGAACCGCAGCGGACATCCCAGATTGCAGTCGTCGATGTAAAGGTCTGCATGAATCTTCGGCGACGAGGTCCAGCGCTTCTGCGACGGATTTTCGTTCACGGCGTAGAGCGGAATGCCCCGGACGCGGAACCATTCCACCGCGCGGTCCAGCAGTTTTCCGTGCCGCATCGAGTAGAGGATCAGTCGGCAACCGTTGTCCGTCAGCTCTTTCAGCACGGGCGCCGCTCCCGCATCCTCACCGATCTCCGGGTAGGCATGCGTTACGACCGTACCGTCGAAGTCGATGGCTATTGTTGCGTCGTGAATGGCCATCGTTACCGTTTTACTTTATGTGCCAGCGACCGGAAGAAGTGCTTGATGCGTTTGCGGTAGCTTACTTCTTTGTAATCGTCTCCGTAGCCATATCCGTATCCATAACCGTAGCCGTAGCCATACCCGTATCCATATCCGTGACGGCGGGCGCGGGTGCTGTTCAGAACGATGCACATGTTGTGGAGTTTCTTCTCGCGGTAGAGCCGCTCGATGTCGGGCAGCTGGCGCCGGTCGAGCACGCCCTCGCGTACGATGTATATACAGAGGTCCGCAAGCCGGTCGGTGATAATTGCGTCGGCCACCGACATGGCGGGCGTACTGTCGAGGAAGACATAATCGTATCTGCCGCGCATTTCGGCGATGAGCTTGTCGAGTTTGTCCGAAAGGAGCATCTCCGCCGGGTTGGGCGGCTGCACTCCTGCGTAAATCACGTCGAGATTCTGGTGGAATCCGGAGTTCTGGATCATGCTCTCCACATCGGAAACCGTTCCTGCGAGATAGCTCGTGATGCCGGTTTTGCTGTTGCTGTGGCCCAGCTGGGACGACAGGGCATGGCGGCGCAGGTCGAGGTCGATCAGCAGCACGCGCTTGCCGGCCATGGCGAGGGTCATGGCCAGATTCGTCGCCACGAAGGTCTTGCCTGCGTGCGGGTCCGACGAGGTGAAGAGAATGGTGCGGATGTCGGTTCCGGCCGAGACGCTCATAAACGTCATGTTCGAGCGCAGAATGCGGAAAGCCTCCGACAGGGCGTCGCGGCCCGTTTCGCGCACCACGATCCCGGCCTTGCCGCCGCCCTCGTGGTAGGGGATGTCGCCCAGGAACGGGGCGTTGACGTTGTCCTCGATGTCCTTGCGGCCGCGGATGGTCGTGTCGAGCATGCCGATCAGGTAGAGCAGACCGAAGGGAATGGCCAGACCCACGATCAGGGCGATGCCCAGAATCATCATCGGTCGGGGCGATACGGGAGCGTTGCTGCCGTAGGCGTAGTCGATCGACCGTGAGTTGCTCTCTGCTACGGCGTAGTTGAGCTGGTTCTCCTCCTGCTTGTTCAGCAGGTAGAGGAACAGTTCTTCCTTGATCTTCTGCTGGCGCGTGATGCCCAGGATGACCTTCTCCTGCGAAGGCATGGTCGAGATGCGGATGTTGGCCTGCGTCTCCTCCTTGCGCATGGCGTCGCGCTGGATTTCGAGCGTCGAGATGTTGGAGTCGAGCGACGAGATGATCGAACGCCGCACGGCGGCCAGCAGGTTGTCGAGGTCCTGAATGACGGGGCTGCGCTCCGAACTGTTCTCCAGCAGTTTCTCGCGGCGCAGGATCGCCGAGTTGTAATCTTCGATTTGCTTGGCGATGGCCGTGTTGGTTCCCGCGGCCGCCATCGCCGGAATCAGTTCACCGACGTTTTTCGGGTCGTTCAGGTAGGAGCGAATGTACTCCGCCACGTTGATCTGGTTTTCGAGCGAAAGACCTTCCGTCTTGTAGCGCGAACTTTCCGACACGCTGCGCGCGGCCTCCGAGGTGATGTCCACCATCCGGTTGTCCTTCTTGATGTCCTCGATATTGCGGTCCACGTCGCCCAGCTCGCGTCCGATAACGTCCAGACGGGCCTTGATGAACTTGCCCGTAGCGACCGACACGCGGCGCTTGTCCTCGATGGCGTCTTCGTTGTAGGCCTCGATCAGCGTGTTGATCACGTCTTCGGCGCGTCGGGGGACGGTGTTGTTCATCGAGATGGTCACCACCGAAGCCTGCTTGTTGGCCACGTCGCTTTTCACGGCTGCGCGGTAGGCGTTGGTGGTCCGTCCCAGCGAACTCTTGGTCACGCGGATCGGAACCCCGATGTAGTCGGGGGCCATGTAGAGCGACTTCTGCACCACGACCTGACCCACGGGGGTCGGGATCGTGTCGCCGTAAGCCGCCGTGATGACGCTGCGGCTCTCGTGCTTGGTGACGAACTGGTCTTTGAACTCGCTCAACCGGATTTTGTCGTCGTCGATCGGCGTGATCTCCATTGCGAGCGACTGGTTGTCGTTGTCGTTGATGAACTTCACGTCGATCGGGGCCTGGCCGTAGAGGTCGCGCCGGCGGAGCCCGTCGCTCACCGAATAGTTGACCGTCAGGTTGAGCTGCTTGACCACGTTGGTCATCAGACGCCGCGACTGGAGGATGAATACTTCGTTGTCGACGTTGCGGCGGTTCTGGAATCCCGCCAGATCGCTGAATGCCGTGAGATCCACGTCTCCGCCCTTGCGGCTGTCCTTGACCAGAATGGTCGCCGTGCGGCTGTAAATCTTCGGGGTGCTGGCCAGATAGTAGTAGGCCGCGCAGAGACAGCATACGGTCGAAAGCACGAACCAATACCTGTTGGCGATCACCATGCGGATGATGTCGTGCAGGGTGATCGTGTTCGTCAGTTCTTCGTTGTTGGTCTGTATCTGTGAATTGATCTGTTGTTCTGCCATGGAGCCTTGCTATTTGGTGAGGGTTACGATGAGTGTCGCCACCGAAATCGCCGTTCCCACCAGCGAAAGGTAGAAATTGCGGTTCTGGCTGATCTCGCCCGTCTGCGCCTTGTACTTGTTGGGTTTCACGTATACCACGTCGTTCTGCTGGAGGTAGAAAGCCGGGGAGTTGAAGATGTCGGTCGATGTGAGGTCGAGGTATTCGATCGTGCGCACGCCGTCCACCTCGCGCGTCACGGCCACCTCCGAACGCACGCCGTATACGGTCATGTCGCCGGCCATCGCCAGAGCGTCGAAAATCGAAACCTTGTCGCGTGTGACATCGTAGAATCCGGGGCGGGCCACTTCGCCGATGACCGAAATCTTCATGTCGGCGAACTGTACGTTGACCGTGGGGTCGTTGATATATCCGCCGTCGATGATCTTCTTGGCGATGGCCTGGGCCAGTTCGCTGCGGGTCTTGCCCTTGCATTCGATCTTGCCGATCACGGGCATTTCGAGCATGCCGTTCTCGTCGACGGTGCGCATCTGGAGCGCCTGCGAGTTTGCCGCGCTGGAGACGTTGGTTCCCGTGAGCGAATTGTAGGAGGTCGCCGAGTTGAACGGCACTGCCAGTTCGGGGTCCTTGCTGTTGACGACGATCGTCAGCCGGTCGAGCGGCTTGATGCGGATCTGTCCGTTTTCGGCGATTTGTTCGGGCGTGAAGGGCTGGGCGTCCTGCAAATACCAGACGCGTTTCTGTGCGGAGCACGAAACGAGCAGTATGCCGAGGACCGCTGTCCCGATGAGAAGGCAGAGTTGCTTCATTTTTAATAAGGCGTTGATTGTAATTACGTGCGCAAAGATATAAATTAATTCTGAAAAACAGCCGCTTTTCGAAGGTGATATTTTACAAGTATGTAGGTAATGCGTTGCCGGATACGTGTTTTTTTGCAAAAAAATCGTATCTTTGGTATCCGAAATTCAAAAAATGATAGACTGCTGCATATTCGATTTGGACGGAGTTGTCGTCGATACGGCCCGCTACCACTATCTGGCGTGGGCCGCGCTGGCTCGTGAACTGGGCTTTGAATTCACGCCCGTGCAGGGCGAAGCGACCAAGGGTGTGAGCCGCATGGCGTCGCTGGAGATCGTCCTGCGTGCCGGGGGGCTTGAGGATCGCTTTTCCGCCGCTGAAAAGGAGCGCCTCGCCGCCGAAAAGAATGCGCGTTACCTGCGCTTCGTTTCGCAAATGACTCCCGCCGAGGTGCTTCCGGGTGTGGCGGCGTTTTTGCACGACGTGCGCAGCCGCGGCGTGCGGGCGGTGCTCGGCTCGGCGTCGAAGAACGCGGGGACGATCCTCGACCGGTGCGGCCTCCGGCCGCTGTTCGACGCCGTGGTCGACGGCAACGAGGTCGCTCGGGCCAAACCCGATCCCGAGGTCTTCCTGAAGGGGGCCGCCGCCGTGGGGGCCGCGCCGTCCGTGTGCGTGGTCTTCGAGGACGCCGCCGCGGGCATCGAGGCCGCTTCGCGTGCGGGCATGCGTTCGGTGGGCGTCGGGGGCGGTGCGTCGCTTTCGGCCGCCACGATGCGGCTGGAAACCTTCGAGGGATTCACGTTTGAAAAATTGGCAATGAAGATCGACCGGGGCTGACTTTCCGGCCCGTGCGGCAGGCCGCTCCCGGGGGAGGGGTTCAGGGCGGGGCCGATTGCAGCCCCGGCGCGGCGCCGCCGAGGGTTGCGGCCGGATACGGTGAAACAAGCGATAAAGAACAATGTGTAAATTATGAACGACTACATAAAAACCGATCCCTGGCGCCTCGTCGAGGATCGCTTCGATCCTTCGCGGGCGCTCGCTTCCGAATCGCTCTTCGCGCTGGGCAACGGCGTGATGGGCGGCCGGGCCAATTTCGAGGAGCGCTATTCCGGCCCTTCGCTTCCGGGCAACTACATCGGCGGGATCTACTATCCCGACAAGACCCGCGTGGGATGGTGGAAGAACGGCTACCCGGAGTATTTCGCCAAGGTCCCGAACGCCGCGTTCTGGATCGGGGTCGACGTCGCGGTCGACGGCGAGCCGCTCGACCTGGCGACCGTCGCGGAGGTGAAGAGTTTTTACCGCGAGACGGACATGCGCCGTTCGGTGCTGACGCGCCGCATGCGGGTCGTGCTGAAAAACGGCGTCGAGGTGGCCGTCGAGGCGGTGCGTTTCCTCTCGCTGGCGCGCCGCGAACTGGGCGTCGTGAAATACGCCGTCACGCCGCTCAACCGGGCGGCCCGGATCACTTTCTCGCCCCATATCGACGCCGACGTGCGCAATGCCGACGCCAACTACGACGAAAAGTTCTGGGAGGAGGTCTCGACCGGGGCCGACGCCACGCAGAGCCGTACCAAAAAGAGCGGGTTCGAGGCGGCCTGGGCGCAGGCCGTCGAACTGGACGGCGCCGAGTGGCATTGCGAAACCCGTCCCGAAAAGGTCCGGGCCACCGCTGCGGTCAGCCGGGAAAAGGGCTGCGCCGCCACTTTATATAAATATGCGGGCATCTGCTCGTCGCTCAACCACGCCCCGGCGGACCTTACCGCCGCTGCGCGCGCCGTCGCGGCTTCGGGACAGGAGGCGGGCTTCGAGGCCCTGCTCGAAGAGCAGACGGCCGCCTGGGCCGCCCGCTGGCACGGCTGCGACATCGAAATCGGGGGCGACGCCCGGGCGCAGCAGGGCATCCGCTTCTGCATCTTCATGTTGCTGCAAACCTATACCGGGGTGGACACCCGTCTGAATATCGGTCCGAAGGGCTTCACGGGCGAGAAATACGGCGGCGTGACCTACTGGGACACCGAGGCCTACTGCCTGCCGTTCTACCTGGCCACCGCCGGGCGGGCCGTCGCCCGCGAACTGCTCGTCTACCGCTACAACCAGCTCGACAAGGCCATCGAAAACGCTGCGAAGCTGGGCTTCCGCGACGGTGCGGCGCTCTACCCGATGGTCACCGTCAACGGCGAGGAGTTGTACAGTAGGGCTGTGTTCCGCGGCAACTTTGTCGGGTGGCAGTCCTTCACCGAATACTACATTGCCGAGGTTGCGTTGCATAGCGGCGACAACTTGTTAGAGGTCAGGTACAACATTAACGACACGCATAACAACGGACACAACTTCGACTACATAAAGCTAAACACTCGCCCGTATGAAAAGTCCGCCGACATTTTGTTGGAAGCCGAGGAAAGCGTTCATGACGAATCTCTTCGCACGCGGAACGAAACCGGTAGCGGACTGGGATACCTTGGCGACTTTGACGAAAACGACGGCGCAACGCTGACATTCGACTTTGTTTGCGACGTTGCCGAAATACGCGGTATGTTTTTCGGTATGGCAAGCCGAGGCATAAACGACCGCATGGACGAAACCTACACCATCACGTTAAACGGGGAAATTGTTTCCTCTAACTCGGTGATACACGGCACGTTTGACGGCTACGACCGATGGACGGACTTCAAGGAGTACTTCGTCGCCAACGTTCCGCTCGTGGCAGGCAACAACAGGTTGCAAATCGTATTCCACAGCAACGCGACTGCGGTCAAATTGGGCAACAACGGACGCAATTTCGACTACGTGCGATTTGCGCGTTCCGCCGTGTATGACTACGACGGCAACAACGAATTTGTCGACGCGCGGTACGCCTTGATCGACAAGCAGTTGAAGACGCTTTCTACTTCCGACGGCAAACAGTTTGTGGGCGAATTTGACCGAAACGACCTTGCCGAAGTGCGGTTTTTCCTGCGGACAACAACCGACATGCAAGCTGCACTGACGTTAAACATGGTACCTCGCGGACTCAACGAACTTATCAACGACAGTTTCGACATCTATGTCAACGGCGTTGCCGTTTTGTCGGACACCGTGATAAGCGGCGAGTTTGTAGGATTTGAAAACTTTGTGGATTACTTTGTCGCAAACATCGCTTTGAAATCGGGCGACAATGAAATATTGCTTGTATTCAAAAGCAACCAATACAAAAACAACGGACACAATATCGGCGGAATAAGGCTCATCCCTTGTCAAACCGCGTGATTTGTGTAGTAATAAACAATTTGTAATCTATTTTTGGCTCCGTGTTTGTCCGTCGTAGGCAAACATATCCTCTTTCGTATATGTATCGATTTTTTGCATACGTATAGGGTTTCCATTGTCATCACTAATCATTTTTGCGCGTGTGACGACGGCTAATTAGGCGTTAAACGCCCATCCACGTACATCCAGTACGAGTTCGGACGTTTGCCTTTAATTACCTCGCCATCACGCACGCAAAAACGCTTCGCGCCTTGGAGATTGAAATTTTTCGTAAATTTTGTGTGGAAGCGAGCTGCCGTGTACCCACGTGGTGGGGTTCGTACGGTTAATGTCGCTAATCTAACAAACGGCTACGCCGCGGAAAAGGGCATCTCCAAGGTGGTTAGTGATGGCGAATGGAAACCCTACGTATTAAAGATCTTACGACCGCGAGGCAAAAACTTGCGGTCGTATTTTTATTGCGTGCAATGGCAAAAAGTGATATAATGTAACCAATCTAACAAGCAAAACACGGCGCTTTGCAAGCAAAGAGGTAGGACGCAATGACAGGTTGGTTGGTAGTAAACGCATTTTACAAAACAAGCAAACTAAACGATATATACGGGTTTTTCACACGCAGTTTTGCCCAACACGGAGTGCAAATACGCATTGTCGGCGGCGATGAGTTGGTTTGCCCCGCCGGCACACCGCTAAGCAAGGCGTTTACGTTGCCCGACTTTGTAATATTTTGGGACAAGGACATTGTGCTTGCCGAGCGCATTACCGACTGTGGCATACCGGTGTTCAACAGTCCGCGCGCAATACAGTTGTGCGACAACAAAATACTTACCGCAACCGCACTCGCAGGCATTTTGCCCACGCCCGACACAATAATTGCACCCAAAACCTTCGAGGGGATCGGCTACTGCGGCAACCTTGCCTTTTTGGACAAAGCCGCCCAAACGCTTGGCTACCCGTTAGTGATAAAGGAAGCGTACGGCTCGTTTGGCAAGCAAGTATACTTGGCGCACAACCGCGAGGAAGCATGCGAGATTATTGCAAAAATCGGCTGGAAGGAATTTGTAATGCAACGTTTTGTTGCCACAAGTTGCGGTCGCGACGTGCGCATAAACGTTGTCGGCAACACCGCCGTATGCGCAATACTGCGTAGCAACGACCACGACTTTAGAAGCAACATCAGTAACGGTGGCACCGCCGCACCCTACGACCCCACAGAAAAGCAATGCCGAGTTGCAGTCTACGCAAGCCGCGCGCTGGGACTGGACTTTGCCGGCGTGGACATTTTGTTTGGCGACAACGACGAACCTGTCGTGTGCGAAGTAAACAGCAATCCGCACTTCAAATCCACCTACGACTGCACCGGCGTTGACCTTAGCCGCCACATAGCCGACTACGTAATGCAACAACTAAACGACGCCAAACTACCGATGTAGTAAGGCGTTTTTTCATGCCAAATAAAAACTCTTTCAA
>OIXH01004034.1_pt1 | contig 12341 bp, 10 predicted proteins | sample 1587741 | NCBI WGS metagenome assembly OIXH01 (sample SAMEA3888916, study PRJEB22519) | human gut metagenome | biome: human gut; feature: human-associated habitat; material: faeces | place: Denmark | collected 2011 | reverse complement strand
TTTGACTGGGGCCGCGCTGCCCTGGATCACCGTCTGCCCAAGGGGAAGGTGCTGCTCTCGGAGTTCCATCACGCCGTCACCGGCTGCGAGGCCATGTACGCGGTGGATCTGGATGCCCTGGACCTGAAGCGGCTGTGCGCGGAGATCGAAGACGAGACGCCCTTGGGCAGGCTCTTTGACATGGACGTGCTGGACACGGAGGGCCGGAAGCTGGACCGGAAGCTGGTGAACGGCGGCAGCCGCTGCTGCATCGTCTGCGGAGCGCCCGGAAAGGGGTGTTCCTCCCGGCGCAGCCACAGCGTGGAGGAACTCCAACAGGCGGCGAAGCGCATCATGACGGAACACTTTGCCGGAGAGGACGCCAGGCGCGTTGGCGCCTGGGCGGTGCAGAGCCTGCTGGACGAGGTATGCACCACCCCTAAGCCCGGCCTGGTGGACCGCCGCAACAACGGCAGCCACAGGGACATGGATATGTTCACCTTCGCGGCCAGCGCCGCGGCCCTGGCGCCCTACTTCCACCGGTGCGCCGCCATCGGCATGGAGACGGCGGCGGAGCGTCCGGAGGAGACCTTCCGGCGTCTGCGGGGCGAGGGCCTGCGGGCGGAGCAGGATATGTACGCCGCCACCGGCGGCGTCAACACCCACAAGGGCGCCATTTTCACCATGGGCGTCCGGTGCGGCGGGGCGGCTGTGGGACGCCGCAGGCGTCTGGAGTGCGGAGTTGCTGTTTCAGGAGGTCTCCGCCATGACGAAGTGCGCCGTTCAGGAGGATCTGCGGCGGGGCGGCGACACCGTGGGACAGAGGCTGTACGCCCAGAGCGGCATTCTGGGCATCCGGGGCGAGGCGGCACAGGGACTTCCATCTGTGAAAGAGATCGGCCTGCCGGTCTATCGTGTCTGCCGGAAGCAGGGACTTGACCAAAACGCGGCGGGGGCGGTGACGCTTCTGCATCTCATCGCCCGAGTGGAGGACACCAACATGCTCTCCCGGGGCGGCACCGAGGGCGCGTCGGAGGGTGCGGCCTGGGCAGCGGAGCTGATCCGGGACGGCCGGACGCCCACGCTGGCTGAGATCGAGGAGCTGGACGGCCGCTTCATCCAACGGAACCTCTCGCCCGGCGGCTGCGCCGATCTGCTGGCGGCGGTCTATTTCGTCAGCCGCCTGACCAAGGCGGAAGATTGACCCATAAAATACACTGCCTGATTATTTGAAAAAACCGATTTTCTTGAACTGCACCCCATTTGTTATTCAGCACTTTGTACTGTCTGACAAGTAGGGTGCAGTTCATTTCAGGTTGCACTGCTCTGGATGGATGCGACAAAAGAGAATCAAAAAGATCTCCGTAATGACTTCCGGCGTCTGCGCGTCGGCAGTCAGGCGGCGGTATCCGGCGCCTGGTTCTGCCGGGAGGGACGCATGCCGCCTCCGTCCTCTTTTCCGTTTCCGCGGGGCTTTTCACCGCCCATGCCGCCGGTACCGGATTCAGAGCCGTCATTGGTGGTGACATCTCCGCCGTTGTTGGCATATGTTCCGTTGGTATCAATGGCCGTGTTGCCGTTTCCGCTGCAGGTGAGGTCCAACGTACCGCCGTTGACCGTCAGGTTCCCGTTGGAGTCGATGCTGTCGCCGTCAGACACGATGGTGATGGTGCCGCCGTTGATGGAGATAAAGCAAGTTCCATCCGCGGCGAACCGGTCCTGCTTCCCGAAGCCGAAATCCATGCCGGAGCTGTCAGCGCCGCCGGCGGCGTTGATGCCGTCGTCACAGGCGGTGATGTCCAGCGCGCCGCCGTCGATGGTGACAGACTGGCCCTCCACGCCCTCGTAGCAGTAGGGGATGGAGAAGGTCCCTGCCTGGATCACCAGATTGGCGTCGGCGTGGATGCCGTCATCCCCGGTGCGTATGGTCCACACTCCGCCGGTGATGCTCACATCCCCGCCTCCGTGGACGGCGTCGTCGGCGGTATCCAGCTCAAACGCTCCGCTGTTGACCGTCAGCGCGCCGTCCGCCTTGATGCCCTTCTCCTCGTAGGCAGCCAGACCCTTGTTGACCAGATCCTGATTGATATCGTTGAAAACGATGGTCGCGCCCGCCGCAGACAGCGCGTTGGCAATCGCGAAGCCGATGCCGTAGGACGCGCCGGTGACGAAAGCAATCTTGCCCTCCAGGCTGAAATTCTTCATAAACTCGTTCATTGGAAAGAAGCCTCCTTCTGTATATTTCCGCACGACCCGCCTTTTTTCAAAAAGGCGGCAGCCGTGTGATTGGCCGTTTTTTCCCTGCCCCCCGGCGCGCGTCAGCGCAGGTCGATCGGGTCGATGTTATCCATGTCGTCAAATTCCTGATTCTCGCCGCACATGCCCCAGATGAAGGTATAGTTGCTCGTGCCCACGCCGGTGTGAATCGACCAGGACGGGGAGATGACGGCCTGCTCGTTGTGCATCAGCAGGTGGCGGGTCTCGGTCGGCTCGCCCATCATGTGGAAGACGACGTTGTTATCCTTGAGATCGAAGTAGAAATAGACCTCCATGCGGCGCTCGTGCGTGTGGCAGGGCATGGAATTCCAGTTGCTGCCCGGCGCGAGCTGGGTCATGCCCATGCACAGCTGGCAGCTCTGCATGACCGCCGGATGGATGTACTGGTTGATGACGCGCTTGTTGCAGGTCTCCACGCTGCCCAGTGGGCGCTTGTTGGCCTTGTCGATGTCGATCTTGACGGTCGGATAGGTCTTGTGCGCGGGGCAGGTGTTGATGTAGAACTTGGCCGGGTCGGCGGGATCGTCGCTGGTGAAGCTCAGCGTCTTCGCGCCCATGCCGACATACAGGCCGTCGTACTGCTTGAGGTCGTACTCAACGCCGTCCACGGCGATCTTGCCCTTGCCGCCGATGTTGATGACGCCCATCTCGCGGCGCTGAAGGAACGTATCGGAGGCCAGCTCCTTGCATCCGACCAGCTCCACGCTCTTGCTGACGGGCATCACGCCGCCGGCGATGATGCGGTCAAAGTGGGAATACGTCAAAATCGCGTCGTCCGGCGCGAACACGGTCTCGATGAGGTATTCGCCGCGCAGGCGCTCTGTCGTATAATGCTTGGCGTCTTCCGAAGCGGAAGGCTGGCGAACGGTAAGCTGCATAGGTATGTCCTCCTTATTGATGGGTTCAAACGTTCCCTTGCTATCAGTATAACACAGCTTCTTTGTAAAAACCATAGCCGACACGCAAAATTGTTTGTTTTTTTGTTTGCCTATCGTTCATTTTTGACAAGTCGTCCGATGAATCCGCCCTGCATGACGCGCCGCGTTTCCGGTTATCCTAACGGCGTATTCCGCCCGGAAGGAGGCGCTTTCATGGAGGACGACCCCATTTCGCTCAGCGGCGATTTATCCGGCGACGTCCGGGTTTTTCGCGACCGCTTCCGCGCGTCGGATAACGCGGACGTCATCATCCGCCGTTTCCGCTCCGGCGCGTTTTTTTCCGCGCTGGTGACCATCGACGGCATGACCGATACGCGCGAAATCGACGAAAACATCCTCAAGCCGTGCATGGCGCTGCCGCACGACGCGGGGGCAGACGTTCCGCCCGAGGCGCGCGTCGGCTATTTGATGGAAAACGTCGTCTCCGTCCTGCCGACGGAAACCAAATCGCGCTTTGACGAGCTGATTGCCGACGCGCTCTCCGGCCAGAGTGTGCTGCTCTGCGACGGCTGCGCGTGTGCCTGCGTAATGGACACGCGCGGGTTTGAAAAGCGCGCCGTCGGCAGGCCGGAGGCGGAGCAGGTCGTCCTCGGGCCGCACGAGAGTTTCGGCGAATCCATCCGCACGAACATCACGCTGCTTCGGCGCATCGTGCAGCGCGAGGAGCTGATGACGGAATTCCTCAGCGTCGGCGGCGCGATGAAAACCCGATGCGCGCTGCTGTATCTGCGCGGCACGGCGGACGAAGCCATGCTCGCGCGCGTCCGCCGCCGTCTGGCGGCCTGCCAAAGCGATTTCGCACTGTCGGCGGGCGAAATCGGGCAGATCATCGAGGATCACCCCATGGCGCTGATTCCGCAATGCGTCGCCACCGAGCGGCCGGACAGAGCCGCGTCGTTTCTGGCGGAAGGGCAGATTGTCGTGCTGACGGACGGCTCGCCGCTGGCGCTGGGCGCGCCCTCAACCCTCTGGCACCAGCTCCACACGCCAGACGACGCCTCCATGCGCTGGCAGTACGGCACGTTTCTGCGCATCGTGCGGTTCATCGGCATGCTGATCCACCTGTTTCTGCCGGGGGCGTACATCGCCGTTCTCCGGTTTCACACCGAGCTGATTTCGCCGATTCTGCTGGCCAGCGTCTACGAAACCAGCTCCCGCGTGCCCGCGCCGATCTTTCTGGAGGCGCTGCTGATGACGCTGGCGTTCGATCTCGTCAGCGAGGCCGGCCTGCGCGCGCCGGGCGCGATGGGCAACGCGCTGGGCATCGTCTCCGGCCTGATTCTGGGGCAGAGCGCCGTCGGCGCGGATATCGTCAGCCCGCTGCTGCTGATCGTCGTCGCGGCCAGCGGGCTGGGCGGCTTCTGCATCCCCAATTACGCGCTGAGCGTGGGCATGAAGATCATTCAGCTTCTGTTTCTGACGGCGGGCGCGCTCGGCGGCCTGTATCTGATGGCGCTGCTGGGGCTTGCGCTGCTCTGCGCCGCCTGCGCGATGCGCTCCGTCGGTTCGCCGCTGACCGCGCCGCTCACGCCGAGGCGGCCCGGAAACCCGGATCTGCTGATTCGTTTCCCGCTGTGGCGGCAGAAAGCGAGGGCTTTTTTTGCAGGACGAAAGGATTGAGCAGCGCGTCCGCGCCGCTTACCGCGCGCGCGCCTGCGCGGCGGGCGTTGCCTGCGGCGCGCAGATTTTTGCCGTCGGCACGGGGCTGCTGCTGCCGCTTGCGCTCAACGCCGCGTATTGGGCTGCTGTGCCCGCGCTGCTGCTGGGCGGGGTCATCGGCCTTGCCGCGCCCAGGCGGCTCTCCAAAGCGCCGGGAAGCGCCTTCTGCGCGGTGCTGGCGCTTTCGCTGCTCGTCTGCGGCGCGCTGCTGCTGGCCGCGGGCGCGACGCTCGCCCAGCAGACGCTCCTGCCAAACGGCCATCTGCTGACCTGCCTGATGCTGACGCTGGGCTTTGGCCTGCTCGCCGCGCGCCCCGGCGGCACGGGCGTGTGCCGCGCGGCCTTCGCGCTCCGGCTGCTTTTGCCCGTCGCGCTGGTCGTGTTCGCGGGGTTCTCGCTCTCTTCCGCCTCGGCGGCGGGGCTTTTTCCGCTCCTCGGCGCAGGCGTTCGGCCGCTGCTGCTGGCCGCGCTGCTCGGCCTTTCCGCCGGTTCGCCCGCGCTGATGCTCTTTCTGCCGCCGCAGGAGCTGGAAACGCCCGCGCCCGTGCCGAAGGCCGGTTTCTTCGCGCTGCGCGTCGTTCTCGGCGGCCTGTTCGGCGTGCTGACGCTGGCCGCGCTGTCCCTATGCAACCCCTATGCGCTCCTGCGCGATCAGCACGTTTGGGGCGCGAGGATGACGATTCTCTCCAGCGCGCGCCCGCGCGAGGGCTTGGTGCAGGCGCTGCTGACGCTCGCCCAGCTCTTCGCCCTGCTGATCGGCGCGGTTTCCACGCTCTGCGCCGCCGCGCAGGCGCTCGGGCGCGCCTTTTCGAAGATTCAGCCGCTCAGCCTGTGGCTCTGCGCGCTCGGGGCGCTGGGGCTTCTGCTGGCCGCCGCGTTTTTCGGCATGGATGTGCTGCTGTGCGCGTCGCCGCTGCTGCTGCTTCCCGAAGGGATTCTGCTCGTTTGGTCGTTTGTGAAGAGGTGAACGCGCACTCCTTCCGTCACGCCTGCGGCGTGCCACCTCCCTCGATGAGGGAGGCAGAGGGAGCCGAAAATAAGATTGATCCTCAAAGAGGTGACTATCCTTTGAAAAAATTCGGGCCGATGCTGCTCATGCTTCTCCTGCTGCTGAGCGGCTGCACCGGCGGGCAGGAGATCGAAAGCGGGCTGTTCGTCATCGCCATGGCGGTGGACGCCGCGCCGGAGGGCAACCTGACCGTCACCGTCAAGGCGCTTTCCGGCACGGAGGACGGCGCATCGGGTGCGTCGGGCGGCGAGGGCGCATCCGATGCGGAGGCCGAGCTTGAAAAGACCGAACCGGGCTATATCGTGCTCAGCGCCACCGCGCCGAGCTGCCTGCGCGCGCTGGGGCTGCTGGGCGCGACCACGCCGCGCACGGTCAACCTCTCCCAGCTTCGGGAGATCGTCGTCAGCCAGACCCTCGCCGAAACGGACGCCACGCTCTCCATCCTCAAGGAGATCCGCGCGATTTACCGCGCCAACGGCGAGGCCGTCGTCGTCGTCACGCCGGATCAGGCGGGCGATTTCATCCGCAGGCAGCGCGCCGTGCTCGGCCTGCGCCTGTCCAAATACCTCGAGGTGCTCTTTGAACACTACGAACAGCTCGACGTCATTCCGCCCAGCCCGAGCCTCTCCGCCGTCATCGCCGCGATGGAATCCGGCACGGCCGACGCGGCAGCCGTCTATGCCGCCGGGAACGACTTTCAAAACACTCTCCTGCTTCAAAGCAAATCCGACCTCGACCGCCTGCCCGGCCATCTGCCCCGAACCGCCCCCGCGCCGAACGAATACATGGGCGCGGCGCTGTTTTCCGGCCCGCGCATGACCGGCACGCTCACCGGCAACGAGGTCAGCCTGCTCTGCCTGATGGCAGGCAAGGCCAGCAAGCGTGTCTCCGTCATCGACGGCGCGCAGTATAAAACCCGGCTGCAAACCCGCGTCAAGCACCGGATCGACCCGGACGGCACGCTCTTTGTCGCCCTGCGCCTGACGCTCACCCTCTCCGCCGGACAGCAGCAGCGCACCGGGGAGGAAATCGCCGCCTCGCTTGCGCAGGACTGCGTCAGCGTGCTGCACAAGCTCCAGGCCGCATCCTGCGACGCGGTCGGCTTTGGCCGGATTCAGATCCGCCGCTATCCCGATATCCCCGCGTGGGAGCGCTCCGGCTGGGCGGCGCAATACGAATCCCGCCCCGTCCGCGTGAGCGCGGAGATAAAAATCCTGCAATAGCGCCGGGGCAAACAGGATTTTTCGTTTCGGCAGAGAAACCTTTCTTCATCATTCAGACTGTAGACAAAAAGCTATTCTCCCCCCCGAAGGGGGAGAATAGCCCTTTCCGCAAATGAAAGAATCGCTGAATTTCTTGATTTTGCTATTCAAGCCAAGTTTGCTTATGTCAACAAGCTAAAAGCACGCCTTGCGGCGTGTTTGCGGCGTTTCAGTCGGTTTTGACTTTTGTTTCGACAATCTTCTTCTGTATGTTAAACAGTACCGCCATCATCGCGCAAATGCCCATGGCAAAATAGGGCATCCATCCATATCCGCCCACCCCGGCCAATGCGCCGAAAATCGACGGCAGGAACGTCGATCCCACATACGCAAACGCCATCTGTACGCCAATGGCCGCCTGCGAGTTTTCCGCGCCGTAGTTGACCGGCGTATCCTGTATGATGTTCGGATAAATCGGCGCGCAGCCCAGCCCGCAGACCACCAGACCGATGCCGGAGAGCGTGCTTCCCGCCGGAATCATCATCAATACGCAGCCCAGCGCCAGCAGCGCCTGCCCCAATCGCACCATCTGCTTGGGCAGGAGCTTCATCGCCATAAAGCCGGAGGCCGCGCGTCCCACCGTGATGCCGATGTAAAACATCGCGCCGAAGGAGGCCGCCGTCGCCTCGCTCACGCCGCGCACCTGCGAAATATACGTCGCGCCCCAGAGTCCCAGCGTCGATTCGACCGCGCAGTAGCCGAAAAACGTCATCATGCCCGCCTTTGCGCCCGGCAGCCTCAGCACATCCAGCACGCCCAGCGTCTTCGCCTCGCGCTCCTCCTGCTGAATGTCGCTCCGCTTCCACATGCCCAGCGTCGCAAACAGCAGCGCGCTCACCGCGCACTGCATCAATCCCACCGCGCGATAGCCCATTCTCCAGCTCCCGCCAACGCGCAGCACCGCCGAGAGGATCATCGGCCCGATGATCGTGCCCACGCCCCAGAAGCAGTGCAGCCAGCTCATGTGCTTCGCTTCACAGTGCAGCGCGACGTAGTTGTTCAGCCCCGCGTCCACCGCGCCCGCGCCCAGTCCGAGCGGAACGGCCATCAGCAGCAAAAACACGTAGTTTTTCGCCAGCGAAAAGCCCAACAGCGCCAGCGCCGTCGTCGCGACGGAAATCGCCGTCAACCTGCCCGTGCCAAATTTGCGAATCAGCCTCGCGCTGTTCAGGCTCGAAATGATCGTGCAGAAGGAAATCAGCATCTGAATCAATCCCGCGCCCCAGAGCGGTGCGTTCAGGCTGACGGTCATCGCCGGCCACGCGCTGCCCAGCACCGAATCCGGCAGACCAAGGCTGATGAACGATAGATAGATCAGCGTCAACAATGCAGTCGAAACCACATTCATTCTCCTTTTTCCAAACCAAATTTATAAATTTTCTCTTTATGATGGTATACCCATTTTTCCCGCAAACAAAAGCCCCCAGTCACAGACTGAGGGCTTGAAGAAGCAAATCTTACTTCTCGGAAGCGGTTTCGGCTTCCATGTTGATGACCTGCTTGCCATCGTAGTAACCGCAGTGCTTGCAGATACGGTGGGCGAGCTTCATCTGCTGGCAGCGCGGGCACTTGACGATACCGGGCGCGGACAGCTTCCAGTTCGCGCGACGCATACGGCCGCGGGACTTCGAGATTTTTCCCTTGGGAAGAGCCATTGTTTACACCTCCTCATCCTCGTTCAGCAAAGATGCTAATGCCGAAAAAGGATTTCTGCTGGTCAGATCCTTCTGGCATGAACACGCATTGACGTTCAGGTTTGCGCCACACTGGGCGCATAGCCCGCGGCAATCCTCCTTGCAGAGGATGCGTGAGGGCAATTCAAGCAGGACGGCCGTTCGAACGGCGTCATCCAGCTCGAGCACATGGCCCGTGTATGTGTACTGATCCTCTTCAACCTCAAGCTCGCCGTCGCCTCTGTCGCGGATGAAGGCCTCGTCCACCTCGGCGGTGACAGGCGTGTTCGTCGGCGTCAAGCATCGGGCACAGCGGGATTGGATCACGGCGCGGGCCTCACCGCGCACAAGTACGGTCTCATCGGCGAGCATATATGTGCCGGAAAGCGAAACCGGCCCGACATACGCGATCGTATCGCCGTTCCAGTGATCCTCGCCCCATGTGTCCTCCAGCTCAAAAGGGACGTCAACGCCCTTTTTCTGAATTCCCTTGGTGATATCCAGCTTCATCGTTCCACCTCAAAGTTGACCGTTCCATATTATACGCAGTTTATCTTGCCTTGTCAAGCAAAATGTGATTTTCAACAAATTTTCCCGCTTACAGCTTGGAGACGATCTCCAGCGTGTCGCGCGCGATCGGCAGCTCCTCGTTGGTCGGGATGCGCAGCACCTTGATCGTGGAATCGTCCGTGCTGATGATGCCGACCGTGCCGCGCTTGTTCTTCGCCGGGTCGATCTTCACGCCCATGAAGCTCAGGCCGTTGATCACGTGCTCGCAGGCCTCGCAGTCGTTCTCGCCGATGCCCGCCGTGAAGACGATCGCGTCCGCGCCGCCCACCGCCACATTGTATGCGCCGATGTACTTCTGGATGCGGTAGGTCCAAACGTCCAGCGCCGCCTTCGCCTGCTCGTCGCCCTTTTCGGCGGCGGCCTTCACGTCGCGCATGTCGCTGGAGCAGGAGAGACCGGCAAAGCCGCTCTTCTTGTTCAGGCAGTTGAGCATCTGGTGGATGTCCATGCCGGTGTTGTCCATGATGTATTCCAGCACCGCCGGATCGACGTCGCCGGAGCGCGTGCCCATCAGCACGCCCTCAAGCGGGGTCAGACCCATGGAAGTATCCACAACCTTGCCGCCCACAATCGCGCTCAGGGAAGAGCCGTTGCCCAGATGGCAGATGATGAACTTGCAGTCCTCCGGCTTCTTGCCCAGGAACTTCGGCGTCTCGCCCGCGATGAAGCGGTGGCTCGTGCCGTGGAAACCGTAGCGGCGAACCTTCAGGCTCGTGTAGTATTCATACGGCACGCCGTAGAGGAACGCCTTCTTGGGCATCGTCTGGTGGAAGGCCGTATCGAAAACCGCGACGTTCGGCTTGTTCGGCATGACCGCCTGGCAGGCCTTGATGCCCGCGATGTTCGCCGGCTGATGCAGCGGTCCGAGCGGCACAAGCTCCTCGATCCCCTTCATCGTCTCTTCCGTCACCAACACGGAGTTCTTGAACGTCTCGCCGCCGTGGAGCACGCGGTGACCGCAGGCGCCGATCTCGTCCAGAGAAGCGATCGCGCCGTTGTCCTTGTCCGTCAGCGCGGAGAGGACGGCGGAAATCGCCTCGGTGTGGTCCTTCATGTTGCGGGTGAACTCAATCACCTTGTCGGTGCCCAGCACAGTCTGCTTGAAGTGCGTGCCCTCGATGCCGATGCGCTCGACCAGGCCCTTCGCCTTGACGGACTCGTCGTCCATGTCGATGAGCTGGAACTTCAGGGAGGAAGAGCCAGCGTTGATGACCAGAATCTTCATGGAAAGTATCTCCTTGCTTCTTATGATAGGAACTCTGATGATAGGGAAAACGCGCGGCCTCCACTTATCAGACGACCGCGCGCAATCAGTCGATTAAGCCTGCGCCTTGACCGCCGCGATGGCCACGACGTCCACGATGTCCTCGACGGAGCAGCCGCGGGAGAGGTCGTTGACCGGCTTGGCCAAGCCCTGAATGACCGGGCCGATGGCCTTCGCGTTGCCCAGACGCTGCACCAGCTTGTAGCCGATGTTGCCCGCCTGCAAATCCGGGAAGACCAGCACGTTCGCCTTGCCGGCAACCGGGCTGCCCGGGCACTTGAGCTCGCCGACGGAGGAGACCAGCGCCGCGTCGGCCTGCATCTCGCCGTCCACGTTCAGCTCCGGCGCCTGCTCGTGCACCAGCTTCACGGCGCCCGCCACCTTGTCCACGTTCTCGTGCTTCGCAGAGCCCTTCGTGGAGAAGGAGAGCATCGCCACGCGCGGATCCATGCCCAGCAGCGCCTTGCCGGTCTGCGCGGAAGCGATCGCGATGTCCGCAAGCTGCTCGCTGGTCGGGTCGATGTTCACGGCGCAGTCGCCGAACACCAGCACGCCGTTGTCGCCGTACTTATGATCCTGCACTTCCATCAGGAAGCAGGAAGAAACGGTCTTGATGCCCGGCGCACCCTTGATGATCTGCAGCGCAGGACGCAGCACGTCGCCGGTGGTGTTGATCGCGCCCGCGACCATCGCGTCCGCGTCGCCCATCTTAAGCATCATCGTGCCGTAGAACAGCGTGTTCTTCAGGCACAGCTCGGTGGCCTTTTCCGGGGTCATGCCCTTCTTCTCGCGGATATGGAAAAGCTGCTCGGCGTAGGAAGCGGTCTTCTCGCTCGTCGCCGGATCGACGATCATCACGCCGGTCAGGTCAACGCCCAGCTCGGCGGCCTTCGCCTCGATTTCGGCCTTCGCGCCCACCAGCGTGATCTTGGCCAGCCCCAGCTTCACGATCTTCTCCGCGGCCTGCACGGTGCGCGGCTCGCTGCCCTCAGCCAGCACGACGTGCTTCACATCGGCGGCGGCTTTCGCTCTGATTTTGTCAATGACAGACATTTGTAAATCCTCCTTGACGTGATATAATAGGCTTATCCGAAGATAAACCTGCGGTGTACAAGACGATACAGCATTATTATAGCGCAATTTGTCGCTTTTGAAAAGGACGGCGCGCAATTTTATGCCGCTTTTTGTCCCCCTTTTCGCGCTTTATTCGCTTTTCGTCCGTTTTTTCCCGAAAGGAGGCCGCCGCCATGCGCGTCTGCGCCGTCATCTGCGAATATAACCCATTTCACCTCGGCCATGCCTATCATCTGCGCGCCGCCCGCGAGGCGTCGGGCGCGGATTACGTCCTCTGCCTGATGAGCGGCGCGCTCACCCAGCGCGGCGCGTTCGCCCGGCATGATAAATGGCTTCGCGCGCGCGCCGCGCTTGAAAACGGCGCGGATCTCGTGCTCGAGCTTCCGACCCGCTTCGCCTGCGCCCCCGCGCCGGATTTCGCCTCCGGCGGCGTGGCGCTGCTCTCCGCCCTCGGCGTGGCAACCCATCTCTCCTTCGGCTGCGAAGCGTCAGCGCTCCCGCTTCTCTCCGCCGCCGCGGCGCTCTTTAAGGCCGAATCCCCGGCTTTTTCCGCCGCGCTGCGCGCGCGTCTGGCCGGCGGTCTGCCTTATCCCCGCGCCCGCGCGCTGGCCGCCGAACAGGCCGCCGGTCTGCCCG
>OIXH01004030.1_pt1 | contig 12348 bp, 12 predicted proteins | sample 1587741 | NCBI WGS metagenome assembly OIXH01 (sample SAMEA3888916, study PRJEB22519) | human gut metagenome | biome: human gut; feature: human-associated habitat; material: faeces | place: Denmark | collected 2011 | reverse complement strand
CGATCGATAAGCGCAGGGCCGCAGGCCGGATCCTGTGCTATGTTCTTTTTGCGGCCGTTTTCGGTGGAGTTGCTGCGGTGAGCTTTGTGGCATCACTGCCGACAGCGAAAAAGCTTTTGGGTAAAGAGCAGCCAGTGACCTCCGCACCGATCACGATCGAACGGGACCAGGATCCATCCGGCGAGCCGACACCGGTGGAGACCATGGCGGAGACCACAGGAGAGGGGATCCGCGCGGAAGATCTGAAGGATGAGGTGGATAAGATCGTTGGGGACGCCATGGAAAAGTTCCCATGGACGACGAAAAACCTCACCGAGTTAAACGACGCGTTCCGGAACATCTACCTGGAATCCGAGAAGAGTATCGTGACAGTTTCCGCAGTGAAAAACGACGTGGACTGGTTTGATAACCCTATTGAGACGACAGGACAGTATGCGGGAATCATCATCGCGGTGAATTCCAGCGAGGCGCTGATTCTGACAGGACAAAGCGCGGTGGCTGGAGCCGACTCCCTGCGGGTGACCTTTGGGGACGGATCCACGGCGGCAGTAGAACTGAAATCCCAGGACATCACCTCCAAGATGGCAGTTGTCAGTGCGAAGATCTCTGATATTGAAGAGCAGACCGTAAACTGGATGAAGGCGGTGGAACTCGGAAACTCCTATTCCGTCCGTACCGGGGACATGGTCCTCGCGGTGGGAAGTCCCTCCGGACATGTCCATTCCGTCAAGCAGGGGCTGATTGCCTATGTGGCAAAGGGAGTCCAGGCAGTGGATGGTCAGACGCGTATCCTGTATACCGAGTTTGAGAGCCATGCAGACGAGGGAACATTCCTCTTAAATCTTTCCGGCCAGCTGGTGGGCTGGGCAACCGACACTTATCAGTCCGGTGATAATGGACAGACGGAAGATAAGACGATGGCGATACCGATCTCGGAGTACAAGGGCGTGCTCCAGAAGCTCACAAACGGACAGTCCGCCCCGTATTTCGGAATCCGGGGACAGGATGTGACCTCCGTGATGATGGAGAGCGGAATCCCCAGCGGAGTATATATAACAGATTCCATTGCAGATGGACCTGCCTACAACGTGGGGATCCAGAACGGTGATATCCTGACAAAGATCAGGGACACGGAGATCCAGACGATCCGGGATCTCCAGAACCGGTTAGAGGAGACGAAGACCGGAGATACCGTAAAAGTTACGGTAAAACGAAAGTCTATTGATGAATATAAAGAAATAGAGTATCGAGTAACGATTGGAGCCAGATAGATCATTACCTGGCTTAGTTGCCGGATATCGCCGACAGGCTGCCGGTGGTCGTATAAAATCAGCAGCCGCCTTTCTGCAGGATTCAGCGCGGAAACAGGCGGCTGTATTGGGTGGATAAAGGAGAAATTATGAGATTTATTGAAACATTCCGGGAAGGAAATCACATTTCGGATGTATACCTGTGTAAGGCAAAACAGATCGCACTCACCAAAAATGGAAAAGAGTATGGGTCTCTCGTCCTTCAGGATAAAACAGGAACGGTCGATGCAAAGATCTGGGAGTTAAATTCTCCGGGGATCAACGAGTTTTCCGCGCTGGATTATGTGTACATTGACGCAGATGTGACTCTGTTTCAGGGACAAAACCAGTTAAACGTAAAGCGGATCCGCAAGGCCGATGAGGGCGAATATCATCCGGCAGATTATCTTCCGGTGACAACGAAAGATATCGCGGTGATGCAGCATGAGCTGACCCAGTACATCACAACGATCAGAAACGAATATTTAAGAAAGCTGGCAGCCGGTTACTTCCATGATCCGGAGTTTATGAAGGTATTTTCCTTCCACTCCGCGGCAAAGAGCGTTCACCACGGCTTTGTGGGCGGACTCTTAGAGCACACTCTGAGTGTCGTAAAAATGTGTGATTACTTCAGCAAACAGTATCCGGCGCTCAACCGTGATCTGCTCTTAACAGCCGCAATGTTCCACGATATTGGAAAGACAAAAGAACTCTCCGCATTCCCGGAGAATGACTATACAGATGATGGCCAGCTCCTTGGCCACATCATCATTGGCGCGCAGATGATCAAGGAGCGGATCGACGCGATGCCGGGATTCCCGAAAAAGCTGGAGAGTGAGCTGATCCATTGCATTCTTGCCCACCACGGCGAGCTTGAGTATGGATCTCCGAAGAAACCGGCGTTGATCGAAGCGATGGCATTAAACCTTGCGGATAATGCGGACGCAAAGATGGAGACCATGACGGAGATCTTAAGAGGTGCCGGGGACAATATGGGCTGGCTCGGCTACAATCGTTTTATGGAGACAAATGTGCGCCGGACCAGTGAAAATCAGGTGTAGAAAAATTGACGCATAGTGGAGCATAAATCGTGCAGAATTTCTGTGATCATTTGTCGTGGAAAGACAAATGACAAAACATGTCCGCAATAAAAAGACAAATGTATATTTGGGGCTGATTGGAAACTGTCAGGATCAAAAAATAGCAGTTGACAAAATCACGTTTGTGACTAAAATGAGTGTTGTTCATATTCAAATGCGATGAACGGGACAGGACTTTCTAACAGAACCTCATTCAGAGAGCTGCCGGATGGTGCGAGGCAGATAGGAAATTAGAAGGTTATCACCTGGAAGCAGCCGGGATGAACAGCTCAGTATAGTAATTCCGGACGGGAACCTCACCGTTAAAAGGGGACCGATTCATCTGAGAGTACAGCAGATACTTGAGGAGGATGGGATTGAGAGGCCGGTTTTCCGGCAATAGAAGTGGTAACGCGGAGAATGTTAGATCCTTCGTCTTCTAAGGGAGTGATCCCTGTGGAGACGAAGGATTTTTTGTTTTATACGTATATTCCACAGCGATTCCTGCCGTATTTTCAGGATCGTTTGAATATGGATGGACTACAGGGACCGGAACTTTCGATATTCCGGTATGACAAAATGAATTTACAAAGGAGCGAAATGACATGAACACATTAGTAATCGTTCTCATCGCAGCTGTGTGTCTGTTATGCGGATATATGGTATACGGACGCTGGCTGGCAAAGACCTGGGGCATCGACCCGAAGGCAAAGACACCTGCCTATACACATGAAGATGGACAGGACTATGTACCGACAAACGGCTGGATCGTTTTCTCACACCAGTTTTCTTCTATCGCAGGTGCCGGTCCTGTAACGGGTGCCATCCAGGCGGCTGCATTCGGCTGGGTTCCGGTTCTTCTCTGGATTCTTGTCGGCGGTATCTTCTTCGGAGCTGTTACAGACTTCGGAGCTCTTTACGCAAGTGTAAAGAACGAAGGTAAGTCCATGGGACTTCTGATCGAAAAGTACATCGGTAAGACAGGTAAGAGATTATTCCTGATCTTCTGCTGGCTCTTCACTTTGATCGTAATCGCTGCTTTCGCAGATATGGTTGCAGGCACATTCAACGCTTACACCGTTAAGGACGGCGTTACAGAGCTTGCGGCAGCAGCCCAGACAAACGGAGCTGCAGGTTCCATCTCCATCGCATTCATCGTATTTGCAATGTTCTTCGGCGTTCTTCAGAAGAAGCTCAACCTGGAAGGAAAGAGCGAGTTCTTTGTAGGACTTGCCTGCACAGTTGCATCTCTTGCGATCGGTATGGCATTCCCGCTGATCGGCGGTAAGGACGCATGGACAGGATTCACATTTGCATATATCTTTTTTGCATCCGTTCTTCCGATGTGGCTCTTAAAGCAGCCGCGTGACTACATGACAACATTCATGTTTGCCGGAATGATCCTCGGCGCTGTTGTCGGTATTGTTGTTGCGCATCCGAACATGAATCTTCCGATGTACACAGGCTTCACAAATGAGAAACTCGGAAACATGTTCCCGATCCTTTTCGTAACCGTAGCATGCGGAGCCGTTTCCGGTTTCCACAGCCTTGTTTCCTCCGGTACTTCCTCCAAGACCGTTGAGAACGAGAAAGATATGTTAAAAGTTGGTTACGGCGCTATGGTTCTTGAGAGCCTCTTAGCCGTACTTGCACTCTGCGTAGCAGGCGCAGCTGCAGCCGCTGACGGTACTGCAGCAGTAGGAACTCCGTTCCAGATCTTCTCCTCCGGTGTTGCCGGACTTCTTGAGATGTTCGGTCTTCCGATCTACATTGCACAGTGCTTCATGACCATGTGTGTATCCGCTCTTGCTCTTACAAGCCTTGATGCAGTAGCACGTATCGGTCGTATGTCCTTCCAGGAACTCTTCTCCGTAGACGATATGGAGCACGCAGAGGGCTGGAGAAAATTCCTCTGCAACAAGTATGTATCCACAGTTATCACACTTGTATTTGGCTATGTCCTCACAAGAGTCGGCTACTCCAACATCTGGCCGTTATTCGGAAGCGCAAACCAGCTGTTAAGCGCACTTGTTCTGATCACTCTCTGTGTATTCTTAAAGGTAACAGGAAGACAGAACAAGACCCTGATCGTACCGTGCGTGATCATGCTCTGCGTAACCTTCACAGCACTGGTTCAGAGAACACTTGCTCTTGTAAACGCATTCAGCGCAGGTACCGCAGTATTTATGGTTGAAGGACTTCAGCTGATCGTTGCGATCCTTCTTATGGTTCTCGGTGTGATCATCGTTGTTACATCCGGTAAGGAGCTGTTAAGCAAGAAGGCAGGTTCTGAGGCAAGAGCATAAGCGAACCAGATAAGCTGCAAAGTGGATTGCGAATACCTGTTTGACATTGCGGTTTACATAATGCTTAACTTATAGAGTTGATATGTTAAGACCGGTTTTCCGGTTCCGGGGACTTCTGAATGGGAGTTTTCGGGGCGCGGGGAGCCGGTTTTTTGTATTGACGTAAAAACGTGACTCCTTTGAAAATGCGGAGCGGATTCACTTTTTCACTGTTCTTTTGCCTGTATGCGGTATAGGGCAGAGATTTTCACGTTCGTTTATGTGATGGGGGTTGCAAATGCGGGAGTAATTCTTGTATACTTAAGAAAAACTGAGCATTGAGTCTTATTTTTAGGTCTGTTCTGCACTTTGTGTATTCGGTATATTCTCAGTACGGGATATACGCTATTAGTTTGGGCTAGTGAGGTGAAAGGACAGAGTGGGCTCAGCGATAAAAATGTACAACAAGAATATTTATATAGAAGGAACGAATTATGGAAATCAAGAAGAACGATAAATTTACAGTGACCATCGAGGACATGGGAGAGGACGGCGCAGGTATCGGCCGCGTGGACGGATATATCTGGTTTGTGAAGGATGCCCTGATCGGGGATACGATCGAGGCGTCAGCCATGAAAATGAAAAAAAATTACGGTTTTGCCCGCCTCGTGCGCGTCATCACCCCGGCAAAAGGCCGCGTGGAGGCGAAATGTCCGGTGGCGAGAGCCTGCGGCGGATGCCAGCTTCAGGAACTGGACTATAAAGAACAGTTAAAATTCAAGGAAAAGAAAGTATACAATCATTTAAAACGCATCGGCGGCATGGAGAACCTGTTCCTGCCGGAGGAGGCGGACCAGGCAGCAGGAGTGCCGGACGCAGTCATCATGGAACCGATCATCGGAATGGAAGACCCGTGGAGATATCGCAACAAAGCGCAGTATCCGATCGGACGCGGAAAGGACGGAAAACCGACGGCCGGATTCTTTGCAGGACGGACCCACTCCCTGATCCCGGTACCGGAGCTGGACTGCCTGCTTGGCTGTGGGGAAAATAAGGATTATCTGGCGGCAGTGCTGAAATTCATGGAAGATTTTGGTGTGGAACCTTATGATGAGGCAAACCACAAGGGACTTGTGCGCCATGTTCTCTTAAGAAAAGGTTTCGCCAGCGGCGAGCACATGGTATGTCTCGTGATCAACGGAAAGAAACTGCCCCATGAGAAAGAGTTCATCGAGCGGATGCGTGAAGTCGGCGCGGACAGTATCTCCCTGTCCTTCAATATGGAAAAGACAAACGTGATCCTAGGAACCGAGATCAAAAACCTCTACGGACCGGGTTATATCACGGATAAGATCGGAAACATCGAGTACCGGATCTCTCCGTTATCCTTCTATCAGGTGAATCCAGTACAGACCGAGCGTCTCTATGGAACAGCTTTGGAATTCGCTGATTTAAACGGTGGCGAGACCGTCTGGGATCTCTACTGTGGAATCGGAACAATCTCCTCTTTCCTCGCCCAGAAAGCCGGAAAAGTCTGCGGTGTCGAGATCATTCCGGCAGCGATCGAGGATGCCAGAGAGAATGCGAAGCGCAACGGTCTCGATAATGTAGAATTCTTCGTCGGAAAAGCCGAGGAGGTTCTTCCGGAACAGTACGAAAAGAATCACATCAAAGCCGACGTGATCGTTGTCGACCCGCCAAGAAAGGGATGTGATGAGCTCTGCCTTGAGACGATCGTAAAGATGGCACCGGAGAAGGTCGTTTATGTGAGCTGTGATTCCTCGACGTTGGCAAGAGATGTGAAGTATCTCGGAGAAAATGGCTACGCTGTAAAACGCGTCAGAACCGTTGACATGTTCGGAATGTCAGGGCATGTGGAGACGGTAGCACTATTAACTAAAAAAGATATCACGTCTTGCTGACGAGAATTAACTAAAAGTTCAGCGGTTGCAAAATTTGCAACAACGGTAGAGAAAATTGAAAAATCAAAGGGATATAAAATGGAACAGGAATACATTATTCTCCAGATCCAGGAAGATGATTACGGCTGTGAGGAACGCTCTGCAGGGGCAAAGAAAACCGTTCTCGTCCGGCTGAAAGACGCTAAGGAAAGCGAGCGGATGATCCGTCAGGAAGATGACTGGCTTTATGAGCAGGGGATTGATGAAGGTGATCTGGTAGTATTAACGGAGAATCACCTGTATAAGAAAATGGAAGAGAGGTAAATAAAGATGGAATTACAGACAAAACGCCTGATTTTAAGACCATGGCAGGAGAGTGATGCGGAGAGCTGCTACGAATATGCGAAAGACCCGCAGGTCGGTCCGGAAGCAGGATGGCCGATGCATACGAGTGTGGAGAACAGCAGAGAGATCATCCGGGAAGTTTTATCGGCGGATGGAACGTATGCGGTGGTTTTAAAGAGTACCGGAAAGCCGGTGGGCTGTGCAGGCCTTACAGTGGGCGAGGCATGCAATATGCCAGTACCAGAAGATGAGGGAGAGATCGGCTGCTGGCTGGGAACTCCGTACTGGGGGCAGGGAATCATCCCGGAGGCGGTAAAGGAGCTGATTCGGTACGGATTTGAAGACCTGGGGCTGAAACGAATCTGGTACGCATATTTTGACGGGAATGAGAAATCGAAGCGCGTGGCAGAAAAATGCGGCTTCCGGTATCATCATACGAACAGGGATCTGGAGTGGAAATTGTTAAATAAAACCGTGACGGAACATGTCCATGTGCTTGAAAAAAACGGCAGGAACGATGAAATCTGAAGAAGGCAAGAGCAGCATGGAGATAGATGCGCTGATCTGCAAAAAATGAAAGGAATCTGCTAAAATGACAAATCTCATGATCGCGTCCGATATCCACGGCTCCGCGTACTACTGCAAAAAGATGCTGGAGGCATTTGATCGGGAGCAGGCAGACCGTCTGCTGATTCTGGGCGATATCCTGTATCATGGTCCGAGAAACGATCTCCCGAAAGAGTACGCCCCAAAGGAAGTCATCAAAATGTTAAATGAGCGGAAAAACAGGATCTTCTGCGTTCGCGGAAACTGTGATACGGAAGTAGATCAGATGGTCCTGGAATTCCCGATCCTCGCGGATTACGCGATAATTCCAATAGCCGATCGCCTGATATACGCCACCCACGGTCACCATTTTAACTTAAACGCACTTCCACCGCTGCAGCCGGGCGACATTCTCCTCCACGGACACACCCACATCCCGGCCTGGGAATCGTTTGGCGACGGAAACCTGTACCTGAATCCGGGTTCTGTGTCAATTCCGAAAGCGGAGAGCGAGCACAGTTACATGATGCTCCAGAATGGGGATGCTGTCTGGAAAACTCTGGAGGGAGAGACATTCCACAGTATTAAATTGTAAAAATTAATGGCAATTAAAAAGTGATCGTAACGGTGAGGTCCTAAAAAATTGCAAGCGAATTATATAAATATATCTGCAAAACAACAGCGAATGTGGGCAGGTAAATGACAGGTACTTCATGTTCCAGAAGTTAACTCCGTCACTATACATGTCATAAAAATGTATAGCAAACACACCCTGAAAACATAAATAACAAGGAATATTCGTGGCAAATAAAATATTGCTTGCGTGTCTGATAAATTCAGAGTATAGTATTCATTGTGGGGATTTGTAAAAAAATTCAAACAAAAAACATTTGTAGACAAAAAAGGAGAGACACTATGGGTGAAACACAAGCAAAGAAGAAAAAAGCACCGTTGAGCATGTGGAAAGTTATCCTCATTGTTATCGCGGTAGTCTACGTGATGTCCTTCATCATTCCTTCCGGCGCCTATGAACGCGATGGAAAGATGGCAATTCCGGGTACATACCAGATCATCGATAAGATCTATCTGAATCCGGCACAGGTAATTCTAGCAGTCGGCGATCTTGTTTACAGTACGTTCGGTAAATTATTTGTAACGTTGATCATCATGGGTGGTATGATGGGAATCGTAAATTCCACAGGTGTTCTGGACCGGGCGCTCAGTAACCTGATCCATCGCTTAAAAGATAAAGCCCTGATCATCATTCCGATCTATATTTTTGCAACGGCGCTTTTAGGCTGTGTTGGATCCATGATTTCCACAGTTGTGCTCTTTATTCCGCTTGGAATCACGATCGCAAAGCAGTTAAAAGCAGACCGTATTTTTGCAGTCGGTCTTGTGATTCTTGGATCCTTTACCGGATTTATGACATCCCCGATCAACCCGTTAACAGGCCTTCTCGGACAGGAGATTGCGGGTCTGGCTCCGTACTCCGGTTCCGGTCTCCGAACAATTGTTACGATCTTGAATCTGACGGTGGTTTCTGCATATCTGATCTTCTGGGTAAAACGATGCCAGAAGAATCCAGAAATCTATGCGAAAAACTTTGGCGGAGAAAACACGGTAGAAGAGGGAGATGTTCCGGGCGCAGGTGAGTACCGTCCCATGACTGTCCGTGAGATCGCGATCCTCGTGATCTTTTTCGGAGCATTCATTTTCTTCGCGGCAGGCGGACCGACTCTCGGACTTGGCATGACACAGTTAGGCTCCATCATGCTGCCGGTTGCCTTCATCGAAGGTTTCCTTGCGCATTACGATATTGATGAGACCATGAGACGCTTCGTAAAAGGAACACAGGATATGTGCGGCGTTATGGTATTTATGGTCCTTGCCAGCGTTATGAGCGTTATTCTCAATAATTCCGGTATCCTTGACACGATCGTCTATTATATTTCAGTTCCGTTAAACCATATGAGCAGTGCTTTCGCAGCGATCGGAATGTTCATTGCGAATGGTCTGATCAACTTTGTGATCAACTCCGGTTCCGGACAGACAGCTGTTATGATGCCGATCATGGCCCCGCTTTCCGACGTTGTAGGTGTTACCCGTCAGATGGCAGTTTTAACTTTACAGTACGGTGATGGCTTCACAAACCTCTTCGCTCCGACCAGCGTAAACTTAATGGCATGCCTTGCGATGGCAAAGGTAGATTTAAAACAGTGGTATAAATTCCTGATACCGTGTTACGGTATGCTGTTTGCGATCATGATCGCATCGATCTTTGTAGGTACAGCGATCGGCTTCTAAAGGAGGAAATCAGATGGACACAGGGGAACTTATCAGAAGCTTAACAGATGAACTGGAACAGCATACGATTGAGATCAGGCATGAGATCCATGCAAATCCGGAACTCTCGTTTCATGAATTTGCGACAAGCAGGATCGTATGCCGGGAACTGGACCGTATTGGTGTTCCTTATGAGGAAAGTCCATGTAAACCAGGCATTATCGCAACTATCGACAGTGGAAAGCCGGGTAAATTCCTGATGCTGCGGGCCGATATGGATGCACTGCCAATTCAGGAAAAGACTGGACTTCCCTTCGAATCAAAGGTACCGGGAGTGATGCATGCCTGCGGCCATGATATCCACACCTCCAATCTTCTGACAGTAGCAGAGATCTTAAACCGGACAAAGGATCAGTGGAAAGGAAAGGTGAAGCTGGTATTCCAGCCGGCGGAAGAAAATGGCGGCGGCGGAAGAGAGATGATCAAAGCCGGACTCATGGATGAGATTCCGGATGCGTGCTTTGCGCTTCATGTGGAAAATGGGATCCCGGGAAAGATAGTCGTTGGAAGCCGTTATCTGACTGCATATTCCGACAGCTATAAGATCACAGTCCATGGAAAAGCCGCTCATTCCTCCACCCCGGAAGAGGGTGTGGATGCTGTATACATTGCAGCGTCCATTGTCACAGCACTCCACGGAATCATTTCCAGAAATATTTCTCCGATGGACCGGGCGACCTTAAATGTGGGAATGATCCACGGTGGAACAGCGCCGAACATCATCGCGGATGAAGTGACGCTGGGCGTCATGCTGAGAAATCTCTCAAAGGAGTCCAGAGAAGCGATGATGAAAAAAATTGAGACGATCTCCAATGGAATCGCCGAGTCTATGGGGGGAAGCTGTGATCTGGCATTCCGTGCCGGTTACGCGGCAGTCTACAACGATGAGAAGTTCTCTGATTTTGTAGCGGCCACCTTCCGCAAATATGAGGACATTATCCATGAGGATCTCGGGGACGGAAAACCGGAAGATTGGCTGATTACCGGAGAACATCCGCTTTTAGGTGCTGAGGATTTTGGATTCTATTCCCAGAAAGCTCCGTCCTGCATGATATGGGTCGGTGTCGGTGGAAATTCTCCAAAACACAGTCCGGGATTCTGTATCGACGAGCGCTATATCAAGCTCTGTACAAGAGCAATGGCGATGACAGCGTTGGAGTATCTGACAAAAGAATAGGCGATATATGAGGCAGGAGTAGGATTATGAGGATTCTACTCCTGTTTTTCTTATAGTTTCACAAAAGTGGCCAGCATCGATATCAACATCTATTTTTCATTTGAACTCTTGCATTGTATTTATACTACATGGAGGAGAACATGAAAAAGAAACATGTAAGTCTGCTCTTAGCGGCAGCAATGGCGGTATCCGTAATCTCCGGATGCGGAAACAGTGCAGCAGAGATAGAAAAGACAGAGACAACTGCAGCGGCAGCGACAAGCGCAGCGGAAGAAACAACAGCAGCCGAGGCAGAGGAAGACACAGAGAAAACGAGACAGACGAAGTTGTCATCGGGAATCCGCGTGATGCCGTACAGGCACAGGTTATAACGCTTTTAAAGGAACTTCAGGAAAAAAATGGGCTTAAGTTACCTGTTTATTTCCCATGATCTCGATGTGGTCCGCTGGTTCTGTGACGAGATTGCGGTGATGGAAGAAGGAAAATTCGTGGAGACCGGACGGGCAGAGGATGTGATCGGGAATCCGAAGGTGGAATTTACGAAGAAGCTGGTGGAAAATTTCATATTGAGGTAGGATTGTAAAAATGCGGTGCAGAAAAAATCTGCGCCGCATTTTTACAAATATAATATTATGAGGATGTTTGCTGCAAAAACTTTTTGCCGGAAGTGGTCAGGGACATTCCCTTTGGTCCTCGCTCAAAAGAGAGGAGATTTGTGCTCTTTAAAGCGGCTAAATATTTTCTAAGAAGATAATCACTGCAGGTGACCCCTTTCTCCTTTAAGTAGGTATTTAGGGAATTTCGACTGGTGTTTCCGTTTTGTACGCCAAGGACAATCAGCCTCAGCACCTGTATCTGAATCGGGCTAAACTGGTCAAAGGATGGAAGATCAATATTTTCTGGAACCGATGCGGGAAATAGTGAAAGTTCGCTGCCGGAAGAAATTGTCTCTTTTTTTATGTAATCTGGAAGGTCCTCAATGGTAAGATCGTCATCAGTAATATTAACCATGTATTCGATGACATTCCGTAATTGCCGGACATTGCCTTCCCAGAAATAATTTAAAAAAAAATGAGCCAGATCAGGCTGGATATTCCGGGAATGCCGTAATTCCTTCCAGATAAAATGGTCAATTAGAACGGGAATATCTTCAGGGCGGCTGCGCAAAGGCGGTATCTCCAGAGTGATGGTATTTAAACGGTAATACAAATCGAGACGGAATTTTCCTTCCTGGACGAGAGTCTTTAACTGCTTATTTGTCGCTGCAATAATACGGACATCTACTGTAGTAATAGAGTCAGATCCGACCGGCATGATCTCCCGGGTCTCGATTGCGCGGAGTAATTTCGACTGTGCCTCCAAAGAAATCTCTCCGACTTC
>OIXH01004029.1_pt1 | contig 12351 bp, 13 predicted proteins | sample 1587741 | NCBI WGS metagenome assembly OIXH01 (sample SAMEA3888916, study PRJEB22519) | human gut metagenome | biome: human gut; feature: human-associated habitat; material: faeces | place: Denmark | collected 2011 | reverse complement strand
GAAATTTTCCCACGGGAGTGCTTGAATCGTCGCCGCGCAGCCTGTCGCGCGGCTAAAGAAACCCAACGTGAGACACTAGGCCGCGGCGGCATGGCTGGACCGAAAACTTGGGTTTTGTTGAAGGGCAGGAATTACTCTCCGATACAGAACCGATGGTACGTCTCTCCGGCTAGGTCTTTCCAAAGGAACTCGCCGTTTTCCAGGGTCATATAGCTATGACGGCTGCCTTCTTTGGGAATGGACACGGAGCCGGGATTCAGATAGGTGAAGGTCTCCGTTTCCTGCCACGCCGGGATATGGGTATGGCCGTGGAGCAGGATGTCCCCCTTTTTCAGCAGAGGTGGGGCGGCCAGGTTGTAGTGGTGGCCGTGGGTGACGAAGATGAGGACGCCCTTTTCCTCCAGCAGGCAGTAGTCCGCCAGAATGGGGAAGGTCAGGACCATCTGGTCCACCTCGGTGTCGCAGTTGCCACGGACGCAGAACAGCTTCTCCCGGATGCCGTTGAGCATGGCGATGACCTCCTTGGGGGCGTACTCCTCCGGCAGGTCGTTCCGGGGGCCGTGGTAGAGCAGGTCGCCTAAGAGCAGGACCCGGTCCGGCTGCTCCCGGTCCATGGCGGCCAGGAGCTCCCGGCAGTATTTGGCGGAGCCGTGGATGTCCGACGCGATCAGAAATTTCATGCAGATTCCTCCTTAACGGCTCTATTGTACCACGGCGGGAGATTTTTTTCATGGCGATTTTGTGAAAAGTAAAGGCGGACGGAAGGTTTTGCGCCCTCCGTCCGCTTTTTTTGTCAGTCCAGCTCCACCTTGACGGGGAGGCCGGTTTCCATGGATTGGTTGCAGGCCAGGGTGAAGGCCACGGACCGCAGCGCGTCCCGGTAGGAGGACCGGATCTTGGACCCGTCGCCGGTGAGGACCGCGTCGATGAAGGTCCGGTCGCAGATCACGCCGGCGGAGCCGTCGTCCCGGATCACCTGGGCCCCGCTTCCGGCGGCCTTCATGGTGCCGTCGTTCCTGACCACCAGGCCCTGGCCGGAGGCTTCCGCGGGGGCGGGCTGGTCGCCGTAGATGTTCACCTTGTCGATGATGTAGTGGTCCAGCCGGGCGTCGGGGGCGCTGAAGGTGATCTTGGAGTCAAAGCATTCCCCGCCGGTGGCGTAGCAGCCGGTGCTGATGACGCCCAGGGCCCCGTTCCGGAACCGGACCACCGTGGAGGACAGATCGTCGGTGCGGTAGCCCTCGCCGCCGTCCACGAAGCCCCGGGCGGCCATGGAGAACACCGTGTCCGGCTCGCCGAAGACGTAGCGGATCATGTCAAACTGGTGGATGGTCTGCTCCACCACCTGGCCGCCGGAAAGGCGCTTGTCCCCCCACCAGGGGGTGCCGGGGATGCCGCCCATCCGGGCGCACTCCACAAAGGGAACGGTGTGGGTCCGGAGGAACTCCCGGGTGGGCTCCACGATATTGGAATACCGGCACTGGAACCCCGAGGCCGTGATCAGCCCCTTGGCCTCCGCCGCGTCCCGGATCTCCCGGGCCAGGGAAAGCTCCAGGGCCAGGGGCTTCTCCACAAAGAAGGGGATGCCCCGGCGGATGGTCTCAAATTCGATCTCCCCGTGGCAGTAGGGCGGGATGCAGATGAAGACCATGTCCGGCTCCACCGCGTCGTACATTTCCTTGTAGTCGGTGAAGGCCCGGCTGCCGGCCCTGGCCGCGAACTCCTGGGCGCGCTCCGGGATCAGGTCGCAGAACCCGGCCAGCTCCACGTCGGTGTACTGGAGAAAATGCTCCAGGTGGTAGCCGCCGATGCCGCCGCAGCCGATCAACGCTAATTTTTTCATGAAAAAGACCTCCTGTTCAGTAGGTGAGAATGTGATCCAGCGCCATGCTGGTGGTTTTGTAGAGGAATTCCGGGCTGTCGGGAAGGGCTCCCAGCTCGGCAGTGAGGTAGCCGTCGTACCCCGCCTTCCGCAGGGCGGCCATGACCTTTTTCCAGTCCACGCTGCCCTCCAGGAGGTTGCAGAAGTACCCGGCGTTCCAGCCGGAGCGGCAGAAATCCTTAACGTGGACCTTGACGATTCGATTATCCAGCAGGTCGATCCAGGATTCCGGGTAGGAGAAGATCACCACGTTGCCCACGTCGAAGTAGGCCTGGATGGCCGGGCAGTCCAGCTGGTCGATGAAGGAGACCATGTCCCGGGGAGAGGCGAAAAAGTTGTTCCAGACGTTTTCCAGCCCCACCCTGACGTCGCTGCCGGCAATCTCCTGCCGGAGGGGGGCCAAGGATTCCAGGGAGTTTTCCCAGGCCCGGCGGATGGTCCGCTCCGGGCCGATGCCGCCGGGGACCACCAGGATGGCTTCGGCCCCCAGGCCCTGGGCCAGCTCCAGCTGGCGGCGGAGGATGTCCCGGGCCTTTTCCCGGTCCTCCGGGGCGTCGGCGCCCAGGGTGTCCGGGCCGTAGAGGGAGGAAGACACGCTGTGGACCGGCAGATGGTATTGCCGGGACAGCTCCTTGATGGTCCGGAGTTCTTCGGGGGTGGTCTGAAGGGTCAGGGAATGGGCTGAGGAATCCGGCGCGTCCAGATTCAGCTCCACGCCGTCAAATCCGGCGGCGGAAAGCTGGGCGAACAGTTCCGGAAAGGGGACGTTTCCCGGCACGGACCAGGCGTTCAGCGCTTTTTTCATGAAAAGGGGACCTCCTTTGTAAAAAGTGACGAAATTTGAGAATTGGTCAGAAAGAATTTGTAAATTGCTTGCTTTTAGTTTATAATAGAAGTCTGGGGAAATCGATAGGGCTTTCCGCTGATTCTATGTGTAAATCGACTGAAATGGGGGATCGCCATGCAGACCCAGAGCTATTACCGCATTGCCGACGGCACCGACTGCGACCTCCGGGTGGAGGACTGCCCCCTGGCGGTCAACTGCACCGGCGTTTACGTCAACCGGGAGCCTTTCGCCAGCAGCCGCCGGATCCGCCGGGACATCTACCTGATGTATCTGGCCCGGGGGGAGCTGGAGGTGGCCCCAGGGGATGCCGCAGGTAACCTCCGGGCGGGGGAAATGCTCCTTTACCCGCCGGACCGGCCCTTTTCCTACCGGCAGGAGGCCCCGGGGGACATGACCTATTACTGGGTCCACTTCTCCGGCGGCGACGCACGGGAGCTCCTGGCCCGGTGCGGGCTGGAAATGGGGAAAATCTATGCCCCCGGCAGCCGGGAGGAGATTGCGGCGGAGTTCCAGAAGCTCTTCCGGTGCTTTTACGCCCGGGAGCCCCTTTTTGAGACCGAGGCGGCGGGACGTCTCACCGCGCTGCTGGCCAAGCTCTCCCGCTGGGCCAGGGAGGAGGACGGCAAGCCCCCCACGGTCCACCGGATCCGCCAGTCCCTGGACTACCTTTACCGGAACTACGCCAGGCCGGTGCGCCTGGAGGACCTGGCCCGGATGGAGCATCTGAGCCCCAGCCGGTATTCCGCCGTGTTCCGGAGCTGTATGGGGGTCTCGCCCCAGGGCTTTCTCATCTATCTGCGAATCAAAAATGCCGCGGACCTGCTCTGCCGCACCGATCTGAGCATGGCCCAGGTGGCCCAGGCCGTGGGCTACGACGATCCGCTGTACTTCAGCGCCCTGTTCCGGCGGAAAATGGGCATGGCCCCCAGCCGGTACCGGGAAGAATTCGGCGGCGGATAACGCCGCGCTCCCTTGCAGGAACCTGGAAAATTTCGGACAAACGTTGGGGAATGTCCATTGATTTCCGGTTCGAGATTTGATACAATGAAAGCAATCCCGCAAGAATTGTCCTCTGCGGGAATCGCACAAATCCAATAAAAAGGCGGTGAATCCATGTCTGTGTTGGATACCATAAAAGAGGCCGAGGCCGTCGCCCAGCAGAAGAAAACCGGGGCGGCCCAGCAGGCCCGGGAGACCGTGGCCAAGGCCCAGGAGGACGCCCGGGAAAAGGCCCGGGACATCCGGGACAACGCCCGGAAGGAGGCCGACGCCCTGCTGGCGGAGACCCGTTCCCGGCTGGCCGGGGAGATTCGGGACGCCGTGGACCAGAGCCGGAAGGCCGACGAAGCCGCGGCCCGGTCGGCGGAGGAAAACCTCGCCCAGGCGGTCTCTTTTATCGTGGAAAGGATTGAGAAGCAATGATTGTCCCTATGAAAAAGGTGCTCCTCGTTGCTCTCAGGGAAGATAAGGATGCCCTGGCCCAGGCTTTGCAGCGGGTCGGCGAGGTGATGCCGGTGGACGCGGAGGGGAACCCCTTCCCGGAGACCGCCAGCCAGGAAGCCGCCCGGGCGGAGCAGGCGCTGAAGGTCGTCGAGCAGTATCAGAAGAAGCAGAGTCCCTTCGCCCCCCGTCCGGAGGTGGACTACGCGGACTTCGCGGCGGAAAATCAGGAGGCGCGGGAGCTTCTGGAGAAAATCGAAGCCCTCCACGCCGAGGATCAGGCCGCGGCCGCCGACATCGCCGGGCTGGACGCCAAAATCCAGGACCTGCTGCCCTGGCTGCCCATGGACGTCCCCATGGAGGAAATCCGGGCCACCCGGTCCTCCGGCGTTCACAGCGGCTATGTGGACCGTCTCCGGGCTCCGGAGGCCGTTCAGGCGGCGGAAGAAGCCGGCGGCTTTTTACAGCTGCTGGACAACGGCCCCCAGGGAACGGCGGCGCTGCTCTACACCTATCTTTCCGAGGAAGGCGAGGTCCTGAAGGCGGTTTCCGCCGCAGGATTTTCCGAGGCGGCTCCCCCCGGAGGCCGGGGGCTTCCCAAGGACCTCTGCGAGGACTACCGCGCCAAGCGCAAGGAAAAGCAGGACCGCCGGGAGGCCATTGCCCGGGAGCTCACCGTGCTTTCCGACCGGAAGACCGACCTGGAAATCCTCCGGGACCAGCAGGAGGCCAAGGAGGCCCGGGAGGACGCCCCCTTCGGCGAGACCGTGGAAACGGTGTTCCTGGAGGGCTGGGTCCGCAGCGACCGGGCTTCCCGGGTGGAAAAGGCGGTGGCCAGGGTCACGGACTGCTACGAGCTGTCCTTCCGGGACCCGGAGGAGGGGGAAACGCCTCCCACCGTCACCCAGAACAACCGCTTTATCTCCCAGTTTGAGACCATTACGGATATGTTCTCCCGCCCCAGCAACGGCGAGATGGACCCCAACCCGGTCATGGGCCCCTGGTACTGGCTGATCTTCGGCCTGATGATGGGCGACGCAGGCTACGGCCTGATGATGCTCGTCGGTATCTGGGGATTCAAGAAGCTGATGAAGCCCCGGGGGGATATGGCCAAGCTGGTCAACGTCCTCTTTTATTCCAGCTTCACCACCATCTTCTGGGGGATCATCTTCGGCAGCTACTTCGGCGAGACGTGGCACCCCATTCTCTTTGCTCCCCTGGACAACCCCATGGGGATGCTGGCGTTCTGCATGATCATCGGCGTGCTCCACATCTTCACCGGCATGATCATGAAAATGGTGGAGGACGCCAAAGCCGGACACTTCTGGGACGGCGTTTTCGACCAGCTGAGCTGGATGATCCTCATCACCGGACTGGGCCTGCTGTTCTTAGAGCCCGCCCGGACGGTGGGAATGGTCCTGGCCATTGCGGGCGCGGCCATCATCCTGCTTACCGCGGGCCGTGCCAAGAAGGGCATTGTCGGCAAGGTGGTAGGCGGCTTCGGCGGCCTCTACAACATCACCGGCTACATGAGCGACATCCTGTCCTACTCCCGGATCCTGGCCCTGTCATTAGCCACCGGCGTCGTGGGCATGGTCATGAACCTGCTGGCCGGAATGATTCAGGGTTCGGTGATCGGCTTCATCTTCTCCCTGCTGATCTATGCCGTGGGCCACGTGTTCAACCTGGCCATGGGACTGCTGTCGGCTTACGTCCATGACAGCCGGCTCCAGTACATCGAGTTCTTCAACAAGTTTTATGAGGGCGGCGGCTACGCCTTCCGTCCTTTGAAAGTCGATCCCCGCTATGTGGAGGTCGTCGACCAAAACGATACAAATCAAGGAGGAAACTAACATGACAACAGGTCTCGTAATTGCGATTATCGGCGCGTTTCTCGCCGCGGTTCTCCCCGGCATCGGCTCCGCATACGGCGTTCAGATCGGCGGCCAGGCCGCTGCCGGCGTCGTCTCGGAAAAGCCCGAGCTTTTCGGTAAGCTCCTGGTGCTCCAGGCCCTTCCCGGCACCCAGGGCATCTACGGCTTCCTGACCGCCGTTCTGATCATGGTCCGCACCGGCCTTCTCAGCGGCAGCCCCGTGGCGCTGTCCGCTCACCAGGGCTGGGCCTTCTTCGTGGCCGCGCTGCCCATGGCCATCGTGGGCCTGCTCTCCGCCATCAGCCAGGGCAAAGCCGCCGTGGCTGCCATCCACATGACCGCCAAGCAGCCCGACGCTTCCGCCAAGGGCATCACCATGACCGCTCTGGTCGAGACCTACGCCATTCTGGCCCTGCTGGTCTCCGTCCTGCTGGTCTTTGTCGGCATCCCGGTGTAACACAGCGTTTGCAGAAAGCGAGGAGTTCCCTTGGGAGCAGAAGCGATTATTGAAAAAATCCGGAAGAACGCGGCGGAAGAAGCCGCTTCCATCCGGAAACAGGGCGAGGACCGCGCTGCGGCTGCTGCAAAGCAGATCACCGACGCCGCCTCCGCCGAAGCGGAGGAAATCCTCCGCAGCGCCAAAGCCTCCGCGGCAGACGTGGAACGCCGCGAACGGCTCATGGCCGGGCTGGAGACCCGGAAAAACACCCTGGCCTCCCGCCGGGAGGTTCTGGACAAAGCCTTTTCCCAGGCCCTGGACCAGCTGACCGCTCTGCCGGAGGACCGGTGGGCGGCTTTGATCCAGCGCATCGTCTTAGAGTCCGCCGAAACCGGCCGGGAGGTCCTGTCGGTCCCGGCGGAGGACATGCCCCGCTACCGTCAGTTCCTGCTGGACCAGCTGAACAAAGCCCTGGAGGCCAAGGGCCTTCCCGGCGGGCTGACCCTGTCGGAGACCCCGGCAAAGATCCGGGGCGGCGTGCTGCTGTCCGGCGAGAAATACGACGTCAACGGCTCCTTTGAGATGCTGCTTTCCCTGGTCCGGGAGGACTGCGAGCGGGAAATCTACCACATCCTCTACAAATAAGGGCCGGAAATTGGTGAAAGAAAGGGTTTTGCAGGTATGGCGCAAGTGAGTTATCCCTTTGCAGTCGGGCGCATCAGGGTTCTGGAGACCCGGCTGCTGGATTCCGGCAAGTGGGCGCGCCTGCGGGAGGCCAGCCGGGAGGACGCCGCACGCCTTCTGGCCGAAAGCGGCTACGGCGGCGGAAAGCCCGGCGCAAAAGCAGAGCCGGAGCAGCTCATCCGGGCGGAAACGGAGGAGACCCACCGCGTCATCGCGGAGCTTTCTCCGGAGCCGGCCTGGACGGACCTGTTCCTGCTCCCCACCGACGCCCACAACATCAAGGCCATCTATAAGGGCAAGGTGTTGGGCCAGGACGTGTCCCGGCTGCTGGTGGACGGGGGGACCATCTCCCCGGAGCTTTTGCGGATCTGCATCGAAAACGGCGAGTACTCCATGCTCCCCCCGGCTTTCGGGGCGGCGCTGGAAAAGGAGTACCCGGACCTCCTCCATTTCAGCGCGGCGGTGGACCGGGCGGTTTTCGAGCACATCCGGCAGGTTTTGAAGAAGAAGAAAAATCCGCTGCTCAGCCGGTATTTTGAGGCCCAGGTGGACTTCACCAATGTGGTGAGCACCCTCCGGGCCGTCCGGCTCCACTGGGACGGCGAAAAGCTGGAAACGGTGCTGCTCCCCGGCGGGACCATTCCGGCGGAGACCTTCCCGGCGGCGCTGACCGTTCCGGCGGAGGGCCTTTCCGCGGCTCTGGCCAAGGGGGAGAACGCCTCCGCCATCGGCCGGGTCCTGGGGGATTACCTCCAGAGCGGCGACATCACCCAGGCGGAGCAGCGCTTCACCGAGGAGCGCATCGCCCTTCTGAAGAACGGCGACGACTCAGCCTTCAGCATCGGTCCCATCGTCTGCTACCTGATGCAGCGGGAGACCGAAGCCCGGCAGCTCCGGGTGCTGTTTGCGGAGAAAATGTAATATCTACATCGGTTTATACCGTTTGTTGTGGGAAGGAGGACGTTTATGAGCAGCGAAGCAGCCAAAGGGACCCTGGCGGTCATCGGCGACCGGGAGTCCATCATGCTATTCCGCGTCCTGGGCGTCCAGACCATTGCGGCGGAGACGGCGGAGGATACGGCCAAGGCCATCCACCGGCTGGCGAAGGCGGGCTGTTCGGTGATTTACCTCACCGAGGAGCTGGCCAGGCTGGTCCCGGAGGAGCTGGCCCGGTATCAGTCCCGGACCTTCCCCGCCATCATCCCCATCCCCGGAAGCCGCGGCTCCCAGGGCTTTGGGATGGAGCAGATCCAGCAGAACATCTACAAGGCAGTGGGCATGGATCTGCAATAACGTGAAAAGGAGGAGGTTCCCGCCGCTTTCGGAGGGAACCGATAAGGGTATGGGAAATCCCAATACGACCGGCGAAGTCCGCTGCGGGACCATCCTCAAGGTGGCAGGCCCCCTGATCGTCGCCACCGGCATGTCGGACGTGGAAATGTTCGACGTGGTCCGGGTCAGTGAAAAGCGCCTCATCGGCGAGATCATTGAGCTCCGGGGCGACAAGGCTTCCATCCAGGTCTACGAGGAAACAGCGGGCTTAGGCCCCGGCGAACCGGTTTACAGCACCGGCGAGCCCCTGTCCGTGGAGCTGGCTCCCGGACTCATCGAAAGCATTTTTGACGGCATCCAGCGCCCCCTGAACGTGATCTACGACCAGGCCGGCGACCGGATCACCCGGGGAATCGAGGTCCCCAAGCTGGACCGGGAGAAGAAATGGGCCTTCGCCCCTGTGGCGAAGGTGGGCGACAAGCTCATCGGCGGCGATATTCTGGGCGTTGTCCAGGAAACCCCGGCTGTGGAACATAAGATCATGATGCCCCCCCGGCTCTCCGGAACCGTGGAGTGGATTTTTGAAGGCGAAGCCACCATCACCGAGCCCATCGCCCGTGTGAAGAAGGACGACGGCTCTGTGGTGGACGTCTCCATGCTCCAGCGGTGGCCGGTGCGCCGCCGCCGTCCCACGGCGGAGAAGATCGCCCCTGGCGAGCCCATGGTCACGGGTCAGCGGGTCATCGACACCTTGTTCCCCATCGCCAAGGGCGGCATCGCGGCCATCCCCGGGCCCTTCGGCTCCGGCAAGACCGTGGTCCAGCACCAGCTGGCCAAGTGGGCCGACGCCGACATCATCGTCTACGTGGGCTGCGGCGAGCGCGGCAACGAGATGACCGACGTGCTCCGGGAGTTCCCGGAGCTTCATGACCCCCGGACCGGCCTTTCCCTGATGAAGCGGACGGTGCTGATCGCCAACACCTCCGACATGCCCGTTGCGGCCCGGGAAGCGTCCATCTACACCGGCATCACCATCGCGGAATACTTCCGGGATATGGGCTACCGGGTGGCCATCATGGCCGACTCCACCTCCCGCTGGGCCGAGGCGCTGCGGGAAATGTCCGGCCGTCTGGAGGAAATGCCCGGCGAGGAAGGCTACCCCGCCTATCTGGGCTCCCGTCTGGCGGAATTCTACGAACGGGCGGGCTTCGTCCGGTGCATCGGCTCTGAGGAGCGCTACGGCGCGGTCTCGGCCATCGGCGCCGTGTCGCCTCCCGGCGGCGATACCTCCGAGCCGGTCTCCCAGGCCACCCTGCGGATCGTCAAGGTCTTCTGGGGCCTGTCTGCGGACCTGGCCTATAAGCGGCACTTCCCGGCCATCGACTGGCTGACAAGCTACTCCCTGTACAGCGAGTCCATGGCAGAATACTTCGACCAGAACGTGGCTGCCGGCTGGTCCACCCAGGTTGCGGAAACCCGGCGGATCCTCCAGGAGGAGGCCGAGCTCCAGGAAGTGGTCCGGCTGGTAGGCGTGGACGCCCTGGCTGTCAAAGACCGGATGACCCTGGAAACGGCCCGGTCCATCCGCGAGGACTATCTGCACCAGATCGCCTTCGACGATGTGGACACCTACACCTCTCCCACCAAGCAGTACGGGATGCTCCACCTGATTCTGGAATGGTACCACAAGGGCGAGGAAGCGGTGGCCGCCGAGGTTCCCTTCGAGGCCGTGATGAAGCTGCCGGTCCTGGAGCAGATCGGCCGTATGAAACGGGTCCCCGAGGACCAGTGGGACAGCCGGTTCGCCGCCATCTCCAAGGAGCTGGAGGATGAGTATGCAGCGTTGATGGAGGAGGATCGGGACCATGCGTAAGGAATATAAGACCATCCGCGAGGTCGTAGGGCCCCTGATGCTGGTTGACGGCGTCCAGGGCGTCAAGTACGATGAGCTGGTGGAGATCGAAGAAGCCGGCGGCGACATCCGGGTCGGCAAGGTGCTGGAGGTCAACGGCGACAAGGCCATGGTGCAGCTGTTCGAAAGCGCCCAGGGCCTGCGGATCGCCGACTCCAAGGCCCGGTTCCTGGGCCACGGCATCGAGCTGAAGGTCAGCCCCGACATGCTGGGGCGGGTCTTCGACGGTATGGGCCGCCCTATTGACAACGGCCCGGAGATCATCCCCGAGGAGTCCCTGAACATCAACGGCTCGCCCATCAACCCGGCGGCCCGGGACTACCCCGCGGAATTCATCCAGACCGGCATTTCGGCCATCGACGGCCTGAACACTCTGGTCCGGGGACAGAAGCTGCCGGTGTTCTCCGGCTCCGGCCTGCCCCACGCCCAGCTGGCGGCCCAGATCGCCCGTCAGGCCAAGGTCCGGGGCACCGACGAGAAGTTCGCCGTGGTTTTCGGCGCTATGGGCATCACCTTTGAGGAAGCCGACTTCTTTATCAAGGACTTCCGCCGCACCGGCGCCATCGACCGCGCCGTGCTGTTCATGAACCTGGCCAACGACCCGGCGGTGGAACGGATTTCCACCCCCCGTATGGCCATTACCTGCGCCGAGTACCTGGCCTACGAGCTGGGGATGCACGTCCTGGTCATCCTGACGGACATCACCAACTACGCCGAGGCGCTGCGGGAAATCTCCGCCGCCCGGAAAGAGGTTCCCGGGCGCCGGGGCTACCCGGGCTATCTGTATACCGACCTGGCCTCCCTTTACGAGCGGGCCGGACGCATCCGGGGGAAGAAGGGCTCCATCACCCAGATTCCCATCCTGACCATGCCCGAGGACGACAAGACCCACCCCATCCCCGACCTGACCGGCTACATCACCGAGGGCCAGATCATCCTGTCCCGGGAGCTGCACCTGAAGGGCGTTGTGCCCCCCATCGACGTGCTGCCTTCTCTGTCCCGTCTGAAGGATAAGGGCATCGGCGCGGGCAAGACCCGGGAGGACCACTCCGGCGTCATGAACCAGCTGTTCTCCGCCTACGCCCGCGGTAAGGAAGCAAAGGACCTGGCCGTCATCCTAGGCGACGCGGCGCTGTCGGATACCGATAAGCTCTACGCCAAGTTCGCCGACGCCTTTGAGAAGGAGTACGTCTCCCAGGGCTACAACACCGACCGCAGCATCGAGGAGACCCTGGACATCGGCTGGAAGCTCCTGGGCATCCTGCCCCGCAGCGAGCTCAAGCGTATCAAGGACGAGTACCTGGATAAATACTATCCCACGGAAAAGGAGTAAGGGCCCATGGCAACGCGAGTCAATCCCACGCGGATGGAGCTGTCCCGGCAGAAAAAGCGCCTGAAAACCGCCGTCAAGGGCCACAAGCTCCTAAAAGACAAGCGGGATGAGATGGTGCGCCAGTTCATGCTCTGCATCCGCCGGAACCGGGAGCTCCGGAAAGAGGTGGAGGCGGCCCTGTCTGCCGACATGCGGCGGGTGGCCATTGCAGCCGCCCGGATGGGCAGCGAGGACATCGGCGAAGCCCTGCTCTCCGAGGCCGGAGCCGGCGTCACCCTGGAAGTGGGGAGCCGGAACATCATGGGCGTCAGCGTCCCCACCTTCACCGGGGAGGGCGGCGGCGAGATCAGCGAGCTTCCGTACAGCTTTGCCTTCACCTCGGCGGAGCTGGACGGCGCGGTGCTGGACCTGGCCGGGCTCATGCCCAAGCTCATCGAGCTGGCCCAGGTAGAGAAAACCTGCGCCATGCTGGCCGACGAGATCGAAAAGACCCGCCGCCGGGTCAACGCCCTGGAGCACGTCATGATCCCCGAGACGAAGAAGAACATCCGGTATATCTCCATGAAGCTGGAGGATAACGAGCGCAGCAGCGTCATCCGGCTGATGAAGGTCAAGGAGATGCTCAAGGAAGAAGAAACTGCGGGAGCATAAAAGAAAGTTTTCGATCC
>OIXH01004028.1_pt1 | contig 12357 bp, 6 predicted proteins | sample 1587741 | NCBI WGS metagenome assembly OIXH01 (sample SAMEA3888916, study PRJEB22519) | human gut metagenome | biome: human gut; feature: human-associated habitat; material: faeces | place: Denmark | collected 2011 | reverse complement strand
CCGGACAACCGATAAAAATAGCCATCCAGTCTGGTTTCTCGTTAGCGCAGATCGGAGAATTCGCCTTCATCATCGCAGGTTTGGGACTATCATTAAACGTGACGGATCAATATCTGTATCCGATCGTTGTCGCCGTATCCGTGATCACGACATTCTTCACACCTTATATGATCCGGCTAGCGGAACCTACCTACAAATGGGCGGAGCGGATCATACCGGAGAATTGGAAACAGTTCTTGGAGCGATATTCATCCGGTTCCAATACGATCCGTCAAAAAAGCGCATGGAATAAGTTACTAAAAGCCTTGGTCCGCATCGTCGGTACTTATACCGCCGTCTGCCTAGTACTTATCTTTTTATGGCTACAAATCGTGACTCCGTTCATCTGTAAACATTTGCCCGGCATCCAAGGAAGTCTAATCTCCTTGATCTTAATCCTAGCTCTGATCTCCCCGATGTTGCGGGCGATCATGATGAAAAAGAATCATTCCGTGGAGTTCCAGCAATTATGGAACGATAATAAATATAACCGGGGTCCCCTAGTATCACTCGTGATCCTCAGAATCCTGCTCTGTATCGGTCTCGTCATGCTTCCTGTCGCACGGTTATTGAATGCTGCGCTAGGAATTATGCTGGCGGTCGCCTCCGCTGTTATCGTATTAATGATATTCTCCAAACGGCTAAAGAGGCAGTCGATCTTGATGGAACGGCATTTTTTCAGTAACCTTGTAGCGAGAGAAATGGAGCAAGAGCGAAAAGCCCCGATTAACCAGCGTTTCGCGAACCACTTATTAGAACGAGATCTCCATTTAGCAGATTTCGAGGTGAAGCAGAATTCCCCCAGTATGGGAAAAAGCCTGAAAGAATTAAACTTCAGGCAAAAGTGCAACGTAAATATCGTAACGATTATCCGGGGAGAGAAGCGAATCAACATACCGGGAGGAGACGAGCGGCTCTACCCGTTCGATAAACTGGTAGTAGTTGGCGCAGATGATGATCTGGAGCACTTTAGGAAATATCTGGAGGAACGCTACAAGAAATCATACGCCGAGCAATCGAACACAAGAAAGGAAGAGATGAATATGGAGCAAATCATTATCTCGGAAGGTTCCCGATTGATCGGCCGCTCCATCATAGAGTCCGGTATCCGTGATAAAGCCGCTTGCTTGGTAATCGGTATCGAACGTGGAAGTAGCTCGATCAAGAATCCGCCTCCTAGTACGGTTTTCGAGGAAGGAGATATCGTATGGATCGTAGGCGAACGGGATAAGTTGATCCAGTTAAGCGAAGGAAAAGTAGTAACCAGTTAACAAAATGATATAGAATGATGAAGTTTATAGGAATTATTCCGGCGAGATACGCCTCTACCCGTTTTCCGGGGAAGCCATTAGCGGATATGAACGGAAAGCCCATGATACAACGTGTATATGAGCAAGTAAAGGATGTCTTAGACTCCGTTTGCGTAGCTACCGACGATATCCGGATAGAGAATGCGGTTAAAGCCTTCGGCGGCCAAGTCGTCATGACCTCCGATCAACATCGTAGCGGTACGGATCGTTGCTACGAGGCTTATCAGAAAATAGGCGAAGGGTATGATGTGATTGTCAATATCCAAGGTGACGAGCCTTTTATCCATCCCGAGCAAATCCAGACGATCAAAACCTGCTTCGCCGACGCAAACACGCAAATAGCGACATTGGTAAAGCCTTTCCGTTCGGACGATGATTTCGAGAGTTCCCTATTCAATCCCAATTCCCCGAAAGTCGTACTCAACAAAAACAACGAGGCTATGTATTTCAGTCGATCTATTATTCCTTATATCCGGGGCAAGAAATATACGGAATGGTTGCCGAGTCATACCTTTTACAAACATATCGGGTTATATGCCTATCGTGCGCAAGTGCTGAAAGAAATCACCCAATTACCTCAATCCGCTTTAGAACTGGCGGAAAGCCTTGAGCAATTACGCTGGTTGGAAAACGGATATAAAATCAAGGTCGGCATCACAGAGCAAGAAACGATCGGTATAGATACACCGGAGGACATGGAGAAAGCCTTAGCCTTCCTTGCGAACCGCTGATCACTTACACTATTATTCAATGAATATAGTCAGAGTAGTACCAATAGGTGGAGGAATAACGTTCTCGTAATTCCTCCTTTGCTTTTCTACCCGATTTACAATGGATGTAATCTTGGTAATTCTCGATAACATCTTGAGGTATCTGATAACCGGCCACCTCCTCGTCCGAGCTTTTAGATAAGACTTGTACCAAAGCCTCCTCGTACAAACGGGGTACAACCTCAAATTTTCCTTTATAATAAGTATCGAACGTATTCTTAAAACTATTCAAATTCTCGTTCAGTAAATAATAGCACAACAAATAATCCAATGCCTGTTTATTTTCCGGATATTCCGCCACCAAACTTGACAGTACGCCCGGATAATCGGATATGGACATTAGTATGTCGTGCTCTCGCTCCCAATCACTTTTCCTCGGCAAACGTTTCTCCATCGACAAGGTCTCCTCACCCTTCAACTGTTCCTCCTTCGACCTTGCCCATGAGTGATAAAATAACGTCGCGTCCAATAGGTTCAGGTATTTTCTAGCCTCCTCAATATCCCCTCGCCGCATATCAATCTCCACCAGCCGCTTGATCTGCCGTACGCTTCTTTGTTTAGGGCTGAACAAGATTCCTTCGATCGCCCGGTGACGGGCCATATCCATATCTCCCAATTGATAATACACCTCATTACTGAAAAACACGGGAAGTATAGAAGACCTCAAATCGATCGGCAAGAACAAGGCGTCCGCCCCTCGTTGATAATGATCCATCAAATTCTGGGGCAACTCGTTCTTCTTGGAGAAAGCGATATTCCTATAATAACTTACCAAGATATCGGGAGAATCAAATCCGGCAGACAAATCCAAGACTCGCTCCCAATCACCCCTATAGATCGCTTGGTCTACTGCCAGAACCTTTTCCCGCTTCCGGTTCGTACCCGCTATAACAAATGAAAAGAATCCAAATACGACTAAAAAGGTTATAAGCAAGCTATGCCGGTTCAGACGTATCCTACGTATACCTTTAATCTCCAAAGCGAATATCTCTAGAATCAACGCTAAAGCGGGGAAATATACGCTCAAGCCATCCACATGGGAATATTTATAGGCCTCCTCAATGCTCAATCCATAAAAATGACGCATGAACAACGGATATAAATAACTCGATAACAAAAGAGAAAGCCAGAACCACCACCGTTTCCTATTCTTGGCTCCCTCATAGAATATCACCATCAAGGAGAAGACAAACAGCCGGCTACCGACCATGCTATAAATTATGGGAAGAAGTATAAAAGCCACCCAAACGGACGTTCTCTTATTCTTAATCCGGATGTATCCCAAGAAGAGCCATAGCACGAAAATCAACGTAAGCGTAGACGCTATACTATACGACAACCGGCAAATCAATCCCCACTCTAACGCTACCGGAAACAACGCATATATGGAGACCATATTACCATTCCCGAACTTGCGTAAAACCCGCATAGAGTAGTACCATAAGAGCAACAACACGCACGTCACGATTAACGGGCCTATCACAGTCAAATGGAAGAACTGTATCAAGAAATTCCCCACATAACAGCTCAACCAAGCCGGCTCATCCCAGAACGAAATAAAATAATCGGTGGTATACAAAAAAATCCTCATCTGCTCTTTGAAGAACAAATGGTTTGGGTAAATCCATTGAAAGAAAGCAAAGCATACTACGAAGAATATTCCCGCTATTACCCATTGAAGCGATCGTTCATTTTTTGTCATTGACAAAATCTCTTATTTATAACCTCCCTATTTCCTCAATATAGAAAAAATCAATTTCCTCATCAATCTTTTGAATACAAAACAATGCAAACAAACAAAAAGTTTTGAATAAATACAAATAAACAAATAGAATCATGATCAAGACGTCTTGTTTTTCAAGTAGACGAGCCAAGATATACAAAAAAGTCCCTTTATCTACCAATAAGCAGATAAAGGGACCTTTTTCAAGGACAACAATTACTATTATCCTATCGTTTTTTCTTAGCCTCTTGTTGTTTACGCAACGTCTCCTGCTGTGCTCGTTGAGCCTCTTCCAGACGTTTCATGAAACCGGATTTCTTCATCGGTTTCCGTTTGTTTGCCTCCAACTTAGCTAACAATTTATCCTCATTGATCGTATAGCGGAAGATCAATGTCTGCACGATTGTGATCAACGTAGAGATGAAATAGTAATACGTCAAACCGGAAGCATACTGGTTGAAGAACACCAAGAACATCAACGGCATCATGTACATCATGGCCTTCATGCCCGGCATCTGTTGCTGCCCGGTATTCGTCATCTCCATATTATACTTGGTATAAAAAATATTCGTGATCGTCATCAACAAACAGAACAAACTGATGTGATTTCCGAAATACGGAGTGATGATCGGAATATATTTATTCCAACTAAAGATAGCGTCGTAAGTAGACAAGTCGTGCGCCCAAAGGAAACTCTGGTGACGTAACTCGATCGCCGACGGGAAGAACATGAATAAAGCGATTAAGATCGGCATCTGCAACAACATCGGCAAGCAACCACTCATTGGGCTCGCCCCCGCACGGCTATATAGCTCCATCGTCGCTTTCTGCCGTTCCATAGCCTTATCCTGTCCGGGATACTTAGCGTTGATCTCCTCCACTTGCGGACGCAATACACGCATCTTGGCGGACGACATATAAGACTTATACGTCAACGGGAAAAGGATGATCTTCACGATGATAGTCATCAAAAGAATCAAGATACCATAATTATGGATAAACTTACCCAAGAAGTCGAACAAGGGGATCACGAAATATTGGTTCACCCAGCGGAAGATACCCCAGCCTAGCGGAACCAACTTCTCCAGATCCAGTTGCTGCTCGGCAGAGACTCCCTTATCGAAGGACTTCAACAAGGCGAACTTATTCGGTCCGAAATAAAAGGACAGGTTCGTGGCCTCCTTACCTTGCAAGTCGAAAGGTACGGAAGCGGTCGTCTTGAATTGTTTCAACACATCCCCCTCCGGAATCGCTTTCGAGTCTAAGGTAGTAGCCTCAAAGCCCTCTTGCGAGATCAATACGGTAGAGAAGAACATATCCTTATAACCGATCCATTTCAAGCGGTTCGGGATCTGCTTGCTGTCACTCTTCGACTCGCTCAGGTGTTCCACGTCGTCCGCCATGAACTTGTAGTTCAAGGTCACGTAGCGATCCTCAAACTTACGTCCTTTTTCCTGTTGGCGGATATCCTGCTCCCACAACAAATCCAAGGCATTCGTGCTCGGTGCCAAGACACCGTTCAATCCCGTACCCAGAATCTGGTATTGCACCATATAATCATCCGGTTTCAAGGTATAGGTAAAATCCAGATGACTACCCTCGCCGGTGTTCAAACGCATGATCACGGAATTCGGGTCATTACCTTTAACCGGGGTAAAATACAAATCGCTCGTATTCACGACACGGTTCGTTGCCGTGACCAACGTGAAATTAAAATTAGACTCTTTCTCGTCGAACAAAACGAGAGGCTCGTCATTATACGTATCATACTCCTTCAAGCGTGCGTAACAAATACGTCCGCCCTTATTGCTGATACGCAGCTCGACCACGTCATTTTGCAGGGTCGTGTAATCTTCCGTGCCCACCATAGCGTCGCCGAATACGCCGAAGCTCTGCTGCAAACGTTGCGCCCGTACCGAGTCCGGCAGGTTCTCCAACGAATCCTCCACTAAAGCACTCTTGTTCTCTTGTTTCTGCAACTCCAGTTGCTGAGCATACTCAATCTTCGCGATTGAATCTTGGTAACGGCGCTGTGCCTCCAACTGCTCAGGCGTTGGCCGGTTGAACCAGCTAAACGCGAATAATACGACACCGATCAGCAGAAAACCTATTAATGTGTTTTTATCCATTTATCACCAATTATTTTTTATTTTCGATAGCAGCTTTCACGAAGCTGAGGAAAAGAGGATTCGGATTCACCACGGTACTGTTGTACTCCGGATGATATTGAACGCCCACGAACCATTTCAAGGCGGGGATCTCTACCACCTCTACCAGATTTGTCTCCGGATTCTCACCCGTACACATCATACCGGCGGCCTCGTATTGCTTCTTATACTCGTTGTTGAACTCGAAACGATGGCGATGACGCTCTTGGATATGCTCCTTGCCGTATGCCTCCAATACCTTGGAGCCCTCTTTCAGCATACAGTCGTAAGCGCCCAAACGCATGGAACCTCCCATATTGGTAACGTTCTTCTGCTCCTCCATCAAGTCGATCACCTTATGTGCCGTATTCGGCTCCATCTCCGTAGAGTTGGCATCCGCCAAACCTAACACGTCACGCGCAAACTCGATCACCATGCACTGCATACCCAAGCAGATGCCCAAGCAAGGGACATCATGCTCACGAGCGTATTTGATAGCGGCAAACTTGCCCTCGATACCTCTCTGCCCGAATCCGGGGGCGATCAAGATACCATCCATATCCTTCAATTGCTCGGCGGCGTTCTCGTTATTTAATTTCTCCGAATGGAACAAATGCAAATCCAGTTTATGATGATTGTAAATAGCGGCTTGCAACAAAGACTCGTCGATCGACTTATAAGCGTCTTGCAATTCCACGTATTTACCAACCAAACCGATCTTCACCGTATCCGTAGCCGTGCTCTTCAAGGCAAGGAATTCCTTCCAAGGCTTCAACTCCGGAGTCGGGCCGACTTCCATACCGACCTTACGCAAGACCACCTCGTCCATCTTCTGGCGTTGCAATACCAAAGGAACCTCGTAGATCGTCGGTACGTCGATCGACTGGATCACGGAATCCTCGGCCACGTTACAGAACAACGCCACCTTACGTAACAAGTTCGCGTTCAGCTCATGCTCCGTACGTAAAACCAACACGTCTGGCTGGATGCCTAATTCCTGCAATTGCTTCACGGAATGTTGCGTAGGCTTCGTCTTATACTCTTTCGCCGCGGCGATATAAGGCACGTAAGTAAGATGTACGCAAAGGCAGTTCTTGCCCAGCTCCCATTTCAACTGGCGAACGCTCTCTATGAAAGGCAGAGACTCGATATCACCCACCGTACCACCGATCTCGGTGATCACGAAGTCAAATTTATACTTGCTACCCAATAATTTCACGTTACGCTTGATCTCATCCGTGATATGAGGCACCACCTGCACCGTCTTACCCAGATAATCCCCCTTACGCTCCTTGTTGATCACGCTTTGATAGATACGTCCGGTAGTGATATTATTCGCACGGGTAGTCTGGACATTCAAGAAACGCTCGTAATGGCCCAAGTCCAAGTCAGCCTCATGTCCATCGACGGTCACGTAACATTCCCCATGTTCATAAGGGTTCAACGTACCCGGGTCGATGTTGATGTAAGGATCAAATTTTTGGATAGTAACCTTGTAACCTCTTGCTTGAAGGAGCTTACCTAAAGAAGCGGAAATAATACCCTTACCTAAGGAAGAGACCACGCCGCCTGTAACGAAAATGTACTTTGTATCTGCCACGATAGTAATATTTTAGTTATCTTTTTAATTGCACACCTGCATTTCGAAACCGCAAAGTTAGCGATTTTCATCGAGACATGCCAAATTTAATGTTTTTATTTCTCGCTGAATATCTCCAGAACTGACCCGGGCTTCGGCGGGACTCTTCCGATTCCCGACCCGAAGCCCGGCACTAAAGACAGTACTTCTCATGGAATTACTTCGGTACTACGCAGGAAGTACTGAAGTACTTTGAGCGAAGTATTCCAGTACTTCCAGCGGAGTACTGAGGCAAGTCCGTATAAGCCTCGTTAGACACACCTGCTTTGCCTCAGTGATCGTAACTTTTGCCCAGATAAATATCAAATCGTATGTTATATATCATTCTTTTTAGCTAATTTTGCGACCACTACAACTAATAGATGTAAATAAGGTATTATGATGATGAAGAGGCATGGTGTGTATGCGCTATTATTACTTTCACTAATTGGAGGCTCGGCATACAGTCAAGAGAACCAGCTAGTTACCGGAACGATAGTTCAACGTCCCGCACAGCAAGTCGTATCGGATGATACGATTCCCGCGATCAATCTTAGCGAAGAGGAATTAGACAACATCGTAGACATTCGTAAGCAATTCGAGAAGCAAAACAAGACTTACTCGGAGCCCTTGGCCCCAAGCACGAATTTACTGCGTTTCTTGAAGAAAGACGAGCTGGAAATCTCGGACGAGGCGATGTATTGGGCCCGTCTGGTACGAGACGCCTCCACGATTTTCGATAATACGATGACCTTCCGGGATACCGTGATCGTAAACCCTTTGTTCATGCCGATCGTTTTCCGGGGAGATTATTTACCCGAGAACTTGATATTCTACAACTTCGATTCGTTGAAGGAGAGGACTCCCTATGATAACCTATACCGGGCAGATTCCATTTTCAAAGATCTGGAACGAAACAAACAATTCGAGGAGATGGCTTACAAATATGTACAGAACAATTACCCGACTTATTTCCGCTACTCCGAGAGGGATCTGCCCAATGAGGTAATCAAACCTAAATTCATCAAGAAGAATATTTATGAGGACTTGCCGATCAAGGTGGAGGCTGATGCCAATTTTGAGGACGTAGACGCTCCCGCCCGCTTTATCCCGGAGCGGAGATACTGGATATCGGCCTTCGAGAGCGCCATCCAATTCTCCCAGAACTACGTTTCGGAGAACTGGTATAAAGGTGGAAGTAGCAACTTGAACCTGTTCACCAAGAACAATTTAAAATACGACTATAAGAAAGATAAGGTACAAGTAACGAACGAACTGGAATTCAAAGCCAGCGTATATACGGCACCGAAGGATACCTTAAGGAACTATAAGATCGGTGACGACGTATTCCGTATACACAGCAACGTCGGCTACCAAGCGTTCAACAAATGGTACTATACGTTCGACGCTGAGTTCAAGACCCAGTTCTTCACCAACTACCAAGAGAACGAGCGCATCAAACAGGCCGCATTCCTAGCCCCGTTCTCTATCAACTTCGGTCTCGGTATGAAATACGAGCTGGAAAAACAATTTACCGACAAGCATAAGAAGATTAAATTCAGCACCAACTTGGCGCCGATCTCCTATACATATATGTATACGACACAAGAGATCGATTATAGCCGTCACGGTTTCAAGAAAAACGAGGAAACCGGTGAGTTCAATAACAAGCTAAGCCAAATAGGTTCCACGATCCGCGCAGACCTCGCCTTCGATTTCAACCGTAACGTAAGCTGGCAATCCCGTCTTTATTTCTTTACCACTTACGGCGATCATACCATCGGGGAGTTCGAGAATACCTTGGTTCTGGCCATCAGCCGCTTTTTCTCCACACGTATCTATTTTCACCTTAGATACGACGATGGAGTGGAAAAAACAGAGGATAACAAGAGTTATTTCCAGCTTAATGAGTTGTTAAGTTTCGGTTTTAATTACAAATGGTAAGCTAGGATTTAAGATTTCGAATAATAAACTTTGTTAATCGTGACATAGTTTCTAAATTATACTTACTTTTGCCTTGATTTTGCAATGTCGAGATTACAAATATGAGCGAAAGTATAAATCATACAGGATTTGTAGAGAAGATCGATGGCGACACCGTCTTCGTCCGCATTACCCAACAATCCGCATGCTCGGGATGCCACGCACAGTCTATGTGCTCGGCATCCGAGAAAAAGGATAAGATCATTGAGGTACCCGATCGGTCGGGACGGTTTCACGTAAACGAGGTAGTGATAATATGCGGACAAAATTCCATGGGACTTCAGGCCGTATTGCTAGCATTTGTCATTCCTTTGGTGATAGTCGTGGGGGCCATCGTAATCGGGACGAATCTACAATGGGACGAGACCACGAGCGGGTTAACCGGTTTATCGCTTTTACTGCCTTATTACTGTATACTATACTTAATGCGTGACAAACTAAAAAGACGATTTATATTTACTTTGAAAAAACTTAATTGATAATATATCATGATTTTAATTGCCGTTATTTCATTAGGAGCAATCGGGGCGGTCGGAGCGGTTTTCCTCTACGCTGCTTCCAAGAAATTTGAAGTCTACGAAGATCCTCGCATCGCACAAGTACAGGAAGTCCTTCCCGGGGCGAACTGTGGAGGTTGCGGTTATCCGGGTTGCGCCGGATTCGCAGGCGCTTGCGTAAAAGCTGACTCATTAGACGGATTGCTCTGCCCCGTTGGTGGTGGCCCGGTCATGGCCAAGGTCGCTACAATACTGGGTAAAGAGGCGGGTACAGCCGAACCCATGGTAGCCGTTGTCCGTTGCAACGGAACTTGTCAGGCCCGCCCACGTACAAACTCTTATGATGGAACGAAAAGTTGCGCCATCGCCTCTACCCTTTACGGAGGCGAGACGAATTGTTCTTTCGGTTGCCTAGGTTATGGCGACTGCGTGAACGCCTGCGCTTTCGACGCCATCCACATCAACCCGGCTACGGGAATCGCCGAGGTAGACGAGGAAAAATGTACTTCCTGTGGTGCTTGTGTGAAGGCTTGCCCGAAGAATATCATCGAGCTAAGAAAGAAAGGACCTAAATCACGCCGGATTTACGTGTCTTGCGTAAATAAGGACAAGGGAGCCGCCGCTCGCAAGGCTTGTGCCAACGCTTGTATCGGCTGTGGCAAATGTGCCAAGGAATGTCCGTTCGATGCAATTACGGTGGAAAACAATCTGGCTTATATCGATTACAGTAAATGCCGTCTATGCCGGAAGTGTGTCGGCGTATGTCCTACCGGAGCGATCCACGAAGTGAACTTTCCTCCCCGGAAGACAGAAACCGAAGCTGAAAAAAATCAGCAGACCACGATCAAACCGACTAACAGTTGTGTAACACCCGGACAAACGGCAACCGATCCGGTAGGTAAAGCACCGGTCAGTGCTTCTCCTCAGGTCGAGTCTATAGAAGCACAGAAAACACCAGAAACAGATAGTAAAAATTAAAAATCTAAAACTTATACGCTGTGTTAAAGACATTCAAAATCGGTGGTGTCCATCCACCTGAAAATAAATTATCGGCAGCTGGGAAAATACAGGTCTTACCTATTCCCGAAAAGGTGATTATTCCGCTCGGTCAGCACATCGGAGCTCCGGCAACCCCTATCGTTCAGAAAGGTGATAAAGTAAAAACCGGACAGTTGATAGCACAAGCTTCAGGTTTTGTTTCAGCTAACATACATAGTTCGGTTTCCGGCACAGTGTCGGCAATCGATAACATCATCGATGCCGCCGGATTATCGAAACCTGCCATCACCATTCAAGTGGAAGGCGACGAATGGATACCCGAAATCGACCGGTCGGAAAAGCCGGCACATAATATTACTTTATCGAAAGAAGAAATAGTCAAAGCAATCGCTGCTGCCGGTATCGTCGGTATGGGTGGAGCGACATTTCCTACTCAGGTAAAACTGACCCCTCCTCCCGGCAATAAAGCCGAAGTATTGATTATCAACGGAGTGGAATGTGAACCTTACCTGACCGCCGATCATCGGATCATGCTCGAGAAAGCCGAAGAAATTATTATCGGTGTACAAATTCTGATGAAAGCGATCGATGTTAAACGGGCTATTATCGGCATCGAGAACAATAAAAAAGATGCGATAGCTCATTTGCAGGATATAGCCGGAAAAGTACTTGGCGTAGAAATATGTCCGTTAAAAGTGAAATATCCGCAAGGAGGTGAAAAACAACTGATTCAGGCTACGGTCAACCGGGCGGTTCCTTCCGGAGCACTTCCGATCGCCGTGGGAGCCGTTGTACAGAATGTGGGAACAGCCCTGGCGGTTTACGAAGCCGTAATGAAAAACAAACCCCTGATCGAACGGGTAGTCACCGTCACCGGTAAATCGGTAAAAAATCCGGGTAATTTCCTCTGCCGTATCGGTACACCGATTTCGAAGCTGATCGAAGCAGCCGGAGGTATGCCTGAAGATACGGCTAAAGTGATCGGCGGAGGTCCTATGATGGGAAGAACGATGGTAAACATCGATTCACCGGTGATGAAAGGCACCAGTGGTGTATTGCTGATCAACGAAAAGGAAGCGGCCCGCCGCCCCATGCGTAATTGTATCCGTTGCGGTAAATGTGTTTCTGCCTGCCCGATGGGGCTCGAACCGTATTTACTGATGAAATTATCGCAATTCAATCTGTTGGAACGTATGGAAGAAGAAAAAGTCATGGACTGCATCGAATGTGGATCATGCAGTTTTACCTGTCCCTCAGATCGTCCGTTACTC
>OIXH01004026.1_pt1 | contig 12366 bp, 10 predicted proteins | sample 1587741 | NCBI WGS metagenome assembly OIXH01 (sample SAMEA3888916, study PRJEB22519) | human gut metagenome | biome: human gut; feature: human-associated habitat; material: faeces | place: Denmark | collected 2011 | reverse complement strand
ATAAAGCATTAGCCGATTTTACCAAAGACGGGAGTCCGGCTGAGGCATTCGACTATCAGGACAATTCCAAAGAACGCTTTTATAGCGTGTACAGAACCTACCGGGAGAAAAAATCGGAATATTACAAAAAGCTGGAAGGCGAGAAAGAACAGAACTTGAAGGAAAAGCTCCAGATTATCGAGGAATTAAAGGATCTGATTCAACACGAGGAATCACTGAACAAAACATACCAAGATTTCAGGAATTTGCAAGACAGATGGAGAAACACGGGTATGGTTCCGCAAGCTCAAGCAAGTGATTTGCTGGAAACGTATCACCATCACGTGGAGAACTTCTTCAATTATATTAAAATTAACAAAGAGTTGCGCAATTGCAACGTAAAAAACAAGGGAGGTCTCGTAATGAGTAATACAACACAGGCATTATCAAGGATTGAAGCAATACTTGATGATAGCAGCTTTGTTGAAATCGGTGCTGGTGTGACTGCCAGATCTACAGATTTTAACATTCAGGAAAAGAAGGCTCCATCCGATGGTGTTATTACAGGATACGGAGTTATTAATGGTAATCTTGTGTATGTATACAGCCAGGATGCAACTGTTCTTAATGGTTCTATCGGTGAGATGCATGCTAAGAAGATTTCAGCACTTTATGATTATGCTATGAAGATGGGAGCTCCTGTGATAGGTCTTATTGACTGCGCAGGTTTAAGACTTCAGGAAGCAACAGATGCTCTTGAAGGTTTCGGTACAATTTATAAGAAGATGTCTATTGCATCAGGTGTTATTCCACAGATCACAGCAGTTTACGGTAACTGTGGCGGTGGACTTGCAATTCTTTCTTCATTATCTGATTTTACATTTATGGAATATAGCAAGGCAAAGTTTTTTGTTAACAGCCCTAATGCATTAGATGGTAATAACGAATCAAAGCTTGACACAGCGTCAGCTAAGTTCCAGGCAGAAGCAGGAGTTGTTGATTTTACAGGAGATGAGGAGACTATTGCTAATGGCGTAAGACAGTTAGTTTCTATGCTTCCTGCTAACAACGAAGAGGATGCTGCAGTTTCTGCAACAACAGATGATCTTAACAGAGCATGCCCGGATATGGCAGCAGAGATTGCTGACCCTGCATTAGCTCTTTCAGATATTGCTGATGATAATGTATTTGTTGAAGTTAAGGCTTCATATGCTAAAGAAATGGTTACAGGATTTATTCAGGTAGATGGAATTACTATTGGTGCTGTAGCTAACAGAACAGCTCTTTATGATGAAGAGGGCGAAGTGTCTGAAAAGTTTGAACCGGTTCTTACAGTTAAGGGCGCTTACAAGGCAGAGAATTTCGTTAATTTCTGTAATGCATTTGAGATTCCGGTACTTACACTCACTAATGTTAAGGGATTCGAAGCTACAGTAGCAGCTGAGAATGGAATTGCAATTGCAAGTGCCAAGCTTACATATGCATTTGCTAACGCAGATGTACCTAAGGTTAATATTATTACAGGTGAGGCTTATGGAAGCGCATATGTTTCTATGAACTCTAAGTCTTTAGGTGCTGACCTTGTATATGCATGGCCAACAGCTTCTATCGGAATGATGGATTCACAGCTTGCAGCAAAGATTATGTATGCGGATGAGATAGCAGCCGCTTCTGATGTGGCAGCAACTGTTTCAGAGAAGGCAGCAGAATATGCTAAGTTACAGTCGAGTGTTGAGTCAGCAGCAGCAAGAGGATATGTTGATGCTGTTATTGACCCGGAGAATACAAGACAGTATGTAGCTGCTGCATTTGAAATGTTATTTTCAAAGAGAGAGGTTCGTCCTGATAAGAAGCATGGAACAGTTTAATTAAGAGGTGACAATATGAAGAAGACTAATTTGAAAAGATTCTTATTGTTATTCTGCATGTTAGCCTGCGTATTCAGTATGACAGCCTGTGGTAATGCACAGATTGATACTAATACAGCTAAAGAATCCGTTAAAGATAGCGAGGTTGCTTATGTTGAGAATTACCTCAAGGACTGGGCAAAGGATATGATTCTTTACCTTGACAGCAATCAGGGCGAAGCAGGAACAGATGCTCTTATTGCAGATGCAGAAGCAGGAAGAACCCTTAATGATGTTAACAGTAAGATGTATATTGTTAATCAGCAGGGAATGAATGTTAAAACAATAGGATTATACAATAGCTGGAACAGCACTAAAGATGAACTTGGTGAACTCAAAGAGGCTGTTGATGTTAATAACATTAATGTAAAGGTCAGCGATGAAACAAGTGAATTATGTACTATTTCAGTTAAACTTGAATTCGAAAAGAGAGAATGTACATTTGAATTCGTAATCAATACAGATTACACACTTGAGAGTGGAGCTATTAATCCATCTTACACAACAGCTGAGAAGATGGGAAAAGCCGGAATGAATACACTTATTGGTATGGGAACTGTATTCGTAGTTCTTATATTCATTTCATTCATTATTTCTCTGTTCAAGTATATAAGCGTATTTGAGAACAGAAAGAAAGAACAGAAAGAAGACACAGCTTCTGTTGGTGTTGATAATGCTATAGCACAGGTTGTTTCTAATGAAGAAGAAAATGTTGAGGACGATCTTGAACTTATTGCAGTTATTACTGCAGCAATTGCAGCATCAGAAGGAACATCTACGGATGGTCTTGTTGTCCGCTCAATTAGAAAGGTTAATAATAGGAGGAAATAATCATGAAGAACTATACAATTACAGTTAATGGTAACGTATATGATGTTACTGTAGAAGAAGGAACAGGCAGTGCAGCTCCAGCAGCTAAGGCAGCCGCTCCTAAAGCAGCTCCAAAGGCTGCACCTAAGGCAGCAGCACCAGCAGGTGCTCAGGGAGCAGTTAAGGTTAACGCTCCAATGCCAGGAAAGATTCTTAAGGTTAATGCAACAGCAGGTGCTGCTGTAAAGAAGGGCGATGTATTGGTTGTCCTTGAAGCTATGAAGATGGAGAATGAAATCTGTGCTCCTCAGGATGGCACAATTGCAACTGTTGAGTGTGCAGCTGGTGATTCTGTAGAGTCAGGTAAGGTATTAGTTTCATTAAATTAATTATGATTCTGATATAAAGTGACTTACGGAGGTATAAGATGAGTTATATTATAACAACTTTAGGAAACCTCGTTCACCAGAGTGCATTCTTCGGACTTACATGGGGTAATTACCTTATGGTTCTGGTTGCGTTTGTTTTCCTTTATCTTGCAATTAAAAAAGGATATGAACCTCTGCTCTTAGTACCTATTTCTTTTGGTATGCTTCTTGTAAACCTTTATCCTGACATTATGTTAGCAATAGAGGATTCAAGTAACGGTGTAGGTGGTTTGTTACATTATTTCTATTTACTTGATGAATGGAGTATTTTACCATCACTTATTTTCTTAGGTGTTGGTGCTATGACTGATTTTGGTCCATTGATTGCTAACCCGGCAAGTTTCCTGCTTGGTGCAGCAGCACAGTTTGGTATCTTTGCAGCATATCTTATGGCTATCCTTATGGGATTCCCAGATAAGGCAGCAGCAGCTATATCAATTATCGGTGGTGCAGACGGTCCTACTTCAATATTCCTTGCAGGTAAGCTCGGTCAGACTAAATATATGGGACCTATTGCAGTAGCAGCATATTCATATATGTCACTGGTTCCTATTATCCAGCCACCAATTATGAAGCTTTTAACAACTAAGAAGGAAAGAGAAGTTAAGATGGAACAGTTAAGACCTGTTTCTAAGCTTGAGAAGATTCTTTTCCCTATAGTAGTTACTGTAGTAGTAGTACTTATTCTTCCTACAACAGCACCACTTGTTGGTATGCTTATGTTAGGTAACCTTTTCAAGGAAAGTGGAGTTGTTAAGCAGCTTGCAGAGACAGCTTCTAATGCACTTATGTACATAGTTGTTATTATCCTTGGAACATCAGTTGGTGCTACAACAAGTGCAGAAGCATTCCTTAACCTTGATACATTAAAGATTGTTGCATTAGGACTTATTGCATTTGCATTTGGTACTGCAGCAGGTGTGTTATTTGGTAAGGTTATGTGTCTTGTTACACGTGGTAAGGTTAATCCGCTTATTGGTTCGGCAGGTGTATCTGCGGTTCCTATGGCAGCCAGAGTTTCACAGAAGGTTGGTTCTGAGGCAGATCCTTCTAACTTCCTTCTGATGCACGCTATGGGACCTAATGTTGCCGGTGTTATTGGTACAGCGGTTGCAGCTGGTACATTTATGGCCATGTTTGGCGTTATGTAAAAGGAGGATATTATGGCAGAACAGGTTAAAAAACCTTTAAAGATTACTGAGACAGTATTGCGTGATGCACATCAGTCTCTTATAGCTACAAGAATGACAACAGAGCAGATGCTTCCTATCGTAGATAAGATGGATAAGGTTGGTTATCATTCAGTAGAGTGCTGGGGAGGAGCTACATTTGATGCTTCACTCAGATTCCTTAAGGAAGATCCATGGGAAAGACTTCGTAAGCTTAGAGATGGATTTAAGAATACTAAGCTTCAGATGCTTTTCAGAGGACAGAATATATTAGGTTACAATCATTATGCAGATGATGTAGTTGAGTACTTTGTTCAGAAGTCAATTGCTAACGGTATTGATATTATCCGTATTTTCGACTGCTTTAATGATTTGAGAAACTTAGAGACGGCTGTTAAGGCTGCCAAGAAGGAAAAAGGACATGCTCAGATTGCTCTTTCTTATACATTAGGTGATGCATATACACTTGATTACTGGAAAGAGACAGCTAAGAGAATTGAAGACATGGGTGCAGATTCTATCTGTATCAAGGATATGGCTGGACTTTTACTTCCATACAAGGCTACAGAACTTGTACAGGCATTAAAGGATGGTTCATCTCTTCCTATCCAGATGCATACACATTATACATCTGGTGTAGCTTCAATGACATACTTAAAAGCAGTAGAAGCAGGTGCTGATATTATTGATACAGCTATGTCACCATTCTCAATGGGAACATCACAGCCAGCTACAGAGGTTATGGTAGAGACATTTAAGGGTACACAGTATGATACAGGACTTGACCAGAATCTTCTTGCTGAGATAGCTGATTACTTCCAGCCAATGCGTGAGGAAGCATTAAAGAGCGGACTTATGAACACTAAGGTTCTTGGAGTTAATATTAAGACATTACTTTATCAGGTTCCAGGTGGAATGCTTTCTAACCTTGTATCACAGCTTAAGGAAGCTGGTGCAGAGGACAAGTACAGAGATGTATTAGAGGAAATCCCAAGAGTTCGTAAAGATTATGGTGAGCCACCTCTTGTTACTCCTTCATCACAGATTGTTGGTACTCAGGCTGTTCTTAATGTATTACAGGGTGAGAGATACAAGATGATTACTAAGGAATCTAAGAAGGTTCTTGCAGGTGAATTTGGTCAGACAATCAAGCCATTCAATCCAGAAGTTCAGAAGAAGGCTATTGGTGATACAAAGCCTATCACATGCCGTCCAGCTGACTTAATTGAACCACAGCTTGAGAAATTCAAGAATGATCCAATTGTACAGCAGTACAAGCAGCAGGATGAGGATGTGCTTTCATATGCCTTATTCCCACAGGTTGCTACAGAGTTCTTCAAATATAGAGAAGCTCAGCAGACAAAGGTTGATCCTGCTAAGGCAGATACAGCTAATAAGGCTTATCCAGTCTAATAATTAATAATAACGGCCGTCATGTGCGCAAAAGCGTATGTGGCGGTCTTTTTTTGCAGGCAGCAAGCCTGCAATCCAGAATGTTCCCCTTGATATAAATGCATTTTACATGTAAAATTAAACTGTATGATTAAACAAAAGGAGCACAATTGTGATTAAGTTAGAACGATTTGAAGTTATGAATATGAATAATGCCATCAGAGGGGCAAGAAATCCATTGAACAGCTGGGCAAGAATGGATAGCTATTTCGATGAGAAGGGGAATTTTGTTTTTGGTCCTAATGATCTTGACCTTGCCAAGAGATTATGTAAGGCAGGCTCAGACCACAGAAAGTTTATTAGACAGATATTTGTTACAGTTGATATAACAGCACCACTTTACTGGTGGAAAGAATACGACACATATAAGGTTGGAACTGTTGCTAACTCAACAAGCACAATGCATAAGATTCACAGCAAGCCTTTTGAGATGGCTGATTTCAGTACAGACCATATGACTGACGCAACTCTTGAGATGATGCAGAAGAATATTGATTTTCTTGAAGGGATAAGAACAGAATTTGTTGAAACTAAGGATAAAGCATTATGGTACAGCATGATTCAGCTTCTTCCAGAAAGTTATAATCAGATGAGAACATGTACTCTCAATTATGAGAATCTTGTTGGAATATATTATTCTAGAAAGGGTCATAAGCTTGCTGAGTGGCATACATTCTGTGACTGGATAAAGGAACTGCCATATTTTTCAGAGCTTTTTATAGATAATGAGTGATTTTGAACAACATACTGATATATTAAGTCTTATAAGAGTCCGTCTTCCAAAGCTTAGCAAAGGTCATAAAAGAATTGCAGATTTCATACTTGCCAACTATGAAAAATGTGCATTTCTTACGGCAGCAAAGCTTGGAGAAGTTGTGGGCGTAAGTGAATCGACAGTTGTAAGATTTCCAGCAGCACTTGGATTTTCGGGATATCCAGAGTTTCAGAGATCATTAGAAGGGATATTACAGGAGAAGATTCATTCTTTTGACAGGATTGATGTGCTTAATTCACATATGACAACCAATATGGTAGTGAATAATGTTATGTCAATGGATGCAAGAAAGATAGAACATACATTAAAGTCACTGGATACAGCGTCGTTTGATATAGCTGTTGAAGATATAATGGCGGCAGACAGTGTATACATAATTGGTGCAAGAGCGTGTGAACCTCTTGCTGAATTCTTAGGATATTATCTGCGCATGATTAAGAAGAACATACAGGTTATAAAGACTGGTAATTCCAATGAACTATTTGAACAGATGATGTACATAGGTAAAGGTGATGTTGCAATAGGTATCAGCTTTCCAAGATATTCAATGAGAACGCTTAAAGCAATGGAATTTGCTAATAACAGACAGGCAAGAGTTATTGCTATAACAGATTCGATACATTCACCAATGAATATGTATTCATCATGCAATCTGTTTGCAAGAAGTGATATGGCGTCAATAGTTGACTCGCTCGTTGCACCAATGAGCCTTATTAATGCCCTGATAGTATCATTGTGCCTAAAAAACAGTGAACAGGTAGTGGAGAATATTGAGAAGATTAACGCATTTGTTGATAATTTCGAGTATTCAGGCAATGATGAGATTAATATGTTAGATGAAAATGTTGTCAATGAATTAAGAAAATGTATGGATAATGCAGCTATTGATAAAGAGAAGTAAGAGAGAGCAATAATGAGCAATGTTATAATAATAGGCGGTGGTGCAGCAGGAATGATGGCTGCGATAACTGCTGCCAGAAACAATAATAAGGTTACACTTATTGAAAAGAATGAAAAGCTTGGAAAGAAGCTTTTTATTACTGGAAAGGGCAGATGTAATTTTACCAATGCCGGGGATGAAGAAGATATATTTAATAGCATAGTTACCAATAAAAAGTTCATGTACAGCAGTTTAAGAGGGTTTTCTAACTATGACTGTATGGGATTTTTTGATGAGCTGGGACTTAAATTCAAGATTGAGAGAGGCAACAGGGTATTCCCGGAATCAAACCATTCGTCTGATGTTATAGGTGCGCTTTCAAGGCAGATGAAAAAACTTGGTGTAAATGTGCTTCTTAATACACAGGTTGTAGCTGTGAATGAGGAAAATGGCGAATTTGCAGGTGTTGTTGTAAAAGATGCATCAGGACAGAAGGAGATTAAAGGTGATGCGTGCGTTATTGCAACAGGTGGTAATTCATATTCATCTACAGGTTCTACAGGGGATGGATACAGATTTGCGAAAAGTCTCGGACACAGCATTACACCAATACTTCCGGCACTTGTTCCTCTTAATGTAAGGGAAGAGTGGGAAGAACTTCTTATGGGACTAAGCCTTAAGAATATAGAGGTTACATTTTACGATGGAGATAAGAAGGTATTTACTGATTTTGGAGAAATGCTTTTTACGCATTTTGGAGTAAGCGGTCCTGTAATATTAAGTGCAAGCAGCGTTATTACAGGAATAGTTAAGGAAAGACCGGTAAGATTAAGCATAGACTTAAAGCCTGCAATTACTGATGAACAGCTTGATGAGAGAATATTAAGGGATTTCTCAAAGGAACAGAACAAGGCGTTTAAGAATTCATTAGATGAGCTGCTTCCTAAGAAGCTTATTCCTGTGATTGTAATGCAGTCGGGAATTAAGCCTGAAAAGAAGGTTAATGAGGTTACAAGGGAAGAAAGACAGAGACTTGTGAAGCTTCTTAAGAATTTTGAGATGACGATAACTTCCACAAGAGGTTTTAATGAAGCGATAATTACACAGGGAGGGGTTAATGTAAAGGAGATTAATCCTTCAACAATGGAATCAAAGCTTGTTAAGAATATATATTTTGCAGGAGAGGTTATAGATGTTGATGCAGTTACCGGAGGATTTAATTTACAGGTAGCATGGTCAACAGCATACGCTGCTGCAAGCCATATACAATAATTTATTTAAAGGAGCAGAGAAAATGAGTGCAATAGCGATCGATGGACCTGCAGGAGCAGGAAAAAGTACAATAGCAAAGCTTTTAGCAAAGCAGTTAGGATATGTGTATGTTGATACAGGTGCAATGTACAGGGCAATGGCTGTATATTTTTCACAGAACGACATTAATCCAGATGATGAGAATGCAATTAATGGTGCTGTAGATAATATTGATATTAGTATTGAGTACAAAGACGGCGTACAGCAGGTAATACTTAATGGTGAGAATGTAACATCACTTTTAAGAACAGAAGAAACAGGGAAGATGGCATCAAAGACATCTAAGTATGCAGCAGTAAGGACTAAGCTGGTTGCACTTCAGAGAGGACTTGCAAAGAAAACAGATGTTATCATGGATGGAAGAGATATAGGAACAACAGTGCTTCCAGATGCGTTTGCAAAGATATATCTTACAGCAAGTTCTGATGCGAGAGCTAAGAGAAGATATGATGAACTTAAGGAAAAAGGTGAAGATTGTAGTTTTGATGCTATCAAAGAGGATATTGAAAAAAGAGACTATGAAGATATGCACAGAGCGATATCTCCTTTAAAGCAGGCAGATGACGCTGTGCTTGTTGATACATCAGATATGAATATAGAACAGGTTGTAGCTGCTTTAAGTAAGATAATAGATGAAAAGAAGGCGGGCAGATAATTGAAAGAAGTAATACTTGCAAAGTCAGCAGGCTTCTGCTTTGGTGTTCAGAGGGCAATGGATACTGTGTATGCTGAGGCAGACAAGAAAAATGTATATACTTATGGTCCGATAATTCATAATACTGAGGTTGTCAATGAACTTGAGAGCAAGGGTGTAAAGGCTGTTAATGATATATCTGAGATTCCAGAACCTGAAAAGTCAACTGTTATAATCAGATCTCATGGAGTATCAAAGGCAGTATATGAATCAATAAAGAACAGCGGGGCAAAGATTGTGGATGCAACATGTCCATTTGTATTAAAGATTCACAAAATTGTAAAGGATGCAAGTACTGAAGGTGATCAGATTGTAATTATTGGAAATGAGAAGCATCCTGAAGTTGAAGGCATTATGGGATGGTCTGAGACACCTGTACATGTTGTTGATACAGTTGAAAAAGCTGAAAAGTTGAAACTTGACAAGAGTAAAAATGTGCGTGTGGTATCCCAGACGACATTTAATTACAAGAAATTTCAAGATATAGTTGAAAAAATTTCTAAAACGAGGTATGATATAACTGTTTTAAATACGATTTGCAATGCAACACAGGAAAGACAAGTGGAAGCGATGAGGATAGCCTCACAGGTGGACGTGATGCTGGTTATCGGCGGGAAACACAGCTCGAATACCCAGAAGCTATACGATATCTGCCGGAAGGAATGTAAAAACACCTATTACATCCAGACTCTGGGCGACTTTAATCCTGAATGTATTAGTTCTGTGCGCAGTGTAGGTATTACGGCCGGGGCGTCAACCCCAAACAATATTATCGAGGAGGTTCATACTAAATGTCAGAGTTAAGTTTTGAACAAATGTTAGAAGAATCATTAAAAACAATACGTACAGGAGAGGTTGTCACCGGTAAGGTCATTGACGTAAAAGAAGACGAAATCGTTTTAAATATTGGTTACAAGTCTGATGGCATCATTACCCGCAGTGAATACACAAACGAGTCCAACGTAGACTTAAGAAATCTTGTACATGTTGGTGACGAGATGGAAGCCAAAGTCGTAAAGGTGAACGACGGTGAGGGTCAGGTCGCTCTTTCCTACAAGAGACTGGCTGCAGACAGAGGAAATAAGAGACTTGAGGAGGCATTTGAGAACCACGAGGTTCTTACAGCAAAGGTTTCCCAGGTTCTTGACGGCGGTTTAAGTGTGATCGTGGACGAAGCTAGAATCTTCATCCCGGCAAGCCTTGTATCCGACGTATATGAGAAAGATTTATCCAAATATGCTGATAAAGAGATCGAATTCGTTATCACAGAGTTCAATCCGAGAAGAAGAAGAGTCATCGGCGACCGCAAGCAGCTTATCGTTGCTAAGAAGGCTGAGATGCAGAAAGCTCTCTTCGAGAAGATCCATGTAGGTGACAAGGTAGAAGGAACTGTTAAGAACGTAACTGATTTCGGTGCATTCATCGATCTCGGCGGCGCTGACGGTTTACTCCACATCTCCGAGATGTCCTGGGGCAGAATCGAGAACCCGAAGAAGGTCTTCAAGGTTGGCGATAAGGTAACAGCTCTCATCAAAGACATCAACGGTGAGAAGATTGCCCTTTCCATGAAGTTCCCGGAGACAAATCCGTGGGCTGACGCTGCTGAGAAGTACGCAGTAGGCAACGTAGTTACAGGTAAGGTAGCTCGTATGACTGACTTCGGCGCATTCGTTGAGCTTGAGCCGGGCGTAGACGCTCTGCTTCATGTATCCCAGATCTCCAGAGAGCACGTTGCTAAGCCGGCTGATGTACTTTCCATCGGTCAGGAGATCACTGCTAAGATCGTTGATTTCAACGAGGCAGACAGAAAGATCAGCTTAAGCATGAAGGCTCTTGAGGCTGACAACGCACAGGAGCAGACAGAGGAGTAATCCGAAGGTGATTCTTAAATAAGAATTTTCGAGGACATCGTTCTTTACGGGCGGTGTCCTTTTTGCGTGACAGGACACATTCATTTTTATAAACAGTGAGTCAAATTTCATGCCTGTGGGGGTCTGCGGCATTGTCATGCGTCGGAGTTATTTTCCGGTGCCGATCGAAACGGATTTCAGAGGCCGCGAAGCCTGCCGCAGAAATGCCGCAAATTATGCCCGCACTACAAAAATGCGTAAGGGATTTGTAATTGAAATCATAGTGTAATCTCAAGGTTTGTATGTTAAGATAACCGTACAAAAGCAAAAGACGGCGGAAGAACCTGAAAAGTTACTGTGAACAGTAACCTTGGAAAATCAGGACGGCCGCAAATCGGTATTTGAAGGAGAACGCTGTAAAACAATGCAGTCTGGCAAAGACCGATACAAGAGAACAGGAGGAATTTTATTATGACGAAAAATATGAAAAGAATGACAGCGCTGGCCTGTGCGGCCATGATGATTGCATCTATAGGGATCACCGGATGCGGCAAGGCGGATGGACAGACAAAGGAGGAGACAAAAACGACAGCCGTTGAGACTCCTGCAGGAACGGAGACATCTGCGACTACGGAAAACGAGGCGGGAAAACTTCCGGACGGTACCGGTCAGGAAAGTGGAGCGGCAGACACGGAGTCTGCGAGTGAGTCTGATCCGATGATGGGAACGATCGTTTCTGTGGAAGATGGACAGCTTACGATGCATCGCCAGGATAATGGATTTGATGAGGACGTTGTAATTACGATCGCAGAGGATACGAAGGTTCTGGATGCAGAGAATGGTTATCCGGTGGAACTCGGTGATCTGAAAGAAGGAAATACCATCAGCGCTTATGTGGACGAGGCGATGACCTTGAGTCTTCCGCCGATCGCAAATGGTCTGGTGATCTTAGTACAGGCAGAGGGATATGATTTTCCGAGATACACGAAGGTAAAGGAATTGACGGCTGCAGATACAGAAGGTGAGTGGATCCTCACAGCCGAGAATGGGATCAATTACGAGATTACCGCTGAAACAAGACTTCTTCCATATCTGACAAGAAATATTGTCT
>OIXH01004024.1_pt1 | contig 12372 bp, 9 predicted proteins | sample 1587741 | NCBI WGS metagenome assembly OIXH01 (sample SAMEA3888916, study PRJEB22519) | human gut metagenome | biome: human gut; feature: human-associated habitat; material: faeces | place: Denmark | collected 2011 | reverse complement strand
AGGGATAGCTAACGTAATCATTTTCTATCTGCTGGCCGCGGCGATAATCGTATCGTCGGTGCTGGCGGTCACCTCGCGCAAGATATTCCGTGCGGCGACCTATCTGCTTCTCGTGCTGATAGGCACCGCAGGGCTTTATCTCATGCTGAATTACCACTTTCTGGCGGTCGTGCAGCTTTCGGTCTATGCGGGCGGTATTCTCATCCTCTTCATTTTCGCCATCCTGTTGACGAGTTCCAAAGGCGACCGGACCGAACCGCACGACCGCCGCAGGGTGCTTTCCGGTGCCGTCACGGCCCTCGCCGGACTGCTTATCACCACCTGGGTGACGCTGAAGCACCGTTTCCTCTACGGCAGCAATCCCACCGTGCTGGGTGACCACGAGACCGATATGAAGGCGGTTGGGCAGACCCTCATGGGGACGGACAAGTACGAATACCTGCTGTCGTTCGAGGCGCTCAGCATCCTGCTGCTCGTGTGCGCCATCGGCGGCATCCTGATAGCGCGCAAACGGTAAACGACAAAAAAACGGCAAGACTATGATGATATCCATGGAGCATTACCTGATTGTCAGTTCAATCATGTTCTTCGTAGGAATCTACGGGTTCATCGCCCGCAAGAACCTGCTCGCGGTGCTCATATCCATCGAGCTCATCCTCAACTCGGTCGAGATAAATTTCAGCGTGTTCAACCGATACCTCTATCCGGAACACATGGAGGGACTGTTCTTCAGCCTTTTCGGCATCGCCATATCGGCGGCCGAAACGGCGGTGGCCATCGCCATCATCATCAACGTGTACCGCCTGGCGAACAACATCGACGTCCGGCATATCGACAAAATGAAATATTAGGAGTATGGGATATACCGTATATATCATTCTCGTCCCGATGGTGATGTTTCTCTTCATCGGGCTCGGCAGCAAATGGCTGCGGCCCCGGGCCGCCGGCCTTTGCGGTACGCTCGGAATGGCCGTCTCTGCGCTGCTGTCGTACCTGACGGCATACCGCTATTTCTTCGTCGAAGGTCTGGAGGGAGACGCCTACCGCGCCCTGACGGCATGGTCGGCGCAGTGGCTCCGGTTCAGCGACACGCTGCACATCGACATGGGCGTGCTGCTGGACCCCATTTCGGTGATGATGCTGGTGGTGATAACGACCGTTTCGCTGATGGTCCATATCTACAGTTTCGGCTACATGAAGGGCGAGCGGGGGTTTCAGCGCTACTATGCCTTCCTGTCGCTCTTCAGCTTCTCGATGCTCGGACTGGTCGTGGCTACCAACATTTTCCAGATGTATATTTTCTGGGAGCTGGTGGGTGTTTCTTCCTACCTGCTGATCGGATTCTACTATACAAAACCCGAAGCCATCGCAGCTTCGAAAAAAGCGTTTATCGTCACCCGTTTTGCCGACCTGGGCTTTTTACTGGGCATTCTGTTGCTGTCGTATTTCACCAAGACATTCAGCTTCGAATTATTGACTTCCGGTGATGCTTCCGTTTTTGCAGGAGCTGCAGGTGTCACTTTCATGGGAGCTTCCGTGATGAGCTGGGCCTTGGCTCTGATATTCATCGGTGGTGCCGGAAAATCGGCAATGTTCCCATTACACATCTGGTTACCGGACGCGATGGAAGGTCCTACCCCGGTATCGGCTCTGATTCATGCAGCAACGATGGTGGTTGCCGGCGTTTTTCTCGTGGCCCGTCTGTTCCCTGTATACGTCAGTGCAGCCCCGGATGTGTTGGTCGGCATCGGTTATGTGGGGGCTTTTACTTCGTTGTATGCAGCCGTAGTAGCCTGCGTACAAACCGATATCAAACGGGTACTGGCTTTTTCTACCATCTCTCAGATCGGTTTCATGATGGTTGCGCTCGGAGTCTCGGGTATGGGAGGCCGTCAGGGACTCGGCTATATGGCTTCGATGTTCCACCTTTTCACACATGCCATGTTCAAAGCCCTGCTCTTCCTTTGCGCAGGAGCCATCATCCATACCATCGGCAGCAATGAAATGAGCCGCATGGGTGGTCTGCGTAAATATATGCCTTTTACGCATCTGACCTTCCTCGTCGCTTGTCTGGCCATATCGGGAATTCCTCCTTTTTCCGGATTTTTCAGTAAAGACGAGATTCTGACAGCCGTTTTCGATTTCAACCCGAATTTCGGTATCCTGATGAGTTTTATTGCCGGTCTGACAGCCTTTTACATGTTCCGGCTCTACTACAATATCTTCTGGGGCACTCCGTCACAGTACGCACATACTCCCCACGAAGCTCCCCGCTCGATGACCATTCCCCTGATGATCCTTGCCGCGATCACACTTTTTGCAGGTTTCATCCCGTTCGGGCATTTTGTGAGCAGCGACGGATTGGTTTACCACATCCACCTGGATTGGAGTGTCGCCATTCCCAGCATTATAATCGCTTTAATCGCCATCGGTATCGCCACTTTCTTTTACAAATCGAAGTGCGACATTCCCGACCGGCTGCAACATATGTATGCCCATTTCTATAAAGCAGCCTATCACCGTTTTTACATCGACGAGTTTTACCTGTTTATCACCAAACGAATCATTTTCAACGGTGTATCCCGCCCGATCGCCTGGTTCGACCGCCACATCATCGACGGTACCATGAACGGAATGGCCTATATTACCCAACGGGTGTCGTACGCTATCCGCGGATTACAGTCGGGACAAATCCAGCAATATGCTTTTGTTTTCCTGGTGGGCACTTTATTGCTTGTTTTATTAGTGGTGTTGATATAGGATCGTAAATTATAAAATTGAACATTATGAATTTCTTATCCTTATTCGTTCTGATCCCGGTTTTGATGTTAGGAGGTTTACTTTTGGCATCGGACATCAAACAAATTCGTGCAGTTTGTGCGACAGGAGCTTCCCTCCTGCTGCTTCTTGCCGTAGCACTGACGGTATTGTTTCTGGGAGAAAGGAACAGCGGAAATACGGCAGAAATGCTTTTCACCGCCAGCAGCGTGTGGTATGCCCCGTTTCATATTCATTATTCGGTGGGGGTCGACGGCATTTCGGTCGCTATGTTATTATTATCTTCCATTATCGTATTCACCGGCATATTCACTTCGTGGAAGATGGAACTCTTGCCCCGGGAATACTTTATGTGGTTTTGTCTGTTGAGTATCGGTGTCTTCGGTTTTTTCATCTCCACCGACCTCTTCACCATGTTTATGTTTTATGAGATCGCCCTCATCCCGATGTACCTGTTGATCGGAGTTTGGGGCACCGGTAAAAAAGAATATGCAGCCATGAAGCTGACCCTGATGCTGATGGGTGGTTCGGCCCTGCTGCTCGTCGGGATATTGGGTATCTATTTCAATTCGGGAGCGACAAGCATGAACATTCTTGACATTGCGCGTCAGCATATTCCGGACGAATTGCAACGGTGGTTCTTCCCGCTTACCTTTATCGGTTTTGGTGTACTGGGAGCTCTCTTTCCTTTCCACACCTGGAGTCCCGACGGTCATGCTTCAGCGCCCACAGCGGTGTCGATGCTTCATGCCGGCGTGCTGATGAAACTGGGAGGCTACGGTTGTTTCCGGGTGGCCATTTGCCTTATGCCCGAAGCAGCTAAAGAGCTTTCGTGGATATTCATTATCCTGACGGGTATCAGTGTGGTTTACGGTGCTTATTCGGCTATCGTCCAAACCGACCTGAAATACATCAATGCGTATTCCTCGGTCAGCCATTGCGGTCTGGTATTATTCGCAATCCTGATGCTTAATCAAACGGCCGTGACAGGAGCCATTATGCAGATGCTGAGCCATGGACTGATGACAGCATTGTTCTTCGCATTGATCGGTATGATTTACGGACGGACCCATACCCGGGATATCCGGGAAATGGGAGGCCTGATGAAGATTATCCCCTTCCTGGGGGCCTGCTATGTGATCGCCGGTTTGGCTTCATTAGGACTTCCCGGTCTAAGCGGTTTTGTAGCCGAGATGACTATTTTTGTCGGTTCCTTCCAGCATGCCGATGTATTCCACCGGGTGATGACTATCCTAGCCTGCACTTCGATTGTGATCACTGCCGTCTATATCCTGCGGGTTGTCGGTAAACTACTCTATGGCAAAGTGGTCGACGAACACCACCTGCAACTGACCGATGCTGTATGGTACGAACGTTTTTCGGCCATCGTCCTGATCCTCGCCATTGCAGGGATAGGGCTGGCTCCGTTGTGGATATCGGATATGATCCGGGAAAGTTTAAACGGATTGTGGCCGTTTTAAGATATCGTAAATCGTAAAATTATTAAATATGGGATATTCTAATTTTCTGTTCCTAAAAGAAGAGCTTTCACTGATCGCCGTCATGTTGATCCTGCTGGTATACGACTTGTTCGGCTCTCAGAAAAGCCTGAAATATTTTCATCCGGTAGCCTGTGTATTGTTTCTGGCCCATACACTGCTGAATCTTTTTCCTGCCGGGACGGCAGAGGCTTTCGGAGGGATGTATGTGTGTACCCCCATCGGTTCGATCGTAAAAACTATCCTGAACACAGGTACGCTTATTGTCCTGCTCCAGGCTTATAATTGGGTAAACAGCGAGTCGGTACTGATCCGCCGGGGAGAATTTTACCTGATTCTGTTCTCCTCCTTGCTGGGTATGTATTTCATGATTTCTGCGGGCAATTTTCTGTTATTCTTCATCGGTCTGGAGACAGCCTCTATACCGATGGCCGTGTTGTCTGCATTCGACAAATACAAACACCAGTCGGCAGAAGCCGGGGCTAAATATATTCTCTCGGCCACTTTCGCTTCGGGATTGTCGCTTTACGGTATTTCCCTGATCTACGGGACGGTCGGTACACTTTATTTTGCCGACATACCGGCAGGAATTTCAGGGAATCCGCTCCAATATATGGCCTTCGGATTTTTTATCGTGGGATTGTTTTTTAAGATTTCACTGGTGCCTTTCCACCAATGGACACCCGACGTTTATGAAGGTGCACCGACTACGGTGACTTCTTATTTTTCGGTAATTTCCAAAGGGTCTGCAGCTTTCGTACTGATGACTCTATTATTTAAAGTATTCGGTAATCTGGTGACAGAATGGCAGGCAATCCTGTATGTAATCATTATCGCAACCATCACCGTAGCCAACCTGTTTGCCATCCGCCAGCAGAATTTGAAGCGTTTTCTGGCTTATTCTTCGGTTTCACAAGCCGGATATATTATGCTGGGAGTGATCAGCGGGAGCGCTATCGGGATGACGTCACTGGTATACTACGTGCTCGTCTACATGCTCTCCAACCTCGCCGCCTTCGGCGTCATCGCCGTCGTGGAACACCGCTCCGGTAAAATCACGATCGACGACTACAACGGTCTGTATTCCACGAATCCGAAGTTAAGTATCGTCATGATGCTGGCTTTATTCTCTTTAGCAGGGATTCCTCCGTTTGCCGGTTTTTTCAGTAAATTTTTCATCTTTGCCGCCGCAGCCGAACAGGGATTTTATGTATTGGTATTCATCGCCCTGCTGAATACGATCATTTCCCTCTATTACTATCTGCTGGTTGTCAAAGCCATGTTTATCAACAAAACCGAAGAAGCTATCGCCCCTGTCCGTTCCGATATCTATACCCGTCTCAGCCTGATTGTCTGCACGGCAGGTATTCTGATATTAGGCCTGCTCAGCACAGTTTACGAACACATCGGTATGTTCAGCTTCGGCATAACGTTTTAGCTTATAAAGTCTTCGATCCTGCGGGCGCCTTGTCCGCGGGACTTACACAGTCCCCGGCGGCCAACATAGAGCCATAAACAAAGCACCCTCAGGATCGTTTATCGTAGAATCATTCTGTCACTTATTCGTTACAATTATTTAATTCCCCCTCATTTTTGATCTTTCTGACAAAAAACATACTTTTGAAGTCGAATCGGAAAGAAAGTAGTATGGAGATTAAAATTGCATTTTCAGGAATCGGCGGTGTCGGGGGTTACTATGGGGGCAGACTGGCTCATTTTTACCGGCAATCAGAAAACATTAAAATTTACTTTATTTCGAGGGGGGAAAATCTGGAAATCATTTCACGCAAAGGACTGAAAATTCAGACTCTGCACGAGGAAATCATCGCCCATCCGACCCTGGCGACTCATTCTCCGAAGGACATCGGCCCGGTCGACTATCTGTTCTGTACCACCAAAAGCTATGATTTAGCCGGAAATCTTGAAGAAATACGTCCTCTTATCGGGCCGTCGACCGTTATTATTCCTTTATTAAACGGAGCGAATATTACAGAAGCAATCCGGCGGCTAGTCCCGGGACACCAGGTTTGGTACGGTTGTGTGTATATCGGAGCCCGGCTTTCGGCTCCGGGAACAGTCAGTAAATTTACAGAGCAGGACCGGCTTTGGTTCGGTGATCCGGAAGGCGACCGTCTGCGTCAGGCCGAATTGCTGCAATTGATGAGCCGGGCAGGTATCTCAGCTTTAAATCCCGCAGACATACACGACCGGATCTGGAGAAAATTCTTTCTGATCTCTCTGAGTGCCACCCTCACTTCATACTACGATCAAAGCATAGGAGAAGTACTCGAATTTCATCGTTCCGGTTATGAAAAGCTGGGCGAAGAACTTTATGCAATAGCACAGGCACAGGGGATACATCTACCTCAAGATATGATCCGGCAAGTCATTGCCGACCAGGAGAAAATGCCTTATGACGCCACCACTTCGATGCATACGGATTTCAGGAAGCACAAACCGACAGAACTAGAGACGCTGACCGGTTATGTGGTTGAAAACGGTAAAGCCCTCCACCTTCCTGTACCTAGTTATGAAATGATGTATAAAGAATTGAAAACAAGATGAATAAAAAACTGGTTATATTCGATTTAGACGGGACGCTACTGAATACCATCGACGATCTCGCTGTAAGTGCCAACTATGCTCTCCGGCAACATGGCTATCCGGAACATGAATTGCCGGCTTATCGCTATTTTGTCGGAAACGGTATTACAAAATTGATCGAACGGGCTTTACCCGAAGCGGAACGCTGTGAACCGACTATCCTGCAGTTACGGGAAGAATTTGTAGGCTATTATCAGCGACACAAGACAGACCTGACCCGCCCTTATCCGGGTATCCCGGAATTATTGTCACACTTATCGGCCAAAGGTATACAGCTTGCTGTTGCTTCCAATAAATATCATCAGGGGACCGTCGAGCTGATCCGGCATTATTTCGGCACGGATCTTTTCAAGGTTGTACTGGGACAACGCGGGCACATACCTGCAAAACCCGATCCGGCAATTGTCTACGAGATCTTACACCTAACCGGAATAACTCCTGCGGATGCGTTGTATATCGGAGATTCGGGGGTAGATATGCAAACAGCCCGGCGCAGTGGCATCACTTCCATCGGCGTCAGCTGGGGCTTCCGTCCCCGTCAGGAACTGACAGAAAACGGAGCCTGTCATATTGTAGACCGTCCGGAAGAAATAATCCGTTATCTCTGATCTATCCGGTGATGATCTCCGCCCCGGTATCGGTGATCAGCACCGTATACTCCCATTGTGCAGAAGGCATGCCGTCGTCTGTCAATACCGTCCAGTCGTTATCGGCATCGATAAAAATTTTGCGGGATCCCATATTGATCATCGGTTCGATAGTAAATACCATTCCCGGTACTAGCAAAACACCGGTACCGCGGCGTCCGACATGGCTGACAAAAGGATCTTCATGAAATTTGAGTCCCACCCCATGCCCGCCGAATTCCCGTACGACAGAATACCCGTTGCCTTCAGCATGTTCTTGAACGGCAGCTCCGATATCCCCCAGGAAGCCCCAGGGACGGGCGGCTTGCAAACCGGCTTCCAGGCATTCTCGGGCTACCTGCACCAAACGCTGCATTTCAGGACTTACTTTACCGATCATAAACATCCGCGAAGCATCTGAAAAATAACCATCCAGAATCGTAGAAACATCTACATTGATAATATCCCCATTTCTCAATACAACGTCTTTGGAAGGAATACCGTGGCATACTTCGTCGTTCACCGAGGTACACACACTCTTCGGAAATCCCTCATAATTCAAGGGAGCAGGAATAGCTCCGTGAGCGATCGTAAAATTGTAGACTAATGTATCGATTTCTTCCGTCGTCATACCTTCATGGATATGGGCAGCCACCAAATCCAAAACCGCCGTATTGATAGCGGCACTGCGGCGAATCCCTTTTATCTGGGCCGCCGTTTTAATCATTTTACGGGTAGGGACCCGGTATCCCTTCGCTTTGTAAGCCTTGATTTTTTGTTCTATATCAGCCAAATACACAGACTCACTCTCGGATAATTTTTCTTTACTTTTAAAAAGTTTCATTTCTTTTTACCTTATCGGCAAGATCCTTCTATCCTGTCAGTTTTTTAGCCCGGAGCAAATTTGCTCCGGGCTTGCAAGATACACAATTATTAAACAAGTAAATAATTTTTATCTGATTTCCATGTTACTAAAAAAGATGGCTGTTATATACATATTTACACTTATATGAAACATTACCCCCGTCCCTTTGTTTCAGCCTGCAATTAAGCTATCGTCTGCAGGCCATGGGTTTTCTTCAGATACCAGCGTAATGTCAGAATAGCAGCTATAAAAGCCAATGTATCGGCTAGCGGCATACTTCCCCAAACTCCGTAAATATCCAAACCGGCCATATGGGGCAGCGTATAAAGCAAGGGAATTAAGAACAGTAACTGCCGGGCCAAAGACAAAAGAATAGAAATCTTTGCTTTCCCGATAGACTGGAAAAAATTAGTTATCACAATCTGTGCCCCTACCATCGGGAAAGACAAGATGGTGATACGCAGGCCGACTTCCGCTAATTTATTCAGTTCCGCATCGTCCGAAAACATCGCCACGATATGCCCGGGCAACAGCTCACTGCACACCCAACCTAATCCCATAATAGTCACAGCTATCCGGATCACTTTCTTCAACGTTTTCTGAACCCGTTCAAAATGCCTCGCACCGAAATTATATCCGACGACCGGTTGCATTCCTTGCGTCAATCCGATCACCACCATTACAAATAAAGTAGCCACCCGGTTGACAATGCCATAAGCACCGATGGCCAAATCTCCTCCATAAATCTTGAAGTTATGATTCAGAACGATCACTATCCCACTGGCACACACATTCAGGAGAAAGGGAGCCATTCCGATCGAGAAAATACTCATGATGACATGTTTTCTCAAGCGGTAAAACCCTCTTCGAAAATGGATGTAGCTGGAACTATGTAGAAAATGGTTCAACACCCATGCCAGCCCTCCCATCTGCGCCAGGATCGTAGCCGTCGCAGCTCCCCGGATTCCCCAATCGAGGTGGAAGATAAAAATCGGAGCCAGAATGATGTTTACTCCTACCGTCAGCAGGGACGATAACATCGCTTTTTTAGGATACCCCGTTGCACGCATCACATTGTTCAAACCGATAAATAAAAAAGAAACAGGATTTCCCAATAGCAACACCTGCATAAAATCGCGGGCATAGGGTAAGGTGGAAGTACTTGCTCCGAAAAAAATCAATATTTCATCCAGGAAATAATAGGTGATTCCTCCGAAACATATCCCTGTCAGGATACATAATATCAAAACATTATGCAACACTTCGGTCGCCTTCAGATCATCCTTCTGTCCCAAGTAAATAGAACTGATCGCAGCGCCACCGACACCGATGAGTGTACTGAAAGCGATAATCAGATTCATCAGCGGAAAAGTCAGGGCCAGTCCCGAAATAGCCAGAGGTCCCACTCCATGTCCGATAAAAATACTGTCTACGATATTGTACACAGACGTAACGGTCATCGCAATGATGGCAGGTATCGAATATTGTATCAACAACTTGCCGATGGATTCCGTTTCAAGTACATGAGGATTTTTTGTCTGTGTCATAGAGCGTTATTTAGTCGGGGATTAAAATTTCAATTTTTTTTCTATTTCCCCGGTTACTTTATAATATTTCCAGGTTCCTGTGCGTCGTCCTTTCTTATATTTTCCTTCTCCGAAGAGATGGCCGGTAGAATAATAGAAACGGGCCTCACCGTGCCTCAGCCCCCTATTATACTCCAACTCGGTTTTCAAAGTTCCATCGGAAAAAAATTCTTTATAAGCCGTAATCTTACCATTATCGTATGTCACCTGTACAGCAACTACCCCATCCGGATAGAAAAAACGGGATTCTCCCTGCAGCTTACCTTCCCGGTAGAGCAACTGCGCGACAACCTGCCCCTGCCGATCGGTAATCTTCCAAATGCCTTCCGGGTCACCGTTACTTAGTTTGCCGGCATAGTCCAGTTGCTCAGTCCGATAAGCATAATCTCCCCGGGTACTCACGGCGATGCTATCGGGAATCACCACATGATAATACCCGGACTCGATCAAGTCGGCCTGTTTTTCGAGTGACCGACTGAGTTCGCGGATCTCGTAATCCCGGGCAGCATCGACATTGTGAATAGCCACCAAATGCGTTTCATACCCACTTCCAGCATTGGTCAAAGTGAAACCGATGGCCTCGAAACTCTGAAAAGCCCCCTTATTCTTTACAAATTCAGCACGATCTTCCGGTGGCAAAGAACGAAAGAGATATTCGTAGGTCTCGGGCGAACTGACATATCCGTATATATTACTCCGGTTACCCAATTCACTCATCAGATCATTGTATTTTTCGTCCTGAACGAGGGTATTCCCCAAGGAATAATCTTTTATCATAGCAGCCAGGGTAGACGACGAATTACTGAATACCACATAATCGCCGATAAAGGTATAGTAGGGCTTGTCGAACTTACTGAACCATTTCCCCAGAAACATATTGAAAAAACCTTTCAGGCTGAGATAACCGATTGTATGTCCGTTATAATCGATATTCCGGAAACGCACAGGGGTCTTCCGCCCGATTTGTTCAGCCAGATAAGCCAGCTGATCTTTAGCCAGATCGATATCTTTGGCCCGGATGGCCAGTATCAGGTTATCCAGCCGGTTTTCCTGATCGACTGCCGGTTTGACAATCGCTATTTCATTCCCCATCCACGAAGTGAATAATCCGGCCAGATCCAATCCCAGAAATTTATTCAAGCGGGTTACGGTCTTTTCATATCCCTGAAATTCTTTCAGGTTATTTACCTTATAATCTTCCAGCAATATATTCTCAAGCTCTTCGAACGAACTGTAACATACCGATACGTATGCCGCCACATGATTACCGATAATCTCTCTGACCGACGATTTATTACCCTCCACCAGATTTAAAGCACTCCATAGTGAAAAGTTATGCCTGCTGGGATAGGTTTTCCCCGAAAAGGCAAGCGCTTTATCCTGCAGTTGCAAAGCTAACGCTGTCGTCTCGAAAGCAGAAGAATCGGCATTGGTGGCAGCTTCACCCCAAAGCATCTTCATCCATTTTTCGAACCGGGTATGTTCGAGTTCCAGACGGATATCCCCGGTATTGCTTTGTTCCTGGAAAGCCGGATGTCGCCCGCAAGTCTTCCAGGCCCGGGTGACTAATTTTTCAGAAAAGGAGATAAACAACAGATTGGCTTTAATCGCATAATATAATTTCAGCTCCCCGATCCTGATCCCGGTAACGTCTCCCTTCCTGCTCATTTGTCCGTCGCCCAGCACCCCTCCCACCAAGCCGTCGAATGCCTGGATAACATTCAGTTTCCCAAGATCGCAGACATACAATAAGTCATAATCGGTTGCAGAAACCAAATGGCAGGACACCGCAAAAGGGCGGTCTGTCAGTAATTTTCTCAATCCGGGATATACCTCGCTCAACGAATCGGCCAGATTCAGATTGGCATGATATTCTTCGAAGTAAGGATATGCTTTCAGAGATGCCCAAATCCGATTCCGGTATAATTTGTCACGTATTCGATTAAAAGAAGGGGTCTCGACAATAAATACCGCATCTTCAGGGATTCCTTCCCTGACGCGATACATACCGGATTGACGGAAAACCAGATACCAAATTCCGCCTGCCGCCAAAAAGAGCAAGAGTACCCAAAACACCAGACGCCTTTTCATAAAATAACGAATAGATAGATTCAGACGAAAATACACAATTTTCTGCTATCTTTGCCGGTCCGATCTTTAAAAATACGCCTGGTTTTATATAAACAGAATCCATATGCGTTTTACAAATCGTCAAATCTTAAAAATTGCAGGTCCGATACTCGTCAGTGTCCTTATGGAACATCTGATCGGAATGACAGATACCGCTTTTTTGGGAAGAGTCGGAGAAGTAGAACTGGGAGCTTCAGCCCTGGCAGGAGTGTATTATCTGGCCATTTTCATGCTGGGTTTCGGTTTCAGTACAGGGGTACAGATTATGATCGGCCGGCGAAACG
>OIXH01004023.1_pt1 | contig 12380 bp, 16 predicted proteins | sample 1587741 | NCBI WGS metagenome assembly OIXH01 (sample SAMEA3888916, study PRJEB22519) | human gut metagenome | biome: human gut; feature: human-associated habitat; material: faeces | place: Denmark | collected 2011 | reverse complement strand
CAAAATAGGGCGCGTTCACCGGCACCAGCTTGATCTGCACCGGCCACTGGGACAGACGGCTCGCCTGTTCAGCGCGGGGTGCTTCCGCGGCGGGCGCGGCCTCGCGCTGAATGTTCCGGGACTGGCTGCCGGGGCAGCCGCAGGGCAGCGTCATGCCCTGCTCCCGCATTTTCCGCTGCTTGTTCTCCATGACGGCTTTCTCATCGTAGGCGGCGGCCTCCCGCTCCACGAAGGTGATCGCCCCGGTGGGACAGGTGGGCAGGCAGTCACCCAGCCCGTCGCAGTAGTCGTCCCGCATCAGCTGCGCCTTGCCGTCCACCATGGCGATGGCGCCCTCGTGACACGCCTCGGCGCAGGCGCCGCAGCCGTTGCACTTGTCCCTGTCGATCTCAATGATTCTCCGTACCATATTTTTGTCCTCCTTGCGGTTCTTCTTGACTTTGTGGCTTCATTTTACTATCATAATTTATGAAAGTCTGTTGGCACGCCAACGAAAAGGAGAAAAATATGCGGATCAATTTGGGAAACACCCCGCTATTTCGCGGCATGACGGTGCCGGATATCGAGGAAATGCTGTGCTGCCTGCGCGCCGCAGAGCGCACCTATAAAAAGGGCGCGGTCATCCTGCCGGAGGGGACGCCCACGGAGCAGCTGGGCGTGGTGCTGTCCGGCCGTGTCATCATCGAGATGGGGGACGTGTGGGGCAACAACAGCGTCCTCAGCAGCGTGGGCGCGGGCGGCATCTTTGCGGAGGCGTATGCCTGCGCGCCGGGTGAGCCGCTGATGGTCAACGTCACCGCCGCCGAGGACACGGAGGTGCTGCTATTGCACATCGGACAGGTGCTGGAGCCCTGTGCCAAGGTGTGTCCTCGCCATCTCCGGCTGCTGCGAAACCTGCTGACACTCTCCGCCGGGAAGAATTTGCAGCTCTCCCGCCGGGTGCTGCACACCTCGCCCAAGTCTATCCGCAAGCGGCTGCTGTCCTATTTCTCGGAGTGCATCAAGCGCACCGGCAGCTATGAATTCGACATATCCTACAACCGCCAGCAGCTGGCGGACTACCTGAACGTGGAGCGCAGCGCGCTGAGCAACGAGCTGTCCCTCATGCAGCGGGACGGGCTGATCCGGTATGAGAAAAACCACTTTGCCGTGACGGAGCAGTTAGGGCAGCGGTGAAGAAAAACAGGGAAGCGTGCGGCGTGGTAGGATGGTTCACTTTTGTCGGTGTGTGCGCTATAAGTGTGCTGCGAGCCGGCTTTTTGAGATTTGTTGACCTTTCAACGAAAGAATTTGGCTTAATTAGGCAAATAATACTCTGATGCACCAAAAACGGCATAAATTTCCCTGCGACTATAAGTATATAGGCGGTTGCACATTTAGGATATTAAAACATGAGCAAAACGCACATACAATACAAGTTAAGAACACTTCATCTGCAGGAGACTTGTTTGTATGATAGACTACACATTTATAGGCGCGCGGCTCAAGGAAGCGCGCATACGGAAAAACCTGACGCAGGAGCAGCTGGCTGCAATGACTGATGTGGGGTCTACACATATCAGCCATATTGAAACCGGCATGACGATTCCCAGCACAAAGCTGCTTGTGCAAATGATGAATATTCTGGACTGTGATCCCGCCGAGGTGCTGTGCATGGAAATCCGCAGTGCGCGGCCTGTCCTGAACAGTTGGCTTTCTGATCTGGTCGCAGATTGTAACGAGGATGAAATAAAAATCATCACGGATACTGTCACGGCACTGAAGGCAAGCCTGCACCGTAACCGAAGCGAAGATAAATAAAGGGGATAAGTCCACTTTTGCATATTCTGCAAAGGATGGGCTTCATTATTTTACCGACACACACCCAAAAGACCTTGCCTGAACTATGGATAAGATACAAAGTGACGCTAAAGACAGCCCTTTACGCGAATACGTTTTGAGCTGAGACAACGCCGAATATCAAAACGCCCGCATTTTGCCCTAAGCAGAATGCGGGCGTTTTTCTTGTGTCCAAAAGCAACGAAAAACGCCGTGCGGTGCAGAGGCCCGCCCATAATGGCCGATCCCCCAACGAAACCATTATGATAAAGGAGGCCTACTGCCATGCGGGATAGTCAGTACAAGTCGTGTGCGGTACAGAACCAGTTTACAGCCTATCTGATTGCCGCGATTCGCAATTACAAAAGAACGTATTTAAGGAGAATTTCCACAGCTTTTCGGACAGAACTGCCCATGGAGGGACACAGCGAGGTGATGGAATTATGTGAGGAAACGGACTTCTTCTGTGGGCTGCCGCTGATGCAGCGATTGGAGAATGAGCGTCTTTTCGCTGCTATACAAGGGTTAAGCAAGCGGGAGCGTCACATTTTCCTGTCTAAAGTCCTTGGATAGAGGAGCCTTTCCGAGATCGCGCTGTCGCTCGGTATCACCTATGGAGCTGCGGCTATGTCCTATCATCGCACGGTCTTGCGCCTGAGAAACGCTGTGGGAGGTGGTAAAGGTGAATGATTTCATGGAGCTGTTCATGAGTGCGAAGAACGGGGATTCGTCTGCAATGGAGGAACTTCTGCATATGTACTACCCTCTCTTATACAAGGAATCCGTAGTCAACGGGATCTTTGATGAGAATCTGCTTCAGGAACTGTGCCTGCTGTTCTTGAAGTGCGTGGCAAAGTTCAATATTCGATAGAGAGAAATCTTTCGGTCGCGTTCTATGGAAATAATGGTTTAGCATCTGCTATAAATCGGCAGATCCAGAAGATAGCAAGAAGCGCAGGGCGCGGAGACTTAATCTCCGTGTCCTGCGCTTCTTGCTATTTGTGACTATTGAGGGCAGCTTTTTTCGCCCCGCGGATACCTGTCAAAGCAGTAATGTCAGCCTTTAACCACAAATGTGGCTCCGTACAATACCAGCATAGGTCTTTTCGCTTTTTGAAGATACGATATGGACCACCTTCCGAGTTGTCATAAATATGGCACACATCACATACGGGAATCAGGTCTTTAACTAACCCCAACGCCTTTTCGTAACGAGCTATGATTTTTTCTTTTGGAACACCATGACCGCCTCCCATTACACGAGATTCTACGCGTGCAACATTGATATAGGGATCAGCGGTCAACACATAGTAGCAACGAATAAAGAATCCAGCATCCTTTGCTCTCTTTAGCAGATCCAGATTGCGCGGCGTGGATAGAACCGTTTCAAAGCAAAAGCCTTCACCGCTCTTGAGATATTCCTCACGTCGCTGTTCTGCCTTCTGTGCTGCTTCAAGTACGTCACATCCTAGAATTCGCTGAATATCATCTGCGTTGACATAGGGCATGTTTACAGGACGCAGCACAGCAGTGATTGTGCTTTTCCCGGAGCCATTCGGGCCGGCGAAAACAACAACTTCAGGCTTTTTATCTGCAACGTTCACTATAACGCCCCTGTTCCATGGCACGGCCAATTTCCTTTACGGTGCCATCACTGTTCTCCAAATAAACTCTACCGGTCTTCTTGTCAAATTTGGCAATAGGTTGATTCATGGCGCGTTTTCTCTGCAATTCCGTTGATACAGCCAGTCGGGCGTTTTTAACAATGATCCCATCGGAAGGAACTTTATTACTCATGGCCTCGAGCACCTCCATTTCTTCATAACACATAGAACCTTTCATATTTAGTATACTCCATTTTAGATATTACGTCCAGTAAAACGGGAAAAATTTCAAATGACTTCATATTCTATGCATTTTCAAGTCTCTCAACGGCTTCTTCATAGGTATATACCGGCAGGAACCTCGTCCCTTCGCAGACCGCCGAGAACACGGGCGGATGACCTCCTGCATCGCAGGCGAACACCCCTTCTGCCTCTACGGCGGCATTCAGTCGCTCCAAGTACATATAGAGATTCCCGGAACGATCCATCCTATATTCCGGTGCAGAGCCAATCTGATGCTGCCCCATATAAAGCCGCGTTTCTTCCGGCAGGGGCATCAACAGCTTACACGTGGCTGCCCGCGACGGTCGTTCCACCATCGGAGCAAAGAGGCTGCTTTGCTCTCCAAACATGGGGGCGCGTGCGTGTACGCGTTCCTTATACGGGAAGTGACAGGTGTTTTGCCAAAACATAGCGGTTAGCCTGCGGACATTCTCGCACATGGCGTAGGTATCGATCATCTCATGGGGACGGTGTTCATTGAAATAACCTGCGCTGATATTGACAGCCGCAGTTTTCAAGTGCGGTGCGACCACAGAGATGTCGCTGAACGAGCCGGAGTTCTCCTTGAAACCGAAGCTGCAAACGAACTCCATGAAGTCAGGGTTATCGCAGTGATGGAATACAGCGTCATTCCTGCCGCGCCGATCCAATTCAACGATATAGTTGACCTCCGGACGCAGCTTGCTGTTGGTAAATTTCCTTGCACCCACACCGCCGAGCTCCTCGTCTTCGCAAAACAAGATATGACAATGGCACTCGCGCATCAGCATCAGGATCATATACACACCGGCACGGTCATCACCGCCGATCCCGTAGGGCGACATCAGGTAGCGTCCATCCTCGGAGCAGCAGATGATATCCGGCCGATGGGTATGAACTGTGTCCAGATGGGCGACCAGCAACACGGGGACAGTACCTTCTGCATAAAGAAATCCGTTTTTGCAGACGGGTTCATAGTCGTGCGCGCGCAGTTGCTGCACAAGATGCTCTTTCAGCTCGCGCTGGGTCATCTTCAAGATGCTTTCAAAATGGGATATACTCATTCCCATAGCTTCGCAAATATTCATTATGCTCCTCCTCACGCCACCGCCACGGTAGCTTTTTCACAAAGCGTATGACCCATAGCACGACAGGCGGAGGCCATGCTGCACGATGCGCAACCGGAGGTCAACTGCTGGTAGCAGTCCTGACAGACCTCCACCAAGGTGCCGCGCCGGTTATAGGCTGGGTACATAGTGCCTAAAGTGAGGCGGCCGCAGGCGGCGCAAATATGCAGGCACGTCTTACAATAAAAACCATCTTCAAGATAGATTCCTTGACCACGCGCTACCGTCTGCCCGCATTTACGGCAGACGACCACCTCTTTGCAAGAACACTTGATGGCACCATTGCTCCGCAGCTCATTGCCGCAGCAGACACACCGAGCCGCAGCTCCGATGGTCAACTCCGTGTCTTTTCTATGTCCCTGCAGGACCGAGAGATTGCCGTGATAATTATAGTCCGGATAATGTGAGCTGCATCGGTAGGTCGAGAGATGGGCGTTCAAGTCAGGACGTTTTGTTTTCAGGTACCAGAGGTTTGGTTCCGTCAGGCATCGGGAAATAGCCTTCTGCACCAGATGGCGGAACAGCTTGGACACTTCCAGCGCGTTTCCTGTATCGGCAGGATAAAGCCGGGACTGGAACAGGGTGCCGTTTTCATAGAAAAACATCTGCCGGTATCGGCGTATGGCTTTGCAGTATTCCCCAGAAACGTCGGCATCTACGGCATAAAATACCATGCTGACTCTATCGTTCATATAGGAAAGACAACCCGCCTGGTATCCTCCGTCGCTAAGGCGATGGCAGGACACCCATGTGTTGGATTTGCTGGACATCTCCAAAAAGTCACAGGGATGTACGGAGAGAACTCCGATCTCCTGCATGGTCAACGGGTTCAGAGCGTCGGCGAGCTGTGCAAAAACGGCGTTGTACCGGGTGTGCCTATCGACGCCGTATTTCTTGCAAAGTTTTCCAATAATGCGGCTGGCCTTCTGATCTTTAGCACAGCGTATCCCGCCGCGCTGGCGTAGGATCTCCAGATTTTCTTCAGAAACGGTGCAGCTATAGCCTGACACGGCTGCATGCAGTGCTGTGCGGAAATCCTCCAGATGCTCACCGCTGAGCATCTCAGAGGCGATGTCCAGCAGCGTGAAGGCCGTTTCATCTACCATATCAGGATGAATAGAGAGGGCCTGATTACAGTCGAAGATGATGGCCTGCTCCGCTTCGTTCCAGTCAGGGTGACGCCGCAGCAGCGAAAGCAGGTCTGCTTTCGCTGTCTGCCAGGCTGTCAGATTAGCCATAACACCTTTCTCCGAAAAGCTCTTTTCGTATTTATACATGACTTCATAAAACTCATTTTTCAGTTCTGAAAGCTCTTTCATTTCATTCACACCTTTCCTGAGTTATGGAAAGAGGCGGGGCGAAATACGCCCTGCCTCTCCATTGATCTACTGCGGTTTATGCTGCGGCTTTATCGGAGGCATACAGCACCCGCTGTTTCCATTGTTCAATAAATGCCGTGATTTTTGCAGGAGGGTTTTCGTTACCGAAACCCCGTGCCTGCATAACCTGACCATCTCTTACCTCTATGGTACAAATCGACTTATCCGGTTCTGCTATCTTGCGTACAAATAAAATGACGCATTCATGCTGTGCGACTCGCTTAACATACCTGCCGACACAGTGGTGAAGAGCAGTGCCCTCGTCTATCAGTTCTTTCGAGGAATGGGGAGGGATCACCATAAGGTCTTTCCCCTTATATTGGTATAGTCTCTGCCATTCCTCAAAGCTGTCTGCAATAGCTTTTTCCTGCTCCGCTGTACGTTTGACATCCAGTGCCTCAACCACATGATCATGCGCGGATTTGAGATTACGCGGGAACAGTATAAAGCTGCTCTCTACGTCATATTGCATCTCCTTACACATACGAAGATAGTCACGATGATCGGCAAGAAGATTTGCCATGCTGTAGTACCGTATATATTCGGGAGTCTTTGTGGATGCAATGCGTATCTCGTATTGTGCGTCCGCATAGCGCATCAACTTGTGCATAGTCATATGAGAAAGCAACTCAGCCAAGACCGAAACGTCCTGTATGGCATTATTTGCGCACCACTTCATCATAGAAGCATCAGGCCTTTTCCCGGCGTTAATAAACCATTGGATAACGTTAAGCTGTGCAATGCCGGGATCAACTTCCTGCAGCAAAGGTAGCCAGGAACGGTCGAGCTTCAGGACATCTTGCAGGTTCTTCCCCTCGCAGTTTACCGTTTTGCTTATCATAAAATGATAAGATCCATATACGATGTCTGAGACCAGTCTGAACAGCTTTGCCTTGACCAAGTATTCGATCACCGGCCACTGTACGTATGCGTTCAGGTACGGGATGGCATCCATGGTGGCAGCGATTCGGGCAAATCTTTCTAATTGTGAATACTGCCACGGGGTGTTCCGTAAGAGCTCTGCAAGATTCCTAAAGTATAGATGTCCTGCTGTGTCCCCTTCAAAACTATCGCGCCACGAGAGGAAATGCGGGCGATACCCACATTTCCAGGGCGTCAGATCATCCTTGTAGGCGGACGCAAGATAATAGGGCGACGTACTGCAATGACCATCTGAACAAAGTGAAATAAAATGACGTGCATTTTCATATACGGAAAAGTAAACCGGCGTATCCGCATCGGTAAAAGTGCGGTATGCTTTTACGATCCGCAGCAACATCTCACCATTTTTTGCCTTTTGCAGCACTTGAACCGTTTCGCGGTCAAAAATACGTCCACGCCTTCCTCTGCACTTGAATGTGATCTCCTTTTTACAGCGGGGGCAGAGGCCGGAGGTGTTGTGCTTAGCTGCCGCAATACGGACCTCGTGCCGGCAAGCGGTACAATATGCATGCCCCGGCGCTTTCCGTTGGTAATCATAGAAGATATACTGCGGCATGACTTCGCGGTGGATAAAACCTTTCAGGTCTCGGGGCAGCACTGGCACATATTTCATCCGTTCTATGATCGCACGCTGCTTTTTCCTCTTACGCGCCAGAGCCTTGCGACGAGAAATCGACCATTGCAGACAAATTAACGCCGAAATGGCACTGTGCTCGCATTTGCAAAAATGGGCTGCGCGAGCCTCGTCCTGCTGCCGATAGAAAGCGCATTTGGTGTCAAAACGGCATACCCGATCCAAAGAATCAAATGGTGAGCATTGCCATGTTGCACTGGCATTTTCTCTAAGGGAAAGAGTGGCAAAATCATCCCGTCCTTGGAAAACGACCCAACGGGGCTTGATACTGCCCGCCAGAATGCTCTCCCTCTGATAGATATAGAGTACCAAGATACGCTGCCCCTATATTATCCGCACTGCCGTGCGGATAATATAGGGGCAGCTCTCTACATGAAGTACGCCTTCATTCAGATTAAATTCCAGCTCTGGCAAAGCAAACTTGCGGCAGGCGCGTTTGTCTATTTTCCGCGTCATGCGCTCACCCCCAGGCTATCGAAAGAGATCTGTTCGTCCAAAGGTGCAGCTTCCGTTGGTGTGTCGGCTGGTTTTTCCTCCGCTTTGGCGGCGGGCTTTTCCGTTTTTTTCTTCTCCGCCTTTTTCGTCGTGCTGCTCCTGCCGCCGTAATACGGTTTAGGAACAAACTTTTCTTCTTGTCCACGATCCTCCTTTGCGTTCATATCTTTGAAGTAATCCTCCGCCCACTGGTAGCAAAGCCCGTCCGGCACATCGGTGCCATAGCCTTCAGCTGAGGGCTTAACGTCATTGTCCTCCATCTCCTGCTTGGCAAACTCAAGTGCCTTGCGGTTGATATAGCGGAAGCAGTTGACCATGTTCTTACGGGGGTGCATGACATTCCGGGCAAAGGCCACATCCTCAAGGCAAAGCGTCTGGATATACTCGGTAACGCACTGCTTCATGTTGCGGCGGGTCAGTCGCTCGGAATCATCACCCACACGCTTCATGGAGGCGGCCATCACTTCATCATCGCTCATCGCCACCGCGTTTTCCCACGCGGCCTGCTCGGCTTCCTCCTTGGCTCGCTGCTTGGCCTCCCACTCGGCTTTCCGCTTGGCTTCGGCCTGCTCATGGCGATCATCGCGATCACAGTCGGTACCATCATCGGCCTGCTGCTGGCCTTTGCCGCTGTCTCCAAATCCAAGATTGCCCGCAAGCTCGTGCAGATCTTTGTCACGATCTTCCGAAACACGCCGATTCTGATCCTCGTCTACATCACCTATTTCGGTATGCCGACGATCGGCATCAACATCCCCAAGGTCCCCTCTTTCGTCATCACGTTGGCTCTGTATTCCTCCGCCTACATGGAGGAAGTGTTCCGCGCCGGACTGGAAGCGATCCCGAAGGGGATCATCGAGGCCGGTCAGGCCATCGGTTTGAGCGGAACGGTTATTAAAATAGAAATTGAATTGCCCATCATGATGAAAAAAGTCCTTCCGTCCATGGGCAACTACCTTATTTCGCTGTTTAAGGACACATCCATCGCCTCGGCCATCACGGTCGGCGAGCTGACGTACATCTCGAAGGTCCTCACCACGCAGACGTTCCGTGTCTTTGAAGTCTGGCTGACAACGGGCATTTTGTATGTGGCGGCCTGCTACCTGATCGCGTTCATTCTGCGTCGGGTCGAGAAACTGTTCCTGTAGGGGAGGTCCGTATGAAGTACTTCCAAAACATATCCAATCTCTGGGGCAACGTCCTCACGGCACTCGGCAACACGGTCTACATCTCGCTGATCGCCATCGTGCTCGGCACCATTCTGGGCATTGCGATGGGCGTCGTGCTGACCTACTGCAAAAAGCGCTGGCAGTGGCTGTTCCGCATCTACGTGGACATCATGCGCGGTCTGCCGGTTCTGGTCACGATCTTCGTGGTGTATTACTTTGTCAACGCCGTGCTCAAAATGTTCTTCGGCTTCCAGATGCAGCAGAACACGGCCGGCGCCGTCGCGCTGACAATGTTCTCCGCCGCGCAGATGACCGAGCTCACGCGCGGCGCGCTGCAGGCCATCCCGAAGGGGCAGATCGAGGCCGGCCGCGCCATCGGCCTGACGTTCCCGCAAATCTTTTTCAACATCCTGCTGCCGCAGGCGGTGGTGCAGATGATCCCGCCGTGGATCAACTCCGCCACAGAGATGATCAAGGCGTCGACGCTGCTGGGCATGATCGGCGTGCTGGATCTGCTGCTGGTCACGCGCCAGATCGTCGCCAAATACGGCGAGGCGCTGGTGTACTACCTGATCATCGGCGTGTTCTACTTTGCCATCAACACGCTCATTGAGTACGCCGGCAAGAAACTGAGCAAAAAGCTCAACTATCTGCAGAAAGCTAAGAGGTAACTACCATGAGTGACGCACTGTTGAGATTTGAAAACGTAACGAAGAGCTACGGTGACTTCACAGTATTCTCCGACATCTCGCTGGAGGTGCACGAGAAGGAAGTCGTGTCGATCATCGGCTCGAGCGGCTCGGGCAAGACGACCCTGCTGCGCTGCATCAACCTGCTGGAGCGTTTGAGGCGGGCAAGATCATCCTCGACGGCCAGGAGATCGGCTATCACGACGTCAACGGAAAGCGCAAGCGCGTGCCGGAAAAGGTCATCGCGCAGCAGCGCTCGATGACGGGCATGGTCTTCCAGCAGTTCAACCTGTTCCCGCACATGACGGCGAAGAAAAACGTCATGCTCGGTTTGACCCACACAAAGAAAATGCCGAAGGCCGAGGCCGAGGCGCTGGCGGAAAAGTGGCTCACGGCCGTTGGCCTGGGCGACAAGATGGACAACCTTCCGAGCGAGCTCTCCGGCGGCCAGCAGCAGCGTGTGGCCATCGCACGCGCCGTGGCCATGAATCCGAAGATCCTGCTGTTTGACGAGGCCACGTCCGCACTCGACCCGGAGCTGGTCGGCGAAGTGCTCAACGTCATCCGCAGCCTCGCCAAGGAGGGCGCCACGATGATCCTCGTCACACATGAGATGCGCTTTGCCTATGAAGTGTCCGACAAGGTCATCTTCATGGACAAGGGCAAGATTGATGCCATGGGCACACCGAAGGAGATCTTCGAGGAGCGCCCGACGGCACGACTGCGCGAATTTCTGTCCACATTCACCACACCCATCGTCACGGGCGATGCAAAGGCGGACTGAACCATGGCAGAAAGTATTTACGAATCGCTCGGCGTCCGCACAGTCATTGATGCCTGGGGCACGGTCACGGCGCTGGGCGGCTCGCTCATGGCGCCCGAGGTGCTGCAGGCCATGCAGTCAGCGGCCGGCGCCTTCGTGGACATGAGCGAGCTGCACACGGCAGCAGGCCGGCGCATCGCAGACCTCCTCGGCGTGGAAGCCTGCTGCGTCACCTGCGGCGCAGCTGCAGGGCTTGCCATCGCGGCGGCCGCCTGCATGACGGGCACACGCCGCTCGTATGCCTATCAGCTGCCGGACACCACCGGCATGAAAGACGAGATCCTCTGCCTCAAATGCCACCGCGACCTCTACGATCAGGGCATGCTGCTCTCAGGCGCGCACTTTGTGGAGATCGGCGTGACGTCATCGGCGTTTTTGCAGCAGATTGAGGACCGCATCACCGAGCGCACGGCGGCGTTTTTCTACACGTCCGAGGCCGAGACCATGCGTGGCTCGATCCCGCTGCCGGAGATCGCGGCGCTCTGCCGCGCGCACGGTATCCCCATCATCGTCGATGCGGCGGCCGAGCTGCCGCCGAAGGCGAATATCCGCAAATACCTCGACGACGGCGCGTCCCTCGTCGTGTTCAGCGGCGGTAAGGAGATCCGCGGTCCGCAGGCCTCGGGCATGATCCTCGGCAGCCGCGAGCTGATCGCCGCGTGCGATCTCAACTGCTGCCCGAACTACGGCATTGGCCGCCCCATGAAGGTCGACAAAGAGAACATCTGCGGCCTTGTCAAGGCGGTGGAGCTGTTCGTGCAGCGCGATTATGATCAGATCATGGCGCAGTGGGACAGCTATGTGGACACGATCCGCGCAGGACTTTCCGACTGCCCGGGTCTGGAGATGACCATCGGCATTCCGACCGAGCCCGGCGTACAGCCCGCCTGCATCCGCCGGCTCTTCCTGCGGCCGCTGACCATGCCCGCTGCTGCGCTGCGTCAGGCACTGATCGACGGCGAACCGAGCATCTACACCTTCCTCTATCAGGATCAGATCGTGATCAACCCGCAGTGCCTGCAGGCACATGAGCTCTCCCCTATCGTACAGGCGATCCGCGGGATCCTGATGCAGCATCGCTGAGATTTGCAAAGAAAGGACCCTTCCCTTATGCACGAGTATCCCTACCGTACCTGCGCGGAGATCGACCTCAACAAACTCCAGCGCAACCTGCAGCGCCTGCGCGCGCTCATCGGGCCGGACTGCCGCATCATGGAGGTCATGAAAGCCGATGCCTACGGCCACGGCCTGCGCGTATGCGCCGAGTATGCCGCGCCCTATGTCGACTGGTTTGCGGCCGCCACGCTTGAAGAGGCGCTTGCCGTGCGTGCAGCCGCACCGCACACGCCCATCCTCATCTTTGGCGGCCTGCTCGACCCGGAGATCATTCAGGCGGCACAGCACGGTCTGACCATCAACGTGTTCTCACTCCAATATGC
>OIXH01004017.1_pt1 | contig 12397 bp, 15 predicted proteins | sample 1587741 | NCBI WGS metagenome assembly OIXH01 (sample SAMEA3888916, study PRJEB22519) | human gut metagenome | biome: human gut; feature: human-associated habitat; material: faeces | place: Denmark | collected 2011 | reverse complement strand
CCGCCGCGATTATCACGGGAACAACGCTGCGTTCCTTTTCGCCGCCGCGTTTTTTTGAACAGCGCCGTTTATTTTGCATAAGCGACGCGATACCCACAGCGGTCATTATCAAGCCCGCCGCCAGAGATATAAACGTCGCCAGCAGATATAATCCCATTTTGCCGAAATCACTGTATCTTACCTTGCTCATAGAAATTCTCCTTTTATTCGATATTCTGTATCTGTTCGCGTATCTTTTCTATATCGCTTTTTTGGTCTACAACTATCTTCGTGACCTCGATATCCTGCACCTTAGAGCCTATCGTGTTGGTCTCGCGGTTCATTTCCTGAACCAAAAAGTCCAGTTTGCGTCCGATGGGCTCGGCGCTTTCAAGCATTTCGCGGAACTGCGCTATATGCGAACGCAGACGCACGGTTTCCTCATCGACCGCCGTTTTCTCCGAGAATATCCCCGCTTCAAGCAATATGCGGTTCTCGTCTGCGACCTTGCCCTCCAGCACCTCGCACATCTTGTCATAAAGCCGTTTGCGGTACGCTTCCACGATAAGCGGAGAACGCTGCTCCACAAACGTGACGTTCTTTTCTATGGCGTCAAGACGGCACAGAAGATCGGTCTTCATACGTTCGCCCTCGGTCTCCCGCATTTTGATGAAGTTTGCGAGAGCCTCCTCGGATACGGTCTTCAAGTCCTCCCACATCTGCTCCTCGTCCGCTTCCTCTTTCACGACCGTAAACGCGTCGGGAAGTCTTAATACGGACGATAATGTGAGGTCGTCCTCAAGAGCAAGCTCCTCCTGTATCTCGCGGAGCGCCGTAACATATTCCGTTATGACATCTTTGTTCGCGGTTATCTTCTCGGAAACCGCCGTGACGTTTTGTATCAGCACCGACACCTCTACCTTGCCGCGCGATATCTTGCCCTGAAGCAGCGTTTTCAGTTTTTCCTCGGCGAACGAATACGCGCGCGGAAGTCTGCACGAAAACTCATAATATCTGTGATTTACGGAGCGTATCTCCACCGTGATATCCCGCCCGTTCAACACCTCGTGACCTCTTCCGAAGCCTGTCATACTCCTTATCATTTTTATACTCCTTTTATACTGATAAAATAGACGTATTTATTGTTTCCTTGTTTTCTCTCCCCCGCTCCGCGGGGGAAAGAAAATGCATTATGTCCTTTTTCCTTGTTTTTTTCTCCCACGGCTTCTCGGGGAGAGAAATACATTATATCCTTTTCTCGTAGAAAAACCAATGTGTATCATACATAACGCCGTCGCCGACCCGCCGAAACCCTATCTTTTCGTACAAAGCCACAGCCCCTAGATTTTCTGTTCCGACCAACAGCGCCAAACCCTCATAGCCAAGGTTTGCAGCCTCTTTCAGCAGAAAACGCAGCAGCCGCTCCGCATACCCCTTTCGGTGATATTCACGGCGAACTCCCACGCGCGAAAACTCACCGAGCCGCTTTATCGACTTGTCAAAGCACTCGGGGCGTTCGGTCTCCTCAAATTCGCCAAGATATGCCGCCGCGATTATTTTGCCGTATTCCGTCAGCTTATAAAGCGAACGGCGCTTTTCGATATCGTTCCGCACGAAATCCAGCGTGGGGTATTCGTCATCCCAAGTGCAGCCCGGCGACCCTTTCAAGGAACTGTATATCGCGTATATCTCCTCCGCGTCCTCGGGCAGAGCCTTTTCTATTATCATTCTGTTTTCCTTTCGGCAAGCCGCAGAAGCCGCGGTCGATTATATCTTTGAATAATTACTAACATAAGATCGACAAGCGCGCCCAGAATACCCGTTATCAAAAACACGACAAGCGAACTGAACCACACCGCAAAGCAAATCGTCACAAGGCTTGCCGCGGCACACAGCCAATGAGTTGTTTCCGCGCGGCACGTTGTCCGCGCCAGCTCGTCAAAGGAGTGGTCTTTTACGGAAAACTGACGCTCGTCGAAGCTGGGAACGAACTTTTTCCACTTTTTCACGCGCAATTTATGATAAAGCTTTCTTTCGAACTTGCGTTCGCGGTAACGCCGCGCGTTGGGGTCGAATTGGGAAAGCTTTATGCTGCCCGTGATATTCCCGATAACCAGCCGCACCGTGAAGTGATAGCATATCGTCATCGCCGTTATTCCAAGCGTGGCAAAAACTCCCTTATTTGTGTTCACCATAAGGAAGAAAAAAGCGAACATCAACGCAAGGCTTGCCACCGACACGATATACATAAATCGTTTCATATCTCACTCCCCTATCAGCCGCAACTGTACACTGTCAACTGTACACTGTCATAGCAGACCCTTTTCCTCCATTCGCCGAGCCGCCAGCATTATTCCCGCTTTGCCCGTCGGGAACGTCAAGCCACCTTGCAGCCAAACGGCGTATGGCTCTCTTAAAGGAGCGTCCGCCGAAAGCTCGATAGACGCACCCATTGTGAACGCTCCCGCCGCCATAATTACCTTGCTGTCGTAACCCGGCATATCCCAAGGCTCGGGAGCTGCGCTGCTGTCTATCGGCGAGCCGCTTTGTATGCCCTCGCAGAACGCGATGAGCTTTTCGGGAGTTCCCAGCTTCAGCGCCGCGATAATATCCGTGCGCTTTTCGTTGTATTTCGGGAACGCTTCATAACCCAGCTGCTCGAAAAACGCCGCCGCGAACACCGATGCTTTCAGCGCCGAGCAAACAGCCTCGGGCGCGTGGAACAAACCCATATACATTCCGCGGCTCTGGTTCAGCGAACAGCCGACCTCCTTGCCCGCTCCCGGACAGGTGAGCCTGAAGCTGCACTGCTCTATAAGATCGGCTCTGCCCGCTATGTAGCCGCCCGTTTCCGCAATGCCGCCGCCCAAATTCTTGATAAGGCTGCCGACTATCAGGTCCGCGCCGACCGCTGTGGGTTCTCGTTCCTCGACTAATTCGCCGTAGCAATTATCCACCATAATTATGCAATCCTTGTTACCGCTGCGGACAGCTTGTATGATCCTTTCGATCGTTGCGATATCATAAGACGGTCTGAGTGAGTATCCGCGTGAACGCTGAATATAAGCGAGATTGGCTTCCGCTGCCCGCTCGGCTATCTTCGAGTAATCCGGCATGCCGTCGCTGAGGAGCGGTATCATCGCGAAATTCACCCCGAAATCTCTTAAAGAGCCGCAGTTCTCGCCGAGAATTACCTCCTGCATCGTGTCATAAGGCATTCCCGTAACGGAAAGCATGGTATCGCGTGGACGGAGCACACCAAACAGCGCGGTGGTGAGGGCGTGCGTGCCGTTCACGAAATTATGCCGCACAAGAGCGTCCTCAGCGCCCAAGACCTGCGCGAAAACCGCGTCCAGCTTATCGCGGCCATCGTCGTTGTAACCGTAGCCCGTCGTACCTTTAAGGTGCATTTCGCTTACTCTGTTGTCGATAAACGCTTTCAAGATGCGCTGACCGTTGTATTCGGCGAGCCTGTCCAGCTCCGCGAAGTTTGGAGCGGCAAGCTCCATAGCCTTATCCGCCGCCGTTTTTATTCTATCCGAAAACTCAAAAACTTCCATAATTTACCTCTTATTATATCCCTCGTCAAACAGCTTTTGGCAACGCTCCGTAACGTAATAAAACCCGTCGTAAACCGTCAGCTTCTTCACGCGCCTCACCAGCTTATTGTAGACCGCGTCTACGCATTTTGGGCGCGGAACCCACACATCATTGCCGTCATAATACCCCGATTGAACGTACAGGCGGCTTCTTCCTATCGTTTTCTCTTCCTCACGAATAAGTGATACTCCCGCTTCTATAAGAGCATTTCCGCTCTCGCTGAAGCTATGCTCCACGCGTTCGCCGCAGTCGTATGTTTTTGTTTCAAGCCGCCCCGCTTCGGGGACATAAAACCAAAACATCCAATCGTTCGGTGTTATCGCCGCGATATCACGCGTGCGGATAACCGTTGTCGGTGGAACGTCCAAGTCCTCCTTGATTATCTCACAGCCGCAGTCCAAAGCCAATTGCGCTACCTGTAAGAAGCTCTCGTGCTCCATACAGTAATTTATCTGCCGACCCATTTTGCTCCTTTATTTGTCTGTGCGGTATTCCTTATCAATATCAAGCGGATAATACCCCAATATCGACCTCTCCTCAACATCAATTATCAGCACGACATAGCTGTTCTTTTTCTCCCCGAACAACAGAATGTGCTGATATGTTTTTTGCTCGTCTTCATACACCGCTTCAATAAGTCTTTTTTGAACTCCGTACTCGGAAAGCGGCACAGATTTAGGAAGCCGCTTAACGAAGCTCCAAATATCGACGAGAGGCTCTGCCGTTTCGGTAACGTTATGCATTTTGCCGCTCATCGTGGCAAGGTATTCTTCACGGCTCAGCTGCTTTATAAGCTCGTTCATAAAAACGCCCCCACTACACTTGCATACATATTCAGTATAACATTTTTTTCCGTCGTTGTCAAGGTCGGATTTTGAGTAATCGGCGATTTAATGGCGGCTTTCCCAGCCAAAGGCGGGGAAAGCCGCTAAAACATGGCTTGAAAAGATAAAATTCTTTTTTCGGTGATTTCTTAGATTTGTCCGCAATCATAAAACAATCAATTCAGACATACACTTTACTGTATCACATTTAAGGGGGGATAACATTTGAAACGATCGATGACAGATAAAGACGAAAGATGTGTTATACTCGGAAAATATATCGTAGAAAACAACGCGACCGTCAGAGCGACCGCGCAGCAGTTCGGAATAAGCAAGAGCACCGTTCACCAGGACATCACGGAAAAGCTGGAGAAGATAAACAAACCGCTGCACGACGAGGTGAAAGCCGTCCTTGACAAAAACAAGCAGGAACGCCACATTCGCGGCGGAGAAGCCACGAAGCGCAAATACAAGGAAATGTCGCAAAAAAAGCTCGCGAATACATAAAATGCGGCTCTCCGAACCCGGAGAGCCGCACTTATATTATGTCAAAATTACTTTATCATCGAAGCAACTTCATCAGCGAAGTTATCCTCTTTCTTCTCGATACCCTCGCCGCGCTCGTAGCGAACGAAATCTACCACCTTGATAGACGCGCCCTCTGCCTTGGCAACGCTGTCGATATACTTAGCGATGCTCATGCTGTCGTCCTTAAAGTACTTCTGGTCGAGCAGGCAAACTTCCTCATAGAACTTGCGCAGACGACCCTCAACGATCTTCTCCGCAACATTGGCGGGCTTGCCCTCCTGCTCAACGAGCTTCTGCTGAACTTCCTTCTCGTTTGCCACAACATCCGCAGGAACGTTGTCCTTGCCTATATACTGAGCGTTCATAGCCGCTATCTGGAGCGCAACATTGTGTGCGCAGGTGTGAACCTCGGCGCTGTCGGGCTTGTCTGTTTCGATCTTTACGAGAGTGCCTATTCTGCCGCCGTCATGCATATACGCTTCAAGAATTCCGTCCATCTTCACAAAGCGGCGGATGTTAAGGTTCTCGCTGATAGTAGCAATCTTATCGGTGAGGTACTCGCTTACAGTCATCGAAGTACCCGCAGCCTGAACAGCTTTAAGCGCCTCAACGTCCGCAACGTCATTCTGAAGAATGGTGTCCGCTATTACCTCAACAAGCTCCAAAAATCTGTCGGACTTAGCGGCGAAGTCGGTCTCACAGTTTATCTCCACGATAACGCCCTTGTTGCCGTCTACCTTTGTCTTAACAATGCCCTCTGCGGCAATTCTGCCCGCTTTCTTGACTGCCTTTGCCTGACCCTTTTCACGCAGGATCTTAATAGCCTCGTCGCGGTCGCCGTTAGCCTCTTCAAGAGCCTTTTTGCAGTCCGACAAGCCGCAGCCCGTCATATCGCGAAGCTCTTTAACGTCCTGTATAGATACATTAGCCATATTTAAAATCTCCTTATATCGTTAAACTGAAGTTTCTTTCTTATTTTCCCCGCCTGTCGGCGGGGAAATATTATCGTATTGCCTGTTCCGCCGTCTTCGGGTGAGAAATCGGATCTATCCTTTTATCACGCCGCTTTTGACGGGAAACAAAATCTATTCGTCAATTCCGCCAATCAACGCGCGAAGCCCTATCATTCAGCCTCTTCAGCCTCAGCGGGCTGCTCCGCAGCAGCTTCACCGTTTCCTTGGTTAGCGCCGATGATCGCGTCCGCCATTGCGCCCGCGATAAGCTTAACAGCACGGATAGCGTCGTCGTTTCCGGGAATAACATAGTCGATCTCATCGGGGTCGCAGTTGGTATCAACGATAGCAACTACCGGTATACCGAGCTTCTTTGCTTCCGCAACCGCGATCTTCTCCTTGCGCGGGTCTACAACGAACAGTGCGCCGGGGAGAGTTTTCATATTCTTGATACCGCCAAGGAACTTCTCAAGCTTCTCTATCTCAAGGTTGAGCTTGATAACTTCTTTCTTGGGGAGCAGGTCGAACGTGCCGTCTGTTTCCATTGTGTGAAGCTGCTCCAGACGCGCGATACGGCGGCGAATGGTCTTGAAGTTAGTCATCATACCGCCAAGCCAGCGAGCGTTTACATAATGAGCGCCCGCGCGGGTAGCCTCCTCCTTAATGGAATCCGCAGCCTGCTTTTTAGTGCCGACAAAGAGGATCTCCTTGCCGCTTGCCGCTGTTTCGTGAATGAAGTTGTACGCCTCATCCAGCTTCTTTACAGTCTTTTGAAGGTCGATGATATAGATGCCGTTTCTTTCGGTGAAGATGTAGGGAGCCATTTTAGGGTTCCAACGTCTTGTCTGGTGTCCGAAGTGAACGCCCGCTTCTAAAAGCTGTTTCATAGATACTACTGCCATTTTGTTTTCCTCCTGATTTTGGTTGTATTCGGCGTTATGCCGTGTTCCGCCACGAGCGACCGCCCCTCAGACGCGTTGCCGCGCACCCTAAAGAGCTGCGCTCGTGTGTGTACTAGAGGTAAGAGATAAGATGCAAGAAGTTAGACTTTCACATCCTGCTCTTTACCGCAGTTACTTTAGTATTATACCATAATTCACCTTTTATTTCAATATAGTTTTATTTGTTTATTTCAATAAACTTCTTCTGCCTTTTCGATGATTGTTTGTGCAGTTTGACGGAACATCACAAGAAACAAGTATCGTGTCTTCGCCGATGACCTCAATATCACACCATTTGATAAAAAAATCGTCCTCGCGCCCGAACAAGCCGAAAAAGCGCGCTCTGCCGTAAACGATAATGCGACATATCTTCGCCGTACAGCTGTCGAACTCTATGTCGTCGGGATAGCCCAGCCGCGCGCCTGTTTTTACGTTGATTATTTCCTTGCACTTCAAATCGTTAAAGCTGTAAACCATAGTAAAACCTCGCTCTCCCAGCGAACTTTTGTCCGCTTTTATAGAGTTTATGCGAGGTTTTCCGATATAATTCACTTTACAGAGACAAAATGTATTCCACAGCCTGTTCGATCGTTCCCGAACGGAATTGCGAGATGTCTTCGCCGTTGGGGTTTTCGGCGAACTCGGACAAGAGAAAATTCTTGATACCGAGACCGTTTGTGGGGATTATGTCCTCGGGAACGCTGTTTCCCACCATAAAACACACCTCGGGCTTTCTGCCCAGCTTTTCGAGAAGCTCCGTGAAATACTTCGGGTTCGGCTTGCAGAACGTACTGTTGTCGTAATTGGTTATGTACGAAAAATCGCTCTCGGACAGCCCCACCCAATTAAGCCGTGTTGCGACCGCGCACTCGGGAAAAAGCGGATTTGTTGCCAGAACGGTATCTAAGCCCGCACTTTTCAGCCGCTCTATCATGGGCTTATGGTTCGGAACATATTTCATGCAAGCCTTTACAGCGTCAAATTCCTTGGTATAAAAATCGTTGCAAAACTCTCTTGCGTCGGGCTTGTCGGGGAACGCCGCACGAAACAGTTCCCAAAACGCCTCGCTGTTCGGGCGGGAACCGTCGTTTTCCGCCATTGCTTTAGTGCCTTTCCAGACGTATTTCACGACGCTGTCGGGGTCGTAGCCGTAAGGCGCGAGTTTCTTGCACAATCCGCCGAAATACAGCTTTACGAACTCATCCTGAACGAACGGCAAAAGCGTTCCGTCCAAATCAAACATAACCGTCTTTATCATAAACTATCTCCTTATTTCGTTCCCTCGCCTTGCAAGGAGGTCTCTTTTGCTTTTTTACGGCGCTCCTCACGCTTTTTCAGCTTCTCGTTGAATGAGGATATATCGTCCTCGGACGCCTCGTAAACGCTCCTCATAACGGTGTAATTCCCCTCGGATATTCTCGCCGCTTTCAGCTTCACCAGAAAATCGCCGTCGGTATCGCACCGCGAAATGGTCTTGCAGCTTTTTCCGCTGCTGAACAGCCATTGCCCGTGCTTTAACGGCTCTCCGCACTTCGGGCAGGGAATGCTCACAACGCGCCTGTTATAGATCATCTTCTTCAGATCGTCGATATTTTGCACGGCGTCCTTAAAAAGCGGAGTGGGAAGCGCCGCGACATACTCCGAATACTCGGCGAGACCAAGCGTCATATCCAGCTTCCGGCATAACTCATAGGTGAGATACGCGTCGTTAAACGCATCGTGGCATTGCACGTCCAACGGTATTTCAAGGCTCTCTGCGGCGGTCGCCAAGGCACACTGCAAATGCTCGGCGTTTGTCTGGCGATTGTAAATCAGCTGCAAATTGATGTAATCGCTGCCGAAAGAAGCGTCCAAGCCGTGCAGCGTCAGATTATCCGCGAACACGCCCAGATCGTCAAAGCCCCACGTTATAAAGCGGAACTCCTCGGGGGAGCGCTCGTCTCCCTCGCACCACACCCTAAACCGCTTGAACGCCTGTGGGAACGTCTCTCCCACGGCAAGCTGCGCCTGCGTTATCCCCGTGAGCTTTTCAACGTGAGAGTTCATTATTTTGTAATACTTCGGGCGGACGTTTATCTTTATTTTGTTGATAAGCTCAAACCTGTCGTTCGTTTTTACCGCGCCTATCTGGATTATCTCGCCGTGCAGCATTACGGGCGTGCGTATCATCCTTGCGGGGCTTACTGCCTGGTTCCACTCCAAGTCCATTATAATGTAGTTCATATAATCATTCTTTCTTTAACTTTTGTCTGCAGCCTAAAGCCCGTTCTTTGACTACACGTTCGGTGGGTTCGTATACGGTAAACTCGCCGCCAAAAATTTCTTTCATTCGCTTGATAACATAGTCGCAGGCGTCAAAGAAATCGGTTTTCTCCTGTTCGTTTTCAAAGCCGATATACGGATCATCATAAGTGCCAAAGTTGTTGATATTCCATATCCGACAGTATGTCTCATAGATCAGTCTGACACAGCGTTCAAGCTTTACCTCACCCTTTAAGCGGGGTTCGGGTTCTTCATCGTCAAGTGCTTTACCGTCAAAAGAATAGCGTTCGCCGACAAAATAACCCTCGCTGCTTATCAGATAGGAACCGACTATATCATGCACCCAGATCGGACTGCACTCATAATCAAATTGGAAACATATCTCGCGTTTCATAGTCACGGCCACCTTTCATATAAATGTCAGATAGACAGCGAGCCGCCCACGTTTTCTTTGCGCCACTCGACATATTCGTCATAGTTGCCCTGACGGTCATAGCAGCCGTTCTCTGTGATCTCGATTATGCGATTGGGAACGGTATCGAGTATCTCGTGGTCGTGGCTTGCGAACAGCACGTTCCCCTTAAACTCGGAAAGTCCGTTGTTGACCGCGGTTATGCTTTCGAGGTCGAGGTGGTTGGTGGGGCGGTCGAGTATCAGCACGTTCGAATGGAACAACATCATTCGGCTGAACATACAACGAACCTTTTCGCCGCCCGAAAGCACGTTCACGGGCTTGTAAACATCGTCACCGCTGAACAGCATACGCCCCAGAAAGCCGCGCAGAAAGCTCTCGGTTTCGTCGCTTGAATACTGTCTTATCCAGTCTATTATCGACAGCTCGCAGTCGTTGAAGAACGCGCTGTTGTCGTTCGGGAAATAGCTGGTCGTGATAGTACCGCCCCACTTGAACGTGCCCTCGTCGGGTTCTATCTCCTCGGTGAGTATGCGGAACAGCGTTGTTACGGCTATCTCGTTCACGCCTACGAACGCTATCTTGTCGCCCTTTGCGACCGTGAAACTGACGTTGTTCAGGACTTTCACGCCGTCGACAGTCTTGGAAAGCCCCGTGACTTGCAGAATATCCTTGCCCGCCTCGCGCTCCATATCAAAGCCGATGTACGGGTACTTTCTGGAGCTTGCGGGCATTTCCTCGACGGTCATTTTATCAAGGAGCTTGCGCCGCGAGGTCGCCTGCTTTGATTTTGATTTGTTCGCCGAGAACCTTGCTATAAAGCTTTGCAGCTCCTTTATCTTCTCCTCGACTTTCTTGTTCTGCTGCTTTATCATACGCTGGATAAGCTGCGAGCTTTCGTACCAGAACTCGTAATTCCCGACGTACATCTTGATCTTGCCGTAGTCGATATCCACGATATGCGTGCAGACGTTATTGAGGAAGTGCCGGTCGTGTGATACGACAATTACCGTACCAAAGTAATCTGCGAGAAAATCCTCCAGCCACGAAACAGCCTCAACGTCAAGGTGGTTTGTCGGCTCGTCCATGAGTATGATATCGGGATTTCCGAAAAGGCACTGCGCCAGCAGTACCTTTACTTTTTCGTTGCCCGAAAGCGCGCTCATTTGGCTTTGCATTATCTCCTCGGGAAGTCCTAAGCCCTGAACCAACTTTGAAGCGTCGCTCTCGGCTTCCCAGCCGTTAAGCTCGGCAAACTCGCCCTCGAGAACGCTTGCGCGCTCACCGTCCTCGTCGGAAAAATCCTCTTTCGCGTACAGAGCGTCCTTTTCTTGCATTATGTCGTAGAGCTTCTTGTTGCCCATTATCACCGTGTCCTGCACCGTGAACTCATCAAACGCGTAGTGATCCTGCCGCAGCACGCTCATACGAAGCTCCGCGGGGCGCGTTACCGTGCCCTTTGTCGGCTCCAGCTCTCCGCAGAGCACCTTTAAGAACGTCGATTTGCCCGCGCCGTTCGCGCCGATAACTCCGTAGCAGTTGCCGGGGTTGAACTGCAAATCCACGTCCTTGAATAATACCTGTCCGCCAAAACTGACATTTACATCACTAACAGTAATCAAAACGTAATCTCCTTATCATAAATTTGCGAATTGCCCGCTTCGTTCACTCGCTTTCGCAAATAATCTTTAAGCCAAAGTCCGCACTGCTCCAGTAATTGCTCAATGTTTTCCTTGTGCGGAATAATTATTTCTATGTCTAAATCCGGGTGAGTATCCGCGTATTTCGTAAGCATATCCATCAAATTCTCCTTGGAATTCATATAATCATCAATGATTATTTCATCGCTGAATCCAAGCTGCTTCAAAATAATCGCCGAAACCACTCCGGTGCGGTCTTTGCCCGCCGTACAGTGAAACAACACGCCCCCCTCGGCCTGTGCAATGAGCCGCAGGACCCTGGCGGGATTTTCCCTCCGTTCCAGCATCGCAAAATAGCCTCGCCCGATGTCGGACTCTTCGTTGGGCAGCTTCTCTCCGCCGACCATGGAAACGTGGTGATAAGCAAAACCGGGAATCCTGCTCAGCTCATCCGGCCTGCGCTCCAGCTCCCCATCGCTGCGCAGGTCGATAACGGTCCTTACGCCTCGTTCCAGCAGCCATCCGGAGTCCGCCTCCGACAGCCCCAGGGGATTGTCCCCCCGCAGCAGGCGGCCCCAGGCGGTATGTCCTCCGCCGGGCAGCGGATATCCTCCAAGATCCCGCAGATTCATCATATTCCCCAGAGGGATACGGCGCAGCATAGGCAATTCACTCCAACGATTGATACAGATTGTAGTATTATATCAAATTCCATTTCAAAACACAAGCGGCGGCCCGATGTCCCGGCACGGCCCGACGTCCCGGCAGGGCAGCATACGCTCGGAAACAGCCGCGGCCCCGGCGGAGTACACCGCCGGGGCCGCGCGTTTTTTTACTCCACCGTGACCGACTTAGCCAGATTCCGGGGCTTGTCGATGTCGCAGCCGCGCATCAGCGCCACGTAATAGGCAAACAGCTGCAGAGGCACTACCTCCAGGGAGGGCAGCAGCATGGGGTGGGTATCCGGGATCAGGATGGCATGGTCTACGGTCTTTTGAATCTCGTCGCCCCGGGATTGGGTCGTCAGTCCCAGTACGTCGGCGCCGCGGCTTTTGACCTCCACCACGTTGCTCATGGTCTTTTCAAACAGGGGACGGTACCCGGCCAAAGCCACCACCAGCGTACCCGGTTCGATGAGCGAGATCGTACCATGCTTCAATTCCCCGGCGGCGTAGGCCTCCGAATGGATGTAGGAAATCTCCTTCAGCTTCAGCGAGCCTTCCAGCCCGACGGCATAGTCGAGATTGCGGCCGATGAA
>OIXH01004016.1_pt1 | contig 12397 bp, 7 predicted proteins | sample 1587741 | NCBI WGS metagenome assembly OIXH01 (sample SAMEA3888916, study PRJEB22519) | human gut metagenome | biome: human gut; feature: human-associated habitat; material: faeces | place: Denmark | collected 2011 | reverse complement strand
CCGCGCCGGGCCGCTTGCTTTCCTTGCCGAAGAACAAAACTCCCGCCTTACGTAATTTTGAACAATACGACCGGGGAGGGGCTGCGGCCTCTCCCTTTTCTTTTTACGGAGGCATATGAACAGCGCCATACTGAGCGGCAGCCGTCCCACCACGGAACTGGAAGCCGTCAACATCATCCTTTCCGGCATAGGCGAAGCCCCTGTCAACTCGCTGTCCGACATGACGGCGGACGTTTCCCTGGCCCGGAACATCCTGGCGGAAATCTCCCGCGAAACCCAGACCGAGGGCTGGCAGTGGAACACCGAGGACGACTACCCCCTGACGCCGGATGCGGCCAAAGGGGAAATCAAGCTGCCGCCCACGGCCATCCGGGTCCACTTCCGGGAGCCTGACGGCAGGGAACTGACCATCAGGGGCCAGCGCGTCTACGACCGGGTGAACCACAGTTTCACCTTCCCCTCCGGCACCCGCATTCCGGTCACCCTGACCCTGCTCCTGCCGTTTGAAGACCTTCCCGAAGCCGCCAGGCGTTACGTCACGCTCAAGGCCGCGCGCGTCTTCCAGGAACGCACGGTGGGCTCCGGCACCCTCTACGACTTCCAGCAGGCCGACGAGGCCCGCGCACGCGCCCTGATGCTGGCCGAGGAACGCCGCCAGGACCGGCCCAACATTCTCAAGGGCACCTTGCCGCCCACCGGCACCTGGAATCCCTGGCTGACCCTGCTGCATCGCAACCGGAGGTCCCTCTGATGGGCCGCCTGATCACCACCGCCATTGCCAACCTCATCTCCGGCGTGTCCCAGCAGCCCTGGAGCGTCCGCCTGCCCACCCAGGCCGAGGAACAGGTCAACTGCTATTCCTCGGTGACGGACTTCCTCAAGCGCCGCCCGGCCACCCGCCATCTGGCCGAGCTGCCCGCGCCCGAAGGCGACGCGGCGGCGGGCGTGGCGGCCCATGTCATCAACAGGGACGAAAACGAAAAATATATCGCCCTGTTCTCCACGGGCGGCATCATTGTCCGCGACCTGGACGGCAATCCCAAAAGCGTGACCCTCCAGGACGGCGCTGCGGATTATCTGGCCCAGGCCGCCAATGCCGGGCGCGACTTGCGATTCCTGACTATCAACGACTATACCTTTGTGCTCAACCGCCGGGTCATTGTGCGCAAGAAGGAGGACAGCCTTTCCCCCAAGCGCCAGCCGGAAGCCCTGGTTTTCATCAAGCAGGCCAGCTACAACACCACCTACAACGTCACGGTGGACGGCAAGACCGCCTCCTTCACCACCCTGGACGGCGTGGCCCCGGCGGACCAACCGGCGGACAAGCTCTCATCCTCGGAAATCGCCCAGAGCCTGGGGGACCGGATCAAGGCCTTCGGGGGCTACACAGTCGGCTATTCCAACGCCACGCTCTGGATTCGCAAGGCTGACGGCGCGGACTTCAAGGTCAAGGTGGAGGACACCCGCTCCAACACCCATATGGTGGTCTGCAAGGGCCAGAGCCAGCGTTTTTCCGATCTGCCCACCGTGGCCCCGCGCGGCTACGTGGTGGAGGTCATAGGCGACCAGTCCTCCAGCTTCGACAACTACTACTGCGTCTTTGAACCCACGGACGAGCAGGACGACTTCGGGGAAGGCTACTGGAAGGAAACCGTGGCCCCCGGCATTCCCTGCGAGCTGGACCCGGCCAGCATGCCGCACGCCCTGATCCGGCAGGCGGACGGCACGTTCAGCTTCGGGCCCCTGGAGTGGGCCAAGCGCGAATGCGGCGACGAGGATTCCGCGCCCTTCCCCTCCTTTCTGGACCGGACGCTGGGCGGCATCTTCTTCTATCGTAACCGCCTGGCTTTCCTGGCCGGGGAGAACGTGGTCATGAGCGAGGTGGGGGAGTTCTTCAACTTCTTCCTGACCACCGTGACCACCCTGGTGGACAGCGACGTGATCGACGTGGCGGCCAGCCATGTGAAATCCAACATCCTGGAGCACGCGGCGGTCTTTTCCGGCGGCCTGCTGCTTTTCTCGGAGCAGAGCCAGTTTGTGCTGGAGCATGACACCGTGCTCTCCAATGCCACGGTATCGGTCAAGCCCGTGACCGAGTTCGAGGCCAGCATGACGGCCCAGCCGGTCAGTGCGGGCAAGACGGTCTTCTTCGCTTCCGGCAGCGGGGAATGGGCCGGGGTGCGCGAATACTTCACCATGCCCGATTCCACGGACCAGAACGACGCGGCGGACGTGACCGCGCACATTCCGCAGTATATCCCCGGCTCCATCCGCCGACTCTCCTGCTCCACCAATGAGGACATCTTACTGGCCCTCTCGGATACGAAGCGTGATGCCGTCTGGATTTACAAATACTTCTGGAACGGCAACGAGAAAATTCAATCCGCCTGGTCCCGCTGGGACATGGCCGGGGAAGTGCTGGCCGCCGTCTTTGTCAATGCGGACTGCTACCTGGTCATGCGCTACGCAACGGACGGCCCGCTCTTTCTGGAAACGCTCTCCGTGGCTCCGGGGCACCGGGACACGGGTGAAGAGTTTGAATACGCCCTGGACCGCAAGATTACCGAAGCAGCCTGCTCCGTTGTGGTTTCCCAGGATGCCCGGCCCGGCGAACGAACCACCGCCGTCAGCCTGCCCTATGCCCTGCCCGAGAACGCGGAACCGCTTTTCGTCACCCGAACGGCTCCGGGACAAAACGCCGGGCGGATGCTGGACGTGCTTTCCCGAACGCCTGACGGCAAAACCTTCACCCTGCGCGGCGACCTCTCCGGCGTGCGGTTCTTCGCCGGGCTGCCCTTCACCTCATCCTATGTCTTTACCACCTTCGCGCTGCGTGAAGACAACGGCAAGGGCAATGCCGTCATGGAAGGCCGCCTGCAACTGCGCTCCCTGACGCTGACATGCGCCCGCACCGGCTACCTCGAAATCCATGTCAGGCCGCAGTTCCGGCAGGAAAGCGTCTATACCTTCACAGGCCGGGAGCTGGGGCACGGCTCCAACATTCTCGGCTCCATTTCCCTCTATACCGGCAACATCAAAGCCCCGCTGCTCTCCTGCAACACCCAGATACAGGTGGAGGCGCGCAGCGCGTCCTTTTTGCCCTTCTCCCTGGTCAACGCCAGCGTGGAGGGCTTTTACAACAGCAGAAGTCAAAGGATGTAATGACCATGTACGATATCCCCAAACAATATGGCGATCACATCAGACCCATGCAGCTTGACGACATCCCCTTGCTGGCCGCCCGGCTGGCCCTGGTGGAACAGCGGGAAATGGACGTCCTGCACGGTTTCCGCGCCAGCCCCATGATGGTTCTGCGGCATTCGCTGCATGCCTCCGCAGGCCAGGCGTTCACCCTCTGGGACAATGGTCGCCCCCTGGTGGCTGGCGGGGTCTGCGGTTTCGGCCCGCTGCAATGCGCCTGGATACTGCGCACGGAACAGGCCCTCCAGGAATCCCGCTTCTGTCGATGGCTGTTCACGGCCGGATCGCGGGACTTCATGGCCTGGTGGTTCCGGCTCTCCGGCGCGCTGGCCTTTACCAATTACGTGGCCGAGTTCAACGCGCTCTCCCTGCGCTGGCTGCAACGTCTGGGTGCGCGTTTTCAGCCTGCGCCGGAAGTGCGGCCCGGCATCCTGCGCTTCACCCTTCCCAACCCCGAATACATCCAAAAGGAGGAACAGCTTGTGTGACGCTCTGACGATGGGCATCGGCTCCCTGGTGATCGGCGTGGCTCAATCCGTGGCCTCCGGCATCCAGGCGAGTCAGCAGGCCCAGGCCCAGAAGGAATATGTGGAAGCGCAGTCGGCGGAATACGCCCGCGCCGCCGGGCTCAACAATCAGGCCGCCGTGACCGAGTACACGGAACAGTCGGCGGCGGAACGCATCTCCCAGATGCAGGAAAAAGAAGCCGCTGCTAAATCAACCCAGGAGGTCCAGCGCGAGGCCCTGCAAAAGAAAGGAACCATGCTGGCCTCCACCAACGCCTCGGGCATGGCCCTGGACTATCTGCTGGCCGACTATGAACGGGAAGAGGCCAACCGCCGCGACGATATCCGCCATCAGTACGAGATGCGTTCCGTGAACTCCGAGCTGAACCTCGGGGCTTTCAAGGAACGCGCCCAGAACCGGATCAACAGCCAGCAGCACTATGTCGCTCCGGGAAGCACCTATTCCTCGGGCATGAATATCCTCGGCACGGCGCTGGGCATCGGCGGGGCGGCGGCGAACGCGTGGGGCAACTACGAAAAATGGAAAAATAAGGAGAAGAGTATCATCTGATGAGCACTACACGCGAACGAGAAGCCCGCACTGTCCGGGAGCGCCTGGACAAAGGCGCGAACCTTTCCTCTCCAGTTAACAGTCAGCGCCTGGACAGCTTTGCTAAATTCTTTCCCGGCGCTGTAGGACGGGATTACAGCGCCGGAGGAGATCTAGGCCGTGTGGCGCGCGCCTTGGGGATGTTTGAACCCGGTTTTGAAAAGGCTGCCAACGCCATTATCGACCGCAATGTGGCCGAAAGCGGCGCGGAGGGCATTCAATGGGCCAGAGAAAACCCGGAAGCCTCCAAGACAGTGGAAGCTCTGCGGCAATACAGCTTGGCCCACCCTGAATTTCAGAATAAAAGCCCCCTGGTAAAACGCGCCATTGAAGCCACTGCTCTGGAAAATCAGGCTCTCCAGCTCAAAGCCCAGGCCATTGACTACTACAATACCTCCGGCCTGCGTAACGAGAGGGATGCCTCCAAGGTTCAAAGCAGCTTGGCCGAATGGACCAAGAACGAAATCGAACGCTCCGGCCTGAAAAGCTACGAAGACAAGCTGCTTCTGGCCCAACACTTCATGGCCCCGGTGCGCCAGATGGAGTCAGCCCTGCTGGCCCAGCACAACCAGGATGTGGAAAGCCAGAACGTCAATCTGCTCTTTGAACAGTACAGCCAGAAGCTCGACAACATCCTTCTCAGCCAGACCAACATTCTGAACGGCGGCAAGAACGTCAACATCCCACGGGACCGGGCCATGGTCAACGATGCGGCAGCCCAGACCTTTCAGGCCTTTAATAAGGAGCTGACCAATCTCGGCGTCCGTACCGATCAGATCATGCCCTTCTTCCAGGCCCAGCTTCTGAGCGGCAAGTTCACAGCCTCCCAGGCTGAGACCATCGGCAAAGCCGTCACCTTTGATCACAACGGGGAGAAGGTCAGCCTGGCGTCTCAGCCCGGATTCGCCAAGGCCCTTTCCAGGCTCAAGGATGACGAAATGGATCGGGCTTGGAAAGGTGAGGTCAGAGGCCGTCAGCGCGCGGCCTGGGCGCGTGAGGATGCCGCCAGAAATTCTGCCAATTGGGGAATAAAGGACGCTTTCAACGGCAAACCCCTGATGCTTAATCTCAAGGAGCGTGGGCTTACCGACGCAACGGACATCAAGGCCTACCAGGATGCTTTCAACCTCGCAAACTCCGTTCAGTTCACCTCGGCTTATAGCACTCCCGGAAGGGCCGCCGATGCCCTGCAATTTCAATTTGATCTGCTCACCGGTGCAAAAGGCCCGGCGGACATCATCTCGGCGGCTTCATCCGGTGCAATGACCTCCCAAGAAGCACAGTCGTTTATCTCCATTGCCGCCAAAAACAACTCAGATGAAGGCCGTATGGTTTCCGCCGCCATGCAGGATGTTGCGGAAGTCACCCTGGCCGATTCCCTGAACATCACGCGCTCCGAGGCGTCAAGCCTGATGCAGCAGGGTATCAAAGACCTTCCTGAACATATCTCCGCAGCACGAGAAAAGGCGCAGGCGGAAGCAATGAATTTCTACGCTGCCTACGAGAAAGAGAAAGCGGCTTCCGGAAAAGGCAGCTATACAGCTCTTGATATAACACAACTCAAACAGAAGCACATTGCCAGTAGTTCCCATACACGCGGCAATACAGCGGTTGAGGAACGCGCCGCCAAGAAGTCCGGTGATCTCACGAGGGGCATCATCATGGGCGTGGGGAAGAAGATTTCTCCCAACTTCATGCAGCCCGCCGGTGCCGGTGTGGATGTGCAATTTCCCGGTGTGTCTCCTCTCACTGAACGTGATCAGAAGATCACTCATGTCTATCAGAGTGCGCTCAATACGCTCAACACCTTGTTCCCGGATTGGAAGACCAGGGAACCGGACGACCCTGATGCGCTTGAAAAGCTGCACAAGGACTCTTCAGGGAATTACCGGATTGACGACCTTGCGGACATGCTGATGCTCGGACAAGGCCTTTACGGCAAAGCCTTCACCGCAGATAAGGCCGCATCCATCATTCTGGGCCGGGTCATTCCCGAAGATTCCATGACCAAAGTGCAACTGCAACAGGCTATGGAAGCGCGCATCACGGAACTGAACAAGTTGTTTCGGAAATAAAGGGTAAGGAGGTTTTATGTCACAAAGCGTTCCGGGAAGTCTGTCAACCCCGGAGAATACAACCACACTGAACATAGTCCCGGACACCCCGCAGGACGATGAACACCTTAACCAGCTCTTTCAGGCCGGTCTCAACGGACAGGCCGCCGGAGAGCTTCCCACCAATATAGATGTCGATGTCAGCACTGATCAGGGAGCCGGGAATCCGTATGCCGCCTCACCTCCCCCGGATGATTCAGATGATGATGTGGGGATTCTGGGCATGGTATGGGATGGGATTAAAGGTATTGGTAATGGCATAGGCAACGCCGCAGGGGAAACCATCGACCTCGTTGAAGAGCTCGCAACAGGCGAAGATCACGACCGGCTCCATAACCTGTTCGGCGAGCCGGAGACAGGTGCCGGGAAATTCACCGCCGACGTTACCAGCTTTCTCACAGGATTTGTGGCTGGAGGCCTGGCCCTCAAGGGCTTCAAGCTCCTGCAAGGGGCCGGAAAAGCCCTGGCCTTCGCGCGAGGTTCGGCACAGGGGGCCTTTGCCGACTTCTTCACCCAGGACGGCCAGGCAGAAAACGTCTCGGCCATGATCCAGAAAAACGACACGTTCAGGAATGTCGTCACCGAAGCCCTTGCCACCAGCGAGGACAGCAACGAGTTCACCGGACGGCTCAAGCACGCCTTTGAAGGGCTCGCCCTGGGCGTGCTGACCGAGCCCCTGGCGATTGTCATGGGCAAGCTGGCCCAGCCTGTTTTCCGGCTGTTCCGCAAGAAGGGCTCCGTTGAGGCGGCGCTTGAGGAAGGGGCGCTCAATCCCACGCGCAAAGATGTGGAAGAGGCGCTTGCCGAGCTGGAAAAGCTGCCCCAGGAAACCAAAGCCGCCTTCATGGACAGCCTGGATCAATCTGACGGCCTGATGGACAGCGCGGGGAAGAACATTGCCGGTGAACCGAAGAACGCGGCCCCATTCGCCGCTGATCCCGATAACGCCTTCCTGGCCCGCAATGCCGATGACGGCACGGACCCGGCCATGCGCGGCATTCCCAAGCGCCTGGCCCCCAATGTCGAAGGCTACGAGCCGCCTACGGTCATGCTCCATGAGGAAAAAGGTCTGGATACCCTGCGGAAGATTACGGAGACGATCAACAAAGCTCCGGACAGGGACAGCGCCATCAGGGCCTTGCAGGAGGATGTGACACTCTCTGATAAAATCCTCAATGATCCTGACGCGCTGAGGCTTCTGGAAAAAACCCATCGTGATCTGGAAGCGAAGACAATCAAGGCCCGTGGTCCGGAAACCCTTGAGATGCTCAAGGAAGAGACAGACCGCATGGCTTCCGAGTACGGCATGCTTCCCATGCAAGACCTGTTCAAGAAGGCCGTCTCCGGCGAGATTCCGCTCAAGGACGTTCGTTACGCGGCTCGCTTCATCCAGATGAGCACGGACTTTGTTGCGAGCGCCCTTGCCCGCATCGCCCGACAGTACAAGTTAAACGGCGGGGAAATGCTGCTCCAGGATTGGGCGCGGGTGGATGTGCTCAAGACCAACCTTGACAACCTCTATCTGGCCCAGCGCAACCTCAAGACCCTGTCCGGGCGAAATCTGAACGCCTTCAAATGGCTGGCAAGATTGGATTCAGCCGGAAATGTGCGGACTGCGGGATGGGTGACCCTTCCTGTCGGGCGTCGCAAAGAAGACATTGCGACCGATCTCGCCGCCCGTGGGTGGACCACAAAGAAGCGAGAGCGCCTGATGGCGGACATCCTTGCCAATGCCGACAATCCGGCCAAGATCGCCAAGCTGACGAATCGCTTCGATACAGCCAGCAAGCTCGGTATCCTGAACGAATTCCGGATCAACAACATGCTCTCCGGACCCTTCACTATCGGAGCCAATGCCATCGGCAACGCTCTGAAAACAGCCGTCATGCCAGCCGAGCGCTACCTGGCCGGGGTCATCTCCGGCAATGCGGCCATGCGTCAGGAAGCCTTCGATATGTTCTCCGGGCTTGTCCAGTACACCGGCGAAGCCTGGCGATTGGGCAAGAAAGCGGCCAAGATCGGCGACAACATCCTGGACAACGCCGCCGGAAAACTGGAGGCCAACGCCACAGCCCAGATGACCTATGAGAACGTCCGCAAACTCTTTCTTAAAGGCCAGGAGCGGGAACTGACGGATGTTGAAGAAATGCTGGCGCGCGGGATGGGCTGGTTTGGCCCCTACGCCCGCATCCCCTCCCGCCTGATGGTGGGCACGGACGAGTTCTTCAAACAGCTCAACTTCCGGGCCTCCTATTCAGCACGCCTGAAACGCTTGGCCGGGGAGCGGGGAGTCGTTGATCCGGCTGAAATCGACGCCTATGTCCGGAAGGAAATGGATCGGGCCTTTGATCCGAAAACGGAAGGCAAGCTGACGGGCAATGCCCTTTCCGATGATTTGCTACAGGAACACATCCAGTACGCCCGTGAATCCACATGGACCCAGAGTCTGGGCCACGACACTATGGGCGGCTGGATGCAGCAGGGCGTCAATCAGCACCCGATGCTGCGGATTGTCGTGCCTTTTGTCAAAACCCCCGTGAACCTTTTTCGGGACTTCACGGACCATACCCCGCTGCTCTGTCTGACGTCGCGCAGGACCAGGGAGGCCCTGGCCGCCGGGGGAGAACAGGCGGCGATGGCTAAAGCGCGCGTCGCAGTCGGCAGCCTGACCATGATTACGGTCGGCACCCTGGCCGGAGCCGGATGCGTCACCGGCAGCCCGCCGATTGACGAAAAACAGCGCAAGGCCCTGGAAGCCACCGGCTGGCAACCCTACAGCATCCGCGTGGGAGACCGCTATTTCTCCTACCGACGCCTGGACCCGGTGGGGATGTTCTTCGGCATCATGGCTGACCTGAACGTCGCCCTGCAGTATGTCGCACAGGCATCCTATGAAAAGGCTCTCAAGGCCGTAACGGCGGCTTTCGTCAATAATATCACCTCCAAAACCTACATGCAGGGCGTCTCCGAGTTCATTGATCTGATGAATGATCCGGATCGCACCGCAGTCCAGTACCTGGGACGGTTCGGCAGCACTTTCGTTCCCTTTGCCTCCGCCGCCCGCTTCATGCGCCAGCAGATGGACGACCCCATGCGGGAGGCCCGCAGCATCACGGACTACCTGATGAATACCGTACCGGGATTTTCACAGGCCCTTCCGGCCCGGCGCAGTTGGGTCACGGGCGATGTGGTGACCTATGACCTGATGCCGCGAAACAAGAAGGACATGGTGCTGGACGAGCTGAACAACATGGCTGAATCCATCCAGGAGCCTCCAGCGAAGCGGCTCAAAGGAATTGAATTGTCAGCCGCGCAGTTAAGCCGCTTGCAGGAACTGCATGGAACCATCCGCGTGGGTGGAAAAACCATGTACGAAACTCTGGAAGAATTGTTCAGCAGCTCTGACTACGATCTGCACAGACGCTTCCTTGCAGACCCCCCGGACAAGGAAAACGGTCCGCGTTCCCTGGCGATCCGCAGGATCGTCAACACCTACCGGCAGGCGGCCCAGGACGCACTGATAGATGAAGATGCGGAGCTGGAAGCCACGATACGCCAATCCGACTTTCAGCGCGTGGCCTCCAGACGAGGGAAAATGACAACACTCAACCAGCAGGAATTGCTGGATGCTTTGAAGGACTATTAATAATGCCCCTCACCTACATCAACTACAATGGGGACGGCACGACACGCGACTACCTCGTGCCCTTCCCTTATCTGGACACGGCGCATGTCCATGTCTCCCTCACACCGGAAGGTGCGGATCAGGATGCCGATGACCTGATGGAAGGCACGGACTACATCTTTCATAGCGAGAGCATGATCCGCTTTACCGAGCCGCCTCCCACGGGGGCCAACCTAAACCTACGTCGCCTGACCGCACGGGAAGACCCGCTGGTTGATTTCCGCGACGGCAGCACCCTTACAGAAGCTGACCTGGACACCGAAGTCCGTCAGCTTCTTTTCATTTGTCAGGAAGCCTTTGACGCCCTGAACGGCGAAACGGCGGTGGAGGCCGCCAACCGGGCCAGAGAAACCTTGAAGAAATGTCTGGAAGCCCTTGCCGAACTTCTGGAGAACAAGGCTGACTTCGACAAAACCGTGGCGCTGTTCCGCAGTATGGGCTGCACGGTAGTCCGCAGCAAGGACAGCCCCGGCTACGCGGAATACGATTTCGATACCGGCATGCTGTACATCGGCGTTCCCGAAGGTCCGGCAGGGCCGCAGGGTCCGGAAGGTATTCAGGGGCCGCGTGGACAGGACGGCCCGCAAGGCCCGCAGGGCATCCAAGGCGTCCCCGGCCAGCGGGGAGAACCAGGCCGGAAAGGCGACACGGGGGAGCGCGGAGAAAAAGGCGCACAAGGCCCGCAGGGCGGCCCCGGTCCTCAAGGCCCAGCAGGCCCGCAAGGCCCCAAAGGCGAACCGGGAGATATCACCAGCACGGTGGTCAATGCGGCATTCCTGCGTTTTCACGTCTCCGATGACGGCTACCTGACGCTCTCGCACACAGGTGATCTTTCCACGGTGGGTGATTTCAACATCAACAATATAACCGGCGAACTGGAGGTCAGTTTTGGCGACAGTTAAGCTGGGCCGGGTCAGGCCTGTATTCAAAGGTGATTATGATCCGGCCCTCTCCTATGAGGGCATGGACAGTGTGCGCCGCAACGGTAACGTTTATCAGGCCATACGGGATGTTCCTGTCGGAGCGCTGCCCGAAGCTCCGGACAGCATTTACTGGATATGCATCGGCATGAAAGGCGCTGACGGGGCGGACGGCAAGGATGGCGCTGACGGAGCGCCCGGCGCGCAGGGGGAACCTGGTCCGCAGGGGATTCAAGGCGAACAGGGTCCGCAAGGCCCGGCTGGTGCCGATGGCGCGGCTGGTCCGCAGGGACCGTCTGGACCGCAAGGCCCCAAGGGCGATACCCCGCCGCTGTATTCCGGCGTGGACAGCACGGCAAAGGACGTGGCGGCCACCGCCTACGCAGTGAAGACGGCCTATGACAAGGCAGTTGCAGCGGAAAATACGGCTGTCCAAGTAGGGAAAACCCCGGCCACCCCGGACGATCTGGGCATGGTGCGGATCGGCCAGGGCATCAGCGTTGACGAAACCGGCCTCATCTCCACCGAGCCCGTCACCCTGGCTACGCCCGACGCGCCCGGCATCGTCCAGGTGGGCGCGGGCCTGGAAGTCACCCTGCCTACCGAAGCCGCCGAGGGCGAGGAAGCGCCGACGCCAGGCATTCTCTCGCTCCGCGCGCATGCCTCGGAAACCCCTGATGCCTACGGCAAAGGCGATTTCCAGTTCTACGGCCATGTGAAGCTGACCGACAACTTTGAGGAAGAGACGGCGGCCAAGGACGGCGTGGCGATTTCCGCCAAGGGCGTGAAAGATGCCTGGGACAGGCTGCTTAACTTGCAGTCGGAAGTGGTGATCACCTCGTCCGGCAATTGGACTGCACCTGAAACCGCTACCTACGCCGTTACTTGTATTGGCGGAGGTGGAAAAGGTGGTAATGGCTCGACGGGCGTCGCATCTTCATGGTCAGCATGCCAGTGGGGTTCTGACTCAGTGGAACGTTACGGCCGTTATATTAATCATGGGGGCAACGGCGGCGGCGGTGGAGGCGCTGGTCAGACGATAACGCAAAATGTAACGCTTACCAAAGGTGATATCATTCCTGTAACCATTGGCGGCGGCGATGGTGGATCAACGGAATTCGGGGAACATCTCACCGCCTTGGGCGGCGGTACTGGCGGCAATGGAGTGGCTCCTACCTATGTGGGGCATAGCCCTTCAAATTGCCATGATGGGCCGGGTTCTTTCTCGGGTGGACCTGGTTCGGGGGGAGCTGCCGGGTTTTCTTATGGCAGCTCTCCAAGCGCCGGGGGTGTGGGAGGTGGCGGCTCTGCATCTTGGGGTGGAAGCACCAGCGGCTCTCTAGGTTACGTAAGCGGAGGTA
>OIXH01004009.1_pt1 | contig 12415 bp, 10 predicted proteins | sample 1587741 | NCBI WGS metagenome assembly OIXH01 (sample SAMEA3888916, study PRJEB22519) | human gut metagenome | biome: human gut; feature: human-associated habitat; material: faeces | place: Denmark | collected 2011 | reverse complement strand
GGCTGTCCCCGTTGGCGACAACGGAGCCATACGGGGATCGACAGCAACGATAACCGCGTTTTTCGCCAGAAGGATTTGGTCTGCAAATCCTTGCCACGAAATGCGAGCAGGCGGGCTTTGCCTGTCGCGGACGAACATTTCAGGCGTTAACTGCTCTAAAGACGTGCCGCAATCCCGCGCCGGGCTGAACGCTCCCTCCCCGGTCCGGCGCGGGATTGCTTCAAGGAAACAGCATGCATATCGCGGAAGGCGTTCTTTCCCCCGCCGTGCTCGGCGCGGGTGCGGTCCTGGCGGCGGTCGGCACGGCCATCGGCCTGCGCAGGCTGGACTATGACCGGCTGATGACTGTGGGCATTCTTTCAGCGGCTTTTTTTGTGGGCTCACTGATCCACGTGCCCGTGGGTTTTTCCAGCGTCCATCTGATCCTCAACGGCCTGGTGGGCGTACTACTGGGCTGGGCGGCCTTTCCCGCTATTCTGGTGGCGCTGCTCCTGCAGGCTTTGCTCTTCCAATTCGGCGGCCTCACGGTGCTGGGCGTGAACACCTTTACCATGGGCTTTTCCAGCGTGCTGGCCTGGTATTGCTATCGGGGCATCGCCCACATCTGGCCCGGCCCGGCGGGCATCCGCGCGGCCGCCTTCTGCGGCGGAGCGCTGGGCGTGGCCCTGGCCGCCGTGCTTACCGCCCTGGCCCTGGCCTTTACCAGCGAAGGCTTCTGGGCCGCCGCGCAACTGCTGCTTCTGGCCCATCTGCCCATCATGCTGGCCGAAGGACTGATCACCATGTTCACCGTGTCCTTTATCGCGCGCGTGCGGCCCGAGATGCTCCAGACCGCGTCGCCTGAACCCGCCGCATCCGAAGGAATTTTACCATGAACAACGCTCCCTTCCTCGCCCCATGCCGCCCGGCGGCCGCGCTTTTACCGCTCCTGCTGCTGGCCGTGCTGGCCGCGGCGCTGCTGGCTCCGGCACCGGCCTTGGCCCACAGGGTCAATATCTTCGCCTGGCTGGAAGGCGGCGACGTGGTTGTGGAATGCGGCTTCAACCGCAGTTCGCCGGTCAAGAACGGCTTGATTACCGTCTTTGACGCGGTGGACGGCAAGGAACTGTTGCAAGGCCACACCGACGACGCGGGACGGTTCAGCTTCCCCGTGCCGCAGGCGGCGCGCGAAGGCCACGGCCTGCGCATCCGGATCAACGCCGGTGAAGGGCATCAGAACGAATGGGACATGGACGCCTCCGAATTTTCCGGCGCGGCCGCACCCACGGCAAGCCCCACGGAAAAGGTGAACGGGACGGAAAAGACTGAGGGCGCGGCGGCCCCTGCCACAACCGCCGCGCCTTCCGTCCCGGCGGCTCAGGCCGTTTCGGGCGCCACGCCGGACCAGGTGCGCGCCATCGTCAACGCCGCTCTGGACGCCAAGCTGGGACCCATCCGGCGCGATCTGGCGGCCCAGGTCAATGCCGGACCGGGCATTCAGGAAATCATCGGCGGCATCGGCTGGATTCTGGGGCTGGTGGGCATAGGCCTTTACTTCAAGGGACGCCGCGTGTAGAGGACAGCCTAGCTAAATACCGGAGCGGGCGTCCTCAACACTTTGAAATTGTACAATCTCAAAGTTAATCTGCTCTAACGACCAGTACGGACGGCTTTTGCCGTGCGCACTGAAAACATGCGACGGGGAGCCGCAAGCGGCGGATACCAATCGCGGCACGCGACTTTTATTGAGAATTCGCATACAAAGAATGCATCGTGTTCGACCAGCCCTTTGTCCGACCGTCGCCCCTCCAGGCCATTGACCCGCGCGTGCGCCTGGCGCTCGCCGCACTGACCGCCGTATGTCTGGCCCTTTTGCAGAATCTGACGGCCTGCTGGCTGGGTCTGGCCCTGGGGACGGTTCTGTTGGCGGTTGCCCGTCCTCCGTTGCTGCCCCTGTTGCGACGGCTGGCGACAGTAAACCTCTTTATTCTCTTTCTCTGGTGCGTGACGCCCTGGACCACGCCGGGCGCGGTTCTGGCCCAATGGGGCATCTTTGCCGTCAGCGTCGAGGGCGTGCGTCTCTCCCTGCTGGTGAGCATCAAATCCAACGCCATTGTCTGCGTTTTTCTGGCCTTGGTCGCCAACATGGATTCGCCCACCGTGGGCCATGCCATGGAACGGCTGTGCTGCCCCCGGAAACTGGTTTTTCTCTTTCTGTTCACGGGCCGCTATGTACACGTGCTGGCCACGGAATGGCAGACGCTCAACGTGGCCGCGCGCCTGCGCGGCTTTACGCCGCGCACCAACCTGCACACCTACCGCACATTGGCCTCCCTGCTGGGTCTCCTGCTGGTACGCAGCTACGAGCGCTCCTTGCGCGTGCGCGAGGCCATGCTGCTGCGCGGCTTCGAGGGCCGTTTCCGGTCCGTGGCCGTATTTCGCGCCCGCCCCGTGGACGCGCTGTTCGCTCTGGGCCTGCTGCTCTGTCTGGCGGGCATTGTCTGGACGGAGTATGAAGGAGGCCCGCATGTCTGACACCCCTCTTTCCGGCGCTTGCGAATCCGCCATCTTCAGCCTGGAACAGATGCACTTCGCCTATGCCCGTGAGGGCGAGGCTCGTACGGTGCTGCGCGATGTGAATTTCTCTCTTTTCCCCACGCAAAAAGTCGGCCTCTACGGCCCCAACGGCAGCGGCAAGACCACTTTTTTCCGCTGCATCACCGGACTGGCCCGGCCGCAACAAGGGTTGATCCGTTTTCACGGGCACATACTGAGCGCAGAAAAAGACTTCCGCGAGCTGCGCTGCAAAGTGGGTTTTGTGCTCCAGCACGCCGAGGACCAGCTTTTTTTTCCCACCGTGCTGGAAGACGTGGCCTTCGGCCCGCTCAACCTGGGGCTCACGCCCGACGAGGCGCGCCAACGGGCCTTGGAAACCCTGGAAAATCTGGGGCTCGCGGGTTTTGAGCAGCGTCTCACCCACCGTTTGTCCGGCGGCGAAAAAAAACTGATCTCCCTGGCCACGGTGCTGGCCATGCGGCCCGAGGCCCTGCTGCTGGACGAGCCTACCAACGGTCTGGACAACGACGCGCGCCAACGGATCATCGACATCTTGCGCAGTCTTTCCACAGCCCGGATCACCATTTCCCACGACTGGGATTTTCTGGCCCAGACCTCCACGGAATATCTGACCATTCTGGACGGACGCCTCACCTCCTGCGCCCCTTCCTTCGCCCACGCCCATATGCACGCGCATCCGCTGGGCAACGAACCCCACGAACATTAGAGTGGATTCCCTTTGAAACGCCTCGCGTTTTAACGATTCATTCAGCCGAGCACCGCGGTTTTCGGCTGAATCCCCGCCGCCTCGCATTTCAACTTTGAAATGTTCTAACGCCGCATAGTTGCTCTCGATGTCCGCAAGCGGCCCCCTGTAGCCCGGCGTCTTATCGGCTGCTCTGTAATTCTTTTCTGGACTCGAACGCCTTTTACGCATAGTATTGGGATATAAGTCCCATAGTCGCTGCAATAATCGTCCTGTTCCGCGAAATAGAGTCTCTGAAGGCTTGCCCGGCGCGGAAGTTTACGATAGAAAGTTGCCCCTTCGTTACCCTGTCCTCCAAAGCCGGAAGAGGTTCCTGTCATGGTCCATTTGCCCCGCCCCACAGGCTGCCAGATACAACTCGGCTCGCCCGACCCGTTGTGGGAATGGCATATTCCCACGGACGCGCTTTTTCTGAGCGAGGGCGCCCGCCGCAAACTGCGTCTTGAAAAAGATGTTCCGCCCACCATGGCGGCTTTTGCGGCGCACATTCCGCCGGACTGCCTGCCTTCGCTGCACGAGTTGCTGGAAGGCGTGCTGAGCGGGGCCAGCGGGCCCATGCTGGAACTTGTCTACCCCTTTGACGACTTACTTGTGCGCGCCGGCCTGCTGATTGTGGAACGGAATAACGAAGGCCGCGCCGTGCGCGGCGTCGGCCAGTACAGCGTCTCCGAAACCCTGGCCTACCGCCCCTCCGTGACTACCGGCGCGGTTACGCCGGACACGGGCTACTGGCAGTGCTCCCTGACGGAGCGGACCATCCGCATGGACAGCCGCTGTTGCGCCCTGCTCGGCTATGCCGACCCTCGACCGATGGTCATCAGTCCGGAACAGTGGCGACAACGTCTGCACCCGGAAGAAGGTATCGCCTCAAACTGCCGCTATCAGCTCACTCTGGAACTGCCCCAGTGGGGCGACAGCATTGAGGACGTGCTGCGCATCCGCCTGGAAAACGGCGAATACGCGCGCTTCGCCCTGCACGGCACCGTCCTGGAACGCGACGCCGACGGCCACGCCAGGGAGCTGGCCGGCAGCCTGCAACGCATCGACGCCACCAGCGCCCCGGCGCGGGACAGCTCCCAGGACGCGGGCCGCCTGCTGCTGGCCATCAACGCCGCGGGCGACGGCCTCTGGGATTGGGACGCCGCCACTGACGAAGTCTATTACAGCCCGCGCTATCTCTCCATGCTGGGATATACGGCGGAACAGTTTGCCGGTGATCTTGAAACCTGGAAAAAGAAGATCCATCCGGACGACATCCACAAAATCGTGCCGCCGCAGGCGGCTCTGGTGGAGTCGCCGCGCTACGGCGATTCCTTTGAATGCACCTACCGGCTGATGCGCGCCGACGGCACCTGGGCCTGGATACTGGGGCGCGGCTATGTGACCCATCGCGACGCCAACGGCAGGGCCACGCGCCTTGTGGGGCTGCATACGGACATTACCACCACCCAGGGCGACAGGGCCAAGCTGGAAGACCTGGTCAGAAACGACGCCCTCACCGGCCTGCGCAGCCGCACTTTTTTCAATATGGAAGTGGAGCGCATCGAGCAGAACCATATCCGCCCGGTGAGCGTCATCGCCTGCGACGTCAACGGGCTCAAACTGATCAACGACTATCTGGGCCACGCCACCGGCGACACATTGTTGGCGGACACGGCCCTGCTGCTGCGCCGCTCCCTGCGGGCCACGGACTGCATCGCCCGCATGGGCGGCGACGAATTCACCATTCTGCTCCCAAGCTGCCCCGAAGAAACCGCCCTGAAAATCCTGTTCGAGCTTCAACGCACCTTTGAGGAGCACAACAGCGCGCCCGACACCATGCCCCTGCTTCTGGCCTTCGGCTGCGCCAGCGTGAAAAGCGCGGACATGCCGCTTTCCCGGACTCTGGTGGAGGCCGACAGGGAAATGCTGCGTCAAAAGCACGCCCAGCGCGGCGCGGCCCATGAAAAAATCAAGGAATGGATCGAGCGCAATAAAAATGTGACCGTCTGCCTTGAGGACTGCCGCTACATCTGACGCGCCGCGTGTGGGAAAGGCGGATTTTGTAAAATAACCGCAAAATTACAGAAAGGCTGACGCAAGAGTATTTTTCTCTTTCGCTTTGGGCACAAAGCTCATCCCGTTCATTCGATTGCCCTGGCCCGGTGCGCAGGCCCTCTTGACGGCGGGCGCGCCTTTGGGCCACAATCCGGTCATGCCATCGGACGATACCCCCTCAGATCCCGACCCCGCTCCTGACAGTCAGGACAGCCCCATGGTGGGCCAAGCGGAAAGCGGGCAGAAAATACTTCAGTTCCTGCAACGGCGGCTCAATCTGCCGCCGACCCTGCTGCACCGCTGGATCCGCACCGGCCAAGTGCGCCTCAACGGCGGCCGCTGCAAACCCTTTGTGCGCGTAAAGACCGGCGATGTGGTCCGCCTGCCGCCCTTTGCCCTGAAAATGGCGGCCCAGAGCGGAGCCGCGCCGGTCAGGACGACGGACGCGGTCCCCGAGCCTCCGGCGCGCCCCCCGTCTCTGGAAGCGTCCGCGCCCCTGCCGCCCGTGGTGGGCGCGGAAGGCCCGGTCTGGGCGCTGTTCAAGCCCGCCGGTCTCCCCACGCATCCGGGCACCGGGCACAGTGACAGTCTGGCTACCCGTCTGGCCGACCACTACGCCCAGGCCGCCTTCAAACCCACGCCCGCCCACCGGCTGGACAAGGACACCTCCGGCATTCTGCTGGTGGCCGCCACGTTCTCGGCTTTGCGCGAGCTCCAGGAGGCCATCCGCCAACGGAGCCTGATCAAGGAATACGTGGTCTGGGTGCGCGGACGCTGGCCCTGGCCCGAAGCCCGCCTGCTGCGTCACCAGTTGCGCAAGGGCCTGGAACGCGGCTTTGAAAAGATGCGGGCCGTGCTCACCGCCGCCGGGGAGGAACGCGCCCTGGAAGCCCTGTGCCTGGCCCGGCCCCTGCGCATATGTGAGAACGAAAGCCTGCTGCTGATCCACCTGTTCACGGGCAGGACGCATCAGATCAGAGTGCAGCTGGCGAGCCTGGGGCATCCCGTGCTGGGCGACGTCAAATACGGACCACCGGAACAGCGCGTTGGGGCGTGTCCCATGTACCTGCACGCCCTGCGCGTGATCCTGCCCGGAGGGCGGATTTTCGCCTGCCTGCCGGACTGGGACGCAGAGCATGCCGTGGGCGTCCTGCCGGAAGTCATGCCCGTCCCGGCAGAACACCAAGGGCAGATTAACGTCGAGAATTGACATTCTCAACGTTGCCGCCGCCTTCAGCCCATCGTTGCTGTCCTTGCGGCAGCCGTTGGCCGCGGTGCTTTAGCCGTAGGCGACAAAGGAGCCGTACGGCTAAGGACAGCAACGCTACGGATGGCGACAGCGATTGCACAGAATAAACTGTATCGTTACGCATGCTGTCTTCAAGCGTAGTTTCCTGCGTCACAACGCTTGAAGCATCTGTACGGCTCCTGCGTCGCCTACAGCTAAAGCAACGCTCGCTTTGCTCGCGAACGGTTAAAGGCGCCTTGCATTCGGACGTGGGCCTCTGCTTTCGCAGCCGCCGGAGCAAAGCAATTTTGAAAAGTCACTTTGCTCTGTCCGGGACTTCTCGATGACAAGGCCTTTCCTTTGGCCATGAATGAGGATAATTAGAACATCTTACATTAAAATATAGGCGGCCTTCAGCGCCGCCGGAACAAGGTAACGCCGTGTCCGATTCTCTTCCCTACATCGTCCTGGTGGGTCGCCCCAATGTGGGCAAATCCACCCTGTTCAACCGTCTGATCCGCAGCAACCGGGCCATCACCCATGACAGGCCCGGCGTCACGCGCGACCGCATGGAAGGCGTGGTGCGCCGCAAGGACCTGCCCTCCTTCGGCATTGTGGATACCGGCGGCATCACCCTGGACGCGCACGCCGCCGTGACCGAAGGCCCCGAAGGCATCCGCGGCTTTGAGCGGGACATTCTGACCCAGGCCGAGGCCGCGCTGGCCGGGGCCGCCGCCGTGGCTTTCGTGGTGGACGGGCGCGACGGCCTTCTGCCCCTGGATGAACATCTGGCCGCGCATATCCGGCGCATGGGCCTGCCCACGCTCTGCGTGGTCAACAAGGTGGACGGCGAGGAGCGCGAGGACCTGCAGATGGCTGAATTCCACAGCCTTGGCTTTCCCCTGCTGCCCGTTTCCGCCGAGCACGGTTACAACATCAACGCCCTGTGCGAGGATCTGGCCGCCCTGCTGCCCGAAGGCGCTGTCGAGCCCCCGGCGCCCCCGGCCCTGCGCCTGGCCATGCTGGGACGGCCCAACGCGGGCAAGTCCTCCCTGATCAACGCTCTGGCCGGGGAAGAACGGATGATCGTCTCCGACGTGGCCGGCACCACACGCGACAGCGTGGACGTGCGCTTCAGGCGCGACGGGCAGGACTACGTCTTTGTGGACACCGCCGGAGTACGCCGCCGCACCAGAATCACGGACAGCGTGGAAAAATATTCGGTCAACGCGGCCATCAAATCCAGCACCAAGGCCGACGTGACCCTGCTCACCCTGGACGCCACCGAAGGCGTCAGCCAGCAGGACAAACGGCTCATGGACATGCTGGACACACGCAAGACTCCCTTCATGGTTCTGATCAACAAATGTGACCTGATACCGCCCGCCGCCCTGGCCGCCCTCAAAAAAAACATAACCGAAACTCTGGCCTTTTGCGGGCATGTGCCCATCCTGGCGGTTTCGGCCCGAACCGGCACGGGCCTCAAAAAGATCCTGCCCCTGGCCCGGAAGATTCATGAGGAATGCCAGGTGCGCATCTCCACGGGCCGGCTCAACCGGGCCATGGAAGAGGTGCTCACCCGCCATCAGCCGCCGGTGGTCAAACGGGTACGTGCCAAGTTCTTCTACCTTACCCAGGCCGAAACCGCGCCGCCGACCTTCGTCTTTTTCGTCAGCGACGCCGAGCGCGTGCCCGAAAGCTATACCCGCTACCTGGAACGCGCTTTGCGCAAACTCTTCGGCATCAGCCACGCGCCCATGCGCATCCATCTGCGCTCCAGCCACAAGAAAAAGAGTTGAGCGTCACGCTTTCGCGGAGTGCCCCGAGGCCGGGCATTTTCCGCAAAGCGGCGAAAACAGCCGCTTGCGGGCGCGAAGCGCATTGACAGAATCCGCGCAATAATGCAATAGAAAGGCCTTATCTATATGCAGACTGATGACAAACTCCGCTTACGCGGTGTTTGCGCCGCCATCGGCTCGTTTTCAGGAAAACTTGCCGGGCGGAAAGGCACAAAAATCAGTCGCTGCGTTGCTGCCTGTTTCCCTAAGCCGCGTTGCGGCTAAGGGAGAATGCCCGGCTGCCGGGTACCCTTCGGGCAGCTGACGTACGGCAACGCCGTGACCCGCTTCTGATTTTTGGTCGCGTTGGCTTTGTCAACGCTCTTATGCGGAGTGCGCTCCGCACGCACATTTTTTCCGGAGGAGGGGCAGATGAAAAGAGGCATGACCTTGCTTGCGGCAATGGCTTTCTGCGTGGCGATGACCGCGCCCGCGCTGGCTGCGGATCCCATTAAAATCGGCGTCCAGGGCGCCCATTCCGGCGATCTGGCCTCCTACGGCGTGCCCAGCCTGAACGCCGCCAAACTCGTCATTGACGACGCCAACGCCGCGGGCGGCGTGCTCGGCGGGAAGGTGGAAGTGGTCTCCCAGGACGACCAGTGCAAGCCTGAAATGGCGACCAACGCGGCCACCAAGCTGATTTCCGACAAAGTCGCCGTGGTCATCGGCCCCATCTGTTCCGGCCCCACCAAGGCCGCCCTGCCCCTGTTCCAGGACGCCAATCTTATCGCCGTGTCCCCCACGGCCACCACGCCCGGCCTGACCGAAGACGGCAAACATCCGCTCTTCTTCCGCACCGTGGCCAACGACAACGCCCAGGCCCGGCTGACCAGCGACTTCATGCTCAACAAGTTGAAGGCCAAAAAAGTCGCCTACCTGCATGACAACGGCGACTACGGCAAGGGTTTTGCCGACAACAACCGCGTGTTCATGGAAAAGGGCGGCGCGGAAACCGTACTTTTTGAAGCCGTTACCCCTGACGCAGTGGACTTCTCCGCCGTGGTGCGCAAACTGCGCCGCGCCAAGCCCGACATCGTGGTTTTCGGCGGCTACCAGCCCGTGGCTTCCAAGCTGATCCAACAGATGCGCCGCGACCGCCTGACGACCCCGTTCATCGGCCCCGACGGCGTGAAGGACGAGACCTTCCTCAAAATGACCGGCAAGGACAGCGAAGGCGTATATGCCTCCTATCCCAAGGACACCAGCACCCTGCCCGAATACAAGAAGGCGCGTGAGGCCCACGTCAAGGCTTACGGCAGCGAGCCCGGCTTCGGTTACTATAACGCCTATGCCGCCGCCCAGTGCCTGCTGGCCGCCATTGAAAAGGCGGGCGGCACGGATACGGCCAAAATCAAGGAAGTCTTGCGCACCAACCCGGTGGATACCCCGCTGGGCAAGATCAGCTTCAACGAAAAGGGTGACGCCGCCGGCATGGCGCTCTCCGTCTATCAGGTCAAAAACGGCAAGTTCGTGGAGCTGGACCACAGCCTCACGCTTCAGTAGCACTGGCGGGGGCGCGGGACGCCGCGCCCCCTTTTCCGCCCCGCGGCGGCGCGGCAGCCTCAGGTCTGCTCTTGCGCCCGCCGCGCGCGGCGCTTGCGCGCGGGGATGATGCCTGCGCGCGCATCAGCATTCACCAGGCAGCCGGCAGGCCGGTAATCTGGCGGGCCCATGCCCGCGCGCGGGAAAGCATGGACATCCAATTTTTCATAGAGCTCTTTTTCGGCGGGCTGACCAGGGGCAGCATCTACGCGCTGATTGCTCTGGGCTATACTCTGGTATACGGCATCATCGAGCTCATCAACTTCGCCCACGGTGAAATCTATATGCTCGGCGCATTTACGGCCCTGCTGGTGGCCGGTGTTCTGGGCGTCTACGGCTTCCCGGCCGCAGGCATCCTGATCATAGCCGCGCTGGCCGCTGTGATCTGGTGCGCGGCCTACGGCTTCACCCTGGAAAAAGTGGCCTACAAGCCCCTGCGCGGCGCGCCTCGCCTTTCCCCGCTGATTTCAGCCATCGGCATGTCCATTTTTCTGCAGAACTACGTGCTGCTGGCTCAGACCTCCGACTTTGTGCCCTTTCCCCGCCTGTTGCCGGAAATGGAATTTCTGGAATACGTCAACTACGTCATGGGCCCCAGCGACTTTCTGATTCTGCTGGTCAGCACCCTGGCCATGGTGGCGCTGTCGCTCTTCATCCGCTTCACGCGCATGGGCAAAGCCATGCGGGCCACGGCCCAGAACCGCAAGATGGCCCTGCTGCTGGGCATCAACGCCGACTGGATCATTTCCCTGACCTTCATCATCGGTTCGGGACTGGCCGCGTTGGGCGGCGTGCTGATCGCCTCGCACATGGGCCAGGTCAACTTCGGCATCGGCTTCCTCGCCGGGCTCAAGGCCTTTACCGCAGCGGTGCTCGGCGGCATCGGCTCTATCCCCGGGGCCATGGTGGGCGGCCTTGTACTGGGCTTGGCCGAGAGCTTCACCACCGGCTATTTCTCCGGCAACTACGAGGATATTCTGGCCTTCGGCATTCTGATCCTGATTCTGATTTTCCGCCCCGACGGCATTCTGGGCAAAGCCAAGGTACAGAAGGTGTAGCCATGCGGCGCGTATTCAAGGCCGTGCTCACGGCAATCTGGTTCATGGCGCTGACCCTGCCGGTCATGGGCATCAAGCTCAACACGCTGGAGAACAGCGTGACCTGGCGTTTCGACCGTATTCTCTGGTTGGGCGCTGGCGTTTTCGTCCTGGCCGTCATCTGGGACTGGTGTTTCTCACGCAAGGCCAAGGGACTGCCCCTGGTGGCTCTGCCCGAAGGCCTCGGCGCGGGCCTGCATCTCCTGGCCGGACGGCCCCGGCTCAAGGCGGGCGGGCTGGTTGTCCTGGCCCTGTTCATGCTGGTCATGCCGCTGGTCAGTTCCTTTTATCAGACCAATATCATGATCTCGGCCCTGCTCTACGTCATGCTGGCCCTGGGCCTGAATATCGTGGTGGGCTTGGCGGGCCAGCTGGTGCTGGGCTATGTGGCCTTTTACGCCGTGGGCGCATATGCCTATGGCCTGCTCTACCAGTTCTTCGGCTGGGGCTTCTGGGCCTGTCTGCCCGTGGGCGGCGTGATGGCCGTGCTTTTCGGCCTGGCCCTGGGCTTTCCCGTGCTGCGCCTGCGCGGCGACTACCTGGCAATCGTCACTCTGGGCTTCGGCGAAATAGTACGCCTGGGCCTCCAGAACTGGACCAGTCTTACCGGCGGGCCGCGCGGCATCAGCGAGATTCCCCGGCCCGGCTTCTTCGGCATGGAGATGGACATCAACACTTCCACCACCTATGTTTATTACTTGGTGCTGGCGGCGGTGGTCATCACCATTATCGTGATCTCGCGACTTAAAAATTCGCGGGTGGGACTGGCCCTGCAGGCCCTGCGCGAGGACGAGATCGCCGGTGAGGCCATGGGCATCGACATCACCCGGGTCAAGCTCTCGGCCTTTGCCCTGGGCTCCTGCTGGGCCGGGTTCGCGGGCGTGATCTTCGCGGCCAAGACCACCTACATCAATCCCTCCAGCTTCACCTTCATGGAGTCGGCCATGATTCTCTCCATGGTGGTGATTATGGTGATTACACATTATGTTTGGATTATATACAAGATTTCCCTCAAGAAAAGCGGCGGCTGCATCGTCTGCATTTCCGGACACTCCTCCATAAAGCTTAATATTTGCTGCTGCCAGAGCTGCCTGGGCGCCTCCACCGATACCACCGCAGATCAGAACATCCGCATTCAGCGCAGTCAGTATGCCAGCCAATGCACCATGACCGCTGCCATTCGTATCTACAATCTTTGAATCGATGATCTTTCCTTCCTGCACATCATAAACCTTGAACTGTTCAGTACGACCAAAGTGCTGGAAAATCTGTCCATTCTCATAAGTCACTGCTATTCTCATAATATAATCTCCTTTTTCTATTTTATATTGTTGATAAACCATCTGTTTGAAACAGCCATGCTGACCGCAGT
>OIXH01004004.1_pt1 | contig 12426 bp, 10 predicted proteins | sample 1587741 | NCBI WGS metagenome assembly OIXH01 (sample SAMEA3888916, study PRJEB22519) | human gut metagenome | biome: human gut; feature: human-associated habitat; material: faeces | place: Denmark | collected 2011 | reverse complement strand
CCGGACCATGTCCTCAAACTCCGGAATATAAAAATCATAATCCGGATAAAAATATTGCTCATGGATCATAAACTCCACAAACCCGCTTTTCCCGCCGGTCGCCCAGATATGCTCCAGCCGCTCCGGAAGCTCCTTGGGCGGAATGGTGTTGAGGATCGCGTCGATGCGCCCGCAGAGCAGCTGCTCCTTGGTGTCCACCCAGAAATGCCGCTGGGCCACCCGCCTAGCAATGTCCTTGGGATAGCAGTAAGCCAGCACCACATCGTCCTCGTCCCCGCAGAAGCCGGTGAACCCCCGGACCCCCAGCTCCCGCAGCGCCCGAAGGTTCTCCACCGGACAGGCGCAGAAATGCACCGTCGTCACCCTGGAAAGGCACTCCTCACCGGCGAACCGACAGATTTCCTCCTGGACCCGGCGGCAGTCCGCCGCAATTTTTTCCGGCTCCGGCGTTGAATAGGGGCAGTCCGGGAACTCCGTCCGGGCATGGAAGGACATCTTCAGCCAATGAGCGTTGACCCGCCATTCCTCCCGGAACCGGTCAGTCATCATGGACAAATTGAAGTACGGCCGCGGCATGGAAAACTCCGAAAGGTCCCCGGTCTCATAAAACAGATTCAGATGGACGCAGACCCCCGTCTCCTCATGAATCCGCTTGTACATCGCCAGATATGGGTTCTCAAAAATCGAACGGTACCGCTCCCGATTCTCCGTAAGGTCCGCCAGAAACAGCAGATTGTCGTCTACCGACAGCCGGAAGCCCTTCTCCCCGCCCTTCAAGCGGAAAACCGCAATGGAGGACTCCGAAGCGCCCCGGGCCAGCAGTTCTGTTTTTCCCCAGTCAAAAGGAAGCCGCACCGACCAAAGCCCCGGCTCCGTTTCCCGGGCCGGAACGCCGTTGACGGTCACGCCGCTTCCGGAGGGAGCCGCGACCCGGACCTCCACCCAAAGGGCCCCGTCCTCCAGAACGCCGTCCCGGCTGGTCAGACAGTCGCCGTCCAAAGGAAAAAGAAACCGAAGCTGCTCCATATGTGCCCCTTTCCTTCCCCGAATACGCCCTTTTTATTCCGTCACAGGCCGGATCACGCCCATCGGCGTCTGCTCTCGGGACTGCCCCAGAGGATTCTGCTTCAGGACCTCCAGGTAGAGGGGCAGATCGGCCTCGGGATCGGAGCTTCCCAGAATCCGCCCGCCGATGTCGTTGAGGTCGATGATCAGCACCAGAGCCCCGTCCAGGACCTTGGACAGCTTGGCCGCCGTCTCGTTGGGCTGATCCGGCGCAGGCACCACGTACCGGTCGTAGGGAGGCAGCGTAAAGGCGCAGGGCCCGTCCACCGCCGAGGCTTTGTAGCCCGCCACATAATAGAACCAGCCCTTCTGCCGGAACAGCTTGCCCACGGCTCCCGCAGCGGAAGCCAGCAGGATGCGGAACGTGCCGCACTCGTTAAGGGCGCACTGCATGGTCTCCGGCATGGCCAGACCGATGCCGTAATCCGTCTTGCGGACGAACCGGCAGAGGAACCGGGCCAGGCGGCTGGGCTTGATGTCGTCCAGAGGCTTCGCCTTGCCCTGGGTGCAGGCCACCATCTTTTCGCTGAGGACCAGAATGTCGCCGGGCTGCATCAGGGGCTTGGCGTACCAGATGGCCAGCTCCTCCAGATCGTCGTTTTCCGTAATCAGGTCGGTGGGGATGGCGTAGCTGGCGAACCGCCGGCCCTGGGCCTCGACAAATTCTTCCTTTTCCGGGTTCACAATCAATTTCGGCTCTCTCATTTTAAAGAAACCCTCTTTCCTAATTTCTTATCCGTCCGTATCGCACATTTTCCGGTTGGATACCGGAAAAAGAACAACCAAATCTCGCAAAAAGACCGTGTCTCTGAAAATTTGCGCAATACCCTTTCTAAGTATACACGCAGGAGGAAGAAAATGCAAGAAAAAGTTGCGCCGGATTCGTTTTTCGCCAATTTCCCCGGCTTTGATTTTTACCCATTTTCGTAACAAAATACAAGCTCCCAAAAGCGATTCCCGCTATAATGGGATACAGCAACGGAGTTCCGCTCCAAAACCGTATGTTTCTACAAACGAAAGGACGATTATATGAAACGCAATATGAAGCAGTGGGTCGCCGATGTCATCGCCGCCCCCGGGAAAAAAGCCCTCCCGGTTCTCTCCTTCCCTTCCGTTCAGCTTCTGGGCATCACCGTCCGGGAACTCATCAGCAGCAGCGACTCCCAGGCCAAGGGCATGAAAATGATCGCCGACCGCGTCCCCTCCCTGGCGTCGGTAAGCCTCATGGACCTGTCCGTGGAGGCCGAAGCCTTCGGCTCCAGGATTCGCTTCACCGATAACGAAGTTCCCACCGTTCAGGGCTCCATCGTCACCGACGAGGACGAAGCCGACGCTCTGGCCATCCCCGCCGTGGGAACCGCCCGCACCGGCCTGTACGTGGAATCCATCGAAAAAGCCGTTCAGCTCATCACCGACCGCCCTGTTTTCGGCGGCGTTATCGGACCCTTCTCTCTGGCCGGACGGCTGCTGGACGTCAGCGAGGCCATGGCCCTCTGCTACGAGGAGCCGGACATGGTCCACAAGGTCCTGGAAAAGACCACCGCTTTCCTCATTGAATACATCAAAGCCTACAAAGCCGTCGGCGCCAACGGCGTCGTCATGGCCGAGCCCCTCACCGGCATGCTCTCCCCCGCCCTGGCGGCCGAGTTCTCCGCCCCCTACGTCAAGCGCATCGTGGACGCCGTCCAGGACGATGAATTCATCGTCATTTACCACAACTGCGGCAACAACGTTCCGTTGATGGCGGATTCCATCGTCAGCACCGGAGCCGCCGCCTTCCACTTCGGCAACGCCATTGAACTGTCCAGGATGCTGCCCCTGATCCCCTCCGACCGCCTGGTCATGGGAAACGTGGACCCCGCCGGTCAGATCTGCCGCGGCACCCCCGAATCCGTCAAGGCCGCGACCCACGCCGTTATGAGCGCCTGCAGCCACGCCCCCAACTTCGTCATCTCCTCTGGCTGCGACATTCCCCCCGCTTCCCCCTGGGCGAACATCGACGCCTTCTTTGAAGCCGTTTCCGAGTTCTGAGCCCATTTTTCCATCCTTTTGCGCCGCTGCGGACCTCCAGCGGCGCATTTTCTTTTGTCCGGCTTGTTTTTTTCCCGAAACCGTGCTATACTGGACGTAACAAGACGAATTCAGGAGGTTTTGTTTATGACTGCCAATCAACGTGTTGAAAAAATCCGCCATCTTATGGCGGAGCAGAAGATCGACGCCTGCATCATCCCCAGCGCCGACCCTCATATGAGCGAATACTTTTCCGACCACTGGAAGACCCGGGCCTTTGTCTCCGGCTTCAGCGGCAGCGCCGGGACCCTGGTCATCACCCGGGAAATGAGCGGCCTCTGGACCGACGGCCGGTACTACGTTCAGGCCGCCGGAGAGCTTTCCGGCTCGGAAATCCAGCTGTTCCGCGCCTCGGAGCCCGACTGCCCCTCCCCCACCGCCTATCTTTCCAAGGAGCTCCCCGAGGGCAGCGTCATCGGCTTTAACGGCCAGCTCTTTTCCGCCTCCGCCGTGGAGAAGATGGAAAAAGACTTCTCCCGCCGCTCCATGAAGACCCGGATCCATGTGGATTTCGCCAACGACATCTGGGAGGACCGCCCTGCGGAGACCCTGACCCCCGTCTATCTCCTGGATACCTGCTACACCGGCCGCTCCGCCTCGGAAAAGCTGGAAATGGTCCGCGGCGCTCTGAAAAAGGCAGACGCTGACGCCATCGCCGTCAGCAAGCTGGACAACATCGCCTGGCTCTTCAACATTCGCTCCAACGACGTGGAGGATAACCCCGTGGTCATCTCCTACGCCTTCGTCTCCCCGGAGGAGGCCGTTCTCTTTACCGACAGCAGCCGGGTCCCCGCCGACGTCCGGGACTCCCTGGCCAAGGAGGGCGTGACCTTCCTTCCCTACGACGAAATCTACGCCTTCCTGGCCGCCCGGACCCAGAAAAACCGGGTTCTCTGCGACAAAAACGAGCTGAATTACAGCCTCTATCACGCCGTGGAGGAAAACGCCGCCCTCACCGCCGTTCCCGGAACCGACCCCATCTTCCTCCTGAAAGCCTGCAAAAACGAGACCGAGACCCGGAACACCCACAACGCCTACCGCAAGGACGGCTGCGCCCTGGCGGAGTTCTACGGCTGGCTCTTTGAGGAGCTGGAAAAAGGCGCGGTCCTCACCGAATGGGACTGCTCCGAAAAGCTGGCGGAGTTCCGCCGCGCCCAGCCCCTGAACCGGGGCGACAGCTTCACCGCCATCGTCGCCTACCGGGAAAACGCCGCCATGATGCACTACGCCCCCAAGGCCGACTGCTCCAAGACCCTGGAGCGGAGCCACATGCTCCTCATCGACAGCGGCGGACAGTATCTGGACGGCACCACCGACATCACCCGCACCGTCGCCCTGGGTGCGATCACCGACGAGGAGCGCCACGACTCCACCCTGGCCCTGAAAGGCTCCATCGCCCTGATGGAGGCCGTCTTTAAGGAAGGCGTCAGCGGCGCCCAGCTGGACGTCCTCTGCCGGGAATACTTCTGGCGGGAGGGCCTGGACTACCGCTGCGGCACCGGCCACGGCGTGGGCTTCATGCTCAACGTCCACGAAGGCCCCCAGAGCTTCGGCTCCCCGGTAAAGCTCAAGGAGGGCATGGTCCTGACTGTGGAGCCCGGCGTCTACACCGAAGGCTCCCACGGCATCCGGACGGAAAACGTCGTCACCGTGGTCAAGGGCGACAAGACCGAGTACGCCCAGTTCCTGAAATTTGAGCTGTTCACCCTGGTCCCCATCGATACCAACTGCCTGGATGTGACCATGCTCAACGACCACGAGCTCAATTGGCTGAACAACTACCACGCCCACGTCCGGGAGGAGCTCTCCCCCCTGGTCAGCCCCCGGGCCAAAGCCTGGCTGGAAAAGGCCACCCGTCCCCTCTGCCGGTAAACACCCTTCCCCGGAACCGTTTGCAAAAGCGTTTCCGGGGAATTTTTTTCAAAAAGGGAGAAATTTTTCGGAAAGTCCAACACCAACGCGAAAAATCCATTGACAACCGGGGAAAAACATGGTATTCTAAAGCCGAAAACGATTACATCCCCGGCCCATCTGCCGGGCACCGACAGGAAAGGCGGTCTCTCATGGAAAAGATTCATGTTACCGTGTGGAACGAAAACGTTCACGAAAAGCGCGACCCCGAAGTCGCAAAAATCTACCCCAACGGCATCCACGGCGCCATCGCCGAATTTCTCAACAAGGAATGTGACATCGAGGCGGGCACCGCGACTCTGGAAATGCCGGAGCACGGCCTCACCGAAGAAGTCCTGGCCCGGACCGACGTTCTGATCTGGTGGGGCCACATGGCCCACGCCCAGGTCGCCGACGAGATTGTGGAGCGGGTGTATCAGCGGATCCAGCAGGGCATGGGCCTCATCGTCCTACACTCCGGCCACGCCTCCAAGATTTTCCACAAAATCTGCGGCACCAATTCCCTGGACCTGAAATGGCGGGAAAGCGGCGACAAGGAGATCCTCTGGGTGGTGAAGCCCAGCCATCCCATCGTCCGGGGCCTCAACGAAAAGATCGTCCTGGAGCATGAGGAGACCTACGGTGAGCACTTCAACATCCCCGACCCCGACGAGCTGGTCTTCATCAGCTGGTACTCCGGCGGCGAGGTCTTCCGCAGCGGCTGCTGCTATCAGCGGGGCAAGGGCAAAATCTTCTACTTCAAGCCCGGCCATGAAGCTTTCCCCGTTTACTACAATCCCGAGATTCAGAAGGTCATCGTCAACGCCATCCACTGGGCGAACCCCTCCAAGGATATGCCCCAGATCACCTACGGCCACGTGCCCAATCCCCCTGTCAACGAATAATCCCCCCGGCGCTCCTGCGGACTTTCCCCGCAGGAGCGCTTTTTCGCAAAAACCCCCGTCTTCCCCCGATTGAAGCCCCCAAGGCCGCCGCAGCCCCGGAAAACGCCGGTTTTCCGCCGAAATCCCGGCGTTTCCCCACCAGGCCGCCGTTGACAAATTCCCGGCGGCCTGATACAATAGAAGCAATTCTTTTTTGAAGGAGTGATACACCGTGGGAGACTCTCCTGCGCCTGACCCCCGACGACGGACCCCTCTGAACCGCATATCCTTTGCTGCCGCGCAAAGCTCCGGAAGCAGGCCGTTTGCCGCCTGTCTGGATGCTGTTGCGTTTTTTTGCTGCCCGAATCCGGATGAAGAAGCCCCGCCGGGGCGTTTCCGCGAATCATGAGCCGTAAAATCCCGACTGCAAAGGAGTTTTTCTTTTATGACTGCACTTCCCAGTATTCTGCTGCTTTTTGCCCTCATTGGCGTCAACGCGTTTTTTGCCGCCAGTGAGATCGCCGTAATCTCCATCAACCCCACCCGCATGAAAAAGCTGGCGGAGGAAGGCAACACCAAGGCCGCCCTCCTGCTGAAGATCACCGACGAACCCTCCAACTTCCTCTCCACCATCCAGGTAGGCGTGACCCTGTCCGGCTTCCTGGCCTCCACCGTGGCCGCCGACAACTTCGCCGTCTACTTCGACCGGTGGCTGAGCTTTCTGCCCATCAACCAATCCCTGCTCCACGGCATCGTCCTGGTGGTACTGAACATCATCCTGGCCTATTTCAGCCTGGTCCTAGGCGAGATCACCCCCAAGCGGGTGGCCATGAAATACCCCGACCAGCTGGCCCTTCGGGTGGTGGGCTTCATCTGGGCCCTTTATAAGGTCTGCCGTCCCTTTATCAAGCTGGTGTCCGCCAGCACCAACGGCATCCTCCGGCTTCTCCGCATCAACCCCCAGGACGAGGAGGAGAAGGTCACAGAGGAGGAAATCCTCATGATGGTGGAGGCCGGCGGCGAGACCGGCTCCATCGACCCCGACGAAAAGGACATGATCGAAAACATCTTCGAATTCGACGACATGCGGGTCTCCGAGCACATGACCCACCGCACCGAGGTCTGCGCCGTCCCCGGCGACCTGCCCCTTCCCCAACTGTTCGAGGTGGCGGCCCGGGAGAAATACTCCCGCATCCCGGTGTATGAGGACACCATCGACAACATTCTGGGCGTGGTCTGCGTCAAGGACCTGCTCCAGCTGGCGGCCGATCCTGCCCGGAACCAGCAGACCGCCGCCCAGCTCATGCGCCCCATCCTCTACGTGCCGGAGACCATTCATTGCAGCAAGCTCCTGAAGCAGTTCCGGGAGCAGAAAACCCACATGGCCGTAGTGGTGGACGAATACGGCGGCACCGAAGGCATCGTCACCATGGAGGACCTGCTGGAATCCATCGTCGGCAGCATCGAAGACGAGTACGACGACCCCAAAGACGCCCTCCCTCACCCCACGCCCCAGCAGCAGCGGGCCCTCCGCTGCATGGCCCAGTAACAAATCGCCCCGCCGTTCCAGGGGCGCCCGGAACGGCGGGGGTCATTTTTCCTTTCGGTACGCCCTGGGCGACTGGCCGTAGCACCGGCGAAAGCTGGCGGAAAAATAATTGGGGTCCTCAAATCCGCAAGCCGCCGCCACCACCGTTATCGGCTGATCTGTGCTGCGCAGAAGTTCCGCCGCGCGTCTCATCCGCAATTGGGACAAAAACGCTCCCGGCGTCGTCCCGCTTTTCTCTCGAAACAGTCTGCGCAAATAAACTTCGGAATAGTGCAGCTTCCGGCAAACCGCTGAAAAAGCATCCTCCTGAGGATAGTATGCGTAAAAATATTCCAGCATCTGCCGGTAGAGCTGCTCAGAAGTCGACTCCGGTCCCCTTGCGGAGCAGCATTCTGCGTACAGCACTCGGAACATATACGCCAGCGGCGCCGTCATGGCGCGGACTTCCTTCAAGGACGGCGGTGTTTCCGAAAGAGCCTGATAGCTCTGCCTATACGCCGTTTCAAGTTTCTGCTCCAGCCTCCGGTATTGCCGATCCGAACGCCGTAGATTTCCCCGGTATCCGGCGATATTGACACAGATAATGATCCTCCCATCCTCCGCAAAAATGGGAACCAAAAATTCTTCCACGCCGGCATAGCAGCAGCCATAACGAATCTCTCCCGGAAGGTTCGCCAACAGCAATCTCTTCTGAGCAACGCAGCGTTTCCGGGTCGCCGGCCGGGATTTTAAATACACGCAAACGCCCGGCATGTGCGCCTCATATTGATATAGCACCGGCAGATACGGCAGCAGTTCCGGTGCAAAACCGCACACACTGACCGCATATCCCTTTTCCCGGAGAAAATCCAGATACGCTGTAATATCGCGAAAGGTGTTGTCCTCCCGGCTTAATACTCGATTCATGGCGCCTCCTGTATCAAAAATCAAAGATATGGGATAGAAAAATCAAGGTAAACTTTGCATTTTTATTATATACTGAGAATAAAAGGGCGTCAAGCCTTTGAAAAATCTCCAAGGAGGCGTTTTTATGGATTTTTACACGGAACCTCAATCCGATCTTCCCGTGTTCGCTGAGGTAGACGTTCTCGTCGCCGGCGGCGGCCCCGCAGGAATCGGAGCGGCTCTCCGGGCGGCCCGGCTGGGCTGTAAAACCATGGTGATTGAAATGCAGGACTGCCTGGGCGGTATGGCCACGGCGGGAATGATGTCCCACTGGGGGGGTAACTCCTCCAGCAAAATTCTGCAGGAGATCTTTCAACGTGCCGCTACCATGGGCCCCTTCTACGGGGAAACCGTAGGCCACAATGCCGGAGAAAATGCCATAAACCACGACGTCCAGAAGATTCTTTTCGACGATATGGCTCGAGAAGCCGGTGTGGAGGTGCTTTTTTACACCATGGTCTGCGGCGCCGTTGTCGAAAACCACGAAATTCGCGGCGTCATCATCCAAAACAAGAGCGGCCGGAGCCTTATCCGCGCGAAGCGCGTCATAGACGCCACCGGAGATGGTGACGTAGCGGCTGCCTGCGGCGTGCCCTTTATCAAGGGCCGGGAAGAAGACGGAAAAATGCAGCCGGCCACTCTGATGTTCAAAATCGGCGGCGTGGATTATTCCCGAGCTGTAACTCCCGGCAGCTTTGAAACTCTGGTCCCCACGGACAAAGGCGAGCTGCAAGCCTTGGGCCGGAAACACATTCCCGCCCCTGCCGGTCATGTACTTCTTTACGCTCAGCCCCAGGAAGGGGTCATCTGCTGCAATATGACTAACGTCACCGATGTGGACGGCACCAACGCCGTGGATCTCACCCGGGCCCTGACCACCTGCCGTTCCCAGCTGCGCCCCATTATCCAGTTCCTGCGGGAGTACGCCCCGGGATACGAAAACTGCTGGCTTATGAGCGTCGGCTCTCTTCTGGGTATCCGGGAAACCCGGCACTTCCAAGGCGAGCAGACCCTCCAGCCTGACGATATACTGACCGCTCGGGTCTATGAAAACTGGGTTGTGCGCCGCGCCTTCTTTAACTTTGATGTTCATAATCTAAACGGCCCCGGTCTGGACGCCAACGGCATCCAGCATAAGTGGGCACAGCCGGATTCCTATACCATTCCCTACGGTTGCCTGATTCCCGTAGGAATCGAAGGACTGCTCCTCTCCGGCCGAAACATCTCCGGCGGACACCTGGCTCATTCCAACTTCCGCATCATGTCCGTCTGTCTGGCTCTCGGCGAGGCGGCAGGTACGGCGGCGGCCCTGTCCGTAATCAAAAACATTCCCCTCCGTGACCTGAACGTCTGCGAAATCCAGGAGATCGTCGGCGAATGACCCCCAGACAGCCCAAAGGGCCTGCCATCTGCGCCAACAGATGACAGACCCTTTTTGGATGCCGGAATTACAGCGCCTTTCCGCACTGGGAGCAGAACTTGCTGCCAGGCGTCACCGCCGCGCCGCATTCCGGGCAATTGTTGACCTGCTTTGCGCCGCAGCTGCTGCAGAATTTTGCGCCCTGGGGAACCTGGGCATGGCAGTGGGGGCAGCAGCTTCCCTGGGGAGCCGCTGCCGGAGCCGCCGTTACAGCGGCAGCCCCTCCGGAGGACGTGAACCTGGCGATCACATCGAAAATCTCGGCAGCTTCTTCTGCTTGTACGCGCCGATGCCCGCCGTCACCGCCAGCGGCCAGGCGAAGATCAGCCCTACGGCTCCCGCGCCCAGCTTATCGGTCCACTGACCCTCCCCCAGGGTGACGTTCAGCCGTTCCCCCGCCATGGAAAGCTGCACCGTGGTGGCCAGCTTCATGCCGGAAAGGGTCCGCAGCGTGTCCTCCTGGGCCGCCTGGATCAGATACCCATCCTGGGACGGCGCGCTCTGGACCTCCATCTTCTTCGCGTCCCGCAAAAACGCCTCCACCTGCTCCGCGACCTGGGCAATGCTTACCCCGTTGAGCTCAAATACTCTGGATTCTGCCATAATGATCCTCCTTATTGCTTGTGATTCTTCCGGAGCGCCCGGGCCAAATCCCAAAGCGCCCCGTCTTCTGTCAGTTCATAGACCTTTCCGTCCAGCAAAAGCCCCCGGTCCTCGAAAACCAGAGTCCAGCTTTCCCCATCCTTGGAGAGGAACCGGAAAAACTCCTCGCTGTCCGTGGCCCGCTGCTCCCGCTCCGCGCCTACCCGGACCCTGGAAAGGGCGTCGAAAATCTCCCGGATCTCTCCTTCATCGGTAACGGTGCATTGCAGCGGGGTGTCCACCGTATAGCCGTACTCCACAGATTCCACCGCCGCTTCATCAAAAGCAGCGGCAAACTCCGCCGTTTTTTCTCCGCAGAAGGCAAAAAGCCCTTGCTCCTGCCCGGAGCATCCCGCCAGAAGCACTGCCCCGCACACCGCCGCCAGAAGATTTTTCCACCGATTCATTTTATAGTACCTCACAGCGGCAGTTCCACCGCGTTTTCTCCGGCCTTGAGCAGCAGCTCCCGCCCGCCGAAAACCAGCCGGGCCGAAATCCCCCCGGGGATGCCGATCCGGAACCGCACCGTCTCCCCCTGGATTTCATACTGCACCGAAACCTCTCCCGCCGGAATCCGCTGCCTGCACTCCAGCCGCCGGACCCCGTCAAACAGCACCGGCCTGATCTTCAGCGCGGCATACCCCGGCGCCTCCGACCGGATACCGGCCAGCTCGGTAAAGAGATAGGACGCAGGCGTCCCGAACATGGGATGACTGTGGGAACGCTCCCCCTTCTCGAAGGACCAGTATTCCCACAGGGTGGTGGCCCCCAGCCTGTGCCAGTGATCGTAGGTCCCGTCCTCGGTGGAAGCCATGAGCTCCGCCGCCAGCCGGCCGTCGCCGTGGGAAAAGAGCACCCGCAGCACCACGTCGGTGCCGAAAATGCCGGTATCCAGCCGCCCCAGCCGCCGGTAGTAGTCCGCCAGATTCCGGTAGGTCCGCTCATCCCCCAGCCCCAAGTCCACGGCAAAGGCGTTGGCCCCCTGGAGGCACCCGATGAAGTTGCCGTCCCAGGTGTTGAAATACGCCGCCTTCATCGCCGCCAGCTTCCGCTCCACGGCCTTTTCCAGGGCGGGAACATCCCCGCTCCGGCCCACCAGGGGAGCCATTTCCATGACCCGGCGCAGGCTCCGGACGTAGAAGTAGTTGTTGACAAAGGCCGCCGGAAGAATGACGTTCCCGGGCGTGCACCAGTCCCCCAGACACCACTCCCCTTTCTTGTCGCTGGCCACCAGATCGTCCACCGAGTGGATTTCCAGATACTGGAAATACCGCAGCATCTGGGGATACAGCTCCGCAAACAGGCTGCTGTCGCCGTAGTGCCGGTAAAACTGATAGGGCACCTCCACAATGGCGCAACCCCAGCCTCCCGGCCCGCCGCCGCTGTGGATATAGGGCGCGGTGTACTGGATGTGCCCGGAATACACGTCCTGGCAGTCGGAAATGTCCCGGATCCACTTCCGGTAAAACTTCTCCGCGTCCAGAATGGTCATAGCCGCGTGACAGACCAGCTGGCCGTCGCCGGTATACCCCCGGCGCTCGATGTGCGGGCAGTCGGAGGGCAGCCCGGCGTGCATGTTGCATAGCTGGGTGTGGGTATAGGCCGTGTACAGCCAGTTCAAGGCGTCGTTATCCGTGTGAAAATACCCGGTCCGGGCCGCATCGGTGTGGACGAACTCCACCGCCTCCACCTCCGCGCCGCCGGTAACGGAGAAGTAACGGAACCCGAACCAGGTAAACTGGGGCCGCCCGCCGTTCCTTCCCGTCGGACACCACGGTGAACCGCTGCCGGAAGGAGAACCGCGGGTCCGGAGTCCCCTCCTGGGTCCGCTCCTCGGAGAATACGACCTCCGTCGTCTCCCCTTCCCTGCCGTGAAGCCGCAGCACCGGCCAGCCGGAAAGGTTCTTCCCGGCGTCGTAATACCGGGTGTCCCCGTCCTCCCCCAGCAGCACCGGCCGGAG
>OIXH01004002.1_pt1 | contig 12430 bp, 12 predicted proteins | sample 1587741 | NCBI WGS metagenome assembly OIXH01 (sample SAMEA3888916, study PRJEB22519) | human gut metagenome | biome: human gut; feature: human-associated habitat; material: faeces | place: Denmark | collected 2011 | reverse complement strand
TCCGGAAGGTGGCGTTGCAGGCGATGTTCTCCCCTACCACGGAGTTGGTGTCGCAGAAGCTGGTGGCCATGACGATGACGTCGCCCTCCTGGGACATTTCCAGGGCCTTGTGGAAGAACAGGTTGTCGCCGCCGCGGCTCTGGATGGTCAGGGCGGGGCCGCACATGTTCCGGCTGGGGTTGGACATGAGGTGGATCGAGCAGTGCAGGGCGCAGTTCCGGCCCATGCAGTCACCGATGACGGCTGCCGGAATCTTCCGGAAGGCTTCGATGAGCTCCTTGGAGGGGAGATTTCGCTGCAAATAAATACGGTTTCCTACGGACATGATGATTTCCTCCATTCAAATTCAGTCGATACGCTCCAGCTTTGCCAGCTGGTAGGATGCAAATTGTCCCAGGTACAGGTTCCCGTCCCGGTCGCCGCCGATGCTGTGGGCCTTATACTGGGAGGCGGCATAGCCCAGCTGGGCTTTCCTCCGGAATTCCATGTCATAAATGGAAACGCGGCCGTCCAGCTCGGAGATGTAGAAATGCTCCCCGCCGCTCCAAACCCCGGTGGGATACAGAAGTCCGGGGAGGATGTGGAGCAGCCGGCCGTCGGGATTGAAAATCTGGACCCGGTCGTTATCCCGGTCCGCCACCCAGACCCGGCCTTGGGAGTCGGCGCAGAGGCCGTGGGGGATGTTGAACTCCCCCGGGGCGTTTCCCGGCGCGCCCCAGGTCCGGAGCAAGGCTCCCTCCGGGGAAAACCGGTGGACCGCCGCGTTGCCGTAGCCGTCGGAGACGTAAATGTCCCCATCCGGGCCCTGGGCCACGCCGGTGGGCATATTGAAGGGCCCGGCGGTCCGGCGGATAGTGAGATACCGCAGGTGGCTGTCTATGGACGCGTCCACGCCGGTGTCCGAGCCCTGGCGGAAAACGCCCAGGGTCTTCAGCAGGCGGTCGCTCTGGTCCAGGCGGCAGACCACGTGGAAGGTGTCGTCGGTGAGCCAGAGGCAGTCCTCCCGGTCGAGGAAAATCCCGTGGGCCCGGCCCAGGTCCAGGTTTTTGGCGTAATATCCCAGAAACGCGCCCTCCGGGGAAAACTTGGCGACGCCGGGACACCCCGGAGCCCGGACGGCGGCGTAGACATTGTTCCGGGAGTCGCAGGCCACGCCTGCCACGGTGCAGCCCTCCAGTTCCTCCGGGAACCGGGCCCAATCCCAGCGGCAGCGGTAGCGGAAGCCGCCGCTTTGGAGGATGCACTGGCAAGGAAGGCGGTTTTCCCGCTCCCCCTTGGAGCGGATGTCCGGAAAGAGGTGCAGGTGCTTTTTCATAGGCGGTCCTGCCTTTCCAGCTTGACCAGGCTGTAATTTCCCCAGAGCTGGCCCAGAAAGAGGTTCCCCTGGGGGTCCACGGCCATGCTGTGGGGGAGGATGGGGCTGAGCCAGTAGCCGATCTGGGCGGTCAGTTCCAGGTCGTAATTGAAGATGGAAATCCGCCCCTCCCGCTCAGCTACATAGAGAAAGGCGTCGTCCGCCGCCACGTCGGTGGGATAGAGGAGGCCGTCCAGGACCTTGAGAAGCCGCCCGGAGCCGTCAAAGACCTGGACCCGGTCCAGCTCCCGGTCGGCCACCAGGATGCGGCCCCAGGCGTCGGCCCAAAGGCTGTGGACGATGCCGAAGCGTCCCGGCTCCTCCCCCAGGCCGCCCCAGGATTGAAGGAGCCTGCCCTCCGGGGAGAACCGATGGACGGCGGTGTTGCCGTAGCCGTCGGAGGCGTACAGATCGCCGTTAGGGGCCCGGACCACCCGGGTGGGCTGGTTGAAGGGTCCGGCCATCCGCTTTTCCGTGTGGAAAATCAGCCGGGTGCCTTTGACGGTGGCGTTGATCCCGGTATCCGAGGGGCGGCCCGGGTGGCCCAGGGTCATCCGGAGGCGGCCGTTCCGGTCCCATTGGTAGGCGGCGTGGCCCTCCCGGTCGGCCAGCCAGACGTTGTCCTCCCCGTCCACGTAAATCCCGTGGGGAGAAGCTGCCGGCGTTTCCCTCCCCATGTAGCGGAGCCACTCCCCTTCCGGGGAAAAGACCGCGATGGGGTATCCCGGGGCCCGGGTGGAGGCGTAGACGCAGCCGTCCCGGCCGCAGCAGACCCCGGCGATCTCATAGTCCGCGATCTCCGGCGGGAGCTTGGCCCAGTTCCAGACAAGGCGGTAGGAAAGCCCTCCGCTGGCGTAGATTTCTTCAAAAGGGCAGTCGTTTTCCACCCTGGAGCCGTCCTTGGCACGAAGGGCTGTCACGTGCTTCCGGCGGCCTTTCATGACGTCCGTCATTGAAAGCGGCCCACGACTTTCAGGTAGTCTCCGGGGTGCTGCTCCACGTCCCGGACGGCCTGGGCCAGCTCCTGGGCGGGGACCACCCTGGTCAGGATTCCCCGGACGTTGACCTTGCCGGAGGCGATGAGGTCCAGGGCCTCCTCAAACTCCCCGGCGCTGGTCCGGGCCCCCCGGACGTCCAGCTCCTTCCGGGTGATGACTTCGGTCTGGAGAGGGGTGGCCTTTTTGGGCCAGCCGGTGAGGATGATCCGGCCGGCGTTGCAGGCCAGGTCGAAGGCGGAGAGGATGGCCGCGTTGGCTCCTGAGGCTTCCATGACCACCTGGGCCATGACGCCGCCGGTCAGGGAACGGACCGTTTCCACGGCGTCTTCGCTCCCCAGGTGAACGGTGTGCCGGACGCCCAGCTCCCGGGCCTTTTGCAGACGCTCCGCCACCGGGTCGATGAGAATCGGGTGAGCGCCGTAGACCAGGGCGGTCATGGCCGCCAGGAGCCCCACGGGGCCTGCGCCGCTGATGGCGATCCACTCCCCGGCGGCGAGCCTGGCCCGGTGAAGGCCGTGGAGGGCGATGGTCAGGGGCTCCGCCAGGGGGATCAGCTCCCAGGGGATGGAATCCGGGACCTTGACCAGCATTTCCGCCGGATGGGCGAAGGTTTCCACCATGCCGCCGTCCACGTGGACGCCCAGGACCTTCAGGTCGGTGCAGCAGTTGGTCCGGCCGATGGAGCAAGGATAGCAGCGGCCGCAGTAGAGGTAGGGGTCCACGATGACCCGGTCCCCGGGGCGGATGCCCTTGGAGTTTTCCGGGATGGAGAGGACCTCTCCGGCGATCTCGTGGCCCAGTACCCGGGGATAGGCCAGGGGGTTGGCTCCCCGGTACGCGCCGATGTCGCTGCCGCAGATGCCCACGGTCCTCACCCGGATCAGCGCCTGGCCGGGGCCGGGCTGGGGCGAAGGAAGGTCTACCACCTCCACCTGCCAGGGTTCTTTCATGTATACGCCTTTCATGCTGTTACCTCCTACAAATTCCGGATGGTCTCCCAGACGGATTCGTTGACGGGGATGCCGTTTGCCAGGTTGTCCCGGCGCTTCCGGGTCTCGGATTCGTTGGGGTAGAGGATTTCCGTTACGCCGTCGGCCTTTTCCGACGCCTTGACATCCTCCAGGACCATCCGGACCACGTCCTCGTAACCGCCGCAGGCCTTGGTCACATCGAAGGCCAGGAACATCTGGCTCAGGGCGTACTCGTCCTCGCTGAGGCGTCCCACCTGACAGGTGGTGTTGCCGTTGGAGAGGCAAGCGGCGATCAGGTCCATGAGAATGGAGAAACCGGAGCCCTTCCAGTAGCCGATGGGCAGGACCCGCCAGGTTTTTTCGATCTCGGCGGGGTCGCAGCTCAGATTTTCCTTGGTGTCGAAGCCCCCGGGGACCGGCAGCTGCCGGCCTGCCAGCCTGGCGGACTCAATGGCTCCGTAGGAGAACTGGGCCATGGCCCCGTCCACCATGACGTGGCCCTCCTTCCGGGGGACGCAGAGGATCAGGGGATTGTTGCCGATGCGGCGGTCCTTGGCGCCCCAGGCAGGCATATTGGGCTGGGTGTTGGTCCAGCAGATGCCGATGCAGCCTGCGTCGGCGGCCTGGAGGCCGTAAGCGCCGCCCCGCATCCAGTGGTTGGTGTTCCGGAGCGCCACGCAGCCTACGCCGTAGGTCTTGGCCAGGTGAATGGCGCGGTCCATGCAGAGCCTGGCGTTGGTGTTGCCCATGCCCAGGTTGCCGTCCCACTGCTCCAGGGCCCCCAGGGAGCGGACCAGCTCCGGCTTCTTTTCCGGGTGGATGTAGTCCTTTTCCAGGTAGGAAATCAGCCGGGGAAACCGGTTGACGCCGTGGGAGTAGACCCCATCCAGGCTGTTCTGGACCAGAAGCTCCGCGCAGGACTCCGCCGTTTCGGCGTCCACCCCGTGGTTCCGGAGCTTTTCTATCATGACTTCTTTGATCTTCGCGCTTTCCAAACGCAGCATTTTCATGCACCTCAATCCATGCAGCGGTGAAGGGCGGCCAGGCTGGTCTTGGCCTGGGCCACGCTGTTTTCGCTGACGTCGTTTTCGTAGATGAACCAGTCGTCCTTCCCCAGCCGCCGGGCGGTGCGGAGGATGTCCGCCAGGGGAAGGGAGCCCTCGCCCAGGGCGCAGGAAAGTCCGCCCCGCACCGTGTCCGGGTTCCGGTTGCCGTCCTTGACGTGGAGGAACCGGACGGTGTCGGCCCGGGCCGTCAGATAGGCCGCTACATCCTCTCCGGCCACCCAGGCCCAGAAGATGTCCAGCTCCATCTGCATCTCCCGGACCACCAGGTCCACGGGGCGCTGGCCGTTTACCGGAAGGAATTCGTGATTATGGTTGTGATAGAGGAAAGAAAGGCCGGCGGCCTCCACCTTTTTCTTGATCCGGACCAGCTTTTCCACGGTTCTGGGCGGGTCGGTCCAGTCCCCGGCGTTGGGGCAGATGAGGTAAGGCACGTCCAGGGCCTTGTGGTACTCCAGGACCTGGTCCAGGTCTTCCCAGAGCAGCGGGAACTTCACATGGGAGGAAACAGGGGTAAGGTTCCAGCGGGCCAGGCGCTCTTTGACGGCCTCTGGAGGCTGGCCGAAAAATCCGGCGAACTCCACGCCGTCCCAGCCCATTTCTCCGGCGGCGTCAATGGCCGCCAGAAGGTCCTGGCTGGCGATGTCCCGCATGGAATACAGCTGAATGGCATATTTGCTCATGATATTCTCCTATTCTGATGGGTTCAGCCTTTGACGGCTCCGATGGCGATGCCTTTGACGAAATAGCGCTGGAAGAAGGGGTACACCGCCAGGACCGGCAAGGCTCCCGCCACGGCGATGGCCATTTTGTAGCTGGTGGAGGGGAGTATCTGGTCGGGGTCCGCGGTGAACTCCATCATGGCCTGGGAGTCCTTGAGCATCCGGTTCAGCAGGACCTGAATGCTGAAATACTCGGGCTTGGTGATGTAGTAAAGGCCGTTGATCCAGTCATTCCAGTACTTCAGGCCCACCAGGAGGGTCAGGGAGGCGATGATGGGCAGGGACATGGGCAGCACCACCTGGATCAGAGTCCGCAGCTCCCCGGCGCCGTCGATCCGGGCGGCTTCCACCACCGCGTCGGGGATGTTGGCGAAGTAGGTGCGCATCATCATGATGTAGAAGGCGCTCATCATCAGGTTGGGGATGATCAGGGCCAGATAGGTGTTCTTGATGTGGAACACCTGGGTCCACATGATGTAGGAGGGCACCACGCCGCCGTTGAACAGCATGGTGAAGTAGACGAAGAAGCCGATCTTGTTCCGGTGGGGCAGGTCCCTTCTGGAAAGGGGGTAGGCCATGAGGGTGGTCAGGGTCAGGTTGCAGACCGTGCCCACCAGGGTTACGCCGATGGTGATCAGGTACCCCCGGATAATGGACCGGGAGCGGAGGAACATGTACTCATAAGCGTAGAGGCTCCATTGCTCGGGGAAAAAGGAGTAGCCGTTGCGGACCAGGGTGTTCTCATCGGTCAGGGACGAGATGATCAACAGCAGGAAGGGAACGATGCAGCACGCGCACAGCAGGAGCATGAAAATGTTTGCGCAGATCTGAAATTCGCGGTCCTTCTTTACCATAATGCGTCCCTCCTTTCTAAAACAGCGCGTCTTCTTTGCTGATCTTCCGCACGATGAGGTTGGCGGTCAGCACAAAGAGGAAGCCCACAAAAGACTGGTACAAGCCTGCGGCAGAGGACATGCCGATGTTGGAAAGCTGCATCAGCCCCCGGTAGACGTAGGTGTCGATGGTGTTGGTCACGTCGAAAAGGGGTCCGGAGTTCATGGGGACCTGGTAGAACAGGCCGAAGTCCGAATAGAAAATCTTCCCCACCCGGAGTAGCGTCAGGGTGATGATGGTGGATTTTAAGCCCGGCAGCGTGATGGAGGTGATCTGTCTCCACCGGCCCGCGCCGTCGATGGCCGCCGCTTCATAAAGGGTGGTGTCGATGCCAACCACAGTGGAGTAGTAGATGATGGTGGTGTAGCCGATGTCCTGCCAGAAGTGGACGATGATGAGGATCAGGGGCCAGTATTTCTTGGTGGAGTACCACCGGATGGGCTCGATGCCCAGGGGGGCCAGGATGCTTTTGTTGATGAATCCGGCGTCGGTGGCCAGAAAGGCGTAGACCAGGTAGCTGACCACCACAATGGAGATGAGGTACGGGATCAGGATAATGGTCTGGTAGGCTTTTTTCGCCTGTTTGGCGTGGATCTCGTTGAGGACGATGGCCACGGTAATGGCCAGCACCGGGCTCAGGAGCAGGAAGGTCAGGTTGTAGAACAGGGTGTTCCGGGTGATGATAAAGGCGTCGGTGGAGCGAAAGAGGAACTCGAAGTTGGAGAAACCGACCCAGGGGCTTTTCAGAAACCCCACCTGGTAGTTGACCTGCTTGAAGGCCAGGACGATCCCCGCCATGGGAAAGTAGTTGTTGACCAGGAGGTAGAGAATCCCCGGCACCATCATGGCGTAGAAGGAAAGGAACCGGCCGTACCGTTTCCGGAAGCTCCCCCGGGCGGCGGGGACCCCGGGGCTCCGGGTCATTTCAGTTTTCACAGTTGCTTTCATGTGCGCCTCCTGTAAGAAGGGCGGCGGTTTTCGCCGCCGCCCAATCGCGTTTGTTATTTCCGGTTGGCCGCCCACTCGTCCAGCTGACGCTGTTTTTCCGCGATGATCCGGTCAATGCCGTTGGCTTCCAGCTCCGCGTTGAGCTGGGGGATGGCCACTGCGGGGTCCAGGGAGCCGCAGAGCAGGCCGTTCCAGTATTTGTTCTTCACGTTGGTGCAGGCGGTCACTTCGTTGAGGACGGCCCGGTTATCGTAGACGAAGCCCTTGGCGGGGGAAGCATGGGCGGTGCGGTTGAACTCGTCCAGCTGCTGCCAGATGTCCGCGTCGTCGTTTTCCCACGGAACGGTGATCTGCTGGTTGGGCTGCACGTAGGTCACGCGGTTATAGCCCACGTTGGAGGAGTTTTTGCCGTCGGGGTAGCGGATGTGGGTCTTGTTCTCGTCGGTGTAGACCCAGTGGACGCCCTCGGCACCGTTGCACATGATGTTGGCCAGCTCCGGATTGGTGTAGAGCATGTTCAGAAGCTCCATGGCCTTTTCGGGGTTTTCGGAGGAATATGGGATGGCCCAGCCGTAGGTGGTGGAGACGGCGTCGGTCATGGTGAAGGGCTCCATGAAGCTCAGGGAGACCACTTCCTTGCCGATCTGGACGCTGCGCTCGTTTTCGTAGCCGGGTTTCCGGGTGTTGATCCGGGCGAAGGCCTTGCCGGAAGCCATGAGGCTGTTGGCAGTATCGGTGTTGGAAGCGCCATCGGGCATGATCAGGCCCTCCTGAGCCCAGTTCCACATGCGCTCACAGAGGTTTTTGAAAAGGTCGGAGGTAAAGAGGTTCTCCACCTTCAGCTCGTCGCTGTAAATGTCCAGGATGACGCCGAAGTTGTCGCCCAGGACGTCGTTGCCCAGGTAGGAGTGGAGGTTGCCGCCGGCCTCGGTGACGACGGGGTACATATTGGGGTACGCATCCCGGACCTTGACCAGGTAATCGTGGATTTCGTCCAGGGTGGCGCTCTGGCTGTAGGGAATGCCCAGCTCGTCGCAGATGGCCTTGTCCATGAGGATGCACATCTGGTAGGCTTTATCCTTGTTGGCGGGGACTACCATGATCTCGCCGTTGATGTAGCAGCAGTCCCAGTCGCTCTGGCTGATGGCGTCCAGGGTCTCTTTGCCGTAATCCTGGAGGAGCTGGGTCAGAGGGCGGATGGTGCCGTTGCTGGTCAGGGTCAGGGTGTTCAGCTGGCGGAGGTTGACTAGGTCCAAAACCTCGCCGGAGGAAAGCATCAGGTTCAGCTGGTCGTTGAAGGCGCCGTGGCTGATCCGGGTCAGCTCCACCCTGGCGTTGATGGCCGGAACGGTGAGGGCGTCCATGGCGTCCTGGACCTGGACCAGGTCCGCAGTCTCCGCGTCGCCCTGGAAGACCAGCTTCAGGGTGACGGCTTCCTCATTGGAAGCGTCTGCCTGGGAGGCGGCGCTGCTGGAAGGGGCTTCAGAAGAAGAACTGGGGGTGCTGCCGGAGCTTCCGCTGCCCGAGCAGGCGGTGAAGATGGATACCATCATGCAAAGGACCACGAACAGTGACAATTTTCGCATACGTTTTGATCTCCTCTTGTCGTTTGGGTTCTCCTTGGGTGTGATTTCATTATACACAAAAAGGAGAGGGTTTCTCTATAATTTAGACACCCTCTCCTATTACTTTTTCACACAAAAAGCGACCGTTTTATCATAAGAATTGGTCGCTTTTATCACAAATCCGCGATTTGCTATTCCTTTTTCATCCTTGGGCCCCCTGGCGCTCCTCCGAGGGGGTCTTCCCTGTCACCTGCTTGTAGAGCTTGGAAAAGTAGGCGAAGTTGCTGTACCCCACCTTGGAGGAAATGATGTTCACCGGCAGATTGGTGGTGGTCAGGAGGACCTGGGCCAGGTGGAGCTTTTCCTGGATGATGTACTCCTTGATGGCGATCCCTGTCTCCTTTTTGAACCGCTCGGTCAGATAGTTGGAGCTCAGGTGGACGTAATCCGCCAGCTCCGAGCACTTGAGGTCCTCCTCGATGTTGTCGTGGATGTACTGGATGACCTGCTGGATCTCGTCGCCGGCGGCGGTCTCCTGCTGGGCCAGGGTCTCGGTGATGTAGCGGACGAAGCGCTTCATATCCACGATGGAGCGGTCGGCGTCGTGGAGGAGCCGGGCTCCGGGCTGGCCGCTGAGGCAGCTTTTCATGGAATCCCACGCCTCTGCGGAGTAGCACATGGACAGGAACTCCTGGTAAAACTCCTCCAACGCCTCCTTGGACAGCTGGCCCCGGGCGGCGAGCTGGTCCAGGTAACGCTCGGAGCTTTCCCGGACGGAGCCGTAGAGCTTGTTGGCAAACAGGGTGCCCAGCATGGCCTGGTGGGCGGCCCGGCCGGTGGGAAGCCCCGCCGAGTCCTCCTGGGCAAAGAACACGCCGTCGGCCATGGAGACATTCCGCTCCCGGCGGGTCATCAGCTCCTGCATGGCCAGGTGAGCGCCGCTCATTTCGGGGAGAAATTTCCCGTAGCAGGCGATGCGCTGGTCAAAGTGCTTCCGGCAGACCTGGCAGAAGTTGGTCAGAATCCGCTCCACCCCCGCGCTGTCCAGCTGGTACCGGGCGGCGGGAGAAATCACCAGGGCGATGTTCCGGTCGTCCAGGATGGCCAGGTGGACCTGCTGCTCGTAGGGGGCGAACAGCTCCGTCAGGATGTTGTCGAAGGCATACTGGATCAGGGAGGACTGATCGCTGCGCTCCATGGGCCCGCTGACGCAGTGGAGCAGGACCAGGTAGGCATACCGGGACAGGGCCGGGAGAAACCCCAGCCGCTCAAACTCCCGGTAGTTGACGTTGTCGTAGCCCAGAAGGAAGTCCCGGAGGATGCCCCCGGCCACCACCAGGTTCTGTTTGCCCACGGCCCGGCCGAATTCGCTGTAATGGTCCTGCTCCCGCCTGGCCCGGACCTTGGCCATGGCCCGCTCCACCGCGTCCCGGATTTCATCGTAGGAGGCGGGCTGGGTGATGTAGTCGAAGCTGCCCAGGCGCACGGCCTCCCGGGCGTACTGGAACTCCGCGTGGGAGGTCAGGAAGATGCACTCGGCGGGCAGGCCCTTCTCCCGGACCCAGCCCAGAAAGGACAGGCCGTTTCCCACGGGCATTTCAATGTCGCAGAGCAGGATGTCCACCGGCTCCCGCTCCATGATCTCCTTGGCCTCCGCCACATAGTAGGCCGGGATGACCTTTTCGATGCCCAGGGCGGCCCAATCCACCCCGGAAACGATGCCGCGGACCACGTTGGTCTGGTCGTCCAATACCATCAGCGTCATAAAAACCCTCCTCTATTCCAATCGTCCGGGAAGAAACAGGTCGATGACGGCGCAGTCCTCGCCGGAGACCATCAGGCCCGCTTTGTCCTGATACAGATAGCGCAGCCGCTGGATCACGTTGTAAATGCCGATGTGCCCTTCCTCGGGGCGGTAGCCGTCCAGGGAGTTGATCCGGTCCATGAGGTCCCGGGGGAAGCCGCCGCCGTTGTCGGTAATGGTGATGTTGAGAATCTCCCCGTCGTCCGAGGGCAGGAGCTTGGTGCGGATGGACAGCTCCAGGTCTCGGCCGCTCTGGATGCCGTGTTTGATGGAGTTTTCCACAAAGGTCAGGATGCTGATGGGCGGAACCCGGTACCGCAGATGGCCGGGGCTGACGTTTTCCTGGTAAACAATGCGGTAGGCGGAGCTCAGCTGGTGGATGGACAGGAGGCTGTGTACGTGCTCCAGCTCCTCCCCCAGGGGGATGTCGGCGGGACGGTCCTGCATCATCAGCCGCAGATACTTGGACAGCTGCAGAATGGTCTCCTGGGTGTCCTTGTATTTCTGTTCCTGGATCATGGCGTAGAGGTTTTTCAGGCAGTTCAGGTAAAAATGGGGCCGAATCTGCATCTGCAGGTATTGGAGGTGGGCCTGGCGCTCCGCCAGCTCCTTTTCGAAGTAGCTGGTCTTCCAGAGGATGATCTGGTCCATCATGCGGTTGAAGGCTTCGGCCACCTGGTTGAATTCCTGGCTGCGGAAGTCCGGCTGGACCTTGGCCTCCATGTCGCCCTGTTCGATCTTCCGGATGGTCTGCATCAGAAGGGACATGGGCCGGGTGAAGGTGTGGTACAGCAAGGAGTAGGCCAGGGGGATAAACAGCACCGTGGTCAGGGAGAAGATGAAAAGGATCGCCTGGGCGGTGCTCATGGTATGGAAAATGCCGTTATAGGGCACCAGCATGGCGGCGGTCAGGGTGGAGGTCCCCAGCCGGGCCTCCACGGCCAGATAGCGGTTTTCCTCCCCGGTGATGAAGTAGCCTTGCCGGGTCTCCTGGCCCAAAAGGATGACGTCAGCGGACACGGCGGCCCGCTCCGTCACCGGCTGGCCGTTTTCGTGAAAGACGATCCGGGCGTTTTCGGAGAAAGCGCCGCCGCTTTCCGGCAGGCGCAGCGCGCTTAAATCGATCATGCAGACGGTGTAGGCTCCCCCCGCCCGGAGGACCCGGCAGAGGAACTCCGCCCCGTCAAAAACAGCGGCGAACCAATTGGCGGGATAGGAGGCCGACTCCACCAGCCCGCGGACGTACCGCTCCATCTGCTGTTTGACGGCGTAGTCGTAGCCCTTCTGCCGGAACACCGCCCGGTATATGCCGTTGTCGGCGCTGGCCACATACAGCGCGCCGATGGAGGCATGGGCCGTGAGCCAGCTGTTGTACCGCTGCATCACCTCGTAGGCGGAAAGGTAGGCGTCCACATCGCTGGCAGCATGGCGCAGCAGGGCGAAATCCACGTTGTTTGTGACCAGGTCCAGCATGTTGCGCTCGATGACCGTCAGCTCGTCCTCCACGTTGGCGCAGTAGAGCTACAGGGTGGTCTGGTAGGAGTCGATGACCTTCTCGTTCACCGCTTCCATCATGAAAAAGTTGTAAAAAAGCAGGTAAGCCACCAGGGGGACCAGAATCCCCAGGAGGATCACCGCCAGCTTGACCTTTATGGAAATCGTCCGCCCCAGAGCCATTCTCCGCCGCCGCCCCTTCCCATCGTTGTGAAAGCATACAAAATCTTACAGGATTCGCCAAACACAATTGTAACGAATTTCATTCCTTCTGTCAAGTGGCCGCCGTACACGGACATTTTATCCCGATCCGTCCCCACTCTCTACGTTCCGTAGACCCATCTCCGAAACCTGCCCGGAAATTCACGGAAAGTTCTCGCGAACAAGTAGGTTTACATCCCCGGTGGAAACCCGTATAATAAAACCATGGGGAGGTGCCATATGGACGCAAAAAGCATCGGATACACCATCGCCGCCCTGCGGAGGCGACAGAATCTGACCCAATCCCAGCTGGCGGAGCGCCTGAAGGTCAGCGACAAAACCGTCAGCAAGTGGGAAAACGGAGTTTCCCATAGTTAAAGATACCACACCAAATATGATGAACCCACGCTTATAC
>OIXH01004000.1_pt1 | contig 12437 bp, 9 predicted proteins | sample 1587741 | NCBI WGS metagenome assembly OIXH01 (sample SAMEA3888916, study PRJEB22519) | human gut metagenome | biome: human gut; feature: human-associated habitat; material: faeces | place: Denmark | collected 2011 | reverse complement strand
CTTCCACGAAGGCCAGCCCGTGAACGCCATGTTCTTCTGGCTGACCGGCCTCCTCTCCTCGTTCCTCGACAACGCCCCGACCTATCTGGTGTTCTTCACCACAGCAGTACATTCCGCTTTGACGGGTGGCACAATGGTCAAGGTACTGGATGGAACCATTCCGAAGATCTTCCTGATGGCAATCTCATGTGGTGCCGTATTTATGGGTGCAAACACTTATATCGGAAATGCACCAAACTTTATGGTAAAATCCATCTCTGATGAAAACGGTGTGCGCATGCCATCCTTCTTCGGATACATGCTGTGGTCCATCTGCTTCCTCATTCCTGTGTTTATACTGGACACCCTTGTATTCTTTCTATAAATAAAAAAGGAGGTAATTTGAAATGGAAATGAACAAAGAATCCCTCATGGCGTTAGCAGAACGTATCTACGACCTTGATACAGAAGTATATCGCTGCGTTGGTTCCTCCCTCGGAAGAGTATTCGCCGGTGAGAAAGAAGCCTGCGTAGAAGAGCTTGCAGAATTAATGTATACCCGTCCACAGGGACATGAGTTAAGAAGCCGTCTGGCGTTAATTGCAAACATGGCTCGTACGATTTCCGTAAAAGCTGACCGCAGCCGCCTGATGACTGAATATAATGAGATTTTAAAACAGGTTGCTGCCATTCCGTCAAGTTTTGGTTCCGTTGATATTCTCGATGAAACACTCGCAGGATTAAACGCTTCAAACCTTGCACAGAAGTTTTCTGGCAACGACCACCTGATTATCTGCATCAGCCGTACCCAGGGAAGTGCCGGAACCGATATCGGTTTTGCACTGGCAGATGCTTTAAAGATTAACTATTATGACGTGGAGATTTTCCACGAAATGCTTGCCCGTTTAGAGGCTAAGCAGGACTCTGAGAGCCATTTAAAGCAGATTGCAGAGGAAGAGCTTGCAAAGCATGCAGACCGTCTTCCAAAGTCAACGGCTCATATCAGCCAGCGTCTGACCGACTTTGACCGTTACCACGGATTAAACAAACAGGATGCCGCTTTCTTCAACTTAAGCGACCTTATCTGTGATATGGCAGCCAAAGAGGACTTTATCGTTATGGGACGCTGTGCAGACCAGATTCTTGCGAACAACCGGATTCCACACGTCAGCATCTTCATCACAGCTCCATTTGAGCAGCGTGTACGCCGTATGATGGCATTAAATAAGCTTGATTACAAACACGCCCGCAAAGAACTGTTAAAGCTTGACCGCAAACATCAGAGTTACTATCACGCTTACACCGGAAAGAGATGGGGACATGCTGCAAACTATGATTTGTGCATTAACAGTGCCGCTTACGGAATCAATGAATCCGTAGAACTGATTGAGCGTATGCTCAACCGTCTGCCGGAGAAATAAAAATTTTGTTTTCGATTGAAATTGAAAAACATAAACGAAAAAAATCCATGGTATCAGATGATACCATGGATTTTTGTTATTCGTGCACTTAAACTGTGCGCATTTCTTATTCCTCTTCGTCATCTTCCTCTGCCGCAATTGCTGCCGCTGCACCGGAAACAGATGATACTACCGCTGCAACTACAACGATAATCACTAACAGCACAATCAATACAAGAAAGATTAATAATCCATTCTCTGTCATATTTCTGGTTGTTCCCTCCCTGCTCTGTCCTCAAAACTCTGCTCATTGCTATTTTCTATTATAGCATATTTCACTTTTTCTGGCAACTATATGCAATCTTTCGGGTAAAATGAAACTATTTTTTCCCTTGTTTTTTCTGCCTGGTACAGATATACTGAAAGTGAGGTATATTCGTATATATTTATCAAAATAATGGAGGATTGCTTATGAAATTTGGTTATTTCGATGACGCCGCTAAGGAATATGTCATCACTTCCCCAAAAACTCCGCTTCCCTGGATTAACTACCTGGGCAGTGAAAACTTTTTCTCTCTGATTTCTAATACCTGCGGGGGGTACAGTTTTTACAAGGACGCAAAACTTCTGCGTCTGACACGTTATCGTTACAATAACGTACCTTATGACAGCAATGGACATTACTACTATATCAAGGAAGGCGATTCCATCTGGAATCCGGGCTGGATGCCGGCAAAGACCGAGCTTGACAGCTATGAATGTCATCACGGTATGGGCTATTCCACCTTCAAGAGCAGCAAAAACGACCTCGCTGCTGAGCTGACCGCATTTGTACCGGTTGACGACAATTGTGAAATCAACAAGCTGACACTTACCAACCAGGGAACGGCTGCAAAAGAATTTTCCGTATTTTCTTATGTAGAGTTCTGCCTGTGGAATGCGATGGATGATATGACAAACTTCCAGCGTAACTTCTCCACCGGCGAAGTAGAAATTCACGGTTCTGCCCTCTACCACAAGACCGAATACAGAGAGCGCCGCAACCACTATGCCGTTTACGCCGTAAACGCACCAATCGACGGTTTTGATACCGACAGAGATTCTTTCCTCGGTGCTTACGGTGAGAACTCCGCTCCGGAAGTTGTTGTAACCGGAACTTCCAAGAATTCCGTTGCAAGCGGCTGGGCACCGGTTGGTTCCCACCACTTAAAAGTAACATTAGCTCCGGGCGAGTCCAAAACCTTTGTTTTCGTACTTGCTTACATCGAGAATCCGGTTGACCAGAAATGGGTTGGTCGCGCAGAGGACGGCATTATCAACCGTGCGCCTGCTGATGCACTTCTCTCCCGCTATGACAGCGCCGAGAAGGCAGATGCCGCACTTGCAGCACTACATACCTACTGGGATGACTTATTAAATCACTTTACCGTTTCTTCCTCCGAGGAGAAGCTTGACCGCATGGTAAATGTATGGCATCAGTATCAGTGTATGGTAACCTTCAACATGAGCCGTTCCGCTTCTTATTTCGAGTCAGGAATCGGACGTGGAATGGGCTTCCGTGACTCCTGCCAGGATTTACTTGGATTTGTACACCTGATTCCGGACCGTGCAAGACAGCGTATCCTTGATATTGCTTCCACCCAGTTTGAAGACGGAAGCGCTTATCATCAGTACCAGCCGCTGACCAAAAAAGGAAACTCCGACATTGGTAGTGGATTTAACGATGACCCGTTATGGCTGATTGCAGGTACTGCTGCTTACATCAAAGAGACCGGTGATTATTCGATTCTGGATGAGCGTACTCCTTATGACAATGATGACTCCAAGGCAACTGATTTTATGGAGCATTTAAGACGTTCCTTCCACTACACCATCGACCATCTTGGTCCGCACAAGCTGCCGTTAATCGGACGTGCTGACTGGAATGACTGCCTGAACTTAAACTGCTTCTCTACCGAGCCGGGCGAATCCTTCCAGACCTTTGGTCCTTCTGAAGGTCCGAATGCAGAGTCTGTATTTATCGCCGGTATGTTTGTCCGTTACGGAAAAGATTACGTTGAAATCTGCCGCCACCGCGGTATGGAAGACGAGGCAGTTCTCGCAGAGAAAGCCATCGCTGATATGGAAAAGACTGTTCTTGATGCCGGATGGGATGGCGAGTGGTTCTTACGTGCTTACGACCATTACAAGAACAAAATCGGTTCCAAAGAATGTGAAGACGGTAAGATTTTCATCGAGCCGCAAGGCTTCTGTGTTATGGCTGAAATCGGTCTCAAGGAAGGCAACTGCTTAAAGGCTATGGAGTCTGTTGAGAAGTATCTGGATACCAAATACGGTATTGTACTGTTACAGCCGCCTTATCACAGATATCACGTTGAACTTGGTGAAATTTCTTCTTATCCACCAGGATACAAAGAGAATGCCGGTATCTTCTGCCACAACAACCCATGGATTTCCATCGCTGAGACCGTTATCGGACGTGGAAACCGTGCTTGGCAGGTATATACCAGAACCTGTCCTGCTTACCTTGAGGATATCAGCGAGATTCACCGCACAGAGCCATATGTATACTCCCAGATGATTGCCGGAAAAGATGCTCCGAACTTCGGAGAGGCAAAGAACAGCTGGCTGACCGGTACTGCTGCATGGACCTTCTTGGATGTGTCCCAGTACATCCTCGGAATCCGCCCGGATTACGACGGTCTTATCGTAGATCCATGTATTCCGTCCACACTTGACGGATTTACCGCCAAACGTGATTTCCGTGGAGTTTCTTACCACATCACCGTCAAGAACGACAAGCACGTAGAAAAAGGCGTTGCAAAGGTAACTGTTGATGGCACTGTCATCGAAGGAAACCTGATTCCTGTTTCTATGGCTGCCGGAAAGAAAGACGTAACTGTCGAAGTTATTATGGGCTAATCATTACATCTATTAGATTCATGAACTCTAAAAATCCCCTGTGGAATCTTCCACAGGGGATTTTAAACATCTGCCTTTCTTAAGCCGGCATCTTATTCTTCTATTTTCTTTTTACTGCTTAATTGGCAGTTACTACGCCGTTTTCACAGTCTAGCTCTACATAAGCGCTGGATTTTAAGACATCCATTGCATGTTTTGCACCGATTAATACCGGAATATCCATGCTCAGCCCAGCTACTGCTGCATGACAGTTCTCACTGTCTGCCTCTACAATCAGACCGGATGCTTCCCGCATCTGTGTCATCATATGATTGTTGGTATCGGTTGCCACGATGATATCGCCGACTTTGAAGTTCTTTAAATCTTCTTCGCTGTGGCAGACACACAGGTTTGCAGAAACCTTCTTATCATTTAAGCCTCTTCCGTTTACAAGGATATGACCCGCAACCTGTACCTTAATCAGATTGGTCGTTCCAGAGGTTCCAAGTGGCACACCGGCTGTCAGTACGACAACATCCCCCTTCTGAAGCATTCCTGCCTCTTCCGCCGCATCTACGGCATAGGAGAAGAGTTCCTCTGCCTCGTTCTTCTCCTCGATGAGAAGCGGAACAACGCCCCAGGACAGTGCAAGCTGACGGTAAACCTTGTCGGTCAGGCAGGCACCGATAATCGGACATGCCGGGCGGTATTTGGAAACCATGCGTGCCGTGCGTCCTGACCAGGTGACTGTCATGATAGCTGCTGCATTTAAGTCTCCTGCCATCGTACAGGTTGCATGGGAAATTGCATTTGTCACATCCGGGTTACTAAGCGTCCTGCGCTGTTTAAAACGCTGTACATAGTTGATATCCTGCTCGGTACGAATCGCAATCCGAACCATTGTCTTTAATGCCTCTACCGGATATAAACCTGCAGCGGTCTCGCCGGAAAGCATGATAGCACTTGTTCCGTCATAGATTGCATTTGCAACGTCAGTTGCCTCTGCACGGGTGGGACGCGGATGTTTCATCATGGAATCGAGCATCTGGGTTGCGGTAATAACCTTCTTTCCAGCTTCACATACCTTCTTGATAATCATCTTCTGGATAACCGGTACATCCTCTAACGGGATTTCAACACCCATGTCACCACGGGCAACCATGATTCCGTCCGAAACACGGATAATTTCATCAATGTTCTGAACACCCTGCATATTCTCGATTTTGGAAATAATATTGATTTCCTCTCCGCCCTTCTCCTCAAGAATCCGGCGGATGGCAAGTACATCATCCGCTGTGCGGACGAAGGAAGCCGCGATGAAATCATAATCGTTTTCTACGGCAAATACAATATCACTGTAATCCTTTTCGCTGATATACGGCATGGATAAGTCTACATTCGGAACGTTGACACCTTTTTTGTTGGAAATCACACCACCATTTAATACCTGGCACACGATATCCATCGCCTGTCCATTCTCTGTTTTGGCGTCCTTCACCGGCTTAATGGAAAGCACTTCCATGTCAATGAGGCCATCATCAATCAGAATGTGATTTCCCGGCTTTACATCTTTTGCAAGCTCCTTATAACTGATGGATACCCGCTTATTATCACCGGGAATCTCCTCTGTTGTGAGGGTAAATGTCTGTCCGTTCTTTAATTCAACCTTTCCGTCTGCAAAGTCTCTCAGACGGATTTCCGGTCCTTTTGTATCTAACAGCGCTGCTACCGGAAGCTTTTCTTCCTCGCGCAGCTTGCGGAGCATCTTTAGTCTTCCAAGCTGTTCCTCATGTGAGCCATGGGAAAAATTAAAACGTGCTACGTTCATACCCTCTTTCATCAGGCTGCGCAATACTTCCTCGTTATCAGTCGACGGTCCTAAGGTACATACAATTTTTGTTTTACGAAACATTTTTCTCAACCTCTTTATATTTTATTGTTCACAGGATTACTTTGTTATCATGGTTCCCATTCCACCGGCAAGGTTCTCACCATCCACGTGCAGTTTGGTAATTAAAACGGATTTGATTGCGGAATCACCGATAAAATCAATTGCAGCTTCAATCTTCGGCTGCATATCTCCGGCACCGAATTGTCCCTCTGCTAAATATTCCTTCGCCTGGGCAACCGTCATGGAATTTAACGGCTTTTCATTTTCTGTGCCATAATTTAAGCAGACATTTTCTACACTTGTCAGTATCACAAGCATATCTGCATCCAGAAGCTCTGCTAACTTGCCTGCTGCAAGGTCTTTCTCAATCACCGCACTTGCACCCTTTAAGTTATTGTCCTGTACAAGTACCGGGATTCCGCCGCCACCGCAGGCAACGACAATCTGGTCTGCATCAATGAGTGCGCGGATGGCATCCATCTCTACGATATCGACCGGCTTTGGAGCTGCCACAATACGGCGGTAACCGTCTGCCACCTTGGTGACATGGTTTCCTTTCTTCTCCTCTGCCTCTGCTTCTTCTTCTGTCATCACACGTCCGATTATCTTGCTCGGCTTATAAAATGCCTCATCATACGGGTCAACTACCACCTGAGTCAGAACAGTAGAAACTGTCTTGTAGATTCCTTTATTCAAAAGTTCTGCACGGATGGCATTCTGAAGGTCATAACCGATATAACCCTGGCTCATTGCAGAGCAGACAGACATCGGAGTTGCCGTGTATTCCGGATATAACCGGCAAAACTCGTTCATTGCTGTGTGAATCATTCCTACCTGTGGACCATTACTGTGTGTAATCACCACCTGATAGTCCTCGCGGATAAACTCTGCCACCGCCTTTGCCGTGCGTCTGGTTGCCTCTTTCTGCTCCGGCAGGGTCGTTCCCAATGCCTCATGTCCCAATGCAATTACAATTTTTTTCTTCTTCATGTCTTAGACCTCCTCTTCCTCCTGTGGCAGCACCAATGAATCAATCAGTTCCCAGATTTCATCTCTTCCCTGCTTTGTCTCTGCGGAAAATGGGATAATAACCGTTCCAGGCTGCACTCCAAGTCCTTCCCGGATTGCTTTCACATTCTTCTGAATCTGGCTGCGCTTAATCTTGTCTAATTTGGTTGCAATGATAATCGGTGCGTATCCCTGATACACCATCCACTCATACATCATGCGGTCATTTGCTGACGGGTCATGCCGGATATCAATCAGAAGAAAAACTGCCTTGAGCACCTTGGAGGTGTGCAGGTAATTCTCAATCATTTTTCCCCACTTTGCTTTTACTTCCTCTGACGCTTTCGCATAACCATATCCCGGAAGATCCACCAGATACATTGCATCATTGATATTATAAAAATTAATGGTCTGGGTCTTTCCCGGCTGCGCAGACGTTCTCGCAAGCGCCTTACGGTTCATCAGCGCATTGATGAGCGAAGATTTTCCTACATTTGACTTTCCTGCAAACGCCACCTCCGGAACCGCATTGTCCGGAATCTTACTGGTAATTCCACATACGGTTTCCAGATTCACATTTTTTATAATCATATTCTACTCCATTTCCTGCTCTTTTACAAAGGCAACTTTTAAGACTTCTTCCATCCGGTTTACATAAATAATCTCAAGTCCCTTTTTGATTTCCGCAGAGATTTCTTCCACGTCCTTCTCATTCTTCGCCGGAACACAGACCGTCTTAATTCCGGCATTTTTTGCAGCCAGAAGCTTCTCTTTGAGCCCTCCGATTGGCAGCACACGTCCGCGCAGCGTAATTTCTCCCGTCATCGCCACATCCGCACGCACCGGCGTCTTTGTGATTGCAGATAGCATCGCAGTCGCCATCGTAATTCCTGCAGACGGTCCATCTTTTGGAACCGCTCCCTCCGGGATATGGATATGGATGTCGTTTTCCGTGAAAAATTTCTTTGGAATGTGATACTGCTCACTGACGGAACGAATATAGCTGATTCCCGCCTGTGCCGATTCCTTCATCACATCGCCGAGCTTTCCGGTCAGCTGAAACTTGCCTTTTCCCGGCATCACATTGACTTCGATTTCAAGGGTATCACCGCCGACGCTCGTCCAGGCAAGCCCGCGCACGATTCCAATCTCATCGTTATCGTTCTTTCTATCAAAGCTGTATCTTTCTTTTCCAAGGTACTTTCCCAGATTCTGCTCTGTGATTTTTACCGTCTTTTTCTCCTGACTGTAAATCTCACGCGCCGCTTTTCTGGCAATTTCGCCGAGCTTGCGCTCCAAGCCGCGGACCCCCGCTTCTCTCGTATAACCGGAAATAATCCGCGCCAGCGCCTTGTCACTTATCGTAAGCTGGTCTTTTTTCAGTCCGTTGCGAAGAATCTGCTTCTCTAATAAATGCTCCTTTGCAATATGCGCCTTTTCATTCTCCGTATAGCTGGTCACCTCAATAAGCTCCATACGGTCCAAAAGAGGTCTTGGGATATCCTGTACGGAATTTGCGGTTGCGATAAAAAGCACCTCTGACAAATCAATCGGCAGTTCTACGTAATGGTCTCTGAACTTGTTATTCTGCTCTGAATCTAAGACTTCCAGCAGGGCAGACGCTGTATCTCCCTTATAGTCACTGCTCATCTTGTCAATTTCGTCTAACAGCATCAGCGGATTTTTCACACCGGCGCTTTTCAGGCCTGTGATGATCCGGCCCGGCATAGCTCCTACATACGTCTTCCTGTGTCCACGGATTTCCGCTTCATCCCGGACACCTCCGAGGCAGATGCGCACATATTTTTTATCAAGTGCCTTTGCCACGGAGCGCGCAATACTGGTCTTTCCGGTTCCCGGAGGTCCCACAAGGCAGATAATCGGGCTTTCACCTTTGCTTGTGAGATTACGGACAGCAAGAAATTCGAGTATCCTCTCTTTTACCTTTTCCAGACCGTAGTGGTCTTCATTCAAAATACGTTCTGCATTTTTGAGGTCTTTATTGTCTTTCGATTCTTTATTCCACGGAAGTTCCAGTAATGTCTCGATATAACCTCTTGAGACGGCACTCTCTGAAGAATTGGAGCTGATGCTCTTAAAACGCTCAATTTCCTTGCGGATTTTGTCCTTTACTTCCTTGTCCGCCTTTAATTTCTTCAATGCCTCAAGGTAAGAATCTGCGTCCGATTCGGTGTGGTCTTCCCCAAGTTCCTCACGGATAAGCTTCATCTGCTCACGCAGAATATAATCCCTCTGGTTCTTGTCGACCCGCTCCTTCACTTTCGCCTGAAAATCATTCTTGATTGCAATAACATCAATTTCTTTTAAAAGGATTCCAAGCAGTACCTCATAGCGCTCGGTCAGAGAAACTGCCTCTAAAATCCGCTGCTTCTGCTCATAGTAAATCGGCAGATTATTCGCCATCTGATCCATCAGCACATCAAGCTCTTTTGTCTCGCTCATCTGGCGCTGCATTTCTTTCCCAATCCGCGGATTCACAGTCGCATACTTCTGAAACGTCTCACTAAGGCTCCGCACCATTGCTTCTTTCACTTCCGGTGCAAGTTCTTCCTCTGTGTCGTCTTCCAATCGTAGAACCTCTGCCAGAAGATATTCTGTCGTCTCCACAAAGGATTCTAATTTTGCACGCTCTTTTCCCTCGACAAGAATACGCACAATATTATTCTGCATCTTAATGACCTGTTTTACTTCTGCGATGATTCCCACCTGATAAAGGTCATCAATTCCCGGTTCTTCCTGCTCTACATCCTTTTGTGCAGCCAGAAAAATCTTCTGTTCCTCCATCATCGCCTTTTCCACCGCTTTGATGGATTTGTCCCTGCTGATATCGAAATGTGCTATCATTCCCGGAAGAATCACCATCCCCCGGAGTGCTACCGCAGGCATCCTCACAATTACTGTATCCAAATGTCTTCCTCTTTCTATTTCACTTTCCGGTTTATGACAAATGTCTAAGCACCAATTTTCTCTAACTGACGCTCCTCAATGGAAAGCTTCTCTTCTACCAGTTCTTTTGTAATCTGGCAGTTTGTAATGGACTCGTCCGATGGAATGTGGTACATCATATCCAGTGTTACCGCCTCCATGATGGCACGAAGACCTCTTGCACCTGTCTTTCTCTCAAGTGCCTTATCAGCAATGGCGTTAAGCGCCTCCCGGTCAAATGTAAGCTCTACGCCGTCTAACTCAAACAGCTTCTTGTACTGCTTGGTCAGTGCATTCTTCGGCTCATTTAAAATCCGGATTAAAGCCTCACGGTCAAGCATATCCAAAGATACGGTCACCGGCACACGGCCGATAAACTCCGGAATCAGTCCGAATTTTACGAAATCCTGTGGCAATGCGTGTTTGAACACATCTCCGATATTATATTCCTCGCGGTTTTTAATCTCCGCGTTAAATCCGATGGTCTTCTGGTCAAGGCGTGTCTCAATAATCTTGTCAAGCCCGTCAAATGCTCCGCCGCAGATAAACAGAATGTTTGTCGTATCAATCTGAATCAGCTCCTGCTGCGGGTGTTTTCTTCCACCCTGTGGCGGCACGGATGCAACCGTTCCCTCGAGAATCTTTAACAGTGCCTGCTGTACACCTTCTCCGGAAACATCTCTGGTGATGGACACGTTCTCTGATTTCTTGGAAATCTTGTCAATCTCATCAATATAAATGATTCCGTGCTGTGCGCGCTCGATGTTATAATCTGCTGCCTGAATCAGCTTTAAAAGGATATTTTCCACATCCTCACCCACGTAACCTGCTTCTGTGAGCGTTGTCGCGTCTGCAATTGCAAACGGCACGTTTAATACACGCGCGAGTGTCTGTGCCAGTAATGTTTTACCGGAACCTGTCGGTCCAAGCATTAAAATATTACTTTTCTGCAATTCTACGCCAAGGTCGGCGTCTGCCATGATACGTTTGTAGTGGTTATATACTGCTACGGAAAGCACCTTCTTTGCCTGGTCCTGACCGATAACATATTCGTCCAAAAACGCCTTCATCTCTTCCGGCTTAATCAGATTAATCTGTTCCTCATCCTCTATCTCTGCTGCGGCATCATCTCTGACTAACTCTTCATCAATAATTTCCGCACAAATATCGACACACTCATCGCAGATGTATGCACCATTTGGACCGGCAATCAGCTTGCGTACCTGGTCCTGGGTCTTTCCGCAAAAAGAGCATCGGAATTTTTCATCATTTCTTCCTGCCATATTCGTTTCTCCATATCCGTTATTTACTCATTGCACAAATTGCGCAATTGTGCAATTACGCAATTTGCACAGTGAGGGCATCCATATAAGACTATATTCCATATCTTATCAAGGGTACCCTCATCATTTCCTTACTTACTATTGCCTATTTGTAATCACACTGTCAATTAAGCCGTACTCCATTGCTTCCTCTGCAGACATATAATGGTCTCTCTCTGTGTCTGCTGCAATCACATCATACGGTTTTCCGGTGTTGGCAGCCAAAATCTCGTTTAATTTCTTCTTGGTCTTTAAGATGTTCTCTGCTGCAATCTGAATCTCAGTTGCCTGACCTTTTGCACCGCCGGAAGGCTGGTGAATCATAATCTCTGCATTCGGAAGTGCAAGACGCTTGCCCTTGGTTCCGCCTGCTAACAGAAATGCTCCCATACTTGCTGCAAGACCAATACAGATAGTGGAAACATCACATTTGATGTACTGCATTGTATCGTAAATTGCCATACCTGCGGTTACCATTCCGCCCGGAGAATTAATATAAAGCTGAATATCTTTGCCCGGATCCTCTGATTCCAAAAACAGAAGCTGTGCCACTACAAGGCTTGCTGTTGTTTCGTTGACTTCCTCTCCAAGAAAAATAATTCTATCTTTCAATAACCGGGAATAAATGTCGTAATTGCGCTCTCCTCTGCTGGTCTGTTCCACAACGTAAGGTACTAAACTCATATCTTTTCCTCCAATCTCCTATAAGGCTAAACAGACCGGCCCATAAATGAGCCAGTCTGCACTATGCTGCCTGGAAGGACAGCCGGCTGCATAAAGCCGTCCGTCCGCATCACTGACTGTCACCAGTCTGTTGTGACAGATTACTCTTCCTCTGCGGCATCTTTCTCTTCAGATTCTTTTTCTTTCTTTGTCTTAGCTTTTGCTCTTTCTTTTACGTTCTCCATAATTAAGTCAACTGCTTTTGTCACAGATAAATCTCTCTTAATGGATTCTTTCTCAGCTTCTCCTAAGTACTCTTTTAACTTG
>OIXH01003999.1_pt1 | contig 12439 bp, 11 predicted proteins | sample 1587741 | NCBI WGS metagenome assembly OIXH01 (sample SAMEA3888916, study PRJEB22519) | human gut metagenome | biome: human gut; feature: human-associated habitat; material: faeces | place: Denmark | collected 2011 | reverse complement strand
TGGACGATGTGGTGATCACCGCGCTGCGCTCATCGTTGCCCATAACAGCGAACACTATGCTGTCCTCAAACGACTTTGAAAACAGTTCCGAGCTTCTGGAATAAAGCTTTACGTCCTTGCCGCTCATATCATACACCAAGGCTCGCTTGCTGTTCGCCGCGAACACGGGCTTCTGAAACCCGTGCTGAGCGTCAAGAAGCTCCGCGCCGTCCTCGTTGTATGTATACAAATAAGTATCGGTAAGCAAGCAGAAGCACTCGCCCATTTTACCCAGCCGATAGCTTGCGCTTCCCGTAATATTCACGGGAAAACCGCCCTCGCCGTTTTTGCTGCCGAAATCCTTAAACGGCGCGAGTATCGACTTCCAATTTATTACAATTATAACAAGTGCCGCGATTATCACCACAAACACGATAAATTTTATCGTTGATTTACGGCGTTTGACCTTTTCGCGATACTTGTTTATATCATCACGTTCGTCCATTTCAGCCTCTTTACTCCATTGCTTTAAGCACAGCCGCTCCTTACAAAAACGCCCGCTGCGGGCATATAGCAGCAGCTATTATATTATTATAACATATTTCTGTCCAATTCGTCAAGTACCGAGCAAAATATTCACTATCGGCTTGCCGACTGAAATTACATCTGTTACATGATTTTGCGTAACGACCTCATAATGCGTCCATTTGCCGGGATAATACGAACCGTCCGCAAGCGTCTGCGCGTCGCTGAACTCGCCGAGTCTGTTCAACAGAGCGGATTTTTCGTATACCCGCAGATATCTCCCCGTATACTTTTCATTCGGAGAGCCCGAACAAAAGCTCTCGCTGCCGACCTGATAAATAATGTAATTATCAAATACTATCTCGTAAACGCTCTGCTTGTTCGGAAGAAGCGGGCGCGAGCCGTTCAGCAAGCTCCTCAGCGCGTCGTTCGGCTCCCCGCTTTCCGACACCTCTTGGCGCTTATCAACGCGGGTCGGCGCTATTTGCAGCGTCAGCTCGTTATCCTCATTATCGTTCAGCGAACGCAGAAACGGCGCATATTCGCCCAATATTTCATCAAGCTCTTCAAATCTCATTTTGCCCTCAATTCCTGTGCGCAGTGATAATAGTGAAGCTGCTTGCGTTCACCGTTATGCGGCAATTTTCGCAGAGCACTTGGTGATTTTTCCCAACTCGGGTTATCTCGGCTTTCGGAGAGCGTATCTGCGACTTCGCCCACTCGACAACGCTTTGAACGCTCAAATCAAGGTTTTTCCGCACGCGCCGTTCACCGAGTTCGGTTATGTGCAGCTTGTCTAGGTTGGCAAGGAGTTCGTTTGCGTTATCCGACGGCTCTTCGTACAGCACCTCGTTAAGATACAGCCCCTCGGGCGGCAAGGTCACCCCGGCAAAATCACGCGCGCCCGTTTCTATCGCGAGCCGAACATCCTCAAGCGTGCGCTTGCCCTCGCTGACATAGATAAGCGTTCCCGCAACTATCCGAACCATATTATATAAAAAGCCGCTGCCGCGTATTCTTATTTCACAAATTCCCTTGTTTTGAGCAACTTCAAGCGCGTATATGGTACGCACCGTAGACTTTACTCGAGCCTTTCCCTCCGCTCGGCAAAAGCCCGCAAAATCGTGCTCACCGATAAAGAGCCGCGCGGCTTCGTTCATTTTTTTTGTGTCGAGCGGGTACGGATAGTGATACGCGAGCTTTTGCAGGAACACATCTCGGCTTGGCTTGTTGTTGATAAGATAGACATACTCTTTCGCTTTGGTATCGTAACGCGCGTGAAAATCCGCGCTCACGTCCTCGCAGGAAAGCACCGCGATATCGTCAGGCAGCAGCGTGTTCATTCCCTTTATAAAGCCCTCGCACGGTATCCTGCTTTCGATATGAACGTTAAAACAGAAGCGTCTTGCGTGAACGCCCGCGTCGGTTCTTGAACAGCCGTAGATCGTGGGCGGCGCGGTTTTCAACAGCTTTCCTATCGCTTTTTCCGCGACCTCCTGAACGGAGAGCGCGTTGTCCTGCCGCTGGAAGCCGTGATACGCGGCGCCGTTGTAAGCGATGAATACTTTCAGGTTACGCATAATCCCCCCAAAAAACAGTTGATAGTGTACAGTGTATAGTCGACGGTTAATATATCACGAAATAATCGTCGTAAACCTCGCCGTCCACAGTAAATTCACAGGTATAATACCCTAAAGCGCAGCTGCTTTCTTCTTTATGGTAAAAATCCAAGCTCACCGATAAAAGCTCAAGCCCGAAACCGCTTTGTCCGTCAGCGTCGGTCAGCTTGTAATCCGCGTATCTCAAAAGCGGCTTTTCTATGGAGCTTCTGTCCGTCAAGCCAAAGGAGACGGCTTCTTCAGGTTCTTCTTGAAGATATTTGTCATAGTTTACCCAAAAGTATTTGTATGTACGGTTTATCAAGTCGAACTTTTTTAACAAATCGGATAGCTGCTCCCGAATAGTCATAATATTTCTCCTTATTTATCACACTTTTTCGAAAAATTGGGTCAACAGCTCCGCCAATCGCTTGGGTTCGTCAACATTCACCTCGTGACCGGAATTTTCGATCACCTCAAATTCGCAGCCGCGTATTTTCCTTGACATTTCCTCCGCCGCCTTGCGGTTGGAATTGTCGTTTTCCCCGACTATCACCATTACGGGGCACGCTATCTGCTGCAAGTCCGCGCTGAAGTCCAAATTCATCATCGACTTTGACAGCCCTATAAAATCCGCTTTCCCAAAACCTATCTCCTCATCCTCAAACGAGGAGCCGGGCATCAACTTAAAGATCAGATTTTGAAATCTCAACATAGTCTTCGGCATTTTATACTGCGCCCCGATAAGCACCAGCGAGTTTACCTTGTCGGGGTATTCGATAACATAATTCAGCGCGAGAATACCGCCCAGCGACAGCCCGCACAGGTTCAACTTTTCGGGAATTTTGCCGCAATAATCGCAAAAGCCCTTGAAAAGAGCGGAATAACTCGCATCTTTTCCCATAAGCTCCGACAGTTCGGGACAAACACATTCCGACCTGCAGTCCAAATTCGCAAGAACATCATCCCAACTCGCTGCGGTTTGTACCAAGCCGTGCAAAAAAACGTTTTTCATAAGACTTACCCCCAAAAGGTCACGGAATAAAAGGATTGCAGTTCATAACGATTATCCCCGCGAGCAACAGCAGCATCACCGCCGCCGCAAGGTAATCGCGCGGAGCGGTCTTCAGCGTTTTAAGGCGCGTTCTGCCGTCGCCGCCGTGATAGCAGCGGCACTCCATTGCCGTGGCAAGCTCGTTGGCTCGCTTGAAGGAGCTTACGAACAGCGGCACAAGTATCGGGATAAGCGCCTTTGCCTTTTGGATCAAATTGCCGCCCTCCAAATTCGCGCCGCGAGCCTTCTGCGCGGACATTATCTTGTCCGTTTCCTCGATAAGCGTAGGGATAAAGCGCAGCGCTATCGTCATCATCATAGCAAGCTCGTGCACGGGGAAACGCACCTTTTTAAGCGGCGACAAAAGGCGCTCGATAGCGTCCGTAAGCATAATCGGCGAGGTCGTGTATGTCAGCAGCGACATTCCCACAATAAGAGCCACTATCCTTATCACCATAAACAGCGAGGTTCGTATGCCCTCGGGGTAGATCGATATTATCCACCACTTAAACAGAGGCTCCTCGCCCTTGATAAACAGCAGATTAAGCACCAGCGTAAAGATCATCAGCGGCATTATGGGCTTTATGCTTTTCAATATCATAACAAGCTTCACATTCGCCAGAACATAGCACATCACCATAAACAGCATAGCCGTAAGCAGCCCCGTAAAGCTCTGCGAAACGAACAATATCACCAAATACAAAATATCCAGCAGCAGCTTCGCACGCGGGTCTAAGCGATGTATCACCGAATTTCCCGGAAAGAACTGCCCGATAGTAATATCCTTTATCATAATTCTCCTTATAGTTTATAGAAAAAAGTTGTTAGCAGCCGGTTGTTGAGGTGGCTGCGGCACGGGCGTTAATAGCAACGCCGAAAACCAACAACTAACGATTATTCACCGGCAACTAAACGTTGTATGCGCTCCGCCGCTCGTTTGACTGTGTACACATCGTTTCCGATATCTATTCCCTTTTCAAGCAGCCTGTGCGACAACCGCGTTATCTGCGGCACGTCCAGACCGATAGCCGCAAGCTCGCTTGTCTGTTCAAAGACCTTGTCGGTCTCGTCATAGCAGAACAGCTTGCCCTTATTCATCACCAACACCTTGCTCGCGAGCTTTACTATGTCCTCCATGGAGTGAGATACAAGCAGTATCGTCTTGCCCGACTGCTCGTGATACTGCTTTATAAGCCCGAGTATCCTGTCGCGCCCTTTCGGGTCGAGACCCGCCGCCGGCTCGTCGAGTATCAGCACCTCGGGATCCATTGCCAGAACTCCCGCGAGAGCCACTCTGCGCTGCTGACCGCCCGAAAGCTCGAACGGCGACTTTTCAAGCAGATGGGCTATTCCCATGCTTTCCGCCGCGCGCTCGACCGTTTTGCTTATCTCCTCTTCGGAAAGCCCCATATTTTTCGGTCCGTAGGCTATATCCTTTGCCACGGTGTCCTCGAATAACTGGTGCTCGGAATACTGGAACACCAGCCCGACCTTGAAACGTATATCGCGCAAATTCACGTCCTTGGAGTGTATATCGGCGCCGTCTATAAACACCGTGCCCTCGGTTGGCTTTATAAGACCGTTCAGGTGCTGTATCAGCGTGGATTTGCCGCTGCCCGTATGCCCGATTATTCCCACGAATTCGCCTTTGGCAATGCTAAGCGTGACATTATCCACAGCGGTTTTCTCAAACGGCGTTCCTATGCTGTATTTATAGGTGACGTTTTCAAGCCTTGCGATCTCGTTCCTTTCCACTTCCGGTGCGGGAGCTTCCTCATGAGTTATCTCGGCTTTACGCTTTTTAAGCGGCAAAGCGGCTATCGCCTCCGCGCACTCGTCCTCAAAGATTATCTCATTGGAGATATTCACGCCCTTAGCCCGAAGCATACAGCACAACTCCGTCACCTGCGGCACGTCCAGCCCGACGCTGCGGAGCTTCTTTGCCTGCGCGAATATCTTTCGCGGCACGTCGTCCATAATGATACGACCCTCGTCCATAACCACAACACGGTCGGCTTGGGCGGCTTCGTCCATATAGTGCGTAATGAGTATTACCGTTATGCCGTGCTCATGATTTAGCTGCTTTATCGTTTTCATCACCTCGCGCCGACCCTTAGGGTCGAGCATGGCGGTAGGCTCGTCCATAACGATACAGCGAGGCTGCATGGCGATTATCCCCGCAATGGCAACACGCTGCTTTTGTCCGCCCGAAAGCTGATGCGGCGCGTGCTCGCGGAAATCGTACATATCCACCTGCTTTAACGCGTCGTCTACGCGGCGGCGTATCTCTTTCGGCTCTATGCCGAGATTTTCGGGCGCGAACGCCACGTCCTCCTCGACTATTGTCGCGACTATCTGATTATCGGGGTTCTGAAACACCATTCCCACAGACTGCCGAATATCGTAAATACGATCCTCGTCCGCCGTATCAATGCCGCAAACCGTCACCTTGCCCTCTGTTGGGGTAAGAATCGCGTTAAAATGCTTGGCGAGCGTCGATTTGCCGCAGCCGTTGTGCCCCAACACCGCCAGGAACTGCCCCTCGGGAATGTTCAAATCGATGTTTTTCAGCACCGAAACGCGCTCGGTAACTTCTCCGTTTTCATCCCGCGTTACATAATCAAAGCTTAAATTTTCGACCGATATAATGTCCATTGTCTTCCTCAAATTCTTTTGTTCCGTCAATATTCTACGAAGCGAACGCGTCTTTACCGCAGAAACGCCTCCGTCATATTTTGATTATCGTCTATATACACAAAGCCGCCGAAGTCCTCGTAAACCAACAACATATACGCGCCGTAAAAATACCAATCGTCATAGTCGTCCAAGAAATCGGAAAGCCTGCCCTTTACAAAAATCTCAAAAATCTCCTCAGACCCCACAAGCGAACAGAAATACGCCGTTCTTTCGCGCGTATCGACGCCTTTCGCGGAAAATACTCTGTGAGCGGGCAGCTTGTCGAAATCGAACCCGTCAAGTCCTCCCGGAAGCTCGTCGATAAGCTTTTTCAGGCGTTCGGCGGTATCGCCGCCGGCGAACTCGTACTTTTGCGCGAAACCCGCTATCTCAGCGGACATCTCCGCTTTGACGCGCGATATTTCTTTCTCCAATGCACGTGCCTTGTACTTCTCCGAAAGCTCGGCTATGCGCTCTTGACGTTCGCTCCGATCAGTCACAAAAATCCCTCCAAACGATGCACGCATAATCATACATTGTATATTATACATCAAACCCGCCGATAAGTCAAGTGAAAATGCGGTGAATTTTCGATATGCCCCGTTATCGTCAGCGTGCTTGCGGGAATAACGCCGCGTGCTTCAAACGAAACTTGAAAGAATAAACAAATTTTACGTAATTTATTTAGCTAAAAAAACATTGCAATTAATTTAATTATGTGCTATAATATTATTGTATACGATTGTATATTACCGAATCTTCTATCAGTATAATGCGGTTTTACCGCCGACGGAAAAAATAAGAACCATTATCATTGGCGAAAAGATAGATCGTAACTCCGAAAGGATCTGTGATATGAAAGATATTAAATTGACCGCTTTGATACCGCCCGATCTTCTGCAGCAATTCCAGGACGGCTTCTCCGAGTTTACCGGTATGGCGTCATTGATAACCGATGAAAACGGCGTTCCTGTTACCATCGGCAGCGGATTTACCGACTTTTGCACTAACCTTACCAGAAAATCCGCGATAGGCTGCAAACGCTGCGAGCAATGCGACAAAAACGGCGCGCTGGAGACATACCGCAACAAAAAGCCCACAGTCTACCGCTGCCACGCGGGACTAATAGATTACGCCTCTCCCATAATAGTGAACGGAAAAGTGATAGGCAGCTTTATCGGCGGACAGGTGCGAACAGATCCCATTGACAGAGAAGCTATGACGGCAATCGCAAACGATATGCAGATAGACCCCGAGGTCTACATTTCCGCCGCCGAAAAAACAAAAATACTCCCCGCAAAGGTCATCGAAAAAGCCGCGGAGTTCCTTTACGAAATGGCGCATATGCTGTCCGAGCTGGCGTATACCAACTACCTCGCGCTCACCCAAAGCCGCAAAATGGAAAACGCCGCGCGTTCACAGTCCGCATACATAATGGATATGAGCATCAATATGGAGAAGAACGTCAACGAGTGGATCTCCCTTGCAAAGGAAGCAGTCGGCAGCGGCAATAAAGACCTTATGGAAACCGCCATAAAGGGAATGATAAGCAAAAGCGGCGACGTCCGCTCCATAATAGGCGACACCGTTGATTATATACGAATGTCCGGCGGCGAGGTCGAGCTTAAAGAGACAGTATACTCCCCGCGGGAGCTTTTAATGCTTACGGCGGGAAACATAAAAAACACCGTCAAAGAAAAGGCGCTGTCGCTGAATATCAAGATAGACGATACCGTGCCGCAGCATCTGTTGGGAGACCCCGGTAAGATAGGTCAGATACTCAACAAGATAATTATGGGCGCTATCGCGTATTCCGAAAGCCCCGCCATAATGATGAAAGCTCTTTGCCGAAAAGAATCGTATTCCTCCATAATGGATATTGAGATAATCATAAACGGCGCAAAAATTCCCCGTGAAGTGACGGACAGCCTAAACGATTATTTTACGGGGCGTTCGGCGGACGACGTTATCGTCAGAAACGCGGGATCGTATTTATCGCCCCCGCTTACGGCGGTGCTTGCAAAGCAGATGTCGGGCAGGCTTGAAGCGGAAAATGATGAAAACGGCGAGTGTGAGTTCAAACTGAGCATACCGCAGCTTGAAGTCAGAGAGTAAAGAGGACATAATTATGAGCTTTAATGCAGACGAATACTCCAAGGCGCTGAACAGTTTCATAATCAAGGGCGAACACATTTCCGATCTTCTGAGTTCCGACATGACGGAGGCTCTCACCGATATTTGCCGTGTGCTGAGAGTGTCGAAGCTGTCCGCCGCATTATACGATACCCCCGCCCACGAGCAGCGCGGCGAGGGGAAAACGGCGGTGTTCTTTACAGACAGCGAGCCCGACCCCGAACGCTGTTTTGCGGTGCGCGAAATAACGGGCGGAGGTAACGTCGTGATATATCAAATGCTGCAAAAAACTGGTGACGAGGACTGGTCGGACGAGGATCGCGGCAGGCTTCTTGTGTTGGAAAAGCTGTTGTTTTCCTTTAACGGGCGTTCAAGAGTAATGCGTATGATAGACCGTCTCACCTTTTTCGATGAGGAAATGGGCATAAACAACCTGAAGTTCTTCCTGAAAACGGTGGGCTCCTATATCGCGGCGGAAAAGATAGATCAATACGGCGTGTGTTATTTCAATCTGAAGCGCTTCTCCGTTATAAATCAGAATATAGGGCGTCCGCGCGGAACTGTCGTGATGAGAAGATTTATCTCCGATCTTGGCGCGAAGCTTACGGATGAAAGCGAGGTCGTCTGCCGTATCGGCGGCGACAACTTTATCGTGCTGTTTTTAAAATCTCACATCGATATCGTTATTGCACACCTCAACGGCACGGGCATAGTTTACGGCGACGAAAAAGACGACAACGTATTTGTATCGGCTTATGCGGGATTTTATATGCTCACCGCCGACTGCCACTCTCCCTCGGAGATAATGGACAACGTAAGCATTGCGCTGAACGTTGCCAAAAACGTGATGAAAAGCAGCAGCGTGTTCTTTGACGAGAAGCTTAAAGAGAACCGCAACAATGTAAAGATGATAGAAAGCGCTTTCCCCGACGCTATCAAAAACAAGGAGTTCCGCGTCTATTATCAGCCGAAGGTGTATCTAAAGGACTACACCCTGCACGGCGCGGAGGCGCTCTGCCGCTGGTTCAAAAACGGCAGGATGATCCCCCCGGACGACTTTATTCCCGCGTTGGAGCAAAGCAAATTGATATGCACCTTGGATTTCTATATGCTGGAACACACCTGCCGCGATATTCGCCGCTGGCTGGACGAGGGCAGACCCGTCGTTAAGGTGTCGGTAAATCTTTCGCGCCGCAACCTCGGCGAATTGAACCTGTCGGAGCGCATTATTGCGTGTATAGACAAATATAACGTTCCGCACAAATTTATCGAGATAGAGCTTACGGAAACCACCACCGACGTAAACTTCTCCGATCTGAAAAAAATCGTGTTCAGTCTGCGGGAGGCGGGCATAAGCACATCCATAGACGATTTCGGTATGGGCTATTCCTCGCTGAACCTCATAAAAGAGCTGCCGTGGAACGTCCTCAAAATAGACAAAAGCTTTCTGCCCGACGAAAACGACCGCGCGTCCCAGAAATATGTTATGCTGAAGCACATAATAGCGCTTGCGCAGGATATAGGGCTTGAATGTATCGTGGAGGGCGTGGAGTCCTCCGAGCACGTGCGGCTGCTAAAAGAAAACAACTGCTTTATGGCGCAGGGCTTTTATTTCGACAGACCTATGCCCGTCGAGGACTTTGAACAGCGCCTGAACGAGCTGGCGGCGCATTGATCTGACTAGGATCGTCTTCCTTTAGGAACATAACGCTCACGCAGCGTGAAATTGAACGATTTCCCCCGCCGCATTTTGCAAATAACGCAGATTTTTTGAACTTTTCACGCCGAAAAAGCCTCGATTCACAAAAAATTCCCAAAATGCTCTTGAAAAAACTCCAAATAGTTATATAATATTGTATAGGCGAATTACATATCAATTCCACGCCAAACATCACACTAAAAACGCCTTAACTTACAAAGGAAGGTATATCAATGAGCGATACCAGACAAAAAATAATATCCGCCGCTATAACGGCGGTGCGTCAGTATGGGATAGAGGGCGTTCGCATACAGAATATCAGCAAGCTTGCCGACATCACTCCCGGAGCCGTCTACCGCCATTTCAAGGGCAAAGAGGAGCTTTTGACAGAATGTTTTATCTATGTAGACAAGCAAGCCGCGAAGCTTTTCGATCATATAGTATTAAACCCGCTGACGATAGTCACGAACCCGCAAAAAGCGATACACAAGCTGTGGTCGCCGTACTTTCGCTTCTGGGTAACTCACCCGGACGAAACGGTATTCTATCACAGATTTCGCGACAGCGCGTTTTTCAGCGAGTTCGATAAGAAACGTGACGTGAGTTATTTCAGCAATTTTATCAAAATGGTTCATGCTTTCAAGAATATTTTCCCGGGACTTGTTAAGATAAATCAAGATATTCTGTGGCTTCATGTGCTGACTGCCACGGTGCTGTACGCCAAGTACGTCGTAAACGGCGTGCTGCCCGATAACAAGGAAACCGAGGACACCGTGTTCCAGCTATTGATGACGGGGATTGACGGGTATTTGCATATGCCGCCGAAAAAGAAAAAATAACATCGGCGCTCTCCGCGTGGGGGAGCGCTTTTCGCGTTCCCCGCTGCGGCAGGACGCGCCTCTATGGAAAATCTATAAAGGAAAATGCATAAAATGTACAACTTTTACAATTGTTTCGAGAAATGACCGCGGCGGGCGGTTTATCGGTTGACAAAGAAATCGATAAGTGATATAATTAAAATGACAGAGTATAGTAATGTGTTAATATACACGAAAGGAAGATAAAGACTGTGCGAACAAAAATGCCGAACAATCTTTCAAACAAAAACGGCTTAGAATGTGCTGTTTCTCCCGAGAAATTGAATATGGCGATAAAAAACGCGCACAGACTGCGCATATCCCCGATGATCATCCAAAAAGCCGACGCCGTTTTTGTATGCATAGACGGCGCAGCGCTTGAAAAGCTTACTGCGAAATGCTATGACATCGAGCTTGAGATATTTAAGCTGCTGATGTCCGGCTGTAATCAAACAGAAATAGCACGGCAGATAGGTATGTCGCAAAGCAACGTTTCCAGGAAGATCACCAAAATGAAGAAAATTTTGTTTCAAAGTGAATAAACATTTACTTACTTCAAAAGTGTAACATAGTTCGGGGCAAAGCCCCAAAAGAGCTGCGGCTTTACCGAAAACAGGTCAAGCCGCGGCTCTTTTTGTGAGCGAATACCGCCGCTCCCATAGGTACATGAACAAACACGGCGTAAAATTTATGAAACGCCAACGCTTTCAACTTTGTGCAAAATGCCCTTTGACATTTTCCGTCGGGCAGATTATAATAAAAACAAGATGTGTAGCTTACTGCGTAATTCCGATCTGTAAGCTGCGCATTTTTTTGTTTTGGAGGAAAAAATATGAACTTAAAAGAAGAAAAAATGGCAGCCGCGCCCGTTGGGAAGCTTATGCTTTCTATGGGCGTTCCGATGATCGTTTCAATGGTCTTGCAAGCGGTCTATAACATAGTGGACAGCGCGTTCGTATCAAATATGCAAACGGGCGGCGAGGACGCTCTCAACGCGCTGACGCTCGCTTTCCCGCTGCAAATACTTATGATGGCGGTAAGTATCGGCACAGGCGTTGGAACTAACGTTCTTATCGCCAGAAGTCTGGGACAAAAAAACAGCGAACTCACAAACAAAACAGCAGGAAACGCCGTCTTGCTCGGAGCCGCGATTTATGTGGTATTTCTCATTTTCGGTCTGTTCGGAGCAAAGCCCTACATCGATTCGCAAACCGACACGGCGCTCATTTCGGAAATGGGAACGGATTATCTTAAGATATGCTGTGTGTTCTCGTTCGGAATGTCGATGTTCGCGATCTTTGAAAAAATGCTCCAAGCAGCGGGACATTCTCTCTGCTCTACGATAGCGCAGATACTCGGCGCGGTAACAAACATCATTTTAGACCCTATACTTATCTACGGTTGGCTCGGCTTCCCGGAAATGGGCGTTAAGGGCGCGGCTTACGCTACCGTTATCGGACAGATCGTATCGTTTGTTTCGGCAATGCTGTTTCACCTTAAATTCAACAAGTCGATACGCATAAAGGCGAAACATCTGAAATCCTCGCTTAAAATAATCGGCGCGATATACTCGGTCGGAGTTCCCGCGATTATAGCGCAGGCGCTTATCTCCGTTATGACCTACGGAATGAATCTGATACTTAAGGGCATAAGCGAGAATATGGTGACAGCTTACGGTCTGTATTACAAGATACAGCAATTTTTGCTGTTCGCGGCTTTTGGTATGCGCGACGCCATTACTCCGATAACCGCGTTCAGCTATGGAATGGGCGACAGCGGTCGAATTAAGGAATGTGTAAAATTAGGGCATTTGTTCACCGCTGTTATTATGCTTGCGGGATGCGCCGCGTTGGAGATATTCGCCGTCCCATTTGCGGAGGTGTTCGGGCTGTCGGGAGAAACAAAGGCTCTTTGCGTA
>OIXH01003997.1_pt1 | contig 12444 bp, 8 predicted proteins | sample 1587741 | NCBI WGS metagenome assembly OIXH01 (sample SAMEA3888916, study PRJEB22519) | human gut metagenome | biome: human gut; feature: human-associated habitat; material: faeces | place: Denmark | collected 2011 | reverse complement strand
GATCTCCGATCAAACAGCACAGGATTATGAAGTCACGATCGTGGACAAGGTGGATTCCTACGCCCCGTCCGAACCGGTTTCGGGCCGTTATGTGCGGCTGACGGTCACCAAACTGCCCGAATTCCAGAAAAAATACTCGTTCGACCTATGGCGTTTCGAGGTAATATCGGGCGGTAAGGACATCGCCGAAGGACGCACGCTCAGCGATTCCGGCCGGGGGTATCTGGGTAAACATCAATTATTGCGGGCTCCCCGTCCGATGGGCGAACTCGCCGTATTGGATTGCCCGGAGAATGTCACTTCACCCGATTCGTGGCGTCCCGTCAAAGCGGAACTCCGCGTCCCGCACAAAGGGGTCAGGGTCGGCGGACTGTTCAGCGAGGTCATGGACCGCAACGCCCACTACCTCCTCACCTCGTTCACCGTCAACGACATGCTGCGCGACTTCCGCATCCGCGCCGGCAAACCCGTCTCCGAAAAGAAGGACCGCGACATCGACATCGAATGGCTCAAATACCTGCCGGGGTCCGTCGCAGGGCGATTCCTGATGGGTACGGGCAACCAGCTTCGCTGGAAAGACGATCCCGAACTGCGAAAACGGATGAACCAAATCGTAGACGGCATCGAAGAATGCGCCGAACCGAACGGTTACTTGGTCGGGTATCCCGAAAACGAGATTCTGGTCTTCGAATACGGCGGCTATTGCCGTTCGTGGGTATCACAAGGCCTGCTCGAAGCCGCCATCGCCGGAAACACCAAAGCCTACCCCATGCTGCGGAAATTTTACGACTGGTTCAACACCTGTCCCTACCTGCCCGAACTGGTGCGCCGCGGTGCGTTCGGCCGCCAGGGCATCATCCCCAGCACCCGGCTCTACCACACTCCGGTAGGCAAACCTCTCGACATTCAGGTCGCCCAGCTTTACTACCAGGAGAATTTCTGGATGGACCAGCTGGCCGACAGAGACGTGGACGCCATCTGGAAAATCCCCTACGACCGTCCCCATTGCTACCTGATCGTCACCCTGAACGCCTATATGGATATGTATATGGCCACCGGTGAGGAACGCTACCTGGAAGCCGTATTGGGCGGCTGGGACATCTATCACGATTATTTCCAGCACACGGGCGGCAGCATCAGCATCTGCGAAAAACTCGAATACCCGCCCAAATCCTACCTGTTGCGGCTGGGAACGGGGGAACTCTGCGGCAACTCGTTCTGGTCCAGCAGCTTCATGCCGTTTTCCCCGACGAAGAGAAATATGCGAACGAAATCGAAAAATCAATCTACAACGTCGGAATCGCCAACCAGACCCAGGACGGCAGCATCATCTACCACGCCATGCTCGTCGGCCACAAAAACCGGGGCGAAAACCACAATACCTGTTGCGAAGGCCAGGGTACGCGATGGTTCGGAGCTCTGCCCGAATTCATCTATTCGATAGCCGACGACGGCATCTACGTCAATCTCTTCAACGAATCCACGATCGAATGGACACAGTCGGACGGCAATGAAATGTCTGTTCGTATGCAGACCGCGTTTCCCGAGAATCCCGAAGTAAAACTTACCGTATCGCCCGGAAACGGCAAAGCATACAGCAACATACGTCTCCGCGTTCCGCAATGGGCCGATGCGCCTATGGAGGTGACCGTCAACGGGAAGCGGGTCGGAACCGGCCGACCGGGCAGCTATCTCGCACTGAAACGAACCTGGAAAAAGGGCGATGTAATCGCATTTACGCTGCCCATAGGCTTCCGCCTGACCAAATACAACGGCACGGCCGAAGGCTTCAAAGGCACTGAAGCCTATGCATTGGAGTACGGCCCGCTGCTGATGGCGGCCATGAGTCCGTCCGAAGAGAAGGGATTCCTCGACATCCCGGTTGCCCCATCGGAATTGCCGTCGAAGCTGAAACCGGAAAACAATGACCCGCTGCGGTTCAAAGTAGAGTGTTCCGAAGCAGGCATCGAATATGTGCCCTATTACCGGATCGCCGATGAGAATTTCACCTGCTATCCGTTCCTGAAAAAGGCGGAATAAAAGGAGTGGCAGCGAACTGTCCTCTATGACGACACGCTTTCCGGCGCATTAATTGCGTCGAAAAGCGTGTCGTCCAATATTTACCCAATCAATCTGTCGTGTTTTGGAAGGATGCCAATCGGAGCCGCAGCCGGAAACAACGGCAACGTCCGCATCCCGATCCGGAGGAGGAGGTGCTACTCCACCGCCCGGAACGGAGTCGCGGCATCGCCCGTCCATTCGTACAGACGGACGGTGCTGCTCTGCTGGCGGGTCTCTTTCGAACGGGCGTTTTCCGAAATGTAGAAATAACCGCCGCCTAACGGGCACAACCCCGTCGCACCCCATTTGAAATTCCATCCGCCGATGCCGCCGTCCGGGTTTCCGGCCTCCACCAACGAGAGCACCTCGCCCTCGGTGGGCGTATCGAATCCCTGCAAAAGCTCCCTGCGAGCCGGTTTGCCGCCGTCGATCACAAAGAGCGAATAATTGGGGTACTGGGATTTTTTACCTTTGTAAACCGCGGCATAGCAGTTTCCCGACGCGGGATCATAGGCCAGGTTCTGAATTCCCCACGAGGTATTGCCCGTGCGGACGAAATACTTGTGATCGGGCGCCGCAGGGCCGCTTTTATGCAGACTTCCCTGCGAGAGCGGCTGCTCGAAACGCTTCCAGTCCTTCGTGTCGTAGGCGAGCAGCACCTGGTAATCGTTGTCCGTGCGCAGGGTGTCGCCGTAAACGCCGTAGGCCACATAGAGATAATCGCCGCCCTCCTTCGCTCCGAACCGGGGCGCGAAGGTCACGCCGTCGATGCCCGAACAGCCGAACCGGTGCTCGACCGTCCGTCCGCCGTTCTCCGCCGTTGCGAAATAGTCGTCGACGGCCTCCTTGATATAGACCGTGGTCATCACACGATCCTTTTCGGCATCCATGTCCGGGCGCGTGATGCGGTCCACGTCGAAAATGGCGACGTAGAATCCTGTCCGGTCCTTTTCGTCTTCAGGCGCCACCTGCCCGGCGTCGAGCGTCCGGCGGATGCCCTTGCCGATCGCATCGTCCTTGTATTCCAGCGAGCCGTAAACGCGGCCGTCGGCAGGATTCATCGTCAGGCAGCCCAGATGGCCCGTCATGCCGTCCACGCTGCCTATCAGATTGCCTTCGAAGTCCATCTTCAGCAGTTTGGTCGTGAAGGAGAAATAGATGTAGCCGCGTTCGAGATCGACGGCAATGCCCTGCACGTGGAACGGACCTTGTTCGCCCGAGCGGATTTCGCGCGGCAGGTTACGCAGATCGGGACCGTTTTTCGTCCGGTTGGCGCCCGACGGGCAGGCCGTCAGCAGCAGCGGAACGATCAGCAAAGGGAGCAGACGTTTGAGGTTCATCGGAAGTTTTTTTTACGTTAGTATCGGATTTATTTGCTTTTCCGCAACAAATATAAACAAAAGCAACCAAAAACACAACCGAAAACACAACAAAAGAAAGAATCCTCCGCTGTAAAGGGCGGAGGATTTTCACATTCAGACGTTCGCCACGAACTCTTCGAGGGCGGCAAGATCGACCGCCAGCAGTTCGGAGAATTGCGGCCGCCGCGTCAGCCGTTCGAGCCGCTCCGGAAGCGGCACCCGCGATCCGGTCACCGATTCGATGACCTCTCCGAACTTGGCGGGATGCGCCGTGGAGAGGTAAAAACCCGGCTTGTCCACGGCCGCCGAGGCCGCATAGCCGACGGCGCTGTGCGGATCGGAGAAATAGCCGTGGCGCTCATACAGCTCGTCGATCGTGCGGCGGATCGAGGCATCGTCGCAGCGGAATCCCTCCAGTTCGGCGCGCAGCATCTCCGGATCGCCGTCGCAGAGCCACAGCATCCGTTCGAAATTGCTCGGTGCGCCGACATCCATCGCATTGGCCGGAGTCCGCACCGACGGCCTCGGGCGGTAGACGCCCGTGCGGATGAACTCGGGCACGACATCGTTGACGTTCGAGGCGGCGACGAAGCCCCCGAGGGGCAGTCCCATGCGCCGGGCCAGCATTCCGGCGGCGAGGTTTCCGTAATTGCCGCTCGGCACGACGACGACGGGACGGTCGCCGCCCGTGGCCTGCCGCCACTGGCAATAACCGTAGAAATAGTAGAACGCCTGTGGAATCCAGCGCAGCAGGTTGATCGAATTGGCCGACGTCACCCGCCGCCGCTTGCGGAACGGGGCGTCGGCGAACAGCTCCTTCACGAGCCGCTGGCAATCGTCGAACGTTCCGGCGACGCGCAGCGGATGGATGTTGCCGCCCAGGGCGGTCATCTGGCACTCCTGCAGGCGGCTGATCTTCCCTTCGGGATAGAGCACCACGACCTCGACGCCCGGCACATTGTGAAACCCGTGCGCCACGGCGCTGCCCGTATCGCCCGAGGTGGCCGTGAGAATCACCAGTTTTTCATCGGCGGCGCCCAGCAGGCCTGTCATCCGGCCCATGAACCCGGCGCCGAAATCCTTGAAGGCGCAGGTCGGACCGTGGAACAGTTCCAGCGTATAGCGTCCCCGACCGACCACGCGCAGGGGCACGGGGAAGTCGTAAAGGCCGTCCAGTTCACGCTGCACGGCCTGCGAATCGAAATCGCCGCCGAAGAACAACCCCGCCAGATAACCCGCCAACGCGGCGTAGGATTCGCCGGCCAGACGCTCCGCAAGGGCCATGTCGGCCTGCGGAATCCGTTCGGGGACGAACAGCCCCCCGTCGGGGGCCAGCCCCATCATCGCGGCCTCGCGCAGCGAACAGCCGTGCGCCCGTTCCCGATCTCTCGTACTGTAATAATTCATCGTCCTTCGCTTTTGTTATTCGACAACCCGCACCCCGGCATTCGACACGCGGCCCGCATAGCTATTACAACCGATTCCCAGCCCTTCGAAATGCCGCTTCATCTCCCCGGAGATCCGCACGGCAGCCTCGTAATTGGAGGCCAGCGCGAAAACCGAGGGGCCCGATCCGGCGATGTTCATGGCCAGCGCGCCTCCGGCCAGCACCTGCTCCTTCAGCGCGTCGTACCCGGGGATGAATCCCTTGCGGTACGGCTCCGCCACGACGTCGTGCATCGAACGGCCGATCAGCGCCACGTCGCGCAGCGCGAACCCGGCGACCAGTCCGCCGACGTTGCCCCACTGCGCAACGGCATCCGACAGGGGAATCCGCTTCGGAAGCGCCTCGCGCGCCTCCCGGGTGCTGACCACGATGCCGGGATGCGCCACGGCGTAGAAAAAGTTGTCGGGCACGGGCAGCCGCACGATGTCGAACGGCCGGTAGCCGCGGACCAGCACCACGCCGCCCAACAGCGCGGGGCCTACATTGTCGGCATGGGGCGTGCCGCCCAGCAACGCCTCGCCCATCATGGCGAACTCCACCAGCTGCTTGCCCGAGAACGGGCGGCCCAGCAGTTCGTTGACCCCGTAGACGGCGGCGGCCGACGAGGCGGCGCTCGACCCGATGCCGCTGCCGGGAGCGATCTTTTCGAGGATCTCCACCTCGATCCGCACCGGACGGCCGTAAGCTTCGAGCAAGGCCCGTACGGCGGGCGTGATGACGTTTTCTTCGACATTTCCGGGGAGTTCCACCCCGCTGCGGTTACGGATTTCGAATCCTTCGGCATTTTCCGCAACGCCCACTTCCAGCACGTCGCCCACGCCGTCGAGCGTAAGGCCCATCACATCGAAACCGCACCCCAGATTCGCGACCGTTCCCGGCGCGAAAACCTTAATATGTTTCATACCAATTTTTTTTGATGAATTGAACTACCTTTGCCTGATTTTCTGTTTCCGCTCCGGCAGCCTTGGCCGGGATGTGCACACGCAGGTATGCAGACGGAATATTGACTACTGAACCCCCACGGGGGTCGTGGCAGTCGTCGTGGCAGTTGTGGCGGTCGTGAAGAGAGCGGTATAAACACAGCCTACGGGATTGCCGATAAATCCGCAACCTCGCCCTGTCGTCGTGTTATGCCGTTTGGTAACCATCGTCGGCAAATATAAAACAAATATTTCAGAAATCCAAATCGAAGTAACAATTCGTAAGAGTGCCCCGGAAAATGCAGAGGGGCTTTTTATATATATTAGGAGTAGTCCTGAAAGGCGCAAAAAGAGATTCCGGGCTCGAAAATGAAAGGTCCGGAGGAGCTTCGTGCGCCGTTTCCGGCAAAAAACGGCCCGAACAGGCATTTCGGGGCAAAAATCGGGGTGTCAAATCGTAAGCAAACCGGGCCGTGAGCGGACAGATGCGAAGCCGATCGGGCAATCTGCTTCCGGACTGTCACAATATTAAATTTTTTTAGGAAATTATTTGTTCAACTGATTCAATATTCATATCTTTGCCATAGTCAGACAGAAAGCATCCGGCATAACGGGGAGACCCGGCCTGCACGCGGATGCACTGTCGCAGAAAACGAACAAACACGGAAAACCGGCTATGAACGCCCTGAATCATTCGAATATTCACGTCATTACCCTGCTGCTCGTCGTCCTTCGGAGATAACGGGAGAAAGGTGGCGTGCATAGTTGATTGAAAATAAAGCCTTTCTCCCACCGGGGAAAGGTTTTTTTGTTGCAGGACCGGACCCGGCAGGAGACTGAAACGAAAACGGAAAGATGAAACACACACTCAAAAGCGCCGTCACCACGACGGGCCGCCGGATGGCGGGAGCCAGAAGCCTCTGGCGCGCCAACGGCATGCGCGAAGAACAGTTCGGCCGGCCGGTCATCGGCATCGCCAATTCGTTCACCCAACTCGTGCCGGGGCACGTACACCTGCACGAAATCGGACAATATGTCAAACAGCGCATCGAAGCCCTCGGGTGCTTCGCTGCGGAGTTCAACACCATCGCCGTCGACGACGGCATCGCCATGGGCCACGACGGCATGCTCTACTCGCTGCCTTCGCGCGAGATCATCGCCGACAGCGTCGAGTACATGGCCTCCGCCCACAAGATCGACGCGCTGGTCTGCATTTCGAACTGCGACAAGATCACCCCCGGCATGCTGATGGCCGCCATGCGGCTCAACATCCCGACGGTCTTCGTCTCGGGCGGGCCGATGGAGGCCGGAAAATTTCAGGGCCGCAGCGTCGACCTGATCGACGCCATGGTGATGGGGGCCGACGAGACGTGCAGCGACGCGCAGATCGCCGAGATCGAGCGCTGCGCCTGCCCCGGCTGCGGATCGTGCTCGGGCATGTTCACGGCCAACTCGATGAACTGTCTGACCGAGGCGCTGGGTCTCTCGCTGCCGGGCAACGGCACGATCGTCGCCACCCACGTCAATCGCCGCCGGCTGTTCGAGGACGCTGCGGCGCTCATCGTCCGCAATGCCGAACGTTACTACTTCGAGGGCGACGAGCGGGTGCTTCCGCGTTCGATCACCACGAAGGCCGCCTTCGAAAACGCCATGTCGTTAGACATCGCCATGGGCGGCTCGACCAACACGGTCCTGCACCTGCTGGCCGTGGCCCACGAGGCCGGCGTCGATTTCACGATGCAGGACATCGACCGCCTTTCGCGCCGGGTCCCGGTGCTCTGCAAGGTCGCCCCCAACTCGCACTACCACATCCAGGACGTCAACCGTGCCGGAGGCATCTTCGCCATTCTGGGCGAGCTTGACCGTGCCGGACTGCTCGACACCTCGGTCCTGCGCGTCGACGGGCGCACGCTGGGCGAAGCGATCCCGGCCTGCGACATTCTCAACCCGGCAGCCGCCGACGCCGCGCGACGCCGCGCGCTCAGCGCCCCGGCAGGCCATTACAGCCGCGAGCTGGGCGCACAGCACTCCTACTACGAAGAACCCGATACCGATCGCACGGCGGGCTGCATCCGCGACGTGGAGCACGCCTATTTCCGCGACGGCGGACTGGCCGTGCTGACGGGCAACATCGCCCGGCAGGGCTGCGTCGTCAAAACCGCCGGCGTGGACGAAAAACTGTTCGTCTTCCGCGGCCCGGCGCGCGTTTACGAATCGCAGGAGCAGGCCATGAACGGCATTCTCGCCGACGAGGTGCAGCCGGGCGAAGTGGTCGTCATCCGCTACGAAGGCCCCAAGGGCGGCCCGGGCATGCAGGAGATGCTCTACCCCACGTCGTACCTCAAGTCGAAACACCTCGACAAGGCCTGCGCGCTGATCACCGACGGGCGTTTCTCGGGCGGAACCTCGGGGCTTTCGATCGGCCACGTCTCGCCGGAAGCCGCCTCGGGCGGAGAGATCGCCGTCGTCCGCACGGGCGATGAGATCGAGATCGACATCCCCGGCCGCTCGATCCGCCTCGCGGTCGACGACGCGGAGATCGTCGCCCGCATGGCCGCACAGGAACGCTTCCGCCCCGCCGGCCGCGACCGCCGCGTTCCGGCGTCGCTGCGCGCCTATGCCCGGCTGGTCAGCTCGGCCGACAAAGGCGCCGTACGTATCGTCGACGATAACGAAGAATAAAAAACGGACCCGCAATGAATACCTCTCAAACACTCCGTCCCGAAGAGCGACGCGCGGCCTCCGATCCCTCGATGACGGGATCGAAGGCCCTGATCGAATCATTTCTCCAAGAGGGCGTCGAAACCGTTTTCGGCTATCCCGGAGGCGCGATCATCCCCGTCTACGACGCGCTTTACGACTACCGCGACCGCCTGCGCCACATCCTCGTGCGCCACGAGCAGGGCGCCGTGCACGCCGCACAGGGCTATGCCCGCGTCAGCGGCCGCGTGGGGGTCTGTCTGGTGACCTCGGGTCCCGGCGCCACGAACACCGTGACGGGGCTGGCCGACGCGCTGATGGACTCCACGCCGCTGGTGCTCGTCACCGGACAGGTCGGCTCCGCGCTGCTGGGCACCGACGCCTTTCAGGAGACCAATTTCATCGGCATCACGCAGGCCGTCACCAAATGGAACTGCCAGGTCAAGCGCACCGAGGACATTCCCGCGGCCATCGCCAAGGCCTTCTACATCGCCCGCTCGGGCCGTCCGGGTCCCGTCGTGGTCGACATCACCAAGGACGCACAATGCGGAACAGCTCCGTTCCGCTACGAAAAAATCACCTCGATCCGCAGTTACCTCCCCGCGCCCGCCCCCGACGCGGAACGCATCGCCGAAGCCGCACGGCTGATCGACCAGGCCCGCCGTCCGCTGGTCATGGTGGGTCAGGGCGTCATCCTGGGCAACGCCGAAGCCGAGCTGCGGGCGCTGCTCGACAAGAGCGGCATGCCCGCCGCCTCGACCCTGCTGGGTCTCTCGGCCCTGCCGACCGACCATCCGCAAAACGTGGGCATGCTGGGCATGCACGGCAACTACGGACCCAACATCAAGAATCAGGAGTGCGACCTGCTCGTGGCCGTGGGCATGCGTTTCGACGACCGCGTGACGGGGAATCCCGCGCATTTCGGCGCCAATGCCAAGGTGATCCACCTGGAGATCGACCCCGCGGAGATCGGCAAGATCATCCCGGCCGACGTGGCGGTCGTGGGCGATGTGAAACGCTCCCTGCCGCTCATCACCGAGCGTATCCGCAAACGCAACCACAGCCAATGGATCGCCGGATTCCGCGCCTGCGACCAGATCGAATACGAAGCCGTCATCCGCAAGGCCGTGCACCCCGCCGAGGGGCGTATCCGCATGGGCGAGGCGGTCGCCGCCGTGGCCCGGGCCTACCGCAACGACGCGGTGCTGGTGACCGACGTGGGCCAGCAGCAGATGAACGCCGCGCGCTATTTCGGATTCCGCCGCACGCGCAGCGTGGTCACCTCGGGCGGTCTCGGCACGATGGGATTCGGACTTCCGGCTGCCATCGGGGCCAAGCTGGGCGCCCCCGACCGCGAAGTCGTCCTTTTCGCCGGCGACGGCGGCCTGCAAATGACCATTCAGGAGCTGGGCACGATCTTCCAGTCGAAGATCCCCGTGAAAATCGTCCTGCTGAACAACTCGTTCCTCGGCATGGTGCGCCAATGGCAGGAGCTGTTCTACGACCGCCGCTACTCCTTTACGGAGATGGTCAACCCCGATTTCGGGCTGATCGCCCGCGGCAACGGCCTTTCGTACCGCTGCGTCGAACGGCGCGAGGAACTCGACGAGGCCATCGCCGCCATGAAGGCCTCCGAAGGCGCCTTCCTGCTCGAGGTGCGCGTCGAGGGCGAAGAGAACATTTTCCCGATGGTCCCGGCGGGCGCCCCGGTATCGGAAATCCGGTTCGAATAAAACGAAACAGCGTATGGAACAGGAATACATCATCACCGTGTTTTCAGAGAACAAGGTGGGCCTGCTGAGCCAGATCACCACCGTCTTCACCTGCCGCGACGTGAACATCGAGAGCCTCACAACCTCGGAATCGGCGTTGCAGGGCATCCACAAATTCACCATCGTGGTCCGCACCACACCCGATCAGGTCGACAAACTCGTGCGGCAGGTCGAGAAGAAGATCGACGTGCTGAAGACCTTCGTCTACACCCCCGACGAGGTCGTGCAGCAGGAGATCGCCCTCTACAAGGTGACCCGCAGCCGGGGCGTCGAACAACTCGTCAGGGAACACAACGTCCGCATTCTGGAGATCGACGAGGACTACATCGTCGTCGAGAAGACCGGCCACAAAGCCGACACGCAGGCGTTGTTCCGCCTGCTGCAACCCTACGGCGTACAGCAGTTCGTGCGCAGCGGCACGGTGGCCATCATCAAGTCGCGGCGCGAGCTGCTGAACGAGTACCTTGAAGAAATCGACCGTTTAAGGGCCGAATCCGATGAAGAAGGGAGCAAAAGCGAAAAATAACTTTCAGAACATATAACAAACTCAAAATCACGAAAATCATGGCAAAGATCAATTTCGGCGGCGTCGAAGAGAACGTCGTAACCCGCGAGGAATTTCCTCTGGAAAAAGCGCTCGAAACACTCAAGGACGAGACCATCGCCGTCATCGGCTACGGCGTGCAAGGCCCCGGACAGTCGCTCAACCTGCGCGACAACGGATTCAGGGTCATCGTGGGCCAGCGCGAAGGCTCCGCGAGCTGGGACAAGGCCGTAGCCGACGGCTGGGTGCCGGGCCAGACGCTTTTCGGCATCGAGGAGGCCGCCGAGCGCGCCACGATCATCCAGTACCTGCTCTCCGACGCCGGGCAGATCGCCGTATGGCCTTCAATCAAAAAGCACCTCACGCCGGGCAAGGCCCTCTATTTCTCCCACGGCTTCGGCATCACCTACAAGGAGCGCACGGGCATCGTGCCCCCGGCCGACGTGGACGTGATCCTGATCGCCCCGAAAGGCTCGGGAACCTCGCTGCGGCGCATGTTCCTCCAGGGCCGCGGACTCAATTCGAGCTATGCGGTGTTCCAGGACGCCACGGGCCGCGCCTTCGAACGCGTCGTGGCGCTGGGCATCGGCGTGGGTTCGGGCTACCTGTTCGAAACCGACTTCAAGCGCGAGGTCTACTCCGACCTCACGGGCGAGCGCGGCACGCTGATGGGCGCCATCCAGGGCATCTTCGCCGCCCAGTACGACACGCTGCGCGCCAACGGCCACACCCCCTCGGAGGCCTTCAACGAAACGGTCGAGGAGCTGACCCAGTCGCTCATGCCGCTGGTCTCGGAGAACGGCATGGACTGGATGTACGCCAACTGCTCGACCACGGCCCAGCGCGGCGCGCTGGATTGGTGGAAACGTTTCCGCGACGCCACGAAACCCGTCTTCGAGGAGCTTTACCGCGAAGTCGCCGCCGGCAACGAGGCCCAGCGTTCGATCGACCTCAACAGCAAGCCCGACTACCGCGAGAAGCTCGACGAAGAGCTGCGTCAGATGCGCGAGAGCGAGATGTGGCAGACCGGCGCCGTCGTGCGCAAGCTGCGCCCCGAAAACAACTGACGCAATGCGGGCGACGCCGGGGAGGTGCGGCACAAAGTACGTCCCCGGCATCGGCCGAACCGCCGGCGGCGCACGCCCGGCTTATCCTATTGACAAACCCCGGAACCGCCTATTCCAAGGGAGGGTTCCATGACAACAAACGAACAGAAAATGTGTGGATTCGTAGGACTGTTTGACATCCGGCAGAAATCGGATGCGCTGCGCACGCAGGTGCTGAAAATGTCGAAAAACATCCGCCACCGGGGACCCGACTGGTCGGGCGTCTACTGCGGCGAGCGGGCGATTCTCTCCCACGAGCGGCTTTCGATCGTCGATCCCCAGTCGGGCGGACAGCCCCTCTTCAGCCGCGACGGGAAACTGGTGCTGGCCGTCAACGGCGAAATATACAACCATCGGGAAATCCGCGACGAGCTGGCCGGGGAGTACGATTTCCGGACAGGCTCGGACTGCGAGGTGATCCTGCCACTTTACCAAAAAATGGGCGTCGGACTGCTCGAAAAGATCAGCGGCATCTTCGCTTTCGCGCTGTACGACATCGAAAACGACGAATACCTGATCGCCCGCGATCCGAT
>OIXH01003991.1_pt1 | contig 12452 bp, 12 predicted proteins | sample 1587741 | NCBI WGS metagenome assembly OIXH01 (sample SAMEA3888916, study PRJEB22519) | human gut metagenome | biome: human gut; feature: human-associated habitat; material: faeces | place: Denmark | collected 2011 | reverse complement strand
CTATTGGCCTGCTTCTCGTAATAGTCCGACGAGACCATCTGCATGCCCCACAGCTTGACGGCAAGTGCCGCAAACATCGCACCCACACCCGTGGTGAGGATGGAAAAGCGGCCCTTAAAGGCGGTCGCCGCGGTATTGCCCTCGCCCTCGGTGGCGCGCGGGGCCGTTCCATGCTGCGTATCGTAGGTAAAACGGGAATCGCCACGACGCATGATGACCAGCGCGACCACGATGGCCACAACCAGCACGATACCGGCGATAATAACCGTCAACTGGGAAGACATCTACGGGCCTCCCCTATTTGAGCTTGCGGGTCTTGGGCTTAAAGCGCATACCCGTCTGGCGTCCGCCACGTGCGGAGAATCCATAGCCGGACTGCGGCACGACGCCGGACATCAAAAACGGAATGGCAACCAGACCCGTCAGGATCGAGGACGGCAGCGCATGGCCGAAGATCGCCACAACAAAGCTCGTCTCCAAACCCATAAACAGCAAGATGATGCTGTAGATCACATTAATGACGAGCGCGAAGGCGCCCACAGTGATGCCGCGCGCACTCGGGGTACCGCCCGTCTGACCGACGGCGCTGTGCACCAGGGCAAAAGAACCCACGGTCAGCAGGAGCGACATAACGCCCACCGGCACGGCAGCGGACAGGTCATAAAACAAGCCGCTGCAAAAACCGCACACGACGGCACGGGTCGGGTCGCCCGAGAACACGCTTAGGCACACCAGGATAATCATGAAGTTGACGCGACCGCCCGCAATGGAGATCTGCGGTGCCAGGCCTGCCTGCAGCAGCACGCACACGATGGCGGCGATCACAAACGTGCGGGAGCTCATCCCCTGCTCGTGTAGATCCATGGACATGCCCCCTATTCGCTCGAGCCAGAATCGGTCGTCTCGGACGTGTCGGAACTGTCATCCGAGCTCTCGTCCTTCGTCTTGGTCGCAGCATCGCGCGACGTTCCCTGCGGCGTGCTGTTGGCCGTGCTCACGTCCTCATCCGAGGCCGACTGTTCGTCGGTCAGCGAGGTAATGACCAGCACTTCCTCGTTGTTCTCGGCCGTGGTCTGAGCGCGCACCACAATGGTGTAGTACACATCGTTTGCCGATTTCTCAACCGACGAGACGGTGCCGAGCGGTAGACCCTTGGGGAACACGCCACCGATGCCCGAGGTCACGATGATGTCGCCAACCTTAACATCGGAGTCGACGCTCACGTACTCAAGACGCAGCGTGCCGTCAGCCTGACCCTGCAGCATGCCCTGGGCGCGCGTGTCCTGCACCATGGCGGACACGCCCGAGTTCTCGTCGCCAATCAGGCGCACGGTCGACGTTTTGGCCGATACCTCGATAATCTGGCCGATAACACCGGCCGAACTCGTCACAGGCATGTTGATGGTAAGCCCGTCGGCAGAGCCCTTGTCGATGGTTACGGTCGAGGTCCAGGCATCGCCCGAGGCACCAACGATACGAGCAGCGGTCGATTTGAGGTTGTAGGTCGACTGCAGGCCGACCAGCCCCTCCAGACGCTCGGCGGTCTTTTGAGCCTCGGAGAGCTCAGCAACCTTAGAGGTCAGCTCCTCGTTTTGCTTCTTAAGCTCGTCAAGCGTGTCCTGCGACGCCGTAAGGTTAGAGAACACGTTGCCGATCGCATTGAAGGGAGCCGCCACAGCCGAACCCACAAAGCGCACCGGCGAGGTAATCGTCGTTACGCCCGAACGCACGGCATGAATCGGTCCCGCCTCGCCCTCGCGGATGTAAAACGTGAGCAGCAACACCGAAATCAGGCTGAAAACAATCAACGGGCGCATACCCGTTGATTGTCGCTTGGTATTCAGATTTGTGGAGAAACCCGAAGATCGTGCCAAATGGAATCCACCTTTTGGAAATTAAGCATTGGTCTGGACGAAGCCGCCATCAAACGCATTGGCCTCGAGCACGCGGGCGCAGCCGTTAACGACGTTATCAAGCGCCGTAGGACTGACGTTGACCGAAACGCCGGTCTCATCGCGCAGGCGCACGTCGAGACCGCGCAGCAGCGCGCCGCCACCGGTCAGCAAAATGCCGTAGTACATAAGGTCAGAGGCAAGATCGGGCGGCGTGGCATCGAGGGCGTCCTTAACGGCCTTGGCCATCTCGTCGAGCGGCTTGTTGAGCGCGCGACGGATCTCCTCGCTCTCGATGCGCACGGTCTTGGGCAGGCCCGTGATCACGTCACGGCCGTTGACCTCGACATCGAGCTCGTCCTTGAGCGGCACGGCGGAGCCGACCTTGATCTTGATGTCCTCTGCTGTACGCTCGCCGATGGCCAGGTTGTAGGCATCGCGAACGTGCGTGAGGATGGCCTGGTCGAACTCGTCACCGGCAATACGGATGGACTGCGAGACGACGATGCCGCCCATAGCGATAACAGCGACCTCAGTGGTACCGCCACCGATGTCGATGACCATGGAGCCGGTGGGCTCCTCGACGGGCAGGTCGGCGCCGATAGCGGCGGCCATGGGCTCCTCGATGATGGAGACCCGCTTGGCGCCGGCCTGCTCGGCGGCGTCCCGGACGGCCCGGCGCTCAACGGCGGTGACGCCAGAGGGGATGCAAATGACGACTCTCGGCCGGGAGAAGAAGCCCTTGCCGATGGCCTTGTGGATGAACTCCGTCAGCATGCTGGTGGTCACGTCGAAGTCGGCGATGACGCCGTCCTTCAGGGGCCGGACGGTGACGATGGAGCCGGGGGTGCGGCCGATGACGTCCTTGGCTTCCTGGCCCACGCATTTGACCTTATCGGTCTTGGTGTCCACTGCCACGACGCTGGGCTCCCGGATGATGATGCCCTTGCCCTTCATGTATACCAGGGTATTTGCCGTACCCAGATCGATGCCGATATCTTTTGAAAACATTGGTATGCACTTCCTTTATGCGGGAAAGCCCGCGGATTCCGCATGGATGTCTATGCCATGCCATCTTCTATTATACCCTGACCGGAGAATTTGTACAAGGGATTTTTTGTGAATTTAAGAATTTTGGCAGAAATCGGCGAGCTACCGGGCCAGCTCCGCCAGGGGGAGGCCCACCACGTTGCAGTAGTCCCCGGAGATGCCCCGGACCAGAAGGGCTCCCTTGCCCTGGATGCCGTAGGCTCCGGCCTTGTCGAAGGGCTCGCCGGTGGCCAGGTACCAGCGGAGGATGTCGTCGGACAGGGGGTAGAACTCCACCTGGGTGGCGATGGAAAAGCGGCGGAGGGCGTCTTTTTTCACCAGGGAAACGCCGGTGATCACCCGGTGGGTCCGGCCGGAAAGGGCGCGGAGCATCCGGGCGGCATCGGCGGGGTCCCTGGGGATGCCGAAAATTTCGCCGTCCGGGGAGACCACCACGGTGTCGCCGCCGATGACCACGGCCTCCGCCGGGGTGTCCGGCCGGGCGAGGACGGACCGGGCCTTGCCCTCGGAAAGGGCCAGGACCAGGTCCTCCGGGGAAAGGGAGGCCGCCATCAGAGGGGCTTCGTCGAAGTCTGAGGTCTCCGCGCGGAAGGCTTCGGTGAGGCGGGAAAGAAGCTCCCGCCGTCGGGGGGAGCGGGAGGCCAAAATGAGAAGGGGAAGGGGTTTGATGGATTCCATAATACATGAGTCCTCCGGATCTGCATCGGTCAGTGGACCTTAGACGCAGTTTTGACATAAAGGACAATGGCGGCGGCGATGCACAGCAGCATGGCAATGTTCAGGCCGATGTGGAAGGATACGCTGAACTGGAGCACCGCCAGGTCCACGGAAAAGGAATCCACGCCGATGGTCTTGCCGATGCAGAGCCACCGGAGGAAGGAGACCTTTCCGGCCAGTTCCCCCAGCAGCGTTCCCAGAAGGATGCCGCCCAGAAGGTACAGGAATAGGAGCAAGGTGCGTTTCATGATGGTTCCTCCTTTTGATATTGTAGATGGCAGACGCGGGATTTGCTTACTTCTTGTCCTTCACAAAGAAGGAAATGCCAAACAGGGCGGCTATGACAACGACATACACGGCATAAAATATCCGCTTCACGTCCGCCCCTATTCTGATGCTGCCGATATAGAAGACCCGTCCCAGTCCGGGATTGGACAGAGCGCATAAAACAAAGACGGCTGCCGTAATCAGCATGGTAAAGCCGATGAGCCGGAGGATGGCTTTTGTTTTCAAGAAAAACACGCTCCTTTCCGATTTGTGCCTCGATTTTCGCGGGGTGGCGGTTATTTGGAAAAGGTCATGCCGGTGGAGCCGAAGCCGCCTTCGCCCCGGAGAGTCTCCGGAAGGGTGTCGGTTTCCTCCGGCTCCGGGAGGAGAATAGGGGTCACCACCAGCTGGGCGATACGGTCGCCGTGATGGATGGTAAAGGGTGTATTCGAGTGGTTGGTCATGGGAATCTGCAGTTCGCCCCGGTAGTCGCTGTCAACGACCCCGACGCAGTTGGAGAGGGTGATTCCGTGCTTGCTGGAAAGGCCGCTGCGGGGGTAGACAAGGCCCACGGTCCCGGGCTCCAGGGCCATGGCCAGGCCGGTGGGGACCCGGACCCGTTCAAAGGGGCGGATGGTCAGGTCCTCGGTCAGGCAGGCGCAGAGGTCCAGGCCCGCGCTTTCCGGAGTGGCCCGGCGGGGGAGGACGGCGTTGGGGTTCAGGCGCTGAAAAAGAAGGTTCATGGCAGGTCCTTTCCGGGGTCATTCCACCCCGCGGTAGAGTAGTCCCCGGGTAAAGGGACCCTGGGGCGGCTGGTCGGCGGCGTAGCGCCGGAGAACGGCGGCGGCTTCCTCCCGGGTCTCTTGGGTGAAAAAGAGGACCAGGAAGAAGGAGGAAAGCTCCTTTAGGCGTCCGGAAAGTTCCAGGGGGACGGAGTTATAAAGGAAGCTCACCGAGCCGTCAAAATCGCAGGAAACGGGGAATTTCACCCCTTTCCGGTCGGTAAGGAAGCCCTGCTTCCGGCACTTGCCGCAGCCCAGCTGAGCCTTGATGGGGCAGCTCCGGAAGGACATCAGGGGCAGCGTGCCATAGGCGGCCAGTCCCAGGGGGACGCCGCTTTTCAGCCGGAGGGCGTCGGGGAGGGCGATCTCCATGGACAGGGCCGCGGCGGAAAGTCCCAGCCCCTCCCCAGCCAGAAGGCTCCGGGAGTTGGTCAGGTTCAGCCAGGGACTGCCCAGGAGCTCCATACCAGCTGCACGGCCCAGGAGGATGTGGGCGGCGTTGCTGCACCAGAGGGCGGAAACGCCATGGGCCTTCAGCTTTTCCAGCCGGGGGAGCCAGGTCTCCTCCCCGGAAAAGGTGAACCGGGGCAGATAGGCCGCAAGCCTGGGAAGGAAGGGGGTGAGCTCCGGCAGATGGGCTTCCAGCTCCGGGACGGGGAGGAGAATCCGGGCCAGGCGGTGGGCCTCCTGTACGGGAATTTGGGAAAAGGTGCGGAATTCTCCCCACAGTTCCTGTGAGGATGTGGGATTCTTCGCGGGCAGCGGAGGAAGTTCTCCGCCGGTGAACCGGGGCTCCACGGCGGTGCGGAGGACGTCCAGGCGCTCCACGGCCTCCCGGCGGAGGGCGTTGAAGCCGGAGGCGGGAAGGGAGAGGGCTCCGGCGTTCCGGACGGAGACCTGGTCCAGGAAATAGGGGGTGCCGCCCAGCTTGCCCAGGAATTTCCGGGCGGCGGCTTCGTCGGCGGGATGCTCCGACTCCCGGGGGAGTTCCCCGGAAACGGTGACAGTGCGGCCGTCGGCGGAAAGGGTCAGGGAGGCGGGGCGGTCCGGCTCCAGGGTCAGGGTCATGGCGGCGGGGAACCGGGGGGTCTCCTTCTGGAAGGAGGCCTGAAGGTCCCGGAGGACCCCGGAGGCCGCTTCCACGTCCTCCTTCCGGCGGAAGCCGAACATTTTCCGGTCGATTTGGCCGTCAAAATAGGCGGAGGTGAAGCCGCTCCGGGAGAACACGGCCTGGAGAGGGGCCAGGTCCGGCTCTCTGCCGTCCAGGGCGGCCCGGCAGGCGGTAACGGCGGCGGCTACGTACTCCGGGCGCTTCATCCGGCCCTCGATCTTGAAGGATTCGATGCCCATGGCCGCCAGCTCCGGCAGCCGGGGGATGAGGCAGAGGTCCTTTAAGGAGAGGACGGCCTCGCCGGCTTTGGGAACGCCCGGGCATCCGGCGGAAAAGGGCAGGCGGCAGGGCTGGGCGCACCGGCCCCGGTTGCCGCTTTTTCCTCCCAGCATGGCGCTGAGGTAGCACTGGCCGGAGACGGACATGCAGTGGGCCCCGTGGACGAAGACCTCCAGCTCCAGGGAGGTGGAGGCCCGGATGGCGGCGATCTCCTCCCGGGAGAGCTCCCGGGCCAGGACCACCCGGGAAAAGCCCAGCTCCCCGGCGGCGCGGACGCCCTCCGGGGAGTGGATGGCCATCTGGGTGGAGGCGTGGAGGGGCATGGAGGGGGCCAGGGCCTTAACGGCGGCGGCCACGCCCCAGTCCTGGACGATGAGGGCGTCCACCCCGGCGTCGCAGGCGGCGCGGATGCAGTCCTTCAGGGCGGGGAACTCCCGGTCGAAGGTGACGATGTTCAGGGCCTGGTGGACCCGGACGCCGAAGCGGTGGGCGTAGGCCACGGCCTCCCGGAGGGCGTCGGGGTCAAAGTTCCGGGAATCCGCCCGGGCGCTGAAGCTCTTCTGCCCCAGGTAGACGGCGTCTGCGCCGCAGCGGACGGCGGCCTCCAGCGCCTCCCGGGAGCCCACGGGGGCCAGAATCTCCGGGGTCATTTCTGGTCTCCGGCGGGCTTGGCGACTTTGTCCCGGAGGTTATAAAGCTCCAGGTCGCTTTTTAAGCTCTCGTTTTCCCGTTTCAGGAGGCTCAGTTCCCGGCGGAGCTGGTCGGCTTCGATCCGGGCGGAGGCGGCTTCCTCCACGTAGCCCTTGATCTGGGCGCGGATGTTGTCCACGTCGGAGACGGATTTCATGCTTTCGTCCATGAGCTCCAGGCCCACCATGACGGCGGCGGAGGTCAGGGCGGCGCTTTCGTTTTCCTCCAGAAAGGCGTTGATGCGTTTGTCCAGCTCTTTGGCCAGGGTGATCATGTACGAGGGGCTTTCGTCGGTCTGCAAGGTGTAGGTCTTGCCGCAGATGACGACTTTCACGCGGTTCTGCATAGTCATTCCGGGTATCCTGGGCCGGAGCGTCCGTTCAGGGTACCCTTCTCCTTTCTATCAACCTTTTAATCCGCGGCGGATGTCTGGGGTCCGCTCATTCGGATGTCTTTTACAGCAACAAAATCTTCAAATCCCGGTTTGGGGACGTACTCGCACGCCGCGGCTTCTCCGTGGACCGGCAGGACCGCCGTATACCAGACGCCGTCGGGCTCCTTGCGCATTTTACACTGAGAGGCCACATGGGAATAGTCCGGGTCGATGTCGTAAGCCCAGACGGTTTCGGATTCGCAGCGCTCCAGGCTCACGCCCTGATAGCTGATGTTGACGGCAAAGATCACCGGGAACATCTCTTTCCTTCCGTCGGAATAGGTCACGCGGTAATGGCCCAGGGTGAGGGCGTCGTCGTTCTGGCTGCTCATTTCGCCGTAGTATTTTCTGCCGTCTTCCCAGTTTTTGGTCACGGTGTGGGTGACTTCGATGTGGGGGCCTTCCAGGGCCGCGCGGTTCCGCAGGCGGTAGAGGCCGTCCATGGCTTCGAACAGATTCTTCTGGTACATCCGCTCGGTGCGGTCGTGCTTCCAGGCGATGATGCTGCCGTAGCCCAGTTCAAAGGTGGCGCCCCAGTTCTGCATGTTGTTCTCGCTGGTTTCCGCCCAGCAGGAAACGCTGAAGCCTTGTGCGCCGTACCGGAACCGGTCCTTGTAATTGGTAAGGCGGGAGGGCTCGGTGTTGCCCAGGATCATATCCTTGCCCTGCTGATGGTAGACGGTCTCGCGGATGGCTGGGTCCACGGAATGGTACCAGTTGACGTATGTGATGTCTGCGGGGAGCAGGCGGGCGCAGTCGACGGGTTCGATGACCTGGTGGAACCCTTGCTCCCTGACCCAATCCGGCGCTTCGAACCAGTAGGTATCCCAAAGGGGATATTCTTCCCCCATGACCTCCACGGTCTTGATCTCCTTCCGGGTCGGAACATGGTAGACGTCCTTTCTTCCGGCTCCGTGGACTTCTCCGGCCTTATCGGTGATGACGCAGAGCTTGTCCGACCACATGTAGGTCCTGATTCCCTTGGATTTCAGGTAGCGGTAGGATTCCAGGACGTTGTCGGCGTAGAGCTTTCCCGCGTCTTTGCCTCTGCATTTTTCGCAGACGCACATGACCCACCATTCGTCGTGGCCGATGTGGATGGCTTTGGGGTGGAATACGTCGATGACTTCGTCGTACAGATCGAACACCAGCTGGTTAAGCCCGGGGTTGGACGGACACGCGGTGCTGGCAAAGGGCTCGTCATCGCATTCCCGGAGCTCCGGGTGGGAGACCAGCAGATACTCGCTGTGGGTCAGGGAGGGGACTTCCGGGATGATCTCGATAAAACGCTCCGCGCAGTAGCCGGCGAGCTTCCGCAGCTCCTCCTGGGAGTACACCCCGCCGCCGGCGTTGTTGGTGTGGACGGAGTTTTTGGTCCGGTAATACACCTTGCCGATGAGGTCCCGCTTTTCCGGCGTCTCCAGAACAGAGGAGGCGTACCGGAGCCAGCCTTCGTTTACCTCCGGATGCTTTTTGAATTCCATGGCCCCGCCGATCTCCAGGAGCAGGGCGTTGTAGCCCAGGTGGACCAGCTGGTCGATGAGCTCGCAGAAGTAATCCAAGTCCTTTTTGGGAGGCAGAAATACCCGGAGGGAACGATGGGCGCAGGCAGGATAGCTCCACCAAAGGCCTTTGGGCATCTTCTGGCCGGTATATTTGTCCGCGATGGAGCAGGCGGCGTAGAGCTTTGCACGGTCGGAGTCCGCGTAGACGGTCACGCCGGTTCCGTCCGCCGCAATGAGGAAGCCTTCTTCATTTTCGGTATACGGCTGTTCCAGTCGGTCTTCGATGAGCTTCTTTGCGGCGTCATCGAAGGCTTTGAAGGTGACAACGGCATCCCCGCCGGTCAGCGCGGCGATTGTTTCTTTGGCAACGCCGTCTGCGCCGACGGACCTGCCGGATAAGGAGAGAAAGCCTTCGTCGATTTTCTGATAGCTGTCGGTCAGCATGATTCATTCCTCCGTAAGTGTTCATTCCTCCAATTTGGTTCCGGGTCTATACAGTTCTATTATATGCGATTTCCGGCCCGGTGAAAAGGGCTTTTTGCAAGATTTTGTCTTTTCCTGCCGGGAAGGTATGGTTTCCGGCGGATGGGGCAGGATGAAAGCAGCGGGAATTGCAAGGGAGGCGGTTTGGTGGAGAGGATTCCGCTGCTGGACGAGGTCCGGGGCTTTGCCGTGCTGGCCATGGCGGGGTACCACCTGCTCTGGGACCTGGAGGGGCTGCCCTGGGCGGCGGCACTGCTGGGGCACCCGGCCATGGGGGCCGCCCGGAACCTGTTTGCCGGGCTGTTTGTGGCCATGGCCGGGGGATGCTGCCTGCTGTCCCGGAACAACTGGCGGCGGGGCGGCCTCTGCCTGCTGGCGGCGGAGGCAGTGTCCATGGCGGCGGGGGTGATCGGGGTGTCCATCCGGTTCGGAGTGCTCCATCTGCTGGGGACGTCCATGGTCCTGGCGGCCTGGGCTATGCCGGTGCTGGAAAAAATCCCGGCCCGGTGGGGCTTCTGGGGAGCGGTAGGGGTGGTCCTGCTCACGGCGGGGCTGCCGCAAGGGCGGTTCCTCTGGATGGCGCTGCCGGAATGGGAAGGGTGGTCCGGGGCGCTGTACCCCTTGGGAATCTGGGGCGGGCGGGTCCCGGCGGCGGACTATTTCCCGCTGCTGCCCTGGGGCGGGGTGTTCTTCGGGGGATTTTTTGCCGGAAAGAAAATCATGGCGAGGGGAATCCCTCCCTTCGCCATGAAACGCCGCAGCCGGTTTCTCGCCGCCTGCGGCCGGAACACCCTGTGGATTTATCTGCTCCACCAGCCGGTGCTGATGGGGGCGCTGCTGCTGTTTGGCTACTCCGCCCGGTAGACGTCCCGGAACAGGCCGATATACCGGGGCGGGATCACCTTGTCCAGGTGGTAGCAGCCGAAGAACCACTTTTCAAAATCACAGTGCTTGGAGAGGTAGTCCAGATAGAGGTGGATGCAGCTCTCCTCGTTTTCGTTGAGGTTCAGGAAGCGCTTGATGGTAGCCGGGGCGTCGTGGGTGACGATGAAATCCACCTTGCCGTGGCAGGCCCGGAGGGTGTCCACACCGTGCTGCTGCTCCTCCTCCGAGGGCTGCTCATCGGGCTGCCAGCGGGGGTTGTCCAGTCCCGATTCCCCGGAGTCGCCGCCGCCGAAGGCAAAGACCTTCTTGCCGCAGATCTCATAGACCTCGCCCCGGAGGAGCTGGTAGAGGTTCCCGGAGATCTGCCGGGCCCTGCCGCCCCGGTAGGTCACAACAGGGTACTCCCTGAGGAGGGCGTAGTTGTCGTGGCAGCCCTCCACGAAAACCGTGTCGTACCGGCGCTTGCCGATTTTTTTCAGGAGCTTCGCTTCTTCTTTGGAACCGTTCCAGACAAAGCCGAAGTCGCCGCAGACGATGAGCACGTCGGCGAATTTCAGCTTTTTGATCATGGGGTGGTTCAGGCGGTCGATGTCGCCGTGGAGGTCGCCGGTTACATAAATCAAGGTGGGGTCTCCTTTGGTGAAGATTTGTGGGTTCAGGGACGGAGGACGCCGGCCATCCGTTCCAGTGCTTCGGTGAGCATGGAGCGGGGGCAGGCGGCGGTCAGGCGCATATAGCCCTCGCCGATGGAGCCGAAATTGGCGCCCGGGCCCAGGAAAACTCCGGCTTCCCGGAAGCGCTTGTTCAGCTCCGCAGAGGAGAGGCCGGTTTTCCGGAAGTCCAGCCAGGCCAGGTAGGTGGCTTCGGGGCGGCGGAAGGGGACCTCCGGCAGGCGTTCTGCGAAAAAGCGCTCCATGACGGCGAAGTTTTCCGCCACATAGGCCAGCATGGCGTCCCGCCAGGGACGGCCCTCCCGGTAGACGGCTTCTCCGGCGGCCAGGCCCATGACGTTGGGCGGGTTGATGTGGTGGCGGTTCAGGGTCTCCTGAATCTGTTTGCGGAGAGCGGGGTCCCGGACGATGAGATTGGAGGTCTGAAGGCCGGGAAGGTTGAAGGTCTTGCTGGGGGCGTTGAGGACCACGACGTTTTGCAGCAGCTCCTCCGGAAGGGTGAGGACCGAGGTGAAAACCGTCCCGGGGAGGGCCAGGTCGCCGTGAATCTCATCGGCAAAGACGGACACGCCGTTTTCCCGGCAGAGGGTCAGCATCCGGATCAGGTCCTCCCGGGACCAGGCCCGGCCGGTGGGATTGTGGGGGTTGCAGAGGATGAAGGCCGTGACGGACGGGTCCCGGACCAGGGTCTCAAAGGCGGCAAAGTCCGTTTCCCAGGAGCCGTCCTTTTCCAGAAGGGGGCACTCCCGGACGTTCAGGCCCCAGCTTTCCGGGGTGGCGAAGAAGGGCGGATAGGCGGGAGTGGGGACGATGCAGCCACCGCCCTCCTTACAAAGGGTCTTCATGGCCCAGGAAAGGCCGGTGATGACGCCGGGGACGGCGATGAGCTCCTCTTTGGCCAGGGTCACGCCGTGGAGCTCCTTTTCCCAGGTGCGGAGGGCGGAGACGTAGCCGTCGGGCAGAGAGCCGTAGCCGAAAACGCCGTGGGCGGCCCGGGCCTCCAGCGCCCGGACGGCGCAGTCCGGGGAGCGGAAGTCCATGTCAGCGACAAAGAGGGGCAGGGCGTTTTCCGGGACCTGCCACTTGAAGGAATCGGTTCCCCGGCGGTCGGGGCAGGAATCGAAATCGAAGTGCTCCATATCGGTGCTCCTTTCGGGAGGTTACAGTACGGCCAGGGCCTGCTCCAGGTCGGCCAGGATGTCTTTTTTGTCCTCGATGCCCACGGAGAACCGGATCAGGTCGGGGCGGACCCCGGCGGCGGCCAGCTCGGCGTCGTTCATCTGGCGGTGGGTGCTGCTGGCCGGGTGGAGGACGCAGGTCTTGGCGTCGGCCACGTGGGTGACGATGGAGGCCAGCTTCAGGTTCTTCATGAAAAGCTCCGCGGCGGGACGGCCACCCTTGACGCCAAAGGAAACCACGCCGCAACAGCCGTCGGGAAGGTATTTCTCGGCCAGAGCGTGATATTTATCGGAGGGAAGGCCGCAGTACTGGACCCAGGCCACCTTGGGATGGGCTTCCAAGAATTCGGCCACGGCCTGGGCATTTTCGCAGTGGCGGCGCATCCGGAGGTGGAGGCTTTCCAGGCCCAGATTCAGCAGGTAGGCGTTCTGGGGCGCCTGGATGGAGCCGAAATCCCGCATGAGCTGGGCGGTGGCCTTGGTGATGTAGGCCCCGGCCAGGCCAAAGC
>OIXH01003986.1_pt1 | contig 12459 bp, 9 predicted proteins | sample 1587741 | NCBI WGS metagenome assembly OIXH01 (sample SAMEA3888916, study PRJEB22519) | human gut metagenome | biome: human gut; feature: human-associated habitat; material: faeces | place: Denmark | collected 2011 | reverse complement strand
CTTCTCCCGGTATTCCGTGCCCTGCATTTTTTCTTCCTATACACAAAAGAAATTTTTCTCAGCATCTCTCCTGCTGCCCGCCTGATTTCAGCCTCTCTGCCCGACCTGTCCATCCTTCGCGGACACAACCTGTTGTATTTTTCGTGTCCGTTCCTGGCGTACATCTTGTTATGTGGGTATTCACATGTTTTCCACCTATAATTATCAACTTATCCCCAAATCGTGGATAAGTTGTGGATAACTTGCTGGAAAAGTTGTGGATTTTCACATTTGACATTGAAAATTATTCTGTTTTACGTTAGAATAAACTCAGAGTGGGTTTATATGCATTTGTGGACAGGCCCCCACCTTTTCCACAGCTATGCACATCGTTATACACATGTTTAGGAGTATGAATATGCTGGAAGAAATCAAAGAGAAATGGGACGAAATCCTTTTAAATATAAAGGAAGAGCATGATATTTCAGAGGTGTCCTACCGAACATGGCTGCTGCCGCTGATCCCGGATTCTGTGGATAAAGATATCCTCACGATCCTGGTGCCGGATTCTGCCTTCATCAGCTATGTGAAAAAGAAATATGAGTTCCTGTTGACAATTACCATCGAAGAAATCACAGGATTTCAGTGCAAATTAGAGTTCAAGTTAAAATCTGATGTGAAGGAGCCGGAAAAAGAAAACCGCCTGATCAACGTAAACAACAATACGGTCAGCCAGCTTGCTCTCCAGAATGCAAACTTAAATCCTCGTTACACGTTCGATACCTTCGTCGTCGGGAAAAACAACAACCTTGCCCATGCCGCATCCTTGGCAGTAGCGGAATCTCCGGGCGAAATTTATAACCCGTTATTTATTTATGGAGGTGTGGGACTCGGAAAAACGCACCTGATGCATTCCGTTGCCCATTTTATCTTAAAAAATAACCCGAGCGCAAAGATCCTGTACGTGACTTCCGAGAAATTTACAAACGAGCTGATCGACGCGATCCGAAACAAAAACAATGTTTCCACCACGGAATTCCGTGAAAAATACCGAAATAATGACGTGCTTCTAATCGATGATATCCAGTTTATCATCGGAAAAGAAAGTACACAGGAAGAATTTTTCCATACGTTTAATGCCCTTTACGAGGCAAAAAAACAGATCATTATTTCCTCCGACCGTCCTCCGAGAGAAATTGAAACTCTGGAAGACCGTCTCCGTTCCCGTTTCGAATGGGGACTCACCGTAGATATCCAGCCGCCGGATTATGAAACCCGGATGGCGATTCTCCGGAAAAAGGAAGAACTTGAAGGATACAACATCGATAACGAGATCATCAAATATATCGCTACCAATGTAAAATCCAACATCCGTGAACTGGAAGGTGCGCTCACAAAGATCGTCGCTTCCAGCAAATTAAATAATAAGGAAATCAATCTCGAACTTGCCGAAGAAGCATTGAAAGATCTGATCTCCCCGAACGCTGCCCGTGAAGTGACCCCGCAGCTCATTATTAATGTAGTTTCCGAACATTTTGGAATCACTCCGTTAGATCTGATCGGCCAGAAACGAAGCAAAGAGCTCGTATTTCCTCGCCAGATCGTCATGTATCTCTGCGGTGATATGACAAGTGAGTCCCTCCAGAACATAGGAAAAGCATTGGGTGGCCGTGATCATACCACTATCATTCACGGAACAAAAAAGATTGCCAGCGAATTAAAGACCGACGAGAATTTAAAGAACACGATCGATATTTTAAAGAAAAAAATCAACCCACAGTAAGCTTGTGGATTTTTTCGTGGAAATCCCGTTGAAAATTTGTGGATAACATGAGGTGAATTTTTCGCGATCTTTACCTGTGGAAAACTTTCAGGTTGTCCTTTTGAATTTTTCAAGTTACCCACAATGGTTTTCACAGAGGTTTTTTCAGGGTTTCATTAGGGTTTTCCCCCTTATAAACAAATTCACACTCCCTACTACTGTTAAGACTAATATCTTTTATATATTTCTTTATTTGTGAACGTTTCTTAAGAAAGGAAGTTATCAACAACTATGAAACTGACATTCCAGAAAACCGCTCTCTTAAACGGTATCAATATTGTTCTCAAGGCAGTTCCGTCAAAAACAACAATGCCTATTTTAGAGTGCATTCTGATCGACGCTTCTACTGATGAGATCAAGCTGACTGCCAACGATATGGAGCTCGGCATTGAGACAAAAGTTGAAGGTGATATCCTTGAAAAAGGTAAAATTGCACTGGATGCAAAGCTTTTTTCTGAAATCGCAAGAAAATTATCCGATTCAGATTCCCTTGTAACCATCGAATCTGATGAAAAATTCAATACTGTGATCACCTGTGAGAACTCTGTATTCAAAATTCAGGGCAAAGATGGAGAGGAATTCTCCTATCTTCCGTATATTGAGAGAAATAAAAACATCACACTCTCCCAGTTTTCCTTAAAAGAGGTGATCCGCCAGACGATCTTCTCCATCTCTGTCAACGACAGCAACAAGATGATGACAGGCGAACTTTTTGAGGTAAACGGTGATACACTCCGAGTCGTTTCTCTCGACGGACATCGTATGGCAATTCGCAAGATTGTATTAAAAGATCAGTATGAAAGCACAAAAGTCATTGTTCCGGGAAAAACTTTAAATGAAATCAGTAAAATTCTCACCGGAGACAACGAAAAAGAGGTCCAGATCTTCTTCGGAGCGAACCATATCCTCTTCGAATTTGACGATACGATTGTAGTTTCCCGTCTGATAGAAGGCGAATATTTCAAAGTAGATCAGATGCTTTCCAGCGATTATGCCACAAAAGTCTCCCTGAATAAGAAAGATTTTCTGGACAGCATCGAGAGAGCGATTATTTTGATCCGTGAAAATGACAAAAAACCGATCATTCTGAACATTGAAGACTCAAAAATGAGCCTGAAATTAAATTCCAGCTTCGGTACCATGAACGCGGAGATCCTGATCCATAAAACAGGACAGGATCTGATGATCGGATTCAACCCGAAATTCTTAAGTGATGCGCTGCGTATCATCGATGATGAGGAAGTGACCCTCTATATGATGAACGCAAAATCTCCGTGTTTCATCAAGGATGAGGAAGAAAGTTACATTTATCTGATCCTGCCGGTAAACTTTAACTCCGCTGCAATCTAAAATAAGGCGAAATATTCCCGAAATCCCGGAAAAAAAGGGATTTCGGGCTGGTTTTTTTCATGACCGGAGGAATAAAAAAGGAGAAAAATGGAAACGATTCATTTAAAAGACGAATTTATCAAGTTAGGCCAGGCATTAAAGCTTGCCGGTTTAGTCGGTTCCGGAGTGGATGCGAAATTTGTGATCCAGGACGGACTTGTAAAAGTAAATGGGGAAGTTGAGACCCAGCGCGGCAAAAAACTTTACCCAGGAGACACAGTTTCCTATAACGGAAAGACATTTAAGGTAGAAAATTAGAGATTTTTTATGTTTATAGAATCCATCGAGCTGTCAGATTACAGAAATTACAGTCATTTACATATCGATTTTCATAAAGGTACGAATGTTCTTTATGGAGATAATGCCCAGGGAAAGACAAATATTCTGGAATCTGTTTACGTATGCAGCACAACAAAATCGCATCGTGGGAGCAAGGATAAAGAAATAATCCGGTTCGGCGCGGATGAAGCACATATCAAAATGATGGTCCGCCGGGATGAAATTCCTTATCGGATCGACATGCATCTGAAGAAAAATAAGGCAAAAGGGGTCGCTGTCAACGGAGTTCCGATCAAAAAAGCAAGCGAACTTTTCGGAATCGTCAACGTGATCTTCTTTTCACCGGAAGATCTGAATATTATCAAGAATGGTCCCGCCGAGCGGAGACGCTTTGTTGATCTGGAGCTTTGCCAATTAAATAAGCTGTATGTCTACAATCTGGTACAGTATAACAAAACGGTTATACAACGAAACAGACTATTAAAAGACATAGATCACGATGCGTCCTTAAAAGACACACTACCCATGTGGGACGAGCAGCTCTTAAAGTACGGCACAGAACTTATAATTATGCGTTCTGAGTTTATAAAAGAGCTGAACCCACTGATTGCGGGCATCCACGCGGGACTTTCAGGCGGAAAAGAAACACTTTCCGTTGCCTATGAGCCGAATGTTACGGCGGAAAATTTCAGGGACCGGCTTGCTGCAAATCAGTTTCAGGAGGTCAGGCAGCGTCAGACTCTGACAGGTCCGCACCGCGATGACCTGAATTTCATCATAAACGGAGCGGATATCAGACGGTTCGGATCACAGGGACAGCAGAGAACGGCAGCGCTTTCTCTGAAACTTGCGGAGATCGAGCTGGTAAAAAAGATCGTAAAGGATTATCCTGTACTTCTTCTTGATGATGTCCTTTCTGAACTTGACAGCAAGAGACAGGAACATTTACTTTCAGAAATTACCCACATTCAGACCCTGATCACATGTACGGGACTGGATGAGTTTGTAAACAGCAAATTCCGGATGGACAAGATTTTTAAGATTGTTGAAGGAACGGTAGAGAGCGAAGACTAAAGGAGGAACTTCATGAGCGCAGAATATAATGCAGATCAAATCCAGATTCTGGAGGGACTTGAGGCTGTAAGAAAAAGACCGGGAATGTACATTGGAAGTACGTCTTCGAGGGGACTTCACCATCTGGTATATGAGATCGTAGACAATGCGGTGGACGAGGCTCTTGCAGGATACTGCGATACCATCGATGTACAGATCAATTCCGACAATTCCATCACCGTTGTCGATGACGGACGGGGAATTCCGGTCGATATCCAGAAAAAAGCGGGACTTCCTGCAGTCGAAGTGGTCTTTACGATCCTTCATGCCGGCGGTAAGTTCGGCGGTGGGGGATACAAGGTATCCGGCGGCCTGCACGGTGTAGGAGCTTCTGTTGTAAATGCCTTATCAGAGTGGCTGGAGGTCGAAGTCTACCACGGAGGAAAGGTCTACAAGCAGCGCTATGAGCGCGGAAAGACCATGTATCCGTTAAAGATCGTGGGTGACTGCCCAACAGACAAACATGGTACAAAAGTAACGTTCCTTCCGGACAAGACCATCTTTGAGGAGACTATCTATGATTACGATACTTTAAAGATCCGTCTCCGTGAGACGGCATTCCTTACAAAGAATTTAAAGATCATTCTCAGAGATGAACGCGAGGACAAGAAAGAAAAAGTATTCCACTACGAAGGCGGTATCAAGGAGTTTGTCTCCTACTTAAATCGCAGCAACGTGCCGCTTTACGACAATGTGATCTACTGCGAGGGCAAGAAGGACAACGTGCTGGTGGAGGTTGCCATGCAGCACAACGATTCCTACACCGAAAATATTTACAGCTTTGTAAACAACATCAACACACCGGAGGGCGGAACCCACCTGACCGGTTTCAGAAATGCCCTGACCAAGACATTCAACGACTACGGAAGAAAGAACAAGCTCCTTAAGGACAGCGAGCCGGCCCTCACCGGTGAAGACATCCGTGAGGGACTGACTGCTATCATCAGCGTCAAGATCGAGGAGCCACAGTTTGAGGGTCAGACAAAGCAGAAGCTCGGAAACAGCGAGGCGAGAGGTGCTGTTGACAGCGTGGTATCTGAGCAGCTCACCTATTTCCTCGAGCAGAATCCGTCCGTAGCAAAGACGATCATCGAGAAATCCGTTCTTGCCCAGCGTGCCCGCGCTGCTGCGAGAAAGGCAAGAGACTTAACAAGAAGAAAGACGGTCCTTGACGGCTTATCCTTACCTGGAAAGCTTGCGGACTGCTCCAGTAAGCACCCGGAGGAATGCGAGATCTACATCGTAGAGGGAGATTCCGCCGGCGGTTCCGCGAAGGACGCGAGAAATAAGAGCACCCAGGCAATATTGCCGCTTAGAGGAAAGATTTTAAACGTGGAGAAGGCGAGACTCGACCGTATTTACGGAAACGCGGAGATCAAATCCATGATAACGGCGTTTGGAACGGGAATCCACGAGGATTTCGATATCTCGAAGCTCCGCTACCACAAGATCATCATCATGACCGATGCCGATGTGGATGGTGCCCATATCAGCACACTGCTTTTGACATTCATCTACCGGTTTATGCCGGAGCTCATCAAGCAGGGCTATGTTTATCTGGCCCAGCCGCCGCTTTATAAGATCGAAAAGAATAAGCGGGTATGGTACGCGTACAGTGATGAGGAGTTAAACAATATCTTAAAAGAGATCGGACGTGACCAGAACAACAAGATCCAGCGTTACAAAGGTCTTGGTGAGATGGATGCGGAACAGCTCTGGGAGACCACCATGGATCCGGAGCACAGAGTCCTTTTACGCGTGACCATGAACGAGGAGATGACATCGGAGATCGACCTTACCTTCACGACACTCATGGGCGATCAGGTAGAACCGCGGCGTGAATTTATCGAGCAGAACGCAAAGTACGGAACTCTTGACATTTAATGCGGCAGCATGGCTATCCGGGAATCGGTAAGCTTACTGGATGGTCATGCGGCGCAGTTTACGCAGGTTTAAGGCGCAGCGCAGGCTGCATTGGAGGAAAGAATGGAACCGAATATTTTTGACAAAATTCATGAGATAGACTTAAAGAAGACCATGGAGAAGTCGTACATCGACTACGCCATGAGCGTTATCGCATCCCGAGCGCTCCCGGATGTCCGTGACGGTTTAAAGCCGGTACAGAGACGTGTCCTTTACTCCATGGCGGAACTGAACAATGGTCCGGATAAGCCGCACAGAAAAAGTGCCCGTATCGTCGGCGATACCATGGGTAAATATCATCCGCACGGAGACAGTTCCATCTACGGTGCTTTGGTAAATATGGCCCAGAGATGGTCTATGCGTTATATGCTCGTAGACGGCCACGGAAACTTTGGATCCATCGACGGCGATGGTGCTGCTGCCATGCGATATACGGAGGCGAGACTCAGTAAGATCTCTGTAGAAATGCTGGCGGATATTTACAAAGATACCGTTGACTTTATTCCAAACTTTGATGAGACAGAGAAGGAGCCGACCGTACTTCCGTCCAGATTCCCAAACCTTCTTGTAAACGGGGGAACCGGTATCGCGGTCGGAATGGCAACAAATATCCCGCCGCATAACCTCCGCGAGGTCATCGCGGCTGTCGTAAAGATCATCGACAATCAGGTGGAGGAAGGAAGACAGACCTCCATGGAAGAGGTCTTACAGATCATCAAAGGACCGGATTTCCCGACGGGAGCTGAGATCCTGGGAACGAGAGGAATCGAAGAAGCGTACCGTACAGGCCGGGGAAAGATCAGAGTCCGCGCGGTGACAAATATTGAGACAGCGCCGAACGGAAAGAGCCACATTATTGTCACGGAGCTCCCATACCTTGTAAATAAGGCAAGACTCATCGAGAAGATCGCGGAACTCGTAAAGACAAAGAAGATTGACGGAATCACCGGAATCACCGATGAGTCCAACCGTGAGGGAATCCGCATCAACATCGAACTCAGGAGGGATGTGAATGCGAATGTCCTCTTAAACCAGCTCTTAAAGCATACACAGCTGCAGGATTCCTTCGGTGTGATCATGCTTGCACTGGTAAACAATGAGCCAAAGGTCCTCAATATCCTCCAGATGTTAGAGTACTATCTGGACCATCAGAAGGACGTTGTGACGAGAAGAACGAAGTACGACTTAAATAAGGCCGAGGAACGGGCTCATATCTTAGAGGGCTTATTAAAAGCTTTAGATCATATCGATGAGGTCATCAGGATCATCCGCGGCTCCGCAAATGTCGCAGAGGCGAAACGTGAACTCATGGAACGCTTCGAACTCACAGATCCGCAGGCACAGGCCATCGTGGATATGCGTCTTCGTGCTCTGACAGGTCTGGAAAGGGAAAAGCTTGAGAACGAGTACAAAGAACTGGAGGCAAAGATTGCGGAATTAAGAGGAATCCTTGCGGATGAGAATAAACTGTTAGGTGTGATCAGAAAAGAGATCCTCGTGATCTCCGAGAAATATGGTGATGACAGACGGACAAAGATCGGCTTTGATGATGATATGTCCGTGGAAGACCTGATCTCCGACGATGACACTGTAATTGCCATGACCAATCTTGGATACATCAAGAGAATGTCCGTGGACAATTTCAAGAGCCAGAACCGCGGCGGAAAGGGAATCAAGGGAATGCAGACTATCGATGAGGATTTCATCGAGGATCTTCTCATGACAACAAACCACCACTACATTATGTTCTTCACGAACACAGGACGCTGCTACCGGATCAAGGCTTATGAGATCCCGGAGGCAGGCAGAACAGCCCGCGGAACGGCTATTGTGAACCTTTTACAGCTTCAGGCTGGTGAAAAGGTTACAGCGGCGATCCCGATGCGTGAGATCGATGATGACAAGTATCTCTTCATGGCTACAAAGGGCGGAATGGTGAAGAAGACCAGAATGTGTGAATACAGCAACATGAGAAAGACAGGTCTTCAGGCGATCCTGCTCCGCGAAGGCGATGAGCTGATCGAGGTAAAAGTAACAGACAATACCGAGGATATTTTCCTCGCGACAAAATTCGGTATGTCTATCCGCTTCAAAGAGACGGATGCGAGAATTACCGGCCGTGTTTCCTATGGCGTGATCGGAATGAAGCTCGATGAGGGCGATGAAGTCATCGGAATGCAGATGGCAAGTCAGGGCGAGTATATGCTCGTTGCCTCCGAAAAGGGATACGGAAAGAGAACGAGAATCTCTGAATTTAAGCTGCAGCTTCGCGGCGGTAAGGGACTTCTCTGCTATAATGTAACAGAAAAGACAGGAAATCTTGTCGGAATGAAGCTGCTTGATGACGGAAGAGATATTATGCTGATCACCAATGAAGGAATTCTGATCCGTATGAGTGTTGACGATATCTCCATTATCGGCAGAAATACATCCGGCGTAAAAATGATGAGCATTGATGCAGACTCCAATGTCCGTGTTGCGTCCATTGCCAAAGTGCGGGAAAGCAACCGTCAGGATGAGGAGAATGAAGACGTGGAAGCTCCGGAAAATCCGGAAGATGAGGAGAAAGAGACCACGGAGGAATAATGCTCATGCATATGAAGAGTGGCTTTGAGCGTGTTCTTCATCCATAAAACAGGATTTCTGGCTCTGGAGTGATTTGGATACAGGAATCTGGGAATACCGGGTTCCTGTATTTTTACGCGGACAATGAGCGAAAGTCTATGCCTTGCATGAGACTTTAGCGGTTGCCGCGGTAACATGATACAATAATTTTTAGGAGGATGCGGCAATGGGAATTACAAAGTCAGAGGCACTAAAGGCAGTAGACAGAGAGCGCGGACCGGTTTGTGAAGCCAGCGATAAGATCTGGGATCAGCCGGAGACGGCATTTCAGGAATTCCATTCCACGGACATACTGTGTGAACTTCTTGAAAAAGAGGGATTTAAGGTAGAGAGAAATCTTGCAGGGATCGCCACAGCGTTTTCAGGTACATACGGCTTTGGCAAGCCGGTAGTAGGTATTCTCGGTGAGTTTGATGCGCTGTCGGGACTTAGTCAGGAGTCTCAGAGTCTGAAAAAAATCGCAATGGAAGACGGCGCGCCGGGACATGGATGTGGACACAACCTTCTCGGAACAGGTTCCGTTGCTGCTGCAATTGCGGTAAAAGAGTATCTGGAGAAGAATCAGAAAGAGGGAACAGTTGTATTCTTTGGCTGTCCGGGCGAGGAAGGCGGATCCGGAAAGAGTTTTATGGCGAGAGATGGCGTGTTCGATCAGCTGGACTTTGCAGTGACATGGCATCCAGGTGATAAGAATTTGGTTTCAGTGGGAAGTTCTCTGGCAAACTATCAGATCATCTATCGCTTCTATGGTCAGGCATCCCATGCGGCGGCATGCCCGGAGCTCGGAAGAAGTGCTCTTGATGCTGTGGAACTTATGAATACAGGCGTCCAGTACCTGAGAGAACATATCATTCAGGAAGCGCGTATCCACTACGCGATCACCAACACAGGCGGGTACTCCCCGAATGTTGTACAGCCATACAGTGAAGTTTTATACCTGATCCGTGCGCCGAAGAACAGTCAGGTAAAGGAAATCTATGAGCGTGTCAACGATATTGCGAGAGGTGCAGCCCTCATGACGGGAACAAAGATGGAACTTCAGTTCGTAAAGGCATGTTCCAACCTCGTAGATAACACGGTCATGGAAGAGGTCATGCAGAAGAATCTTGAGGAGATCGAGAGAGAACCGTATACAGCGGAGGAGATCGAGTTCGCAGGAAAGATCGGCGCGACCTTTGGAGGAAACCATGTGGATATTCAGGATATTCTCGTGAGATACGAAAAATCCAGAAAGGCGGCCGTAGAGAAATTCCTGGCGCCACATGCGGATGATGTGATCAATGACTTTATCGTTCCGCTGATGGATACGGAAGAGTGCATGAAAGGTTCAACAGACGTCGGCGATGTGAGCTGGGTATGCCCGACAGCGCAGATCAATGCCGTGACAGAGGCAGCAGGAACCCCGGGACATTCCTGGCAGATGGTTTCTCAGGGCAAATCTTCCATCGCCCACAAGGGGATGCAGTTTGCCGGAAAAGTCATGGCGGGAACTGTCATTGATATGCTGGAGAAACCGGAACTCATTGAAGAGGCGAAAAAAGAGTTAAGAAGACGCGTCGGCACAGAGGGATATATTCCGCCGATTCCGGAGGGAATCCGTCCGATGGCGATCAATCCAAAAAAATAATCAGGAGGAAAATCGTCTATGAGGACCGTTCAGACGAGTGAAATCACAAAAAATATCCGGGAAATGTGTATTGAAGCGAACCATTTCCTTTCGGATGATATGAAAAAAGTATTTGATGAGAGCGTGGAGAAGGAAGAATCTCCTCTCGGAAAGCAGATTTTAAACCAGCTTCAGGAAAATCTTGAGATTGCCGGAAGAGACATGATCCCGATCTGTCAGGATACGGGCATGGCTGTCATTTTTATCAAGGTCGGACAGGAAGTACATATCGAAGGAGGAAATCTGACGGATGCCATCAATGAAGGTGTCCGTCAGGGATATGTGGATGGATATTTAAGAAAGTCTGTTGTCCGCGATCCCATCGATCGTGTGAATACAAAAGACAATACCCCGGCGATCATCCACTATGAGATCGTAGACGGAGACCGGGTGGATATTACCGTGGCACCGAAAGGATTCGGAAGTGAAAATATGAGCCGTGTGTTCATGCTAAAGCCGGCGGACGGTATTGAGGGAGTGAAGGAGAAGATCTTAGAGGCAGTCCGTGACGCAGGCCCGAATGCCTGTCCTCCGATGGTAGTAGGTGTTGGTATCGGAGGAACATTTGAAAAGTGCGCCTTGATGGCAAAGCATGCCCTGACGAGAAATCTGGAAGAGGAATCTCCGGTTCCATATGTCAGAGACCTGGAGAAAGAGATGCTTGAAAAGATCAACGGTCTCGGAATCGGACCGGGGGGACTTGGCGGCCGTGTGACCGCTATGGCAGTCAATATTGAGACATATCCGACGCATATCGCGGGACTCCCGATGGCAGTAAATATCTGCTGTCATGTAAACCGCCATGCGCATCGTGTTATTTAAAATAAGAGGAGCGGGAGGAAAACATGGACAGACAGATCAGTGTACCAATTAAGAAAGAAGATGCAGTGTCTCTCCGGGCCGGTGACTACGTGACTCTTACGGGAACCATCTACACGGCGAGAGACGCAGCGCATAAGAGAATGCAGGAAGCGCTGGATGCTGGGGAAGCTTTGCCTATCGACATGCAGGGAAACGTTATTTATTATATGGGCCCATCCCCGGCAAGGAAGGGAAGACCTATCGGATCTGCCGGACCGACAACGGCGAGCCGAATGGATAAATATGCTCCGAAGCTTTTAGATCTCGGACTGGGTGCCATGATCGGAAAAGGCAAGAGAAGTCAGGCGGTGATCGATGCTATCATAAGAAACGGTTCCGTATATTTCGCGGCGATCGGCGGTGCAGGGGCATTATTATCCCAACGTATTAAAAAGTCAGAGATTGTTGCCTACGATGATCTGGGAACAGAGGCAATCCGGAAACTGGAAGTAGAAGACTTTCCGGTAGTTGTGGTGATCGACTCTCAGGGAAATAACCTGTATGAGACGGCAATCAAGGAATATCAGAAATAATATCAGATGAGAAAGCGGAGAACCGACAGCCGGAAAAGGAGTTGATTCCCCGCTTTTCTGGTATAAAAGTATAGAGAAAAATCATACTGTAAAAAGATGGTAAAAAAAGATGAAAAAAGTTGTTGACAAAAAGAACTATAGCTTGTATAATTAATCCTGCGTCTGGCGAGTTCGCCCGACAAACTTAATAAATGATAATTAGCTACGGTAATAAGGAGAAATACTCAAGAGGCCGAAGAGGCGCCCCTGCTAAGGGTGTAGGTCGGGAA
>OIXH01003980.1_pt1 | contig 12481 bp, 7 predicted proteins | sample 1587741 | NCBI WGS metagenome assembly OIXH01 (sample SAMEA3888916, study PRJEB22519) | human gut metagenome | biome: human gut; feature: human-associated habitat; material: faeces | place: Denmark | collected 2011 | reverse complement strand
GCAGTTTATTTCATCAAGAAATTCCACCTGATCGATCGTTTCAACTCCCTCGGAAATAACGTGCATACGCAGCTTCTTCGCGAGATCCACCACCGTTGAAATAACAGCGCGCCCCTTGTCGGAATTTACCGTGCCGTTAAAGAACTCGCGGTCTATTTTCACCACGTCCGCCGGGATATCCTTCAACATATTCAGCGAAGAATACCCGGAGCCGAAATCGTCTATCGAAAGCTGGAAACCGATATCGTGCAGCTTCTGTACTATTTTTAGAAGAAGCTCGGCGTTGTCCGTAAATATCGTCTCCGTGATCTCCAGCTCTATATATTCATAGGGTATGGCGTATTTATCGACGATCTCGCGCAGTCTCCAGATATAATCGTCGTGCGACATGTGCGCGCGCGACTGATTTACCGAGATCGGCACGGGCTTATAACCCGCGTCCAGCCAGCGGCGCATTGCCTTACAGACCTCTTCCAAAATAAAAAAGTCCAGCTCGATAACAAATCCGTTTTTCTCGGCAAGCGGGATAAACTCATCGGGGAACACGAACCCGAAATCCGAGCTTTTCCAGCGGATAAGCGCCTCGCCACCCTCTATTCTCCGCGACTTCGTGCCATATTTCGGCTGGATATAGCACAAAAACTCGTGGTTTTCCAGCGCCGAGGGCATAACGTTTTCAAAATCCTTTTCGCGCAGGGTTTTTTCGCGTATCTTGCCGTCATAGAACGCTATGGCGTTTGTATGTTCGCCTTTTATCGTTCTTTTCGCGATATTGCAGCGGTCGATAGCGATATTGAAATCTATCGAGCCGTAATTGTCCATGCATTGATCCAATCTGCATACGCCAGCGCTGAACAGCACGGGGTACGAAACGAACAGCGAATTTCTTCTCTCAAACTCATCAAAAACGCCATTTAGGCGGTTCGTTATATCGCTGTCGGAAGCATCGGTTATGCAGCACGCGAAGTTGTCGTCGGAAAGCCGCGCGAAGGTTTCGCCGTTTTCCATGTGGTCGCCAAGCGTTTTGAACATACGTTCAAGCATACGGTTGCCTTCCTCATATCCGAGGCGGTCGTTGATGAACTTGAACTTGTCGATATCAAATACCGCCAACGCCCGTTTTGTATTGCCCGATTTTTTCACCAACTTCTGCGATTTTGCGATAAACGTCTGCTTTGTCGCTCCTCCCGTGAGAGGGTCAAGTTCGGCGCGGCGTCTTGTTTCCAGCATTACTATCACCACAACGCCGGCGGCGATTACCGCGGCTCCCGCCAATATAATAATGAGTATGGGAGGGATAAAGCCCCGGCCGGATTCGGTATCCTCAATAACGTTAATTATATTGTAAACGCTTGTGATGATGTCGGAGCTGTTTAGCTGAAGAAGCGTATTATCTGTGATCTCGCTGAGACCTCTGTCGTTCTGCCGCATTGCAAAGCATTCTGTGGAACAAACGGGGAACACCCGCAGCACTTCCAGCTTGGGATAGCCGCTGTTTTTCAGATATATCGCGTCATAACCCGAAACGCACGCCGCGTTGCAGTCGCCGTTTAACGTCATTCTGCACGCTTCTCTTACGGATTCGGCGCGGACGATGTTCGCGTTGGGAAAAGAACGTACAACGGCGCTTTGGGCTTCAACGTCGCCGCCGACCACCGCGATCGTCATAAAACCGTTAAGGTCGGTCTCGTTTTTGCCCGCTATTACAAGCGGAGCGTTTACCGCGGGAGACGATATCCGAACACTTGGTTTTATGGCGGGGTCATCGGAATGTACGCCGCCATAGACCATATCAACTTTGCCGGCTCTCAGCGCGCTCATACATTCCGTAAGGTCGGAGTATGCGGTAAGCTTTACTGAAATACCCGTTTTTTCGGAAAAATCTTCCATTATCGCTCCGGGCATACCGCTTAATGTGTTGCTTTTGGTATCGTAACAGCCCATAGTGTCGCTTTGAAGATTAAAGCCCACTGTTATTTCCGGGTGATTTTTCTTGAACTCGCTTGCCTCTGTGCTGTAAGCGAACTTTTGCGAACCGTAATTCGACACATAACGCTCATATATATCGCCGTAAAACGTCGGGTAATCGGTGAACAGCGAATTCAGACCGTTTGCCAGCTTTGTCTCCAACTCTGTATCCGATGATCTTGTTATGAAAAAGCCGGATCCGACGGGAGACCGATAAACGATAGTCTCATCTCCCCACGAGCGCAGGCAATCCTTCATTACCGCGTCTATCTTCCCCGATATGAAGTCGCTGCGCAGCGTCGTTTCGGTTTTGTACGCAACGAAAGACGCGCCCTCTATCTCGCTGTAATAGCACTTGCCGTCCTTAAAGTAGCTTTGCTCGTTTTCGGCAAGGTAGCCGATCTTCATGCGGCGAATAGTGGAAACGTCATTATAAGCGGTATCGGCGAACGCCCCATTATCATAGGTGTACACCGCGTTAAACTGCAAAAAGAGCGAGCTGCCCACCTTTTTGAACAGAGAGCCGTTCTCTCCGCCCAAAAGGCGCTCGTACATATCACGTTCCGCTTCGGTAACGCAGGGAATGGCGTCTATTTCGCCGTCTTTCAGCTTTTCAAAAAGCTCCTGCGCCGTGCCCTCGACGTATATATACTTATCGTTGTTATATCTTGAAATGGCATTTAAGTAGCTGTATGCCAATCCCGAATATCCGTCTTCCGTTTTGCTTATGCCATACAAAGCGTTGGCGCCTATTCTATATGTTCGCGCTTTTGACGATGATGAAGCAAACGCGTTGTTTAACGGCAGCGTAAGCGAGATGATCAGCACCGTTAACGAAAAAGCCGCCGCTTTTATTCTGTTTTTGAACATTACAACAATTCCTTCCGATGCGCAGCGGACTGTTTCCTTATTATAGCAAACGACAGAGAGTTTCACAATTTAGTCGATGCAACCTTTGTATTTATGCCACTCTCAAAAGGAGAATGAGCAATTGTTTAAGTCGTTTACTATAAATGCACACAATTATTATTATATTATAGCATTTTACAATGTTTTTTTCAATAATTTAATTAGATTTTTTCATAAATTGTATAATTTTTTTGTGAAATATGCGCAAACGTGTTTTGCATATCATTATGTATTGCTTGATATATCGATGATCGGGACCGTTTTTGACTAGTTCTCCGATTTTTTGGCACATTTGGCGCGATTTCCGAAATTTTTGTGTTGACAAACACGGGCAAAGGGTGTATAATATATATGTATATTTGTGATTTACAAAAGAAAGGTCTTCACTATGGGAATTATAAAATCCATTTTCGGAACATATTCGTCAAGAGAATTAAAGCGCATAGAGCCGATAAAGCAGGCTGTCCTCGACCTTGAACCCAAGTATCAGGCAATGAGTGACAAGGAACTGAAAAGTCAGACCGATCTGCTAAAAGAGCGGCTTGCCAAAGGCGAAACGCTTGACGATATTCTGCCGGACGCGTTCGCGGTATGCCGAGAGGCAAGCTCGCGTGTTATCGGGATAAAGCACTACCCCGTGCAGATAATCGGCGGTATCGTGCTGCACCAAGGACGTATCGCCGAGATGAAAACAGGCGAAGGTAAAACATTCGTGGCAACGCTTCCCGCTTATCTAAACGCTCTTACGGGCAAGGGCGTGCATATCGTAACGTGTAACGACTACCTTGCCAAGCGCGACAGCGAGTGGATGTCGAAAGTGCACCGCTTTTTGGGGCTTACTGTCGGACTTATCTCTCACGACCTTGACAATGATCAGCGCCGCGCCGCTTACGCCTGCGATATCACCTACGCCACAAATAACGAGCTGGGCTTCGATTATCTGCGCGATAATATGTGCATTTACAAGAAAGACCTTGTTCAGCGCGAGCCTAACTTCGCCATTGTCGACGAGGTGGACTCGATACTGATAGACGAGGCGAGAACGCCGCTTATCATATCCGGTCAAGGCGACAAGTCCACGGATATGTACGAACGCGCGGATAGATTTGCCAAAACGCTTAAAATGGATAAGGTGGTTGAGATAGACACCAAGGAGGAGTACGACAAGGACTTCACCGGCGACTATCTTGTTGACGAAAAGGAAAAGACCTGCAACCTTTTGCCCGCGGGCGTTGAGAAAGCGGAGAAGTATTTCAACGTCGAGAACCTTATGGATCCCGAGAACATGACGCTGCTCCACCACATAAATCAAGCGATACGCGCGAACGGGATTATGAAGCGCGATGTGGACTATGTTATCAAGGACGGTGAAATAATCATCGTTGATGAGTTTACGGGGCGTTTGATGTTCGGACGGCGTTATAACCAAGGTCTGCACCAGGCTATCGAAGCGAAAGAGGGCGTAAAGGTCAACCGCGAGAGCAAAACGCTCGCTACTATCACATTCCAGAACTTCTTCCGTCTTTACAAGAAGCTCTCGGGAATGACCGGTACGGCAATGACGGAAGAGGACGAGTTCCGTCAGATATATTCGCTGGACGTTATCGAGATACCCACCAACAAGCCAGTTATCCGCAACGATAACCACGACAAGATATACAAAAATGTACAAGGCAAGCTGCGTGCGGTGTGCGATCAAGTGGAGGAATGTCACGCGAAAGGACAGCCCGTGCTTGTGGGTACGGTAACTATCGAAAAGTCCGAACAGCTTTCAAAGCTGCTGAAAGCGCGCGGGATAAAGCATGAGGTCCTCAACGCGAAAAACCACGAACGCGAGGCGGAGATAGTGGCGCAGGCAGGCAAAAAAGGCGCGGTGACCATCGCTACGAATATGGCGGGGCGCGGCACGGATATAAAGCTTGGCGGCAACTCGGAGTTCCTCGCGGTCGCGGAGATGAAGAAGCTCGAATATTCCGAGGAGCTTATTGAAAACGCGAGAAGCTTCGCCGAGACCGATGATCAGGAGATCATCGCGGCGCGCGAAAAATATCAGTCGCTTATCAAAAAATATGACGAGCAGATAGCTCCCGAGGCGGACGAGGTTCGCGAGGCGGGCGGGCTGTTCATCATCGGCACGGAACGCCACGAATCCCGCCGCATCGACAACCAGTTAAGAGGGCGCGCGGGGCGTCAGGGCGACCCCGGGGAAAGCTGTTTTTATATCTCGCTGGAGGACGATCTTATGAGATTGTTCGGCGGCGACAGGGTGCGTCTTATTATGGAACGCATGAATTTCGAGGAGGATATCCCGCTTGAAGTCGGGTTCCTGTCCAAAGCGATAGAAAGCGCTCAGCGCAAGATAGAAGGCAACAACTTCGCGATAAGAAAGCACGTCCTCGATTTCGACGACGTTATGTCGCAAATGCGCGAAACGATATACTCTCAGCGCAGAAAAGTGCTTGACGGCGAGGATATTCACGATAACGTTATCCAGATGATGAAGCAGGATATCGACGCGAACGTCAAGACATACTGCTCCGATTCGGTAGCGGAAAACTGGAATTTGGACGGTCTGCGTTCGCAGTATATGAACGTTTATCTTATGGATACCGATCTGCGTTATTCCATAGACGATCTTAACGACATCGATCAAAAGGATATTATCGATCTTATCCAGAAGCGCGGCGAACTCCTTTACAAATTGCGTGAGGACGAGTTTGGCGCGGAAAATATGCGCGAGCTTGAACGTGTTTGTCTGCTGAAAACGGTCGATCGCTATTGGATGGATCATATCGACGCTATGGACGAGCTTAAAAACGGTATCGGACTTCGCGGTTACGCGCAGCGCAACCCCGTTGAGGAGTATCGTTTTGAGGGATTCAATATGTTCGACGAGATGATAGCGGCTATCCGCGAGGACACCGTGAAGCTCGTGCTGACTATGCCCGTGCGTATGCAGGCGCCGCAGCGCGAGCAGGTGATGCGTCCCGATGCTCCCAACGCGGGCGGCAAGCCAACGCCTTACAGAAGCGCGGCACGCGCGGAAAAAAAGGCTAAAAAGGCGAAGAGATAATTAACTTATTATACATCTTATTCTCCCCCAAAGAATGGGGGAGAATAAAGTGTGTGTGAAGTAAAGATAATTTAGGCAAACGCTTGTTTGATCTTTTCTGTTCGCGAAAACGGAGCGAAAGAATACGGATAAAATCAGCGATTATTCAGATAAAAAAAGAGAGGGCTATTTTATTTATGATGACAAAAGAAATAAAGGATGAGCTTCTGGGACACATTATCCCGTTTTGGAACAGCTTGCGCGATGATGAGTTTGGCGGTTGGTACGGACAGGTCAATAAAGATCTGAATGTTGACAAAAAGGGCGAAAAGGGTGTTATTCTCCACTCAAGGATACTGTGGTTCTATTCCAACGCCTATATCGCGCTTAAAGACCCCGCGCTGCTGGACAACGCCAAGCACGCTTACGAGTTCCTTACGGAAAAGTGCTATGATAAGCAATACGGCGGGGTTTACTGGGCAATGAATTACGACGGTACGGTGCTTGACGATATGAAGCACAGCTACTGCCAGGCTTTCTTTATCTACGCGCTTTCAAGCTATTACCGCGCGAGCGGCGACAAAAACGCGCTGAAAACTGCGTATGATGTAATGGAATTGGTGGAAAAGCACCACGCGGACGACGTTGCCTATAAAGAGAAGCTCTCACGCGATTGGTCAAAGGAACTTGCGAACGACGAGCTTTCCGAAAACGGACTTATGGCGGATAAAACGATGAACACCACGCTCCACCTTATGGAAGCGTATACCGAGCTGTATCTCGCCGACAAGTCGCCCAAGGTGCTGGAGCGGTTGAAGTTCCAACTGGACATCACCTATGACAAGATATTCGATAAAGATAACGACAAGCTGTTCGTGTTCTTCGACAGGGAGTTAAACGAAATAGGCGACGTTTACAGCTACGGTCACGATATCGAGGCAACATGGCTTATAGACCGCGCCGTTGATATCATCGGCGACGAAGAGTACGCGGCGAAGTTCCATGATATGAACAAGCGCATAGTCGCGCATATCGCAAAAACGGCGTATGACAAGGAGAGCGGCTCGCTGCTGAACGAGTGCGACAACGGCGTTGTAAATCGCCTGCGTATCTGGTGGGTACAGGCGGAATCCGTTGTGGGATTTCTGAACGCGTATCAACACGGCTACGGCGGGCATGAATATGTTGACATCGCGGAAAACATCTGGAGCTACATCATGAACAACATAGTTGACAAACGCTCCGGCGGAGAGTGGATCTGGGCTGCCGATGACAGCGGAAAACCCGATCCCAGCCGCAGTGTTGTGGATCCGTGGAAATGCCCGTATCATAACGGAAGAATGTGTCTTGAAGCCCTCAGACGGCTTGATCAATTGACGGCTGAAGGCGTATAGTTGATAGTTAATCCCCCGAAAGTTTTTTGGGGGATTTTTTGTTGTAAGCCAAAAACATATTGACAAACTTCGGAACGTGTGATATAATGAAAATGCGACACAACTGAATAAACCCCTGTGTGACAACATACACTTTTGCCGTTAGGTAAAAGTGCGTGCTCTTTTCGTGTGTGCCGTTATGCAGGGAAATACGAAGTTGTGTCGCAGCAATTGGAGCTATGCATTTTTCAGTGCGTGGCTTCGGCTGCGCACTTTTTTATTTTATAGGAGGAAAAAATCATGAAAATGAGGAAAATGGCTGCCGCGGCTTTGGCGGCGGTGATCGCGGCGGGGTCGGTGTCGGCAGTTTCATTTGCGGAAACCGACGAAATACGTGAGGACAGCAAGTACGAAATAACTCTTGAAAAGGAAATCGTTGACGGCGAGGAGAAAGCGGCGGTAATTTTCAAGGGGCTTCCCAAAGAAGCTTTGACATTCGATTACAGTCATGTGGATGAAAGCACCTTTATATATGAGGGTAAGCAAGCAGTTACGCATAATGATTTTTCACTCGCGTCTATTATCAATGTAATAATCGGTGAGAGTGAAAACGGCTTGCATTTCCAATATTACTGTGAGGACGAAGAATTTAAATGGAGATGTGGTGTAGGCGGTGATTGGCATAAGTACTCGGTGACTGTTGATGAAGCGGAAACCACATTAACCTTAAAAGCTTATTTGGATTTTAATGACGTAAATATAAAGAATTTATCATCAGAAGAAAAAACCGTCGTCAATACATACGCATATTTGAACGGCTGGTGCATATCGTGTTATGATGGAGACGGCGACGGGCACATGTCGGAAGGTGAACAGAATCATTGGATTTCTACTGGCGATGCGGGAGAGTATGTTCCCATTTATTCCAATGAAAAAATCGCTTTGCATACTTCGGAAAAATGGAATGCGACCGCAAAAGAACGCGTAAAAATTACCAACAACCTAAACGCACCTGCCGAAAGTGATCCCACCGAAAGCACTGGCGTTCCCGGCGACACAGACAAAACGTCCGACAGCGAGGACAAACAGGAAACAATAGACGTAACGCTCAAAAATGTCGACAGCAAAAACGGCATTGAGGGTGAAGCGCTTGACAAGCTGTTGTTTGGCGACAGCGGCTGGACTTGGGGGCAGGTAGAGAAGATAGAGTTCACCTCGGATAAACTGTTCTCCGTTCAGTACACCGCCGCTGACGGCAGCACGAAAACGCTCAGCGAACAGACCGCCGCAAGAGCGGAGGACGACGGTATCTGGAATACCGCGTGGACGCTCGATACCTCGCTGATGTCGAAAGAGAAGCCTTTTGTAAAGCTTATCGCAAAGGACGGCACGGCTGATATCACAGCAAAAGTATACATCAAAATGAACGCCGAAAAGCCCTCGAACAGCGACCAGAAGCCCACGGGTATCGCCCTCGCGATAGCTCCCGTTGTTCTGGCGGCAGGCGCGGTTATCGTGATATCCAAAAAGAGAAAGTAATTTCTTCATATATGTTTTTCGCGCCCCGAGAGATTGGGGCGCGTTTTTTGCCATAATTTACACATCATATCCGCACGGCATATAAACACAACTTTTGGAAAAACTACTTTAAGTTATAAGGAGTGATTTTTATGAAATCTTTGAAAAAATTGATATGTATATTATCCTGTGCGGCGATATTTATGACGATATTGATCGTCTGCACACAGCCCACATACGCCGAGGACGTGTCTTCCGCGAAAGCGAAAATGCTTTACGAAACGCAAACGGGGCAGGTGATCTATTCGCAGAACGCCGACCAAAAGCTGCCTATGGCTTCCGTCACGAAGACAATGTGCCTGCTGCTGTGGGCGGAGGATATCGACGCGGGAAAGCTGTCGCTTGAGGATAAAGTAAAGGCGTCATCGTATGCGTCAAGCGCCGAGGGCAGCGTTATCTGGCTGGAACCCGGCGAGGAGATGTCGGCGGCGGAGTTGCTGGAGGCGGTGATAGTCTCCTCGGCGAACGACGCGTGCATTGCGCTGGCGGAACATTCGGCGGGCAGCGAGGCGCAATTTGTGAAGCGTATGAACGAACGCGCCGCGGAGCTTGAAATGACTAATACGCGCTACACAAACTGCGTGGGCTTCGACGACAGCGGACACTATTCGACGGCTCGCGATATCGCCATAGTAACGGCGGAGCTGATGAAGCACGACGTATACCGCGGCTGGCTGCTGACTTGGCTGGATTATCTGCGCGGAGGCGAAACGCAGCTTGTGAACACCAACAAGTTGATACGCTCGTATAACGGGATACTCGGCGGGAAAACCGGCACTACCGACAACGCGGGCTGCTGCCTTACGGTCTGCGCCGAACGAGGGGATATGCGGCTTGTTGCGGTGACGCTCGGCTGCGCGGACGATGACGAGCGCTTTTCTTCCGCAAAGGAGCTGTTGGATTATGGCTTCAACTCATTTGAAAAGTTCACGCCCGAAGTCGATCTGACGCAGATCAAAACCATACCGATAACGCACGGGGTTCTTGAAGAAACCACGCCGATCATAAGAGAACAGGGCGCGGAATGCGTTATCCGCAAGGGCAGAGCGGCGGACGTGGAGTACGAATACACGTTTGTCGAAGAGTGCGCGGCTCCCGTAAAAAAGGGTCAGTTTATGGGGGAGTATCTTGTGACGCTGGACGGCGCGGAGGTATTCCGTTCGGAGATAGTGTGCAAGGAAGAAATACCGCGGCTGAATTTCTGGAGATGTATGCAGTTGATATTTCGGGAAATATTTTCTTTTTGAGAGAATAAACGGCGGTTATCCTTACAATACTAAAAGAGTAGTTTTTCCGAAAGGGTATGATTGATTGAAGAAATTGACGGTGATATTATCGGCTGCTTCCATAGCGGCGGCGGTGAGCGTTTCGGTGATCGTTCCCCGCGCGGTGGAAAGTTCCGCGCCCGCGGCGCAAACTCTCCGCGCCGAAGTGCGCGAGTACCGCGAAACGGTAAACGGAAGCGGCTCGTTTGCGTATCTCGGTCAGCGCGAGATAACGTCTTCGCTGCCGCTGGTGATTGAGAAATTCTCGGTGAAAGTGGGCGACGAGGTGGCGGTCGGAGACGAGATAGCGACTGTAGACAGAAAGTCCTCGGCGGCTCTTATCGAAAGTCTGGGGCAGGTTCGTATGCTTGCGATACCCGCGTCAAATCTGGAAACGGCTATCGCGATGATCCCGGAAAAAATAACCGGCGACTGCGCGGGGCGCGTTATCTCGACAGCCCCGAGCGGCACGGCAATCCAAAGCGGCAGCAGCATAGCAAGCGTTTCTCAAAGCGGAGAACTCAGCGTCACGGCGGCGATAAGCGAGCTTGATATCGCCAAAGTGTCAATGGGGCAAAAGGCGCTGATAACTCTCGCGGCATACCCCGACGAGACGTTTTACGGCACCGTCACCGATATCGCGCAGACCGCCCGCGACCAATACAGCGGCGCGGTTCTGGAAACAGTCGTGGACGTGACGGTAACTCCCGACGCGCCCGATGAGCGCCTGAAATCAGGGCTTTCCGCGGACGTGGAGATAGCTCTTGAAGACCCGCGCGAAATATGCGTCGTGCCGTATTCGGCGATAGGACAGGACGACGACGGCGAATACGTTTGCGTTTACGAAAACGGCGGCTCCGTGCGCCGAAGCATTGCCACGGGCGCGGAGTTTGCCGACGGCGCGGAAGTGATATCGGGAGTGACGCCGAACGACGTCATTTTTAAAGAGCCCGACAAAATAGTAAACAAAAGCTATATCCGAATTGAAGAACAAAGCGAATAGTGACTGACAGTTAAAGAGCTTTTCTCCCTCGCTTCGCGGGGGAGAAAATGAGAAACACTTTATCTGCAAACCGAACGGAAATAATACGAGGTCAAATATGACAATTACGAAATCGCTTAAAAACATATTCCGCAGCAAAACGCGTTCGCTGCTCACAATGTCGGGTATCGCGGTGGGAGTTTTCGCGGTGGTGCTGATATCCACGGTGGGCGCGGCGGGCACGGCTGAGGTGAGCTCGACGCTGATGACAATGGGAGTTGATACTCTGTTGGTTCAGACCGCCGAAAACTCCGTTTCCGCAACGCTCACCGAAAACGATGTAACAGAGGTAAGCAAAATAAGCGGAGTAAATGATGTTATGCCGCTTATGGCAAGCGTCACCGAGGCGAAGATGATAGACCGCCGTCTGGACTCTTACGTCTGGGGCGTGGACAAGTCCGCCGACAAGCTGATATCTCTGGAGGCGGAGCATGGCAGGCTTATCAACAACGCCGACACCGCCGCCCGCGCAAAGGTCTGCGTTATCGACGAAGCGTTTGCGCTTGAAAGCTACGGGCGCAGCAACATCGTCGGGAAAAAGCTGAAAATGTTCCTCGGGGGCAAGTTTCACGAGTTTGAAATAGTCGGGGTGGCGAAGTCCGGGCTGTCGTCGCTTCAAAATATGCTGGCGAACATAATGCCGAACTTCATGTATATACCGATAACGACCATGCAAAGTCTGTGCGGGCGGACGACTTACGACAAGATAGCCGTAAAGCTTTCCGACCCGAACTCCGACAGCGCGATCGTTCGCCGCGTGACGGACAGGCTCGACGAGCTGCACGGCTGCAAGGACGGCTACGAATGTAACAATCTGCTGGCGCAGAAAGGGCAGCTCGACGACATTATGAATATTGTGACGACCGCTCTGTCGCTTGTCGCGGGAATATCGCTGGTGGTCTCGGGCATTTCCGTGATGACTACAATGATGATGAGCGTCGGCGAACGCACCCGCGAAATAGGCATCAAAAAAGCCATAGGCGCGAAAAGCCGCGATATCTGCGCCGAATTCCTTTCCGAAAGCGTGATAATGACGCTTATCGGCTCGGCGGCGGGGATAGCGTTCGGGCTGCTTACGTCGTTTATAGGCTGCGCGATAGCTGGCACGGCGTTTTTGGTGAACGTGAAGTCGCTGCTTGTTTCGGCGGGAGCGGCGGCGGTCATAGGCGCGGTGTTCGGTGCGTACCCGGCGGTAAAAGCCGCCAAAATGAAACCCGCTGAAGCGCTTAGAATGTAGGAAAATTATAGTTTAGCGCAGATTTGTCTTATAACACACTCTTGATTTTATTTTCAT
>OIXH01003978.1_pt1 | contig 12486 bp, 7 predicted proteins | sample 1587741 | NCBI WGS metagenome assembly OIXH01 (sample SAMEA3888916, study PRJEB22519) | human gut metagenome | biome: human gut; feature: human-associated habitat; material: faeces | place: Denmark | collected 2011 | reverse complement strand
TCCCGACCGCACAGATTGACCGGCGAAGACCGCTCCCGAGCCGCGTGCGATGAGCACCGCCGCAAAGCATCAGCGCAGCGTTATGAGCGCGAAAAAAAGTGAAAATCCAAGGTGGAACCGTGCCTAAACAGTAAATTTACGCACCCTTGAATCGGCTTTGAAAAAAGCCTGTTCAACGGCGCGTTTTTTCTTTTTTAATTTAACAAATACTACAACTAAACGGAGGTAAATAAAACATGAAGGTTATCATGCACGACGGCTCGATCAACGAGTACACTTTCGACGACGAGATCGGCCGCGGCGCACTGCGCCACACAGCGTCCCACATTCTTGCACAGGCGGTAAAGCGCCTCTATCCCGAAACCAAGCTCGCAATCGGTCCCTCGATCAAGGACGGCTTTTACTACGACTTTGACCGCGAAACGCCTTTCACCGACGAGGATCTCGCCGCGCTTGAGGCGGAGATGAAAAAAATCGTCAAGGAAAACCTCAAGCTCGAGCGCTTCACACTCCCCAGAGCAGAGGCAATTGCGCTGATGGAAAAAGCAGGCGAGCCGTATAAGGTCGAGCTTATCAACGACCTGCCCGAGGACGAAGAACTGTCCTTTTTCAAGCAGGGCGACTACGTCGACCTTTGCGCCGGTCCTCACGTCACCTACACATCGGCGGTAAAAGCATTCAAGCTGACCTCGGTCGCCGGAGCCTACTGGCGCGGCAACGAAAATAACAAGATGCTCACCCGTATCTACGGCACTGCTTTCGCCAGCAAAGCCGACCTCGAGGAATACCTCACACGCATGGAGGAAGCAAAAAAGCGCGATCACCGCAAGCTCGGCAAGGAGCTCGGCCTTTTCGCAATGCGCGACGAAGCGCCCGGTATGCCTTTCTTCCTGCCCAACGGCATGATCCTGCGCAACACCCTCATCAACTACTGGCGCGAGGTTCACAGCAAGTGGGACTATCTGGAGATTTCCACTCCTCAGATCATGCGCCGCACACTGTGGGAGACCTCCGGTCACTGGGATCATTATAAGGAAAATATGTACACCACCGTCATCGACGACGAAGATTTCGCCATCAAACCTATGAACTGCCCCGGCAGCATACTCGTTTACTCGCTCGAACCCCATTCCTACAAGGAGCTGCCGCTGCGTTACGGCGAGCTGGGCTGTGTCCATCGCCACGAGCTGTCGGGAGCGCTGCACGGACTTTTCCGCGTCCGCTGCTTCACTCAGGACGACGCACATATCCTGCTCGCGCCCGATCAGATAACCGACGAGGTTGTGCGTATTGCAAAGCTGTTTGACGAGGTATATTCACTCTTTGGTCTGCCGTACAAGATTGAACTGTCCACCATGCCGGAGGATCACATCGGCTCCAAGGAGGACTGGGACATCGCTACCAACGCTCTTGCCGACGCCATTCACAGCATCGGCAAGGAATTTGTCATAAACGAGGGCGACGGCGCCTTCTACGGCCCGAAGCTCGACTTCCACATCGAGGACAGCCTCGGCAGAACGTGGCAGTGCGGCACAATCCAGCTTGATTATCAGCTTCCGGGCCGTTTCGATCTTGAGTACACCGGCTCGGACGGGCAAAAGCACTGTCCGGTTATGATACACCGCGTCGTATTCGGCTCCATCGAGCGCTTTATCGGCGTTATCATCGAACATTTCGGCGGCAAGTTCCCGACATGGCTCGCGCCCGTTCAGGTTCGTCTGCTACCCATCACCGACCGCAACAACGACTACACCGACAAGGTGCTTGAACAGCTCAAAGCCGCCGGAATCCGCTGCGAAGCCGACAATCGTCAGGAAAAGACCGGCTACAAGGTGCGCGAGGCGCAGATGCAGAAAATTCCGTATATGCTGGTCATCGGCGATAAAGAGGTCGAGGAAGGCACCGTCGCCGTTCGCCGCCGCGACGGCAACACGACTGAGACCATGCCGGTCGCCGACTTCGTCGCCATGGTTGCAAAGGAGATCGCCGATCGCGCATAACGCATGATCACCATGCGAGAGGATTGCTGCACGAAATCGACTGATAAACCGTCGGTCAACTGTGGAAAAACTGCAGATTATACAGCCGGTTATATTGCCGTCTAATCACAGGCTAATTACAGGCTAATTACAGGCTAATCACCCGATAAAACTAAATTGCCTCCCTTTAATAAGGGAGGCAATTTGCATTTAGTCTGCTGTTTTTAGAAAACCGATATTATTACACAAAAAACACGGTCGGGTGAATATCCCCCGACCGTGTTTTTTATTATTTACCCAAATATTCATCGGTGGCGCGCTTTTTAAGAGCGACGCGATCGACCTTATTATTATAATTGAGAGGCAACACGTCAAGATACACGAACCGCTGCGGCACTGCGTAATGCTGTATTTTCTCACGAAGCTGTTTTTTAATGGCGGCAGTGGTTTTGATACCCGGCTCAACACCGTCATTCAGCACGACAAAGGCTGTCAGCAGCTTTACCTCGCCGTCCTTACTGCACGGGGAAACGACGCACGCCTTTACCATATCGCACGCGGCAAGATTTCGCTCCACGTCAAAAGTCTCAACGCGGTAACCACCCAGTTTTACAAGACTGTCAATGCGTCCCTCGTAATAAAGCAGTCCGTTTTCACGCTTAAACAGGTCGCCGGAGCAAAAACCGCGTTTGCCGTCGGCTGTGTAGAAAAACGGATCGCGGTCGCTGTCATAATATCCTGCGCTTACCGACGGTGATATGATACGCAGTTCGCCTATTTCGCCGTCGGGCAGTTCGTTGCCGTTTTCGTCAGCGACATACGCCTCTGTAAACGGATAACATTCGCCCGATGAGACCGCTCCGTCGCCGTCGACGTCGCCGTCGTGGCAGTCATAGATTAGCCCGGAGCCGCAGACCTCGGTCGAGCCGTAGACATTGAGCAGATGAGTGTTGGGGAAACGGCGGCCAAACTCGGCGGCTGTGCTTTTCGGCAGCTCAGCGCCGCCGCTGATAATAAACTGTAATCGGTCAAGAGAATCGGAACTGAAATCCTTGTCCTTCAGGCACATACTTATGAACGCTGGCGTACAAACGTAATGGGTCGGGTTGACATCCCTGATATAGTTCATCAGTCGCTTGTAATCGCTCAGCAAGTCACGCCCGATGGCATAAAGGCGGCTGCCGTAAATGCTGATATCTACGAAAAGCTGGGATACAGACGCTATAAATCCGTAGGAACTGAAATTCAGCACGACCGGCTGCTCCGGACGGGTAAGTCCGCAGTACTCGAATATCCACGCGCGCTTATCCATCGAACAGCTCATATTTGCATAAGTAATTTTGACTCCCTTTGGCTTGCCGGAACTGCCCGATGTGTAAAATATAGCCATAACGTCATCATCATGCCACTCGGCGTTAGGCAACTCGGCGGCGGGCTTTTTCGCGGCGACTTCCGCCAGAAAATCCGCGTTGTACCAGTGTTCTTCGGTGCTTCCGAAATCCTTACTGCTGAAATTCAGCACAGCGCAGGGTGAGCAGCTTTTTTCAATATCGACGATGCGGCTGTACGGGTAGGACGGCGCGACAGCGACATATGGATGGCCGCTGAAAACAACGGCAAAAATGCCCGCCAGCAAAAGATTTTCCTTGTCTCCGATAACCAGTATCGGAGAGCGGTCGTCCGACAATCCTCTTATAAAACTTTTCAGGTTCTCGACCGACTCATACAGCTCACGGTAGCTGAGCGTGCCCTCGCTGCCGACAGCGGCGATCCTGTCCTCCTGCTTTGCAAATTCCTTAAGTTTACTGAAATCCAGCACGGTGTTACCTCCAAAAAAATATGTCTTTTAAACGCGGTTATAATAGCAGAACCTGACTCGTCGATCACAGGCATATAGTCGTGGCAGCGGCTCGTCAGGTTCGCAAAGTGAGTTTTTTACTTCAGCTTACGGTTGATGCAGTCGATAAGATCGCCGACCGTAACAGCGTTCTGGATATCTTCCTGCTCAAAGGTGATGCCGAATTCATCCTCGATCTCTCCGAGCATACTCATAACATCAAAGGAATTCATGTTCAGATCCTTGATTACCTCGGTGCTTTCGGTAATATTTTCCTCCGGATATTCAACATACTCGAGCAGCTTTGATTTTATTTTTTCAAACATACAGATCATTCCCCTTAAAAATCAGTTTTTCATCAATTCAGCCAACGTCTTGTCAGGAGCGGCAAGTCCTGCGTTCAGAAAATCCTGAATAAATTTATGCAAACTGCGGATCGCTTCCTCACTCGTCCATCCGACCTGATAATCGTAGTCGATACCAAGCGTTCCCTCGGAATCAAACGGCAGTATGGTTATATAAAGCGACTGTGCCTGACGGCCGTTTGAAATGTGACGGTATTTAAACGGGAAGTTTTCGTTAAGGAACAGGTATGGCTGATACGAAATGCCGAGTGAGGTAAACGCCTTCAACGAGTTAGGTTTGAATTTCATTTCAAAGCTTGAAGCATCCTCATATGTAGCGTTTGCGTGTCTGTAATTGGTGCAAAGTCCCTCATAGGTCTGTGCACAGCCATCGCTGAACGAAACATTGTTGCCAAAGCGGAATCGCACAACGACGCCGTTGACCATTGTACCGCCGCCCTTTTTCTGAGCAATTGTTGCACGGCGTGCAATGGAATTGTTGAGCGTTACATCCTCGACCTCGCACACCTTTGACAGGAATGTACGAATAGCAAGCACATACAGCGACTGCGGCGAGACTTTATGCTCGGTGGCATACTTCATTACCTTGTCGTCCAATCCCTTTTCAAAGGGCAGTGCGAGAACCGCGCCCTTCATCAGCAGCGACTTGTTCATATTGCCGTAGCGTTTGTTCTTATTAAACGCTTTGGAGTCCTTGCCCATGATTGTGGTAAACTGAGGCGCATTGTCAAAAACGCATTTATCAAAGTACGCTACATCATCCTTTGACTTGTCGGATGCAAGATATTTGTAGTCTGCCTCATAGGCGGCTATCGGTCCCTGTGAAACGGGCGGCAGCGCCTCGCCTTTTTCCAGCGATACATAGATATCGACAATTTCCTTATGTATCTGCATAATAGCGTAGGAGTCGGCAATCAGATGACTGAACGAACTGTAAATAGCAAGGTTGCCGTTAGGCTTTTTGATAAGCTTCGCCATATAAAGCTGAGTATCCATATGCTTATTCGGGAAAGCAGTTCTGCTCCACTTTGCATAATCGTTATTAAGCTCAGCTTCGGTTTTTCCGGTATAGTCGAGATAGTCGATCTTTTCGGGTGCAGCGTCCGAAAAATATTGTACAATCTCTTTGTTTTCGTTCAAATGCATACGCATTGATGCCGAGGGTGACCTCATCAGACCGAGGGTCAGCGCCTGAAGCATTAGTTTGGCGTCCAGTTCTCTGGTAAATTCGATCTCGGAGCAGATATTCATCAATTCCTTTTTAGGCACGAATTTCAGTGAAAACGCCAGAATTTTCTGGGAAATGTTCAGCGGATAATAAGTTCTTTCACTCATATCCAACTCTCCTTTCGTGACCACAGGGAAGTGGTCGGTAAATTCATCACGGTCGCAGGGAAGCTGACCGCGGTATTCATGCCCGACCGCTGCATCGTGGGGCAGTGAATGTGAATTTTATAGCGCCGATACGGCGGGTCGGCAGCCCGTGCGGCTCTTGACTTTTGTTAAGCCGCTCAAACCTTTTTCGAAACAGCGGCGACAATGGTGTTGACCGAAGTAAAGTCCTCGCCGTCAAAATCGCCGATGTCAAGTCTGCATTTGAGACTTTGTTCAATATCTTCCAGCATTGCGACAATCGAAAGCGAATCAATTATATCGTTTTCGATAAGGTCAAAATTCTGATTTTCATTCAATTCATTTGCGTCGGTGCCGGTGACCTTTACGAGTGCGTTAATAACAGCTTCTGAAACTGACATAAGTATCCTCCGAAAGGGTTATTTATAATTATTTTTTTACAGTGAAAGAGGCTCGACCGACATTATCGTCCGAGTCCCTGCTTTATTTGAGGTTTTTTACGGCAAACAGCGTTTAATTACTGCACCAAATGTTCAAATTGTGCTACAAATGGGCCGATTGCTGCGCCGGTTGTACAAATTCTGCGATATATTGGTAAATTACTGCGTCGGTTGTGTGGAAAGCTGGCCTCTGATCTCTCCGATAGCATCGCCGATATCGCTGATAAGCTCAGTCTGCGACTTTTCGATCTCTTCACGCAGTTCATTGATCTTTTTATCAATATAAGTAACGTCAAAGTTGTTGACCTGCTTTTTGAGACTCGCTACCTGTACGCTTAACATAATGCAAACCGCCGCCAAAATTACAACGGCAACGGAGAGTACGATCTTGAACGGGTCTTTTCCCTTTTTCACCGATGCTTCGGCTTTTTTTGCCGATTTGTTTCCGCCGGAACGCTTGCGCTGCATTTCGGTGATTATTTCATCAGCCGCAGCCTTATTATTGGCCGCGTCCGATTCGGTCATCCCGTTTTTAAGCGGATTTGACTGCATATTATCGGCGGCATTGTCGGAATGAGCAGGTGCCGGAAAGGTTGTGTCAAATATCGGATCGTATGATTTGTCATTTGCGTTGGTCATAGCAAATCCCTCCGTTTTTTATGTAATAATTCAGCACTGTCTTTGTTGTCTGATGCAGCGTATCGCATCCGGATCGCGTCGTCTGATTACAGAGATAATTGCAGACGGAATAAATCCGCCTGCAATTATCAATTGATCGGATCAGGTCTCGGCGCAGATAAATACGCCGATCAGAGTGATCATTTTACGATGCACATTTTCTTTTTAAATACGGTCAGTGCCGCGCCTCCGATGAGGGAGACAGCGCCCAGTACCATCCAAAGGATGCCTGCGGTATCGCCGGTCTTCGGTGAGGTGATTTCCTTCTGCTCGTAAACGGCAGTGTAGGTCACGTCAGCCTCGACAGCAACGATCTGCTTATCCCAACCGATAAATCTATAGTAGTACTTATCGTCGGATGCCTTATCGGTCGAACCCTTGAACTCAGGCATTGCGCCGTATTCGTAGACTTCCTCGGTGGTTTTGCCGTCAACCACCCAAGTAACGGTGTAGCTGCGGACGTTTGCCTTAAACACCGGATAGTAGACAGCATCCCCGGTTACTGCGGGAGCGCTGTAAACGCCGTTCTCAACATCGAAATCAAGAGCGGTATCGGAATTCTCAACGGTGTTCCAACCGATGAACTCGTAATCGTACTGAGCGGTGGACGCCTTTGCAGGCATCTCAACTGCGGTATCATAGGTCGGAATATCTCCCAAATCATACTGTCCACTGTGCGCATTACCGTTAACCATCCATGTTACTGTATACTTGGTAATGGGATTGACAGGATCTTTCGGAACAGCCTTGAAGATAGCGTAATAGGTGGTATCTTCGTAAATAAGCTCACTGTAATAAATGTTGTTCTTAAGCTCGAGATCGAGAGCCTCGGTAGCATCGGGATCGGTATTCCAGCCGATAAACTCGTAGGTGTAGTCATCGTCCTCGGCCTTTTCGGGTATACCGAAAACTGAAACCATATAGATGGCTCTGGTGCCTTCCTTGATTTCCTTGTAATCGTGGTGGATCAGTTTGTCGCCATTTTTCCACAGTACGGTATACTTTTTAAACGGATTGACGACAGGCTCCTTCTCCTCCGCCTTGAAAATCGCATAATAGTCGATATTGCCATAGACAGCGTCGCTTACAAAGCGGCTGCTGCTCTCATAGAGCGGCAGAGCCTCGGTAGCATCGGGATCGGTATTCCAGCCGATGAAGGTGTAATCGTACTCATCGTCGCTGGCCTTTTTAGGAGTACCGTTAATCAGCTTGTTGTAGATAGAGGTGTCGCCCTCTTCTACCTGCTGAGTAAAGATGATCTCGTCGCCGTTTTTCCAATTGACGGTGTACTCGACAACAGGTTCTACAGGATCCTTCGGGACAGCTTTGAAAATAGCGTACAGTACGGTATCCTCATAGATCGGGCCGCTGTAATAGATACCCGCCGCATATTTCAAATCGAGAGCTTCGGTAGCGTCGGGATCGGTGTTCCAACCGATGAACTCGTAGGTGTATTCTTCATCCTCAGCCTTTTCGGGTATACCGAACAGAGCGACTGGATAAATGGCGTTGGTGCCCTTATATATTTCGTTAGTGTCATGGTGCAGAACTACGTCGCCGTTTTTCCACAGAACGGTGAACACCTTGCGGTCACTGTCGTCCTTCTCGGTTGCTTTGAAAATGGCGTAATAAGTGGTATTCTCGGATACCTTATCGCTTTTGTACGAAACACCGGTGAAAATCAGTTCAATAGCTTGTTCAGCGTCGGGATCGGTGTTCCAGCCGATGAATTCATAGGTGTAGTCATCGTCGGCGGGCTTGTACGGGACGCCGTTGAGAACGGTGTTGTAGCTCGAACGGGAGCCCTTCTTGATCTTCTGTTCAAAAAGGACTTCGTCGCCGTTTTTCCATGTAACGACGCAGGTATTGTTCTTGTCAACCGCCTCGAATACGGCGTAGTAAACTACGTCCTCGTCAGTCGCAACGATGGTCTCCGCCGCGGTGGCGTCGGGATCGGTGCTCCAGCCGATGAAATTGTAGATATAGCGGTCGGTCTCTTCCTTGGCGGGAGTTCCGTAGATGAGCTTGTTGTACTCGGCGGCAACGTCATTTCTGACGCGCTCGGTGTAGATTTCCTCATCGCCGTTCATCCATGTGACCATATGGGTTGCAGCCTTCGGAATGGCCTCGAAGATAGCGTACATATCGGTATCTTCATAGATCGGGCCGCTGTAATAGATGCCGTTGACGTATTTGAGGTCAAGAGCTTCGGTCGCGTCGGGATCGGTGTTCCAACCGATGAACTTGTAATCATAAAGTTCGTCTGATGCCTTCTTGGGCTTACCGAACATCAAAACGGAGTAAATTGCGTTTGTACCGTCTTTGATTTCTTTGACATCCTTGTGTACGACCTTGTCGCCGTTCTTCCACAGAACGGTATGGAGCGGCTTATTGGTATCCTGAATGGATGACTTGAATATAGCGTAGTACTTGATGTCAGCTGTAACAGCAGCACTGTAGTAATGGGTCTTTGCGACATTGGTCACCAGCGGCAGAGCCTCGGTGGCGTCGGGATCGGTGTTCCAGCCGACGAATTTGTAAGTGATCTCGTCGTCGGACGCCTTTTCCGGTGTACCGCACAGGACGGTGGAGTAAAGCGCTTTACCACCCTTTTTTATTTTATCTGTGTGCATAACCGTATCGCCGTTTATCCACTCTACGGTGTACTTGATGTTTTTCAGCGGAGTTTTGTCAAAAACGGCATAGTAATCAGTGTCGTTATGGACTTCTTCACTGTAATAGGTTTTGCCATCCGCTGAAGTAGAGAGTGCAAGCGCTGTTTCAGCATCAGGATCGGTGTTCCAGCCAATGAAAGTATATGCATACTCATCGTCGGCGGCTTTCTGCGGAATACCGTTGACAACGGTGTCAAAACTTGCGGTCTCGCCATCGTTAACGATATCCTCTTTGACTTTCTGCGTACCGTTGTACCATGTCACATTGAACTGCTCGTCAGGCGAAGCAAAAACGCCGAGAGTGCTGAATGTCGATACAACAAGCAGAGTGACTATCAGCAGAGCTACTGCCTTGCTGAGCAGTCGAGTTGCCTTTTTCATTGAGATTCCCTCCTGTAAAGATTTTATTCGATTGATTTCAAGGATTCGACCATGCTTATATTCTTGATCTTCCTTGACATCATTAAATCGACTAATATGGTTATGAAAATGGTTATCAGAGACGAGTAAATGTAGGACGACGGGAGAATGGTACGCGAGAACATTACCATATCAACTTCGACCATATTTATCATCAACTGTGCCAGCAGGTAACCGAATATGTTACCGAATATCAGACCTATTACGGTCATGATGATGTTTTCACGGAAAACATACATGTTGGCTTCCTTATGCGTAAATCCAAGCGCCTTTGTGGTAGCGATCTCGCGAACGCGGTCGGAGATGCTGATATTGGTCAAATTGTACAGAACAACTATCGCAAGGCAGCCGGCGGAAATTATAAGGATTGCCACCACGAGGTACATACTTGACAGTGTGTCCTCCATGGATTTGCCGAGCGAATCGACCTGCATGACCGTGAGGAAGTTTGAATTTTTCGCAAGCAGCTTTTCGGAGTCGACCGAGCCGTGCGCGGCGGTTCCGATAAAGCTGTTATAAGTAATATCGGTGCCGAACAGCTTTTCAAAAGTTGCAGGTGTTATATAAATATAATGGTAAACATAATTTTTGGTTATTCCGCTGACCTTGACGGTATATTTGTCTGTACCGCGGTGGAAGGTAATGCTGTTACCGACGCCGACATTAAGCTGTTTTGCCATTTTCTCGGTGATAACGGCGCTGCCGTCCTGCATTTTGACTGTCTCGCCGGTGTCCGCATCCTCAAGACGTACCATTTTCTGATAATCATCGACGTTCTGCGGCACGAGAAGGTAAACGTAATTCATTTCCTCGCTGACCGACTTTGACGTAACGGTTCCGTCGATCTGACGCGTAAAGACGATGTTACCTATTGCATCATCCTTCAGCAGTTCCGTCCTGCACTTAGCGGCAGTGTCATTGTCGTACTGTTCATACATTGAAACAAGGTAATCGTACGAGCTGATATGGCCGAACTGAAGGTCGACAATCGGAGAAATTGAGTTTTGCAGTCCGAAACCGGACACTATCAGAGCCATGCAGCCCGTTATGCCGATAACGGTCATAAAGAAGCGCACCTTGTACCTGAACAGATTGCGTATAGTAATCTTGTATGAGAAATTAAAGAGATTCCAAATCTTCGGGATACGTTCAAGCAGTATCTGTCTGCCGACCTTAGGTGCCTTCGGACGGATAAGTGCGGCTGTGACTGAGCGTATCTCCTTGCGGCAGCAGATGTAGGTCACAAGTGCCGTACACGCGAGTCCTACCAGCAGCGATACCGCAGCCATCGCCCACGGGAACACAATACGCATCTCCGGCAGACGGTAAAGGCTTGAATATGCGCCGGATATGGCGCGCGGGAATATCTGCACACAGCATATCTGACCGATGATTCCGCCGATTATGCTCGCCGAGAAGGCGTAAATCATGTACTTAAAGAGTATCTGACGTCTGGAGTAGCCGAGCGCCTTGTAGGTACCCATCTGGGTACGCTGCTCCTCGACCATGCGTGACATGGTGGTCAGGCAGACCAGCGCAGCGACTATCAGGAAGAATACGGGGAATATTCCTGCCAGAGCATCGATACGCGAGGTGTCGTCGTTCAAACCTGAGTATCCGGTCACGGCATCGTTACGCGAGTAAACGTACCACTTGTCATCCTCGATCTCGGTCAAAAACAGTCCGGCACTCTGTATCTGAGCAGCGCCGTCGCTGAGCTTTTGCTCAACCTCCACCTTTGACTCATCGTACTTGGTGATGCCGTCCTCATACTCGTTCATACCGGTTTGATATTCGTTTTCGGCATCGTTTAGCTTATCTTTGTTCTTCGCAAACTCGGAATTGGCTTCTTTTTTCTTTTTATTCAGTTCATTTTGCGATTGCTTGATCTGTTTTTCGGCGTTTGCGATTTCCTTTTTGCCCTTGGTAATCTCGTCATACGCATCGTCAAGCTCTTTTTCGCCCTCTTTATATTCTTTTTCGCCTTCGTCCAGTTTCTTTTTGGCATCCTGAAGCGCGGGCAGACTCTTGTTAAGCTTTTCCTCCGCCGCGGCTATCTTAGCGTAGCCCTCATTATACTTAGCCAAACCGGCTTCATACTCGGCTTCGCCGTCCTCCAGTTTGATTTTGGATTCGTCAAGCTGCTTTTTGGACTCTTGCAGCTTTTTTTCCGTCGATGCAATGGTGGCTTTTTGTGTATTCAGTATGGCCTTTGTTGCAGCAAGTGCGATCGCTTCAAGCTCATCCTTTTCGGTGCTCGAATTATAAGCGTCAAGGCGCTCGTTGTAGCTAGCAAGATCCTTTTCGTACTGCTTTTTGGAACTTTCCAGCGATTTTACCGAACGATTATAAGTGGCAAGCGAAGAATTATACTTTTTCCAGCCGTCGTCAAGGTCCTTTCGGGCTGAATCAAGTTTTTCCTTTTGCGGTGCAATCTCGTCCTTAGCAGCCTGAACTTTTTCCAGTCCCTCGTTGTACTCTGCCAATGACTTGTTGTATTCAGCCCAGCCCTCGTCGAGTTTTTTACGCGACGCAGCAAGCTGAGATTTGGCGTTATTGTATTTTTTTTCGGCGGCGGCGAGCGTCTTTTTCTGCTCGTTGACCAGATCCTGGGCTTCCTTGATCTTTTTCTCCGCCGCGGTTATCTGTTCCTCAAAACTTGCGTACTGAGTATTATAGTCACTCCAGCCGTTTTTAATATCCTTAAGCGCGTTGTCAAGCTTCTTTTTGGCGTCCTTA
>OIXH01003977.1_pt1 | contig 12488 bp, 8 predicted proteins | sample 1587741 | NCBI WGS metagenome assembly OIXH01 (sample SAMEA3888916, study PRJEB22519) | human gut metagenome | biome: human gut; feature: human-associated habitat; material: faeces | place: Denmark | collected 2011 | reverse complement strand
CAATCTGTCTCGGAATAAATTTAAAACAGCTTCAAAAAAACGGAACAGTAGAGCTGCTCCGTGGAATAAAATGGGATAGGGTTATGCTAAAAGTCGTCTTTGCTTGTGCCGAGTAACATATCTTTTAATCGGGACCGGTCTAAAATGATGATTTCTTTCGCATTGTAATCGATGATACCGTCTTCTTTCAATTCATCGAGGGTAGACAGGAATACCGACCGTTGCACACCGAAGAAAGCATATAAATCTTTTTGTTTGCAGATGATGCGTATGTCGACCGATTTTTGTTGCGTGAGACTCAACACCCAAAATGCCAGTCGTTCTTTGAGGTCGTTGGACGAAAGAGCCGTAAAACTTTCGAGTGCCTTTTGCGATCTGCGAGAGAGTATGTTCAACAAATTGATGAGGAAGATAGGCTCTTCTTGTAACATTTGTATGACCGAGGCTTTTTCTATTTGCATGATTCCTACGGTTCCTACGGCATAAAGATTGGCCGGGAAATAGGTGTCGCGGCCGAATAGGTGGTCGGGAGCTATTACATTAGGAGCTTGTATCAGCTCTGTAATTCTCATTTTCTCGTTTTGTGTAATCAGTTCGGAGCGAATTTCTCCCGAGATGAGAAATTTCAAATGATTGCATTCTTCCCCGCTCGTGACGATTTTTTCTCCGTCGGGATATTTGAGAAAATGAAATTTCATTTTCTCGATTAATTCCGAAATTTTATTTCGGCTGACTCCTTGAAAAATAGGGAGCTGTAATAAAACATCATACATGCTGTCCATACGCTATACGATTAGATTCTTCAAAACTAACAAAATTTTTTTACTATGTTTCGTTATAAAAGCTAAAACATCTTCTTTGTTTAGAAACTATTCATTTCTTTTTTTTTCATTAACTTTGTACCGGATAAGATAGAAATCGTGTAAATGTGAGTGTATATAGACTCTTGTATTTACCTTGTCGTCGTACACCTTAAACTATGTAGAATATGGAAATAATATCGTTTCGTTTTCAGGATTTCCTGAGTGCTTTTATTATTTTGTTTGCTGTAATCGATATAACGGGGCTTACTCCTATTATTATCGATATGAAGCAGAAGGGACAAAATATTATCGCTTGGAAAGCGGCAGTCTATTCGTTGGTTACATTCCTCGCCTTTCTGTTTATGGGGAATATGATACTCAATCTGTTTCAAGTCGATATTTCTTCGTTTGCCATTGCCGGCGCGCTAGTTATCTTCGTGATGGCCATAGAGATGTTGCTCGGGGTGGAGATTTTCAGGAATGACGGGCCCGAGGGTGCGGCATCGATCGTACCGATCGTTTTCCCTTTGATTGCCGGCGCCGGCTCTTTTACGACTCTGCTGTCGTTGAGGGCTCTGTATGGGTTGGGTAGTATTCTGGCCGCTTTGTTCTTGAATATTCTTGTTATCTATGTTGTTATTCGCAATCCATATTTTGGAGCGTGCTTTGGGGAAAACGGGGGTTTATGTATTGCGCAAGTTCTTCGGTATTATTTTATTGGCACTTTCGGTTCGCATGTTTTTGCAGAATCTTTCCATTGCTCTCGAATCATTCTGATGCATACCGATTATATATTTGAAAAGAGGGGTGGCGATTTCGTCACCCCTCTTTTTGTGACATTTATTTATATAATATATAGAATATTATGAAAACCAATACTTTGTTATGTTGTAATATGTTATTTTTTATTTAATTTGCAATTCAGAAAAAAGGGAAATCTGTAAAAGAGGGACTTATCGCAGGTCGGGAATGTTTTTCCTATTTTTTCAGTTTTATAGGTTGTGAATGAGAAAGGCTTACAGGACTCAATTCGTGCATAATTTTAATATATACGATATGAAAAAATGGTTTACATTAATCGGGTTGTGTTGTCTAATGACCGGTATGATTTCGGCGACTAACCAACCTTTGAAAAGAATCTCTCCTGTGCAGGCGGCACAGATGCGATTGGGGGTATTGAACGAGGAGACTACCCGAATGGAAGGGACTGTTCGGCCGGTCGATACGAAAAACATCGGCCGGATATTATCGCGGTCAGCCGTTTCTTCGGTTACCGCGAATTCGTCGGCGTTTCGGAATGCCGTTTCTGCCGACTCTTGGCTCGCTGATGGAAATTACGATATTTCTTGGTATGACGAGACGAAAGACGAATTTTCTCTTTCCTCTCCGGCACAGTTAGCCGGGTTGTCCTATTTGGTCCGTGCAGGTAAGAATTTCCAATATTGTACGGTACGTTTGTCCGCAGATATCGATTTGTCGAATTACAAATGGATTCCGATAGGTACAAGAGGAGTTGAGTTTAAAGGCCTGTTCGATGGTGGCGGCCATACGATCTCCGGTTTGCATACGGATATGGAGGCGTTTTCGGGATTGTTCGGGGCGGTTGCTTCTACCGATATTCGTAATGTCATGCTCTCCTCGTCTTGCGTGGTGGTCGGCTCTGTGGCCGGTTCCATAGCCGGGAGTATGAATGAAAGCGCTATTATGAACTGTCGTTCCGATGCTGCGGTGCAGGGATATACCGCAGGCGGTTTGGTCGGGAATGCCGATAACTCTTCGGTATTGGCATCTATCTTTAACGGCCGTGTGTCGAAACTCGAAGCTGCGAATGCTTGGGTGGGAAGCTATACGGCGACTGCGGCTTCTCCTTTTCAAGATGCGGTAGAGCTTGTTTCATTGCAGATTTCAATTATGTCTGCCGTAAATTCTTCTGACGGAGTGGTTCTTTCATGGACATCTTCGGAGGCATTGGGTGTGAGTTACGAGGCCTCTGGAACGATAGGAAGCGATGGCCGATTGTATGTTTCCACGGGACAACAAGTAGGGACGTACGGTTCCTATACCTTGATGTTGGAGGGATTATTGGGTAATGGGGAGGCCGTTGAAGATGACACCTTTGTCGGGGTCATGTCGGACGACGAGAAAACAATAACGTTTTCACTCCTTTCTTCTCCTACCGCTGGTTTTATGTTGATTCCGGCCTTCCAGGACGGGGTAAATATCGGTTACCTTGACGGATATCGATTGCCGTTCACAGCTGTTAAGAACGAAGAGCAGGTAACGACGGGCGGTATTGTCGGGACGTCCTACAATACCTTTTTGGAGAAATGTTTTTATGGGGACGGTTGCGTCGGAGACAATCATAATGAAGTAGGGACTGTATTACCATCGAGCGAATTGCTTTCCGATGCGCAGGTGCGTACGATGAATTCAGCTGCGTCGGGTATCGTTTTGAGCGATCCTTTCGTATCTTCTTTGAAGATGTGGAGACCGGGAGAAAACGGACCTGCATTGATAGAGGAGGATTATGTGCAGTCCAATTGGTGGACTTCGGAAGGAAACTACGATGTCTCGTGGTATGACGAATCTCGTACCGAGTTCACTATTTCTACTCCGGAGCAGTTGGCGGGATTGGCTTATTTAGTGAATACGTATCACCAATTCCGGGGAAAAACCGTTACACTGGCGAATGATATTGATTTGGCGGAACATTTATGGGTTCCCATTGGACGTAATTCCCGAAATGCACAGTCTGTGGCAATTTTTGGCGGAACGTTCGACGGTGGGGGGCACGTGATACGTAATCTGAATATAAGTATGAAGGCGTATTCGTATGCGCAAGGGAGTACTACGTGTCTTGTCGGTTTCTTCGGCTATTCTTCCGGAGTGATCGAAAATGTGACTTTGGCGGAAGATTGCGCGGTGCGGGTTACCGCTACCGGTTCGCAATACCTTAATGTGGGAAGTATATGTGGTGTGTTGGGTGGTAATTATATTGCGAATTGTCATAATCGGGCCTATATAGAGGCTCGAAGCCTTTTCGGTGATATATTCGCCGCCGGTATTTTGGGATTTGACAACCAATATAATCCGGTTTATAATTGCTCCAATGCGAATGATGTTGTCGGATTTTCGACTTGGGGTTTTGTGTATGTCTCGGGGCTGGTGGCAGCTAATGCGAAGGTAGTGAACGGGTATAATATCGGGAATATATCGGGTACGGGACCGAGTGTGGAGGTCGGGGGAATAACCCCCTCGTTTGCGCAGTTGAATAATGTGTATAATACCGGTCGACTTACGGCGACGGGACGATCGATTATTCCTGAGTCGGAGCCGGTTGCAACGGCTTCCCCAATTGTCGCTTCTTACGGTGCGAGTGTTGAAAATGGTTATTACGATATCGCTTGTGTGGAAGATACGACCGGAATGAATGTCAAGGGCACGGCGATGACGGCCGATGAAATGAAATCCTTTGCGTTTGCCGAATTGCTGACCTCCCATGCAGCCTCTCTTATCGAGAGTGATCCCGACCTGCCCGAAATGCTTTCTTGGACGATTCGATCGGAAGAGAACGATGGTTTCCCCGTATTCGGTGAGGCCGTAGAGGCCGGCGGTTGGTGGACTTCGGCCGGAAATTACGATATTTCGTGGTATGACGAGGCCGAGGATTCGTTCTCCATTTCCTCCCCGGCACAACTGGCGGGTGTGGCTTACTTGGTGAAGAACGGCCGGACTTTCGAGGGTAAAACAGTCACTTTGACCGGGAATATCGATTTGGACGGGTTTAAATGGGAACCGATAGGAAAAGCGAATTTACAGCAAATTTTTAAGGGTGTCTTTGACGGGGGTGGCTACGAAATACATAACCTTCGTTCGGAAGTGATATCGACCGGTGAGGCTTATTCCGGACTTTTCGGAGCTATTTATCAGGCACGGGTCACCCGTGTGGTTTTAGCGGAAGATTGTGAAATACGGACTTCCTATTATGGCGGCGGTGTTGTGGCTTATGCTCAGGAGTCGGAAATTGTTTCATGCGAAAATCGGGCTTCTGTTTCGTTTGAAGGCCCCGCCGGATATGTAGGTGGGATAGCCGGGTATGTTGTTTCGACTTCTTCGATCGATCGTTGTGAGAATCTCGGTATTGTAACCGGTACGGTTCAACCTTCCGATAATTATGCCTCTTGCCTTGTTTATGCCGGCGGTATTGCGGGAGTTAATCAAGAGTCCGCGATTATAAACAGCAGCAATCATGCAGTTGTCGCGGTAGAGGCTTTGCCGGAATATGATTCTTGTGCAGGGGGGATTGTCGGGTATAACTCCGGGAGTTCGACGTTTATTACGAACTGTTATAATGCGGCAGGAGTGCGGCTGTCGGGATCCGGTTTTGCCGGAGGAATATTATCTTATACCGATAATGCCGATATTTGTGTGGCAAATTGTTATAATATAGGAACCGTATCGGGTGTCCCCGGAAAATCGTACTCGGTCGTACCGATTTTATCGGCCGATTCGGAGGATTGTTATTATCTGATGAATTGTGTGGAAGGGGAAGGCTCTTATGCCGGAACGGCGTTGACGGTCGACTATATGAAATCGACGGCTTTTGCCGTAAGATTGAACGATTGGTCCAAGACAAACAATTCCTCGGAAACAGGCTGGCAGACTCTATATTGGAAAGTCGAGGATGCCGAGAATGACGGGTATCCGGTATTTACCGATCAGGATCCCGGTTATACCGGTGTAGAATCTGTGGTGTCGGGTGTGCGGATATATCCGACGACTGTATCGGGAGAGCTTTTCGTGTGTGGAACCGAGAGTCCGATTTATGTCTATAACCTTGCCGGGCATATCGTTTCGATTATCGATCCGACAGAAGAAATTACAGTCGTGGATATGTCGAGATTGGTAGCCGGTGTTTATTTGGTGAGGACGGGAGATAAAGTCGTACGTTTGGTGAAACTATAAATAATTAGTCGTTATGAAAAAGGTTCCGATGAAAATCGGAACCTTTTTTGTTTTAGAACGGTTATAAGGTGTTGATATATTGTCGATTGTAACTATATGTTTAAGAACATACCATTTTCGCTGTCAAAATGTTTGCATTTTATTTTCTGTTATGTTAAATTCGTAACAATATTAATAGCTTATTTCAAATTCTTTGAAAACTTGTAGTTTGTGAATATTTACGATTATAAGTTCGTTCGGGAATTTTTAGAAAGGAATAAGAGAAATTTGATTGTAGAGATATGAGTTATCTGAAATTTGACAAGAATCTGATGATAAATCTCGAATGGTCTTTGCCGAAAGAGATGTTGCGGACCAATAAGTCGGGGGCCTATCATTGTACGACAATCGTTGATTGCAATACTCGAAAACAGCATGGGTTGTTGGTTATCCCGATACCCGAGTTGGACAAGGATAATCACGTGATGCTGTCGTCTTTGGACGAAACCGTGATACAGCATGGAGCGGCCTTTAACTTGGGGTTGCATAAATATCGAGGCGATTGTTTCAGTCCTAACGGACACAAATACATTCGGGAGTTTAATTGCGAATCTGTCCCGCAAACGATGTATCGCGTGGGCGGGGTAATTATGACCAAAGAGAAAGTGTTTATTTCACATGAAAACCGTATATTGATCAAATATACTCTTGTCGATGCTCATTCCCCTACGGTGTTACAGTTTCGTCCGTTTCTGGCGTTTCGTAATGCCAACGAGCTGTGTGTCGAGAATTACGTACTCGACCAACGTTACGAGGAGGTGGCGAACGGAATAAGTTGTTGTCTGTATCAGGGGTATCCCCGGTTGTATATGCAATTTAATAAGGCTCCTCAGTTTATATTCGATCCCCATTGGTATAAAGGTATAGAATATATCAAAGATCAAGAACGCGGCTATCCTTATCAGGAAGATTTATATGTGCCGGGGTATTTCGAGCTCCCGATAAAAAAGGGCGAGAGTATTATTTTCTCGGCCGGTACGATAGAAGCGAAACCGCGTTCGTTCGCCCGTACTTACAATGAAGAACTCGCCAACCGTCACATGTGTCGGTCCAGTTTCTTCAATTGCTTGAAAAATTCGGCTCAGCAGTTTTATTTCAAAACAAAAAGAGGTCACTATTTATTAGCCGGTTATCCGTGGTTTGGGGTAAGGGCTCGCGACCAGTTCATCGCTTTGCCGGGATGTACGTTGGCTGTCGGAGACGACAAGACTTTTGAAGATGTGATGCATTCGTCGGAAAAAGCGTTACGTCACTTTATGTCGAGCGGAGAGCTCGATGAAAATATCGGAGAAATAGATTTGCCGGATATTCCTTTGTGGGCGTTATGGACTGTGTATCATTATGCCAAAGAGAAAGGTATGGAGATTTGCCGACAGAAATATGGGAAGTTTGTTTGCGATATTTTGGATTATATCGTGAAAGGTGGGCATCCCAACCTGTTCTTGCACGATAACGGATTGCTTTATTCCAATGGAAAGGAACGGGTAATTTCATGGATGAACGCGGTTGTCGACGGACGTCCTGTGAATCCGAGAAGCGGCTATTTGGTCGAATTTAACGGACTATGGTATAACGGATTGAGGTTTGCCGCCGCACTCTTTGCCGAAGACAAAGAGATGGCATCGAAAGTCGAGCAGTGGAACGCTATCGCCGATAAGACGGCAGAGTCGTTCGTACATACCTTCTTGAACGATTATGGTTATCTGGTAGACTATGTGGACGGTGCGATGTCCGATTGGAGTGTACGTCCCAATATGTTGATAGCTCTGTCGCTCGATTATTCTCCGTTGGACAAACGGCAGAGGAAACGTGCATTGGAAGTGGTTACACGGGAATTGCTGACCCTCAAAGGTATCCGCACTCTGAGTCCTAAGAGCTATGGCTACAATCCTACTTATGTAGGGTCGCAGACCGAACGCGAATATGCTTATCATCAAGGACCTGCTCGCCCGTGGTTGATGGGAGCGTATGCCGATGCCTATTTGAAGATATTCGGTATTAGCGGGGTATCGTTTTTGGAACGTATGCTGATAGGGTTTGAAGATGAAATGTCTCAGACTTGCATTGGCTCTATCTCCGAGCTGTTCGACGGGAATCCACCTTTCGCAGGCCGGGGAGCTATCAGCTATGCCGCCAATGTCGGTGAAATATTGAGAGTATTGAATTTATTGAAAAAGTATAACATGTAAAGCCTGATTCCTATCTATGAAAGCGCTTATGTTCGGTTGGGAGTTTCCTCCTCATATCTTGGGAGGTTTGGGTACGGCCAGTTATGGGCTGACCAAAGGCATGGCAGAGTGTGGCGATATAGACATCACGTTTGTCATACCTAAACCATACGGAGACGAGGATAAAACTTTTGCCCATATTATCGGAGCTGCGAATACACCTGTCGCATGGAGAGACGTAAGTTGGGATTATGTACAGCAGCGTTATGGCTATTGTATGGATCCCCAAGAATATTTCGATCTTCGCAGCCATATTTATGCGGATTTTAATTATCTGAAAACCAATGATCTGGGGTGTATCGAATTTTCGGGACGTTACCCCGATAATCTGATGGAGGAGATAAATAATTACTCGATTGTAGCCGGGGTGATTGCCCGTACGGTTCAGTTCGATGTCATTCATTCCCATGATTGGCTCACCTATCCGGCCGGTATTCACGCCAAGCAGGTGAGCGGTAAACCGCTGGTTATTCACGTGCATGCGACCGATTTCGACCGAAGCCGGGGTAATGTAAATCCTACGGTGTATAATATCGAACGGGACGGTATGTTGCATGCCGACCATATTATTACGGTAAGTAATCTGACTCGTCAGACGGTTATCGAAAAGTATCATATCGATCCGGCGAAGGTGACGACCGTGCACAATGCCGTAGAGCCTTTGAGCGACGAGATTAAATCGATAGAAGTTCCTCACAGTCCGAAAGAAAAGGTGGTTACTTTCTTGGGACGCATTACCATGCAAAAAGGCCCTGAGTATTTTGTGGAGGCTGCGGCGCGGGTGTTGAAGAAGACCAATGGAGTGAGGTTCGTCATGGCCGGGAGCGGAGATATGATGAATAAGATGATTCTCTTGTCGGCTCAGCGTAATATATCCGACCGTTTCCATTTTACCGGATTTTTGAGAGGAAAGCAGGTTTATGAAATGTTGAAGGCCAGCGATGTGTATGTGATGCCTTCGGTTTCGGAACCATTCGGTATTTCTCCGCTCGAAGCCATGCAAGTGGGTGTGCCTTCGATTATTTCGAAGCAGTCGGGGTGTGCCGAGATTTTGACCAATGTCATTAAGACCGACTATTGGGATATCGATGCTATGGCCGATGCCATTTATTCTATAATCACTTATCCTGCTATCTATAAGCAACTGCGCGAAGAAGGAGAGCGGGAGGTGAACGAAATCAAATGGAAATATGCCGGACAGAAAGTAATCGATATTTACCACAAGGTAATGCACAATTAATAACTAATGAAAAAACTTGACCTTATATGAAAACTATTTGTTTCTATTTTCAAATTCATCAACCGTTTCGATTGAAACGATATCGTTTCTTCGATATAGGTAACGATCACTATTACTATGATGATTTTGCCAATGACGATATTATCACTCGCATAGCTCAGCGTTCTTACCTCCCGGCGAATGCGACATTACTTGAAATGATTAAAAATGCCAATGGTAAGTTCAAGGTGGCTTTTTCCATATCGGGGGTAGCCTTAGAGCAACTCGAAGTTTGTGTGCCTGAATTTATCGACAGCATGAAAGAATTGGTCAAGACCGATTGTGTGGAGTTCTTATCCGAAACTTATGCGCACTCGTTGGCATCGTTGTGCGATCCGGAGGAGTTCAAGATGCAGGTGAGACAACACGACGAGAAGATAGAGCAGCTTTTCGGCGTGAAGCCCAAAGTGTTCAGAAATACCGAGTTGATATTTTCCGACGACATAGCCTCTATGATAGCTTCGATGGGATTCAAAGGCGTTATTACAGAGGGAGCGAAGCATATTTTGGGTTGGAAGAGCCCGAATTATTTGTATAGTTCGGCAGCTGCTCCCAAGCTGAAAATGTTGTTGAAAAATTACAAAATGAGCGATGATATTTCATTCCGTTTCTCTAATTACGAATGGAGCGATTATCCTTTGACGGCAGAGAAGTTTATTTCGTGGGTGAAGAATTATCCCGAAGAAGAACCTATCGTCAATCTTTTCATGAATTACGAGACATTGGGCGAACTGCAACCTCGCGAATCGGGTATTTTCGAGTTTATGAAAGCCCTTCCTCGTTTTGCCGAACAAGAGGGTGTCGGGTTCTGCACGCCGACCGAGGCGATCAGTAAATTGAAACCGGTCGATATGCTGTCAGTTCCTTATCCGATGTCGTGGGCCGACGAAGCACGGGACACCAGTGCATGGTTGGGAAACACGTTGCAGAACGAAGCATTCCGCAAGCTCTATTCAGTTGCCGAGCGCGTCCGCTTGTGTGACGACCGTCGTTTGAAACAAGACTGGTATTATTTGCAAGCCAGCGACCACTTCTATTATATGTGTACGAAGTATTTGTCCGACGGAGCTGTACATAGCCATTACAGTCCTTACGATAGTCCGTATGAGGCTTTTACCAATTACATGAATGTGCTCAGCGATTTTATCGTACGGGTGGAAGCGCAATATCCCGAATCGATAGAAAACGAAGAGTTGAATACTTTATTGACGACGATTCGGAATCAGTCGGCCGAAATAGAGATGTTGCAAAAGGAGCTGAAATCGGCTCGGATTGAGCGACACTCTAAACGAGCGGAAGCAAAAAAAGCGAAGGAGGCAAAGGCTGCTGAAAGTTCAAAGAAAGTCGTTTCTAAGAAAGATTGAGTGGAAATTTGTATATATCGAACTTTTTTTTGATAGAGAGTACGGGTGTTATATCTTAAAGAGATGTTTTTTATATATAATTAGAATAAACCATTTCGAATATACAGATTTATATCTGTATATTCGTTTGCTATCACGCAATGATGTGTTAGTATAAAAGAAAAAATATATGAAACATTTTCCAGAATCGGAGTTTATTATCAATGCAGACGGTAGTGTATTTCACTTGCATTTGCAGCCCGAGCAGTTGCGGGATAAAATAATATTGGTGGGAGACCCGGGACGGGTCGATTTGGTCGCATCGTTTTTCGATACACGTGAATTTGAAGTTTCGAGCAGAGAGTTTCACACGATTGGCGGTACTTACAAGGGTAAATTGGTGATGTGTTTGTCGCATGGTATCGGAACCGATAATATCGATATCGTAGTGAATGAACTCGATGCTTTGGCAAATATCGATTTTTCCACTCGATATGAGAAACCTCAATTTCGACAGTTGACTCTGGTGAGGGTAGGTACTTCGGGTGGATTACAGCCTCATGTACCAATCGGGACCCCTGTAATAGCCGAGAAATCTATCGGTTTCGATGGTGTGCTTAATTTTTATGCCGGTCGGGATAGGGTCTGTGACCTTGATTTTGAAAGAGCTTTTTGTGAGTTTGTGAAGTGGAATCCTTTATGGGCTGCTCCTTATGTAGTAGATGCCGATTCGGAATTGGTCGCTCGTATCGGCGGTGACGATATGGTGCGAGGTGTCACGATCTCTGCCAATGGTTTCTATGGGCCACAAGGCAGGGAATTGAGAATTCCTTTGGCCGACCCTGAACTGAACAAGAAAATAGAGGCTTTTAAATACGGTTCGCAGGTCGTGACTAATTATGAAATGGAAAGCTCGGCATTGGCAGGTTTGGCTAAACTTATGGGGCACAAGGCGATGACTGTGTGCAGTATCATTGCCAATAGGGTAGCACATCATGCTAATCCTAATTATAAAACAGCCGTATCGGATCTTATTCAAACGGTTTTGGAAAGAATATAGGCGGAGGGGATTTATAGCTGCGGTTTTAAAGAATATTATTCTTTAAAACCGCAGCTTTGTTATGTTTATTAGTAACTCGTTTGCGATTCGGGGAGGGGCGGTGTGTATAATTTTTTTGCATCTTCGCTCGACTGTTGTTTAACCCCCTCGCCCTACGGGCACTCCCCCTATCTCATCTGCGATGAGCAGAGGGAGAGGATTAAAATGGTGTTTCTCATTTCTGCATGAGGACAGATTTTACCCTTCTCCCCTGTGTTGTTAGCGGGATAGGAGAGAGACCGAAGAAACGATGGTTTCTGAGGAGAGGAGTTAGAGATATAAAAAGATAATCCCCTCTGATTTTCTATTGAGCCGATATCCCCACGAATGATCGGCTGAGCCGCGAATAGGGTTTACCGTCGATGTGAGGTAACAAAAAAAGCGATTCGGAAAATACGAATCGCTTTTTTGTTGCTGTGTAGCGAAAAATTACTTTCTGATACCCAACTCTTTTTGTGCAATGATGGCACGGTAGCGGTTGATGTCGACTTTGATGAGGTAGTCGAGCAAACGACGACGTTTACCAACCAACATTTTAAGAGCTCGTTCAGTGCTATGATCTTTATGATTTGACTTCAAATGTTCAGTCAAATGAGCAATACGGTAGGAAAATAATGCAATCTGAGCTTCGGGTGAGCCAGTATCAGTATTGGACTTTCCGTATTTCTCAAAGATCTCTTTCTTTTTCTCAGAATCTAAATACATTTCTTTGAGTTTTGTTGTTAATAAATT
>OIXH01003969.1_pt1 | contig 12515 bp, 10 predicted proteins | sample 1587741 | NCBI WGS metagenome assembly OIXH01 (sample SAMEA3888916, study PRJEB22519) | human gut metagenome | biome: human gut; feature: human-associated habitat; material: faeces | place: Denmark | collected 2011 | reverse complement strand
ATATCCGCCACCATTTCTGTTTCTGCCGCTTCACTTTGTAAGGTTTCTGTCTCTGATTTTGCTCCGGTTTCTTTTCCACAACCTGCTGACAGCGCTTGCGCTGTCAGCAAAAGGACTGTTAATATATATTTTTTTCTCATAAAAATTCCCCCATCCGTATTTTGTCTTATTCCACAAAAATCGTACCATTTATTTTTTACATAAACAGTGGACAGAATTGTCCAAAAATTTTTACTCCGCCAATATCTCCCCCTCCCACGCACGCAATAAACTATTTATGTAGTTCATTGCGTTCCAATAAAATACACAGACGGTATCCGCACAGCGAGTTTTAATGCCTGTCCCGTGAGAATGAACTGCATCCTGAGCCTGTCATTTTCGCAGACACACGCACTATAATCCTCTAACAGCCGCTTTGCATCCTCTGTGTCCCCTTTTTCAATCCGCGCAAGATGGCTGGCTTCGCAAAGCCCCTCTGCCAGCCGGTCTAACGTGACTCTCTTCTCCTCCCTCTGCCGGATTAAAAACCCGCAAAAACTCTTTTCCGACAAAAGAAAGTCTTCATAACTCTCCTTTTTCCCCATAGACTTCCCCCAGACAATCTTTCTACTTTCATTCTGTCATCTGTTTTTATTCTGACACTATGATTGTCTGATTACAAGCCTTTTCTACCAACATAATTCTTAAGTTTTTCTGTAGTTCCCCTACCCGAGAAGCTCCATTAACTCTTCCTTCGTAAAGGTCACGGAATCCATGCCTTCGCCCTCTAAAATCTGTTTTGCAAGCTCTTTTTTCCGCTCCTGGATGGCAATAATCTTCTCCTCGATGCTGTCCTCTGCGACTAACTTGTATACCGTAACGACATTTTTCTGTCCGATGCGGTGCGCACGGTCGGTCGCCTGGTTCTGAACAGCGACATTCCACCATGGGTCATAGTGGATGACGATATCCGCCGCTGTAAGGTTTAAGCCTGTTCCGCCTGCCTTTAAGGAGATACAGAATACCGGAACCTCATCCTCGTTAAAGCTCTCAACCATCTGCATACGCTTTTCCTTGTTGACGGAGCCGGTGAGCATATAGTAAGGAATGCCGGCTTCGCGCAGACGCTCTGCGAGACGGTCCAACATGGAGGTAAACTGGGAAAATAACAGCACCTTGTGGCCGCCGTTGACCGCATTTTCAATCAACTGGATGCACATATCCGTCTTGGCAGAGCTTCCCTGATAGCTGTCTAACAACAGTGACGGGTCACAGCAGAGCTGGCGCAGTCTCGTAAGTTCCGCAAGAATCTGAATCTTATCCTTTTTAAACTCCTGCTCTGTCTTGCCGTCAAGCATCTGTCTCATGCGAAGCACATGCGCATCGTAGAGTTCTCTCTGCTCGCCTTCCATTCTGGCAAATACATTTTCTTCGAGCTTCTCTGGCAAATCGGTCAGCACGTCGCCTTTGAGACGGCGCAGGATAAACGGACGAATCATCTTTTGCAGACGCTCCATCTTGTTTTCATCCTGATTCATCGCAATCGGTATCTCAATCTCTTCCCGGAATTTCTGATAGGTGTATAAAAATCCCGGCATCAGGTAATCAAAAATACTCCAGAGCTCGCTGAGCCTGTTCTCAATCGGCGTTCCGGTCAGCGCTAACTTAAATGCGGCTGTGATTTTCTTTACGCCCTTTGCCGCCTGGGTTCCCGGATTTTTGATATACTGCGCTTCGTCGATGACCTGAATGGCAAATACCTGCTCCTTGTATACATCCGCATCACGCTTTAACAAATCGTAGGAGGTGATGATAACCTGCCCTTCCTCGGTATTTAAAATCATTTCCCTGCGCTCTGCGGCAAGTCCGGTAATGACCACCACCGAAAGCTCCGGTGCAAACCGTGCAATCTCCTTCTGCCAGTTATAGACCAAAGATGCCGGGCACACAATTATGGAACGTCTCTTTTCTTTCAAGCCGTTCTCATACTCCTGCTGCTCTGCCACTAAAAGGCTGATGACCTGCAGGGTCTTTCCAAGTCCCATGTCATCCGCAAGAATTCCGCCAAAGCCGTTTTCCCGCAGGGTCTTTAACCACAGAAATCCGGTCTTCTGATAGCCGCGCATGATATCCTTTAAGGATTCCGGCACCTCGAAATCGCTGTCCTCAATCGTCTTCATGTTGCGGACAATCGCCTTGAACTCTTTATTTTTCTCCACAGAGAGCAATTTGTTGCTATGAAGTGCCGCGTCAAGATACATCGCGCGGTATTTTGGTACAATTACATCGTCTTTTTTCAGCTCTTTTTCGGTCAGATGCAAATCTTCCCGAATCTCTGCAAGCGTTCCGATTCCGTCTTCCTGAATGTCTAAAAAATCTCCGTTTTTCAGACGGATGTATTTCTTCTTGCGGTCATAGCGTGACAGCAGATACGCAAGCTCCTCCGCAGACATTTCCGGGGAACGTATCTCAAGCTGTAACAAATCACTCTTTAACGAGACACCCACCGTCACTGCCGGTGCCGCAACAACCTTAAGTCCCCGGAAATTTTCCGTGGAATAGATGCTCATAAATTCAGACAGTCTGGCGAGTCCTCCCGTCAAAAGCTGATGCAGCATATCGTCATTGTGCTCGAGCACCAGGATATGAAGCGTCTCATTATATTCGTTAAAATACGGCTGCACAAGGCTTCTGATACGGGCTTCTTCCTGCACATCCCGCACCTCACCGGGCTGAATCTTCTCCATGACATTGCACTTGGTATCTCCGTAAACCGCCATCAGCTTGGCGCCTACGCGGTCGCCGTCCTGTCTGTCCAAAAACAGCTCAAATTCCGGCTTCGGCGGCACATAAAGGCTCTCGTCAAACCCGTCTTCCTCAAGGTCAAAGTATTCCCGGAGCAGCGGCAGCAAATCCCTGCAGAATACCGGAAGTTCCTCCGCCGCAAGATAAGCGCCCGCCTCTCCCTGCCGTTTCAGGTAAACAAAAATTTCGCCAACCCTCTGCTTGAAGTTTTCTTCGCTGCGGTAAATGTTCTCTGAACTACCGTAGAAATAATAATAGCTGTTTCCCGTTATCATCTCTAATGTCTCGGTTTTTAAGAACGCACCGCTGCTGCCCCCTTTTAAAAACAGCTTCGGGCGGTATGTGTTTTCCGCTATCCGGTAATTTCCTTCCGGCAGATAACCCGCTTCCATGGAAAATTCATCGTTTCCCATCGCTGCAAAAAAGCGGTCGATTCCCACCGCGTCAAGCTCCATCGCGCGCTCATAGCTTCCGCTGAACACATAGTAGGCATGCGGCTGGGTCTGACGGCGTCTGTCCTCTTCCTGCATCTGCAGAAAACGAATAATTTCCTTCGTACGCTCAGTGAACGCATCAATGTGATGATAGAATTCCAACTTCTTTCCATAGCGCACTTTCTCGTTCTCGCGCAGCGACTGTAAAAAAGCAGAAATATTTTTCAGCACATATTTCTGCTCCGCCCCGATTTTAAATTCCACCTGGGCAAATCCATAGTTTAATTTCAAAAAAGGCGTAAGCTCCACTTTTCCGTAGATTTCCTCCGGAACAAAGTATGCCGCTCCGGCGCGGAGTGAATACTGCGCTAAAAGGCGCTTTAATCCAAGCTCCGTCTTCATCGGGCGAAATGAGCCTGTCTGCTCCGTCTCCTGCGTCTCTCCTGCTCTGTCCCCGTGCTTTGCCTTAAGGATTTCACCGGGCTGCCGTCTGCCTACATATGCAAGAAGCAGTGCTACACAATGCTTGCACATTCCCTCATAATTGTTAAATGCTTCACATTCACAATTGCAGTTTGCCACATCTGCATACTCCTCGTCCACGGTAGCGCTCACCTGATAGCTGCTCTTTGTATTTCCTCTGACACGGGCAGAAATATCCGCCATCGGCATTCCGTCCACCGCATAAATTTCGTACCGAAAGTCCCGCACTCCCTGCGTTTCGTATATTTCTTTTCCCCTGCGGTACGTGGCAGGATAGGATTCTTCTTTAATATCAGATATGGAAAACATGTTACCGGCTCCTTCTCGTCTAGTATCTTTTCATTCTATCACATTTTTCTCTCTTGGAAAAGAAAAAAGAATGTGCTTTTCACACATTCCTTTCTATCAAGTTATGGCACGTTAAAACAGCACGGTAATCTTCGTTCCAATGCCCTCTTCACTCTCAAGGGTAATCTTTGCATTGTGCTGTGCCACAATATGTTTCACGATTGCAAGCCCAAGCCCTGTTCCGCCGGTCTGCTTGGAGCGGCTTTTATCCACTCTGTAAAACCGTTCAAATACGCGCTCCTGCTGTTCTTTTGGGATTCCAATTCCGGTATCTTCCACCACAAGCATCGGTCTTCCGTCCTCCTCCGCTGTCGTGATGGTGACACTGCCGCCCCGCTTGTTATAGCGCACCGCATTGCTGCAAAGATTGTATACAAGCTCTTCCAAAAGCGTCTTGCTTCCGCTTAACATCACGCTTTCGCCCTTCACTTCGACGGAAACCTCATTTTTTTCTGCGGTTACCTGCAACATGGACGCTGCATTCTGCGCGAGTTCATATAAATCCACCGTCTCAAATTCCAGTTTTAAATGGTCGTTGTCTAACTCGGAGAGCTGGATAATATCATTAATCAGTGTCTGCAAGCGCTCTGCGTTGCTGTGGATTTCATCTGCAAAGTGTCTGGTGTCCGCCTCATCCGTCATCCCACTTGAGATTAACTCTGCATAGCCCGAAATTGCCGTAAGCGGTGTCTTGAGCTCATGGGATACATTTGCCGTAAACTCCTGCCGCATTTTTGCATGGTCTAAGATATCCATATGCTGCTGCTTGATTGTTGCCACAAATGGCCGCATTTCCTCATACACGGATTCTTCCTCTACCATCGTCAGATTGTCCGCCAGCCGCTCCACCGGGGTCATCAGGCGTCTGGTCAGTCTTCGTGAGAACACCGCGCATATGACAAAAATGACTCCGCCGATGGCAATCGTTGTAAAAATGATATTATAGAGAAGATGATAAATGCCCGCGCTTTCCTTTGCAATTCGAAGCACACTCCCATCCGTAAGCAGTGCCGCATAATAAAAGGTGTGTTTCGAGGATGTTGCCGACTTACGGATGTCTCTTCCTTCCCCTGTCTTAAATGCTTCCGAAACTTCCGGTCGGTTTTTGTGATTCTCCATTGTCACCGCATCTTCCATGCTGTCATACCAGACACTTCCGTCCTGTGCAATCCAGGTGATGCGAAGACCATCCTTTTCAAGATTGCCCAAAACACCGGCATCCTTTTCTTCTGACACCTCGGGCAATTTGGTAAGCTCCTGCATTGACACGACATCTGTCATTGCCCTCAAATCATCAAAAATCTGCTGTTTTAAGATTCGATAGGATAATAAAATAGAACAAACGGCAGTCGCCACAATAGCGATTGCCGCAATCAGTAAAAACTGTGCATTGATTTTCTTTTTCATGATGCCACCTGCTCTTCAATCATATAACCGACGTTGCGGACGGTCTTGATGTAATGTCCCGCATCTCCAAGCTTCTGGCGCAGGGTTTTGATATGCATATCCACGGTCCGGCTTTCGCCCTCGTACTCAAAGCCCCATACCTGGTTCATCAGTTTATCTCTCGAAAGGACAATTCCTCTGTTGATGATAAGATATTTTAACAGTTCGAATTCCTTAAATGTGAGTTCGCACGGTTTTCCGCCGACTAAAACCGCATGTCTGTCATTATCAATATAGATATCCCCAAGCATGAGCTGTGCCTCGTCCTGTACCGGATTGGAACGTCTGAGCAGTGCCTTCACTCTTGAAACTAATTCCATCACACCAAATGGTTTGCTGATATAATCATCGGCTCCCAAATCAAGCCCTTTTACCTTATCTAACTCGCTGGTTTTTGCGGTCACCATAATAATCGGAATCCGGGATGTCTCTGCTGTGCCCCGGATTTTGGCAAGAATGTCTAATCCACTCTCTCCCGGAAGCATGATATCAAGGAGAATGAGTGACGGAATTTCCTCTTTTAATCTCTGAAACAATTCCGCGCCACTTTCAAATGTCTCCACCTCATAGCCGCTGTTTTTTAATGCATAGCGCTCAATCTCCCGGATATTGGTATCATCTTCTACTACAAAAACTACGGACATCGTATTCTCCATTCCTGCGCTGTATGATGCGCATAACAAATTTTGTCTGCGCCGGTGGGTATTTACTTCGCTTCCTTAAGCGCATATTTCTTCTGGAATATCTCCAGATTTTTGTTAAACTGAATGCTCTCCTCCTCATCCATCTGCTCGGTAAAGCTGTGCTCCTCGAGCTGGGTGTCCTTAAGCTGCATCATATAAACCGCGATATTGGAGCAATGGTCTGCCACACGCTCATAGTTCATGGCAAGGTCTGAGAGCACCAGTCCAAGTTCAATCGTACATTTTCCCTTGCGCAGACGTTTCATATGGTGCTTTTTCACATCTTTATTAATTTCATCTATAACTTCCTCGAGCGGTTCTACGGTGCGCGCAAGCTGCTCGTCACTCTCGACAAATGCCTGTGTTGTGCGGGTTAAGATATCCACAATGGCATTTTTATAAATGCCCATCTCCTCTTTTCCCTTCTTGGAAAACTCGGCACCGTCTTTTTTCATCTGCTGTGCATTTTCCACGACGTTGCAGGCATGGTCTGAAATGCGCTCAAAGTCGGTCAGACAGTGTAACAGTGAGGTCACCTTTAAGCTGTCACCGTAAGAAAGGTCTCCGCTGTTTAATCTGGTCAGGTAAGCACTGATTTTATCATCATACGTATCAATCAGATTTTCTTTTGCAATGACATCCGACGCTTTTTCTTCCGAATAATCATCTAAAAGCTCCATTGATTCTAAAAAGCTTTCCTTGGAAAGCTCTGCCATCTTTGCCGTCAGGGAGCGGCACTGCTCAATTGCAAAGGTCGGGCTGTTTAAGAAACGCTCGTCTAAGATTCCAAACACGTCCACCTTTGCCTGCTTCTCCTCCTCCGTCTCCGGAATAGTCAGGTAAGCCAGACGCTCTAACTGCTTTGCAAACGGAAGCAGCAGCAGGGTTGCAAAGACATTAAATGTCGTGTGGATAAGCGCAATTCCAGCCGCATCCACAACTTCATTCGTAAAATCAAAACGGAAGATTGCATTTCCCAGATAAAATAATACCATAAACACAATCGTTCCAATAATATTAAAATACAAATGTACGAATGCGGTACGCTTTGCACCACGGTTTCCGCCCACAGAAGAAATCATTGCAGTCACACAGGTTCCGATGTTCTGTCCCATGATAATCGGAATTGCAGAACCAAAGGTAAAAGCTCCTGTCACAGAGAGTGCCTGCAAAATTCCCACAGACGCGGAGGAACTCTGAATCACTGCCGTAAGGATGGCGCCGACAAGCACACCAAGAATTGGATTGTGAAACATCGTTAAAATGCTTGTAAACTCCGGCACATCCGCAAGTGGCTCTACTGCACCGCTCATGGATTCCATTCCAAACATTAAAACGGCAAATCCAAGCATGATTTCGCCCACATCTTTTTTCTTATCGCTCTTTGCCATCGTATATAAAATGATACCGATAAGTGCGAGAATCGGTGAAAAAGACGATGGCTTTAACAGGTTAATCAGAATACTGTCGCCCTGAATGCCGGTCAGACTTAAAATCCATGCGGTAAATGTCGTTCCGACATTGGCTCCCATGATAATGCCCACTGCCTGAGACAGCTTCATGATACCGGAATTTACAAAGCCGACTACCATAACTGTTGTTGCGGATGATGACTGTATCACCGCAGTCACGCCCGCACCAAGTAACACTGCCTTAATCGGGTTGGAGGTCAGTGTCTCAAGAATACGCTCAAGCTTTCCACCTGACATTTTCTCAAGTCCTGCTCCCATCACGTTCATTCCATACAGGAACAATGCGAGTCCGCCAACCAGCGTCAATAATCCGAAAATATCCATCGTAATTTTCTCCTCTTCTTCAAACCACACCGGTCTTCCTACCGGCAAATTTTTTACAAAAGCAACATCTACTCTTTACTTTCATAACATATTTTTCTGTGGTTTACAATTACTATACGGCGATTTTACGATGATTTCGTGCAGATTTTACATAGATTTTACATTCGCATTTATTCTGTTTTCCTAGTTCTCATGCTCACCGGTAATGGAATAAATCACCCATTCTGCGATATTGGTGGCGTGGTCTCCGATTCGCTCAAAATACTTAGCGACCATTAACATATCCGTTGCCTGCTCACCATTTTTGACATTCTCATTAATCTTCTGGATGAGCTGCTTTTTGAACCGGTCAAACTGGTCATCGACGATGTCGTCCCTCTTGATAACATAATGTGCCAGCTCCAAATCCTTGTTGACAAAAGCATCGACACTTTTGATTACCATATTCGTGGTCTCTTTTGCCATTCCCTTGACAAGCTCGATGTCGATGACATCTCCGGCATATTCCGAGCCAGCCATTAAAATGGTCATTTCGGAAATATCGCCTGCATGGTCTCCGATTCGCTCCATATCCGTAATCATTTTGAGTGCGGCGGAAATCAGACGCAAATCCTTTGCCACCGGCTGCTGCTGAAGCAAAAGCTTCATGCACAGTGCCTCGATGTTCCGCTCCTGCTGGTCAACTTCCACGTCAAAGGCGATTGCCTGCTTTGCCTTTTCCACATCCTGTTTTACCAGCGCGGAAATTGCCATCTCGATTGCCCGCTCAATCAGGCTTCCCATTTCGATTAACTCATTGTTTAACTGCTGCAACTGTCTGTCAAAACGATTTCTCATTTTCCCATCCTCCTTTAACCGAATCTTCCGGTAATATAATCCTCGGTGCGCTTATCCTGCGGCACGGAAAACAGTTTCTCGGTCTCGCCGCTCTCAATCACTTCCCCTAACAGGAAAAATACGGTTTTATCGGAAACACGAACCGCCTGCTGCATATTATGCGTTACCATGACAATCGTGTACTGATTTTTTAACTCGATGACAAGATCCTCAATCTTGGACGTTGAAATCGGGTCTAACGCTGATGTCGGCTCATCCATTAAGATGACTTCCGGCTCTACTGCCAGTGCTCTTGCAATGCAAAGACGCTGCTGCTGTCCACCGGAGAGTCCAAGTGCGCTCTTTTTCAGGCGGTCTTTTACCTCGTCCCAGATTGCCGCATTGCGCAGGGAACGCTCCACGATTTCATCGAGCTTTGCCTTGGAACGGATGCCGTGTGTTCTCGGTCCGTAGGCAATGTTATCGTAAATAGTCATCGGGAACGGGTTTGGCTTCTGAAATACCATTCCGACGCGCTTGCGCAGCAGATTGACATCCATTCCCTGATAAATGTCCTCGCCGTCTAACAGCACATTTCCCGTAATCCGGCAGCCCTCCACAAGGTCATTCATCCGGTTTAAGCTTTTTAAAAAAGTGGACTTGCCGCACCCGGAAGGTCCGATAAATGCGGTAATCTCATTGGCTTTAATGTTCATGCTGACATCTTTTAGTGCATGAAAATCACCATAATATAAATCCAAGTGCTCTATCTTAAATTTTTCCTGCATTTTATATGTATCCTTTCCAAATTTTATTGTTCCGGTGCCTCAAACCGCTTTGCAATCAGAGACGATACGCCGTTAATTAACAGAACTACTGCGAGTAATATTACAGATGTAGCATATGCTTCGTTGGTATGGAAACCTTCCTGTGAGAGCGCGTACATATGAACCGCAAGCGTACGACCGGAATTTAAGACATTGCCTGCCACCTGTGCAATCGTTCCTGACGTATAGATTAATGCCGCCGTCTCTCCGACGATACGTCCGACCGCAAGGATGATTCCTGCAAGGATTCCCGGAATTGCAGTCGGGAGAACGATTTTAAAAATCGTCCGGAGCTTTCCGGCGCCTAGTCCAAAGCTTCCCTCACGGAACGAGTCCGGAACGGTGAGAAGTGCTTCCTCCGTGGTCCGCATGATAACCGGCAGTACCATGATGGCAAGCGTTGCGGCACCGGAAAGAATGGAGTAACCCCACAGCAGGTTGTTAAAAAACAAAAGTCCAAACAATCCATATATAATAGAAGGAATTCCCTGTAAGGTCTCTGCGGTCACACGCACAAGCCCTACAATCTTATTTCCTTTTTTGGCATATTCCACCAGATAAATAGCGGCACCGATTCCAAACGGTACGGCAAATACCAGCGCTAATGCCGTCATTTCCAGGGTATTGATAATCGCCGGAAGCATTGACACGTTGTCCGAGGTATATTTCCATGCAAAAAGGCTCGGTGTCAGATACGGAATTCCTTTTACCAGAATGTATATCACCAGAAATAACAGCACGCTTACCGTGATGACCGCTGCCACCACGGTGAGGAGCGCCAGCACAAAGGAACCCGGGTGTTTCCGGTACGAGTTTATCCGGTCTTTCATTGTCTGGCGGTTGATTGCTTCTTTTTTGCCATCCATGTTATGCACCCCCCTTTCCTCTGCGCTTTAATATAGAAAAGCAGACATTAATCAGCAGAATAAATACAAACAGCACGACTCCGGTTGCAATCAGCGCTTCGCGGTGCAAATCTGTCGCATATCCCATCTCAAGAACGATATTTGTCGTCAATGTACGTACGCCCTTGTAGATGCTGACCGGAACTCTCGCCTGGTTTCCGACAACCATCATAACCGCCATTGTCTCTCCGATAGCACGCCCTACGCCAAGGATGACTGCCGCCGTGATTCCTGATTTTGCAGCCGGCACGATAACAGTAAAAACGCTTCGCTCATGGGTTGCCCCGAGTGCCAATGCGCCCTCATAATACTGATTTTCCACCGCCCGGAGGGATGTCTCCGATACACTGATAATGGATGGCAAAATCATGATTCCAAGCAGAATGGATGCGGTAAGAATACTGTTTCCATCTCCCTTAAAGTGCCCGCGCACAAACGGAACCAAAACCACCAGTCCGAAAAATCCATAGATGATGGACGGAATTCCGGCAAGTAAATCAACGACCGGTTTTAAGATACGGTGCAGTCTCTTCGGGCAGAATCTTGCCATGAAAACTGCCATGAAGATTCCAATCGGAACTCCGATGACAAGCGCACCCGCCGTTACATAAATGCTTCCGAGTATCATCGGAAAGATACCGTAAAGGTTATTTCCCGGCTTCCATTTTCTTCCCGTCAGAAATTCCAGTACTCCGATTTCTTTGATTGCCGGAATTCCGTTTGCAAACAGGAATACACAAATCAGGGCAACTGCCAGAATGGAGACGACCGCAGTGAGCAGAAATACATATTCCATTATCTTTTCTTTTATTCTGTTCATGAAAATCCTCTTTTCCCTATGGCTTTACCCGCCTTACAGCCTCCGGTTATTCCGGCTGCCGCACTGCGGGTATTCCAATCATTTGTCTGATTTAAATCTGCGGTTTACTGTACTTCGCTCCAGGTGGTAACTTCTCCGGTGTAGATGTTCATTACCTGCTCAGAGGTAAGGTTCTCTGTCGGATTGTCCTGATTTACGATAACTGCGATTCCGTCCATTGCGATAACAGTCGGAGTAAGTCCAGCCTCTAACTCGGAATCCTTTAACTCTCTAGATGCCATTCCGATGTCGCAGGTGCCGTCTGCTGCTGCGGTCATACCGGTACTAGAATCACTCTGCTGAATTTCAATGTTTGCATTCGGATTGATTGCAAGGTAAGCTTCCTGTAATTTCTCCATAACCGGTGTTACGGAAGAAGAACCGGCTACTACTACTTTTCCTTCTGCGCCGTTGCTCTCGAATGCTTCTGCTGCGTCATTTACCGGAATGTAACCTTTTCCTTCAATGATGGACTGTCCGTCTGCACTCATGATGAAGTTTACGAAATCCTGTGCTACATCGCTTAAGCCGTCCTTGGTTGCGATGTTAAATGGTCTTGCGATTGCATAGGAACCATCTTTGATTCCCTCTACGGAAGGCTCTACTCCATCGATGGAAACTGCCTTTACACTGTCATTTAAAGAACCAAGGGAAACATAACCGATTGCGTACTCGCTTCCAGCTACAGTTGTAAGCATTACTTCGGTATTGTTGGTGATGATTGCTTCCTCTGTTGTGTTATCTACCTTGTTGCCGTCTGCATCCTTCTGCTCTACACCGAACAGCTCGATAAAAGCACCTCTTGTACCGGAACCGTCCTCTCTGGAAATAACACTGATAAACTCATCTGCGTCAAAATCGCCTGCTGCTTCAGAAGCTGCCTGTGTGCTTCCTGCTTCACTTGCTGCCTGTGTATTTCCTGCGTCGCCGGCATCATTGCTGTCTGCTGCAACCTGATTGCTGCCTGCATCGCTTGTTGTTCCGTTGTCTGCTGCACCATTGCTTCCACATCCTGCCAGCACTGAAACTGCTAACATACCTGTCAATAAAATACTCATTACTTTCTTTTTCATGATAATCCTCCTTGTTTTGCGAAGCAAAATGCGACTGCCCTTGCAGGAGCAGAGGATTTGC
>OIXH01003968.1_pt1 | contig 12515 bp, 10 predicted proteins | sample 1587741 | NCBI WGS metagenome assembly OIXH01 (sample SAMEA3888916, study PRJEB22519) | human gut metagenome | biome: human gut; feature: human-associated habitat; material: faeces | place: Denmark | collected 2011 | reverse complement strand
TATAATTGCAATAGTGCATACGCACTTGCTACGCAAGTCCGGTCACAGCAAGCCTACCGTAGCTTGAAAACCGCCTTTTGCAAAGGCGGTACTATGCTCGCATTAAACCGCCGAATTGCGGTTTAGTCAATTAAACTATAACTTAACGCGCCATAACTACTGTAAAGGCAAGCCTTTGCTACAATAGGAGATGAAACAAATGGATATACTTGAAAAAATAGTTAACAAAAAGAAGATATACCTTGAAAACCTGAAGCAAAAGGTATCGTATAAAACGCTTAGAGAAAACGTGGAAAAATCCTACGGCAGCCGTACGGTTATCAACTTCTATAATGCGCTTAAGGATTACGAAAAAATCTCAATAATTGCCGAGGTGAAAAAGGCATCGCCGTCCAAAGGTCTTATACGTCCCGACATGAATCATATTCAGGTGGCTCAGGAATACTTAAAGTCCGATGTGCAGGCAATGTCTGTGCTGACCGAAACGGATTTCTTTCTCGGACAGCCTGAATTTTTGAGCGATATAAGAAAAATCTCAAACATACCGCTCCTGCGCAAAGATTTTGTTATTGACGACTATCAGATTTATGAAGCATATTTGCTCGGCGCAGACGCAGTTCTTTTAATCGCTGCAATCCTTGACGACAAGACGCTGAGCGAGTTTAAAAATACAGCAGAGTCACTCGGCTTGAAATGTCTTGTAGAGGTGCATGATTCAGAAGAGCTCAGGCGTGTGCTTGACATAGGCGCTGATATAGTCGGCGTAAATAACAGAAACCTCAAAACATTTGACGTCGATTTGCATACCACCGAAAAATTGATTGAAGCCCTCAGCGACCGCGACAACAAGACCGTTGTATCGGAGAGCGGCATCAAAAACGGCAGTGACCTGAAATATCTCGACAGCCTCGGAGTTGACGCTGTTTTGATAGGCGAGACATTCATGCGTCAAAATAATGTGTCAAAAGCTGTTGAAATACTCAGACATGATATGTTATAATATAATAATCACGAGTGAAATAATATGAACCTTAAACCTAAAACAAAAATAAAAATCTGCGGTTTATACCGCAGCGCAGACATATATTATGTGAACGAGGCAATGCCTGATTTTGCCGGGTTTATATTCTATCCCAAAAGCCATAGATATGTCAGTTTTGAGCAAGCGGCTGAGCTGATATCAAGGCTTGACGGCAGAATTAAGCCGGTCGGCGTCTTTGTCGATAATACTCCGCAGGAGATTTCCGAGGCAGTAAAAACTGCAAAATTGGATATTGTTCAGCTCCACGGCGACGAGGATAATTATATAATCGATGAGGTCAAAAGACTGTGCCCCGGTATTTCAGAGGTCTGGAAGGCAGTACGCATAAAGAACAGATTTGACTTATCTATGCTCAGTAATATTGACCATGCAGACAGATACCTTGCCGACGCATACGTTGAAGGCTACGGCGGACAGGGCAAGACATTCGATGCGTGTCTGGTTAAAGAAATTAAATCTGAAAAGCTGATTATTGCAGGCGGACTTAATAAGTCAAACATCAAATCAACGATTGAACTGACGTCCCCGTATGCGATAGATTTAAGTTCCGGTGTTGAGACGAATAAGATAAAAGACAGAAATAAGATTATTGCAGCGGTAAATGCCGTCAGAAACTAAGCGGCAAGCAATAAGATTTAACATTTAAAATATTGAAAGGAAAATATAAATGAATAGTACAGATAAAAAGGGCAGATTTGGTATTTACGGCGGGCAATATGCTCCCGAAACGCTGATGAACGCCTTAGACGAGCTTGAAACTGCATATAACGAGGCGAAAAACGACCCTGAGTTTATACGCGAGCTTAATTTTTATTTAAACGAATACGCAAACAGACCGTCGCTGTTATATTACGCAGAAAACATGACAAAGGATTTGGGAGGCGCAAAGGTATATATAAAGCGCGAGGATTTGAATCATACCGGCGCGCATAAGATTAATAACGTACTCGGTCAGGCTCTTTTGGCAAAGCGTATGGGAAAGAAGAAAGTAATTGCGGAAACAGGAGCAGGACAGCACGGTGTTGCGGCAGCAACTGCCGCGGCGCTTTTCGGTATGGAATGTGAAGTATTTATGGGCGAGGAGGACACCAAGCGTCAGGAGCTTAATGTTTTCAGAATGCATCTTCTGGGTGCAAAAGTGACTCCTGTATCTTCGGGAACCGCAACTCTCAAGGACGCCTGCAACGAGGCAATGCGTGCATGGGCGGCACGGGCAAATGACACCTTGTATTTGCTCGGCTCGACTATGGGACCTCATCCGTATCCGACAATAGTAAGGGATTTTCAGAGCGTAATCGGCAAAGAAATAAAAGCGCAGATGCTCGAAAAGGAAGGCAGACTTCCAGATGCGGTTATCGCATGTGTAGGCGGAGGCAGCAACGCAATGGGCGCGTTCTATGACTTTATAGACGACAAATCCGTAAGGCTTATTGGTGCAGAGGCGGCCGGCGACGGCATTGATACCGGCAGACATGCGGCAACCCTGACAAAGGGAACAGTAGGCGTGCTTCATGGTATGAAATCCATATTCCTGCAAGATAAGAACGGCGGTATAATGCCTGTCTATTCAATATCCGCAGGACTTGATTATCCGGGAATTGGCCCGGAGCATGCAGCACTCAAAGACAGCGGCAGAGCAGAATACTATGCCATTACTGACAAAGAGGCAGTTGACGCATTCTGCTATCTGACAAGAGTAGAGGGAATCATTCCCGCAATAGAGAGTTCTCATGCGGTGGCGCAGGCTATTAAAATTATACCGACTATGAACAAGGACGATATTGTTGTCATAAACCTGTCAGGCAGAGGCGATAAAGACGTATATTCGGTTGCAAGATACATGGGGGTGGAAATCAATGAAAAATAGGATTGACAGTTTATTTGAAAATTTGCGTGCTCAGGGTAAAAAGGCATTGGTTACCTTCCTGACCTTCGGCGACCCGGATATCGAAACGTCCAAATCGCTTGTGCTCGAAATGGAGAAAAGCGGAGCTGATCTGATTGAGCTTGGTATTCCCTTCACAGACCCCATGGCGGAAGGACCGGTTATTCAGGCTGCAAATGTCCGGGCTTTGAAAAACGAAATTAACCTTGATATAATATTTAAGGCAGTAGCGGAGCTTCGCGAGGTAACTCAAGTTCCTTTGGTATTTTTGATGTATTTCAACTCACTTTTAAGCTATGGTACTGAAAGGTTCTTTGAAAGCTGCAAAAACTCCGGGGTTGACGGTGTTATAATCCCCGACCTGCCGTTTGAAGAAAGCAATGAAATATATGACTATACTCAAAAATACGGCGTATATCAGATTTCTATGGTTTCGCCGACATCATCAGAGGAGCGCATGAAGAAAATCTGCGACAGAGCAAAGGGATTTTTGTACTGCGTTTCATCAATGGGTGTTACCGGAGCTCGCGAAGGATTCAGCACCGATTTTGATAAAATGTTTGCAAAGCTGAACAGCTGTTCAGACATTCCCAAGTGCATAGGCTTTGGTATTTCAAAGCCTGAGCATATATCCGCCCTCAAACATTACTGTGACGGCTTAATCGTGGGAAGCGCAATAGTGAAGCAAGTCGCCGCAGGCAAAACGCCTGAGGAAAAGATTAACAATGTAAAACTGAAAACTCAGCAGCTTGCAGCAGCGCTGTAAGCGCAAAAAATTAACCCCTGTCATTTTTCTGACAGGGGTTGATTTAATATTTACCCGTTATAATTATCTTTTACCACAACATCATGTGCGCCGCCCTCAATAATTGAAACGCTGCTTACGAGAGTTAATCTCGCTTTCTCCTGGAATTCGGGAATATTGGTTGCGCCGCAGTTGCACATTGTTGAGCGAACCTTGCTAAGCGTGGTCGTCATGTTGTCATGAAGCGAGCCGGCATACGGAACGTAACAGTCAACGCCTTCTACAAAGGACAACTTTGCGGCTCCGCCCATATCGTATCTCTGCCAGTTTCTTGCTCTCGCACTGCCTTCGCCCCAGTATTCTTTCATATAGCTTCCGTTAACCATAACCTTGTTTGTAGGACTTTCGTCAAATCTCGCAAAGTATCTGCCGAGCATACAGAAGTCACAGCCCATAGCCAGTGCCAGGGTGATGTGATAGTCAAGCACAATTCCGCCGTCAGAGCAAATCGGAACGTATACGCCTGTCTCTCTGAAGTATTCGTCTCTTGCTCTTGCGACATCAATAACCGCAGTTGCCTGACCTCTGCCTATACCTTTGGTCTCACGCGTGATACAGATACTTCCGCCGCCGATACCTATTTTTATAAAGTCAGCACCGGCCTCTGCCAAAAATCTGAATCCGTCGCTGTCAACAACATTACCGGCTCCAACCTTTACAGTATCGCCGTATTTTTCACGGATAAACTTAATCGTTCTTGCCTGCCACTCAGTAAAGCCCTCACTCGAATCGATGCAGAGAACGTCTACTCCCGCGTCTACCAAAGCAGGAACACGCTCCTCGTAGTCACGCGTGTTTATACCTGCTCCAACAACATATCTTTTGTGTGCGTCAAGCAGCTCATTCGGATTTTCTTTGTGCTGTTCATAGTCCTTTCTGAAAACAAACGCAACCAGTCTGCCTTCCTTATCGATAATCGGAAGAGAATTCAGCTTATGCTCCCAGATGATATCGTTCGCCTCTTTGAGCGAGGTGCCCTCAGGCGCAGTAATAAGCTTTTCAAACGGAGTCATAAATGTATGAACCTTCTCGTCCTTTGACATACGGCTTATTCTGTAATCGCGGCCGGTAACAATTCCGACCAGCTTGCTGTTTTTTGTTCCATCCTCAGTAACAGCGATTGTCGAATGACCTCTTTCTTCTTTTAAGGCAAGCACGTCAGCAAGTGTAGCGTCAGGTGAAATATTAGAGTCCGATTCAACAAAACCCGACTTATACGCCTTAACCTTTCGCACCATCTCTGCCTGCTTTTCAATTGGCTGAGAGCCGAAGATAAATGAAACTCCGCCTTCTTTTGCAAGAGCTATTGCCATATCAACACCGGATACGGACTGCATAATAGCTGAGACAAGCGGTGTATTCATAGAAAGCGCAGGTTCCTCCTCGCCCTTTCTGAACTTAACAAGCGGCGTTTTAAGCGATACGTTAGCCGGAATACAATTTGCGTCCGAATATCCCGGAACAAGCAAATATTCGCTGAATGTGTGAGACGGTTCTTTGTAGTAAAATGCCATATTATTTATCCTCCTGTATTGATATAGAATGAGTTTATTTTAAGCAATAATTGTATATAATTAATACCAGCACCTCAAGATGATAAGAAATTTCAAAACTCTGAGATGTCCAATTTAATATCTCTGCTTTTAATTTTGTATTATAACATATTTGATATCCTTTGTCAAAGACAAGCAGTGATTAAAATGTAAAATTTAACATATATTTTATTAAAGAATATTGATTAAATATTATATTTAGGTATAGACAGAGCATATTCATAGCATAATAGAAATATATAATAAATAAAATTTTAGTAAAAAATTACTATATTTTTGCGATTTTTATCTATAATAATCACAAAAATTTGTTAATCCTTACAAAAATTAAAGATAATGTAAAATTAATATGGAAATCTGTCATTATTTGTAGTAGAATAGTGTATGATAACAGGCTAGGCAAGTAATTTTTACAATTCCACTATATTCATTAATTGCCTAATGCCAAATTCAGAATTTTTAGTTTTTTATTTAGGAGGAAAAAAAATGAATAAGCAAGAATTACTTTCAGCCATGGCTGAAAAATCAGGATTGACAAAGAAAGATTCTGAAGCTGCACTTTCAGCTTTTATCTCTTCTGTTGAAGATGCACTTAAGAGCGGCGATAAGGTTCAGATCATCGGTTTCGGAAGCTTTGAAGTAAGAGACAGAGCAGCAAGAACAGGTAAGAACCCTCTTACAGGTGAAGCTATGGAAATCCCGGCAGCTAAGGTTCCTGCATTTAAGGCAGGTCGTGCTCTCAAAGATTTAGTAAACGGTAAATAATTATAAATACGTACGGCCGGGAATTTTCCCGGCCGATTTGTTTATTCATTAACTAAAGAATACCCTAATTCACAGATGTTTCCGGCGCCCATTGTAATCACCAGATCTTCCGGACCGGCGTTTTCAAGAATATATTTCTTCATAGCTTGCATATCGTTCATATACACAACGCCGGGAATGAGCGCCGCCAAATCACAGGCGTGTATTGTTCCGTCGTATTTCTCGCGTGCAGGGTAAATATCCGTTATCATGACGCAATCTGCTGTTTTTAAAGCGTCGGCAAAGTTTTTAAGAAACGCAGCAGTTCTGGTATATGTGTGCGGCTGAAACGCAACCCAAACCTTATTATATCCCATCTTTTTTGCCGTCTCGATTGTTGTCTTTATTTCTGTGGGATGATGAGCATAATCATCTACAACATCCGTACCGTTTTTAGTTTTGCCGAGCCTGTCAAATCTTCTCTTAGCGCCGCTGAATTCTTCAAGCCCCTTTTTAATATATTCCGGCTCTATGCCAAGAAAATCACAGGCTGCCGCTACACCGACCGCATTGCAAATATTATGGTTTCCGGCCACATTAAGATTTACACTGACTAACTTTTGTCCGTGATGACAAATGTCAAACGAAGGCTTTCCGTCGTCTGAAAGGGTTATATTTTCGGCAGTATAATCGGCATTTTTATTAGTCACACCATATGTTAACAGATTCTTTTCGACATTTTGCACAATTACGTCAGTATTTTTTTCGTCAATACATACAATATTACATCCATCATCATTTGTAAGACTTGCAAATTTCACAAAAGATGATATAATATGATTGAGGTCTTTAAAATAATCCATATGGTCCTCTTCAATGTTGGTGATTATGGATACAAACGGCTTAAAATGCAGAAAGCTCTCAACATATTCACAGGCTTCAAACGGTAAGTAATCGCTTCCGCCTATGTGATAGTTGCCGCCGATTTGTTTGAGTTCACCGCCGATGAGGATTGTCGGATTTTTTTCAGCCGCAAGCAGAACCAAGGACAGCATTGATGATGTCGTGGTCTTTCCGTGAGTTCCGGCAACGGCAACGGGATACTTGTACTTTTCAAGAAGCGCTCCCAAAAGCACGGCTCTTTCAATGGTTGGAATACCCTTATTTTTTGCTGCTGCAAGTTCAGGATTATCTTCTGAAATTGCAGCTGTATAGCATACAAGACTTGGATTTTTTATATTATCGGCTGATTGTCCGATAATGATTTCAGCACCGCCTTGCTCAAGTCTTTCGGTCAGATTTGATGCCTTCACATCACTTCCCGAGACCTTATAGCCAAAATTAAGCAGCATCTCGGCAATACCGCTCATGCTTATACCGCCGATACCTATCATGTGTATGTATGCACCGTCTGCTAAATCAGAAACAGAAAAACTACTCATAACTTCTTTGCCCTCTTTCGTAATATTGGTATTGGTTTCAGTATACTATACATTTACTTTTTTTTCAAGGTTGTAATTATTAAAAATAAAATGTTTATATAAATATTATATAAATTTCTCCGGTTTACATACCGAAGACTATGCGGAAAGGAATGAAAACATTATGAAAATTACTGATATCAGAATTCGGAAAATAAGTTCTGAAGCAAAAATGAAAGCTATTGTTTCTGTAACTTTTGATGACGCTTTTGTGGTTCATGACATAAAGATTATCGAAGGATCAAGCGGTAAGCTCTTTACCGCAATGCCAAGCCGCAAAACTCCCGACGGAGAATACAAAGACATTGCTCATCCAATTAAGACAGAGCTCCGAACAGAGCTTAACGAGAAGATTTTGGAAAAATACAATGAATTTTTAGAATCACCGGAGGAATAAAATTCTGAGGAGGAGAGTTTCTCTCCTCCTTTTTTAATCATCAAAGTCCATTGCAAGACTTATTCTGTTCTTTTTTGCGTCCACGTCAATAATCTTGACTTTTACTATATCGCCTATCGCGACCACATCGGTCGGATGCTTGACATAATTCTTAGAAAGGCGCGAAATATGCACAAGTCCGTCCTGATGTACGCCTATATCCACAAACGCACCGAAATCAATAACATTTCTGACTGTACCCGTCATAATCATGTCCGGCTTTAAATCCTCAATGCTCATGACATCGCTGCGCAAAAGCGGCTGCTCAATATCGTCACGAGGGTCTCTGCCCGGCTTTTGCAGCTCGCTTATTATGTCCTTAAGCGTAGGTTTTCCGACGCCTGTCTTTTCTGTAAGCACATTTAAGCCTATTTTATTTGCTCTGCCACTCAAATCCTTAAGTCCCGATGATGTTATTTCTTCTTTGCCGTATCCGCATTCATTCAGCAATATTTTGGCCGCTGCATAGCTTTCGGGGTGCACGGACGTATTATCAAGAATATTTTCGCCATCGATAATGCGCAAAAATCCTGCGCATTGTTCAAACGCTTTCGGTCCGAGCTTAGGTACTTTTTTTAGCTGTTTTCTGTCGGTGAATTTACCGTTTTCTTCACGGTATGCGACAATATTTTTGGCGACAGCCGGACTGACGCCCGAAACATAGCCCAGAAGCGAAGCTGAAGCGGTATTCAGGTCTATACCCACGCTGTTCACAGCGTCCTCAACAACACCGCCGAGAGCCTCTGACAGACGTTTCTGATTCATATCGTGCTGATACTGACCGACGCCTATCGCCTTCGGCTCAATCTTTACCAGCTCTGCAAGCGGATCCTGAATTCGGCGCGCAATCGAAATTGCGCTTCTTCTCGTTACGTCATAGTCCGGGAACTCCTCCGCGCCAAGCTTTGAAGCCGAATAAACAGACGCGCCTGCTTCGTTCGTTATCAAATATTTAACCTTTGTATCCGGCAGCTTTTTGAGCAAATCCGCAACAAAAATTTCCGTCTCCTTTGAAGCGGTTCCGTTACCGATTGAAATTAAATCAACATCATATTTTTCAATCAAATTTTTAATAATCTCTTGGGCGGATTTCTTCTGCGCCTCGGAATGAGTAACATAAATAACTCCTGTGTCCAATACCTTTCCGGTACCGTCCACAACGGCAACCTTACAGCCCGTTCTGTAGCCCGGGTCAAGACCGATAACAACCTTGTCCTTTATGAGCGGCTGCATAAGCAGATTATGCAGGTTTGTCTTAAAAATTTCAATTGCCTGCTCCTGCGCTTTTTCGGTCAGCTCGTTTCTTATCTCACGCTGTATTGACGGAGCAATAAGCCTTTTATACGAATCCTCGACTGCACTGCCTAGGTACTTATGCTCAAATCTTCCGGTCTCACGGCGGTTAACCTCCTTGCGGTACAGATAATTTATAATTTTATCCTCGTCCGCATTAAGGCTCACTGACAGCGCCTTTTCTTTTTCGCCTCTGTCGATTGCAAGTATTCTGTGCGGAGCAATATTGCTGCATGATTCGCTGAAATCATAATACATCTCGTACACAGTCTCCTGCTCGGCGTCAGTCGCTTTGGTTGTGATTATACCCGTACGGAGTGTAATGTCTCTTATCTTTGCTCTGTGGTCTGCATTATAGGAAACCTGCTCGGCAATGATATCCATTGCTCCCTGAATTGCCTCGTCCGCAGAAGATACAGATTTTTCCGTTTCTGCTTCTGTATTTATATATTTTTCAGCTTCCTTTTCGATTTCCAAATCAGTTATCTCCGCGGCATACAATATATCCGCAAGCGGTTGTAGCCCTTTTGCCTTTGCTATAGTGGCTCTGGTCTTTCTCTTGGGTCTGTAGGGACGGTATAAGTCCTCAATCTCGGTCATTTTTTCCGCTTTGTCAATCGCCTCGGCAAGCTCGGGAGTCAGCTTCCCCTGTTCTTCTATAATACGCTTTACGTCCGCTTTTCTCTCTTCAATATTGCGAAGATAATTTAATCTTTCATACAGACTTCTGAGAACTTCGTCATTCAGCTCTCCGGTCGCCTCTTTTCTGTAACGTGAGATAAAAGGAATGGTATTGCCCTCGTCTATCAGTTTTACTGTATTTTCAACCTGCCACAAGTTAAGTCCGAACTCTTTGGCAAGTACTTGTTCTATATTCATTCTGCTGCTCCTTTATATATTACAAATCAATTTTGTCAAACAGTGCTGCAAACGGGTTGTTTGCCGACTCCTCTTTATTCTTTTTCTGCTGGTTCTTGAGATAATTCTTTACGTCCCGCTTAGAAGCTCCGCCTGCCGCCTTGCGCTCCTTAAAAGCGCTGTATTTCTCACGGTAACCGCATGAGCAGTAAAAGCTCTTCTTTTCACCCTCGCCGCGCAGCTCCATCTTTTTATGACATTCCGGACAGCGTGCGTTTGTGATTATGCTGACGTTCTGCCTATAACCGCATTCACGGTCCTGACATACAAGCATTTTTCCCTTTTTGCCGTTTACTTCAAGCAGAAACTTTCCGCATTCGGGACATACCTTTCTTGTCATATTATCGTGACGATAGGTGTCGTCACTGTTTTTTACTGTGTTTACCAGGTCAGTCGTATATTTTTCTATCCGCTTAATAAAATCAGCCTTACTCAGCCTGCCCTTGGCTATTTTTTCAAGTTCCTGCTCCCACTTTGCCGTTAAAACAGGTTCTTTCAAGTCGGGCGGAACTATGTCTATGAGCTGAACTCCCTTTGACGTCGGAACCATACTGTTGCCTTGTTTTTCGACATAGAACGAAGAATATAATTTTTCTATAATATCAGCCCTTGTCGCCGGGGTACCGAGTCCGCCGCCGAGATATTCCTTTATATCTTTATTTTCGACAAATCTTGACGGGTTTTCCATTGCGGAAAGCAATGTTGCTTCGGTATATCTCGCCGGCGGTTTTGTCTTGCCCTGCTTTATAAATGTATTGCCGCAGGTAAAGCAGTCGCTGTAATTCATATTTGGAATTGATTGTCTGCGCTCAGCCGCAATTTCGCTCAAGTCCTCCTCATCGAGTGTATAATCACCGCTGTATGCAGCCTTCCAGCCCGCATTAACGGTTTCCTTACCGGAAGCCGTAAACTTTTCGCCGCAGCATTCAAACTCGGCTTTAATCTGGTTGTACTTAAACGGAGGCAGGAAGCAAGCCAAAAATCTCTTTATAACCAAATCATAAATTCGCTTTTCTTCGGTGCTGAGCGCCGAGTACATAACCTTTTCTTCAGTCGGAATGATAGCGTGATGGTCGGAGACCTTTGCATTGTTAACACATGCTTTTGCTATATTAAGCCGCTTTTTTGCAATATCAAGCGCCAAGCTGCGGCTGTCGCCGTTTACCGCTCTCAGTCTTTCGACAAGAGTAGGTACAATGTCACTTGTTAAGTATCTTGAGTCCGTTCTCGGATATGTCAAAGCCTTGTGCTGTTCATACAGCTTTTGCATAATGTTAAGGGTTTGCTTCGGCGAGTAGCCATACAGCTTGTTTGCGTCGCGCTGAAGTTCTGTCAAGTCATAGAGCATCGGCGCATTTGTCTGCTTTTCACGGGTCTGTTTTGATGTCAGCTTAAACGGCTTACCCTTTATCTTTTTTGCAATTTCTTCAGCCCTTTCACGGTTGAAGGTCATGCTGCTGCCGTTCTTATCACGCCATGAGACAAATAGCTTGCCGAGGTCTGCTTCAATCGTATAATAATCCTTAGGTACAAACGAACGAATTTCTTTTTCACGTCTGACCATAAGCGCAAGGGTTGGTGTCTGAACTCTGCCTGCCGATAACTGGGCGTTAAACTTACAGGTAAGCGCGCGGGTAACGTTAAGCCCTACCAGCCAATCCGCTTCCGCCCTTGCCTGAGCAGCCATATACAGATTTTCATAATCCTTGCCGTCCTTGAGATTTTTAAAGCCTTCACGGATTGCCTTGTCGGTCTGGGAAGAAATCCAAAGCCGCTTAATCGGCTTTTTTACACCGCTTTTTGCAATAATCCATCTCGCTACAAGCTCGCCCTCACGGCCTGCGTCCGTTGCGATAATTATGGATTTTACTTCAGAATTTTTGAGCTGGCGTTTTACTGCGTTATATTGTTTTGAAGTCTGACGGATAACCTCAAGCTTCATAGGATGCGGCAGCATAGGGAGGGTTTCAAGGCTCCATGTTTTATATTCATCGCCGTATGCTTCAGGGTCGGACAGCGTCACAAGATGGCCGAGTGCCCATGTAACAATATATTTATCACCGATAAGGCAGCCGTCGCCTTTTTTCTTGCAGCCCAGAACACGGGCAAGTTCACGACCTACAGACGGCTTTTCGGCCATAACCAATACTTTTGACATAGATATTCTCCATTTAATATATATTTATCAAAAATTATATCACAAAACAGAGTTATAAACAATATTATTTTTTCCTATTTTATTATGGTTGACATATGAGTGTAAATTATAGTTTAATTGCATAAACATTGCAAGCAAAGCTTGCAGCCGGACACCGCCCATGCAATGGGTGGTAATGCAAACTGCGGTAGGTGAGCTGT
>OIXH01003965.1_pt1 | contig 12527 bp, 8 predicted proteins | sample 1587741 | NCBI WGS metagenome assembly OIXH01 (sample SAMEA3888916, study PRJEB22519) | human gut metagenome | biome: human gut; feature: human-associated habitat; material: faeces | place: Denmark | collected 2011 | reverse complement strand
TGCAAGGGGCAGACGAAAAGGGACGAAGTCCCCCCTTGACCCCTTTTCGCGATTGGGTTGGTCGCGCTTTCATGCTCCTTCCGCGTGTAGCTTTTTGGTGCTTCGCCTAAGCCCTTGTTTGCCCCCCAACTTTCCGTGAAGAACCTTAAAAACGCAGTTCCGAAATCGGTGCGGCAAACGGCCCCGGCAGCGGAGAGGGAACATGCTTCTGTCCGCACATATCCGTATCAAGCGTCAGCGGTGATCCATCCGGCGCTTCATAGCGCTGCTCAGGCTCAAAGGCACTGCCCAGCACATCGCTGCAGACGCACTTCGTATCCACCGCTGGAAGAAAATCATAGAGGTTTGTTGTCAAGCCGTTTTCCGTAACTGCAAAAGTCACAGGGGCTGGCACGGTGACACTGCCAATATCACAATCCGCCGTCTGCGCGCCGTTCAGATAGACGTTTCCGCCTGCCTTGACGGGTAGATGACCATAGTAAATGCCGCGGTCGCCTGCAATGCGCTCTGGCGTAAATTGTGACAGATATTCGCTTTCTGTCGGGAAGCCCTGATAGGGCAGCGTACCGGCGATGAGGTTCATTTCGCACAGCTGATTTTTGCCAATGCTGTTGATGTAGGCCGTATATTCCTCAGAAATCGGCTGTTGCACGAACAGGTTATTCCAAAATTGTGCATCGCCGTGGAGAATAGACATGAAGCCCGCCACAGCCGTCTGATGCGGCACATGGTAAGGCGTGTAGCGCACGGAATCAGGGCGGGAAAGCCCGGCGTTGTTTGTTCCCGCACCGACAAAGGTGAACGAACCGGCAATCAAGTTCTGCGCAAATGCAATCCCTTGTGTGCTGATGCGCCCTGCCATTGGGCTGAGCAGAAGGTTGTGGTCAATCAGGGTCGGGCCATGGCTGACCTCAACAAAAATGTCTTCGCCAAAGCTCAGCTGTGTGCGGATTTTTCGCCCGCACAGCGGCTGATTGTGGTGAAATGTATTGCCCGTCACGCGCGTTCCCTGCGCCTGCCAGTCCAGCCACAATCCGCGTGTACAATGGTGAATGTGATTATGCGCAATGATGGTGTCAATAGCGGCGTGCAGCTTAATGCCGCCGATTTCTGCGCCGTTCAGCTCCTGCTTGTTGTTGATATGGTGAATGTGGTTGTCCTCAATCACGGAGAAAACGCAGCCAAGATGCCCGGCAATGCCTGCCTGTCCACAGTCGTGAATGTTGCAGCGGCGGATAACGTGGCTGCCGACATGCGCCCGATCCCAGCCTTCCAGCTGCGCCTGGCAGATGGCGTCCCGTTCATTCTGCGTTCCATGTTTCAGCCCGAAGCGGCGCCACTTGTTTTCGTTATTGGGCTGAAGGTATTTGCCAAGCGAAATGCCAACGCACTTGCTCTCGTAGAGTTCGCAATCTTCAATGACCCATCCCTTTGCCCAGTGCGGGCCAACCATGCCCTCTTGATAGGCTGTCGGCGGCGCCCATTGCGGCGCTGCCTTGCAGAAGACAAAGCCGGAGAGCGTGATGGAATGGATACCTGTTTTCATGGGGTAGAAGCAATGGCGGCGCGCGCTGTACTCCAAAAGATGACCATCAGGAGAACCGCAGAGCAAATGAAGATAGAGGGTCGTTTCTGTCTCTGTGCGTTCGCTCATCCAAACATTGCGGGAGAATTCTGTATCCCACGCATACGGCGACGGTTCAGCGGCAAGCAGCGCCTCCCGCGTGAAAACCTCGCGCAGGGATCGGTTGTCAAGATATATATCTGCCCGGTGTACAGGCTCGGCGGCATCATCGTAGTACCAGTCGCCTGAAATCAAATCCGCAAACGGATTATCCTCACCCAGTACGTCGTTGGGGATAACGGTTTTCCAGATGCCGCAGCCGCATTCTTCCCACTGTGACAGCACTTCTGCCCCGGTAATCACGCTCTGCCCCGGTACTTCGGCGCGGTAGATAATCCGGTTTTCTTCGCTGCCGCCGCGCAGAGGATGTACATCCTCCCGATAAATGCCGGGGGCAACCAGCACTTCATCACCCGGCATGGCAGCGTCTGCCGCCTGCTGAATGGTTGAAAAGGGGCAAGCCTTCGTCCCCATACCGGGGAAAGGCTGATTACAATTCACATAAATTTTCATGGGCGATTCCTCAGCGCGGCAAAATCACGTTTTTCTGTTCGCCATGCAAGAAAGCATAGAGGTTATCAAAAACAATTTCAGCCCGCCGAAGCATGGATTCCTCGCTGGCAAAAGCAATGTGCGGCGTCACCAGGCAGTTCTTCGCGTTCAGCAGCGGATGTTCCTGCGGGATAGGCGGCTCCATTTCAAACACATCTGCCGCTGCCGCAGCAAGATGTCCGCTGTTCAGCGCATCGGCCAGCGCCTGCGAGTCAACAACGGGGCCGCGCGAAGTGTTGATAAGGATTGCGCGGTGCTTCATCATGCTGATGCGTTCCGCATTCATCAGGCCGCGCGTGCTTTCCACAAGCGGGCAATGCAGGGAGACAACATCCGCATGACGCAGCAGTTCATCCAGCGAAGTTTGCTGCACATAATCCGGCATTTGCGCAATGGGATTGCTGTCATATGCAAGAATCGGGCAGCCAAAGGCATGGAACAATTCCGCCGCACGCCTGCCAATTTTGCCGAAACCGATGATGCCGACCGTTTTTCCGCCGAGTTCACGGCCGACAAGCCCCTCCTTCGTCCCCTGCTGACGGCAGCGCGCGGAGACCGCCTCCACGTTGCGCAGGCAGTCAATCGCCATGCCCAGCGCAAGTTCCGCAACGGACTCATTGGAATAGCCGGATGCATTGCTGACAGCCACATGCATCTCCTCGGCAGCCTGCAAATCCACATGATCCACGCCTGTGAACGCCACATCAATGAATTGCAGATGCGTGCATTGGCGGATGATGCTGCCCTTCAGCGGCATGTTTGCCAGAAGGAGAATATCCGCATCCTTCGCGCGTTCGCAAAGGGCTGCTTCATCATCACAGCGGGAATACGCGCAGAAGGTGTGCCCTTTCTGCTCCAAATCGCGCGTGTATTTCTGGAGGACTTCATCGCTGACAGCAAGTGATTCCAGCAAAACAATCTTCATAAGCCAACGCTCCTTTTCGCTTTCCGCGATCGTTTGATCACAGTTACCTATTATTATAGAGAAGCTGATGGCTGTATGCAAGTTGAAAAAACATCAACACACGCAAAGCGGATTGCCCCATTGCGCGGGGAGGGAAATCAGGCGCTGGAAAAATTCTTCCGATTGCTATCGCTATATGAGCGGCTCTTCAATGCATAAATGATATACACTCCACCATTTAGTCGTTGAATGTATGTATCAGGGAAAAGCATCCTTCCCAACAGTCTCCTGTTGCATCTCAATCTTCCAGTGCAAACTTCTGCTTGTCGTGGACGTCGATTGCTTCACCCAGCTGTACTTCGATCAGCTTCAGTTTTGTTTTGGCAATAACAGTATGGCGGCAGCCTGCGGCCATGGTGATCACGTCGCCTACCTTCACGTTCTGCTCTATGCCGTCCACAACGGTCTTTCCCTCGCCCGCAATGACCGTCCACACCTCGTCCCGGTGCTGGTGGCTGTGATAGTTCATCTGGTGGCCTGCATTCAGGGTTACTTTGATGGTCATGGAAGCCTTGTCGATGTCGATGACCTTAAAGCTGCCCCACGATTTTTCAGCGAACATGACTCGGTGGTCGAGCGTGTTGACGAAGGGCTTGATGTAACTGGACTGCTCCTTATCTGAGACCAGAATGCCCTCCGGGCTGGCAGAGATCACCACGTCCTTCAGACCCATGCAGAGGATAGGCACATCCAGCTCATTGACCACATGGACGTTCTCGCACTTCTCATTAAACAGCGCCTCACCTACTGCTTGGCTGTCCATTGCTTCGGTCAGGGTGTTCCATGTGCCGAGATCTTTCCAAGTTCCTGCAAAACGCATGACTTCGATCTCCGGCTCGTGCTCCACCACGGCATAGTCAAAACTGATTTTGTTCAAGGTGTCATATTTGTTGAACAGGTCCTTATAGTCCACAAAATCGATCAGCTCATGGGCACGTTTCAGCACATAGCCCAGCTTGAACGCAAACACGCCGCCGTTCCAGAGCGCGCCCTTTGCAATGTAGTCCTTTGCCACTTCCTGCGTTGGCTTTTCCTTGAACATGGACACCTTGCTGACCTGCTCTTTGCCGATGGGGATGATATAGCCGTATTTCTCGCTGGGATAGGTCGGCTCAATGCCCATCAAGACCAGATTTGCACTGCTGACGGCAGCACGGTCGCTCAGCGCTTTCAATGTCTCAAAGTAATCATTCTCCGCATAGGGGTCTACCGGGCAGACGACAACGGATTCTTCCTCGCCGACGCCCTGCACATCCTTCAGGTAAGCCGCTGCCAGTGCGATGGCGGGGAAGGTATCACGGCGGCAAGGTTCCACGCTGATGCCAACTTTCTCACCCAGCTGATTGTGGATGGCCGAGACCTGAGACTTGGAGGTGGCAATGGTGACCGTTGCATCCGTATCGACTGCCTTGATCTGACGGTAGACGCGCTGCACCATGGATTCCAGCTCGCCGTCTTCCCGGTGGAAGAACTTGATGAACTGCTTGGAACGGATATCGTTGGAAAGCGGCCATAGACGCTGACCGGAACCTCCAGACAATAACACCAGATTCATAATTTTCCTCCTGTCATCTGCAAAAAAGGCCGTGGCCCTGCATGGACACACGACCTTTTTTTCAAATTGCTTATACTATTTTCAGATAAGAATGCGCCAAGATGCGCCGCGAATTTTTCATTCTGGCTAACGTGAATGAAACGCAGCGTAGCAGCGCTACGCTAAGTGGAATGAGCGGACGCCAGAAGGGAAAAGGCGCAAGCAGATGGCGCAGGTGAATCTGGAAATAGTATTATTATTTTTGTTCTGCGTTTAGCGCTCTGCACGCATCGGGTTGTTCAGGAAGTCCTCGTAGGACAGGCGCAGACCGTCTTCCAGTTCCGTCTTGTACGTCCAGCCCAGATGGGTAGCCTTAGACACATCAAGCAGCTTGCGGGGAGTACCGTTGGGCTTGGTGGTATCCCACTTGATCTCGCCAGTATAGCCCACGACCTTAGCGACCAGCTCGGTCAGCTCCTTGATGGTCAGCTCCTTGCCGGTACCGGCATTGACGGTTTCGTTGCCGGAGTAGTTGTTCATCAGGAAAACACACAGGTTTGCCAGATCATCCACATACAGGAACTCACGCAGCGGAGAGCCATCGCCCCAGCAGGTAACGCTCTCTACACCGTTGACCTTTGCCTCGTGGAAGCGGCGGATCAGTGCCGGAACCACATGGCTGTGGGTGGGGTGATAGTTGTCGTTGGGGCCATAGAGGTTGGTGGGCATGACGCTGATGTAGTCGGTGCCGTACTGGCGGTTCAGAAACTCGCAGTACTTCAAACCGGAGATCTTCGCCAGTGCATAAGCCTCGTTGGTCTTTTCCAGCTCACTGGTCAGCAGGCAGCTTTCCTTCATGGGCTGAGGCGCCATGCGGGGATAGATGCAGGAGGAGCCGAGGAACTCCAGCTTCTTGCAGCCATTCTTCCATGCAGCGTGGATGGCGTTCATTTCCAGCGTCATATTGTCATACATAAAATCAGCCAGAGCTTCCTGATTTGCTACGATGCCGCCGACTTTAGCAGCAGCAAGAAACACATACTCCGGCTTCTCCTGTGCAAAGAACGCTTCCACGGCATCCTGACGGGTCAGATCCAGCTCCTTGTGCGTACGGGTGATGATATTGGTGTAACCCTGACGCTGCAGTTCACGGACGATTGCAGAGCCCACCATGCCGCGATGACCTGCAACATAAATCTTCGCATTCTTTTCCATCATAATTAGATTACCTTCTTTCCAAATTACAGAACTGCCTTCAGCGCCTTTTCGCGCTTTGCACGCTCACGGTCGTGCTTGGCCATGATTTCCACCAGCTGCTCGTAAGTAGTGGACTGCGGATTCCAGCCCAGCACGGTCTTTGCCTTGGTGGGGTCACCCCACAGGTTGTCCACATCGGTGGGACGGAACCACTGCGGATTCACGCAGACCAGCATCTTGCCAGTCGCTGCATCATAGCCCTTCTCGTCGATGCCGGTACCCTCCCAGCGGATGGTGATGCCATTGGCTGCGAAAGCCTTCTCGGTAAAGTCACGGACAGTGTGCTGCACACCGGTAGCAATAACGAAGTCTTCCGGCTTATCCTGCTGCATAATCAGCCACATGCACTCAACGTAGTCCTTCGCGTAGCCCCAGTCACGCAGAGAATCCATGTTGCCCAGTTCCAGATGATCCTGCAAACCCTCGGCGATACGACCAGCTGCCAGCGTGATCTTACGGGTGACGAAATTCTCGCCGCGGCGCTCAGACTCATGGTTGAACAGGATGCCGTTGACGGCAAACATGCCGTAAGCATCGCGGTACTCCTTGACCATCCAGAAACCATACTGCTTTGCGACAGCGTACGGAGAGTAGGGATGGAACGGGGTGGTCTCACGCTGGGGAATCTCCTCGACTTTGCCGTACAGCTCAGAGGTAGAAGCCTGATACACCTTGCAGGTCTTCGTCAGCCCGCAGACGCGGACAGCCTCCAGCACACGCAGAACGCCCAGCGCGTCTACATCGCCGGAATATTCAGGCGCATCGAAGGAAACCTGGACATGGCTCTGCGCAGCCAGATTGTAGATTTCATCAGGTTTGATTTCGCCCACCAGACGGATCAGACCAGAAGAATCGGTCAGGTCTCCGTCGTGCAGGGTAATCGCGTTCTTCTCAATCAGATGGTCGATACGAGCCGTGTTGGAGATGGACGCACGGCGGACGATGCCGTGGACTTCATAGCCCTTCTCCAGCAGAAACTCTGCCAGATAGGAACCATCCTGCCCAGTGATACCCGTGATAAGTGCCTTTTTCATGTATTTTATTCCTCTCTGACGTTTGATGGATTGTGCTTCATTTTGTCGCACACTTGTATTTTATAAATTAAGGCACATTCTCTTAAGTGTTAAAGTAGTGCTTTATTAGCATAATATTGGTTTTTTAGTGCCTACGAAATATACGCAACTGTATCCATGCAGTTTTGCGAAAGTCTCGACCTGTCTCGAACACACAATATATCTCTTATTCCCACAACAGCTTACAGTCCGCCACATCCACAAGGCTGTCCATAAACACCTCATGCAGACGCTCTGCCACCTGCTTCTTCGTCACGCCTTTCTTCAGCACGACCTGCAAAAAGCCACCGCCGCCTGCGCCGCAGACCAGCCGGCCATCAATCAGCTCCTCAATGCTGCTGAAGATCTGCTCGATCAACGTGTTGCTGCTTCCGGCATCCACCTTCTTGCTCAGCTCCCAGTGGTAATCCAGCAGCTTCGCAAATCCATCCACATTGCCGCGCTCCAGTTCAAACCGCATCAGCGCCGCCACCTTCTGGATCTCCTCCAGCGCAAACACACTGTCCGGCTCATTGCCGGCATACCGTCCAATCACGTCACGGAGCAGGTTTCTTGCCAGCCTGCGCTGACCGGTGTAGATCAGGCAGAAACGCTCGTCCAGTTCTTTCTTTGCTTCCTCCGGGATTTCCACATGTACCACCTTCAGCTTCTGGTCAATCCCCGGCATGGAAGTGATGTACTTCAGCCCCGGTGTGACACCGCCCACCTGATCCTGCCAGCCGCCTCCGGTAGACATAATCTGCTCCATGGCCAGTACATGGGAATACAGATCCTCCTCTGTATATCCGATCCCCATGAACTCAAACACCGCCTTCACACAGGCAGCGGAAAGGATTGATGATGTTCCAAGGCCGGAACCCTTCGGCACATTTGTCACTTCCGAATGCATGACAAAACCGCCGCCCAGACGCTCCAGTATCTCTTTCAGGCTGTGTCCCTTCATCGGGATGATGCCGCAGGCAAGCAGACATGCCTTCTGCAAGGCAAAGGGATCAAACGGATCTCCGGTGCGCTGCAGCTCACCGATGTCCTCAAACTCCCCGTGTACATCCATGTCACGGCTGTCAAAGACCACCTTCGGCTCATCGATGCGTTCCAGCTTCACCACCACCGGCCTCTCACTGTTCAACAGGATCGCCGCATTCAGCACCGTACCGCCATGCTCATTGCAGTACGGAGGGGTGTCGCTCCATCCGCCGCCCCAGTTCACACGCAGCGGCAGTTCCACGGTGTGGGTATCCTTCACGATGTGTGCCTTCTCATTATAGCTGAGACTGCGCACCGTAGCCTCCAGCACTTTCGACTGGATGGTCCCAAAGCACTTCTGTATCTCGTTCTCATCCTCCAGCACCACACCAAGATAATAATGCAGGCGGAGCTTCTCACTGAAATCCGCCCTTGCAAGGCGCTTTTCCAGCCAGTGTCTCTGAATCTTCGTCAGCGCCTTACGCTTCGGAAGCGTCTGTGCCGGTACCTGTCCGCGGATCGCTTTTGCCAGTTCATCCATCATCACAAGGTCTGCCATGCGGCGATTCCATGCGATGATGGCATCCGGGTCAGCCGCATTGAAGCCGGAACACAGCGACTTGCGCGGACTCTCTTTCCAGTCCCCCAGCCTGCCTTCCCCAGTCACAAGCGCATACAGGTTCAACGCCGCCGCTACCGCTTCCCTCACGGTGTCCTTCTCCGGATAAAGTTCCGCCGTCCAGAGGGTATGGTTTCCGCCATCCCAGAGATCCGTGCCGAGCTTTTCTGCCACCTCATCCAGGTCCCCACCAAACAGCCGGTTCTCCTTCGGATTATCCTGCACGCCAAAGATGCGCACGACAAACTTCCCGTCACGCTGTTTCAGCCCATGCAGAACCACCCCATCCGGGATCACCTCATCGTGGATGTCCACAAAGGAAAGGACACAGTTGTTTCCCACCTTTGCGCGGCTGTGGACATAGGATACCTCCAGATAGCAGTCCTTCCCAATGGAAGCACGGCTGCTCAGCACGCTGTTATACCCGGCTGTGCTGCCGCTGATGCTGCTTGCCACACGGCTACTCCAGCCAAGGCTGGCATACGCATCCACGCCGCCGCACATCAGTGCCAGAATCTCCCTCGTGGTGCCAAAGTGGATGAACTTCGCCGGGGCAAGACGCAGCAGCTTCATCCGGTAAGGACGAAGTACCTTCCATACCTGTTTCCTTGCTGCTGTCAGTTCCTCACAGAATTCCCCTTCCGGCTTTTCCAGATAAAACTGCTCCAGCGTAGAATCTTCCGCTAACGGATAGAGGAAATCCGCATACAGGGACAGACGCACCGTCCCGTTGACATACCGGTCATACCCTTCCTCTGTCCCGATCAGGGAATACAGTGAATCCATCATGGCAGTGCTGAAGATCAGCGCACCGGTGTCAATGTCCACACAGCCTGCCTCATTCACCGCACCGGCCTTTCGCAGTTCCTCCTCCGCCTTCTTCTGGAGACAGCATTTCACGTTGCCGTCTTCCCCGTTCACATACACGCCATGGTTCTTTCCGACTTCCACGCGCTCCTTAAAGGAAATCGCTGCCGCACCGACATTGTTATAGTCGATCTGCAGCGGATTAAACAGAAGCAGCACATCCCCGGACAGCAGCACCATCCCCTCACGGATACGGGACGGGACTGAACTCATGCAAATCATGAATTCATCAAAAAGTGTAGAGCTGCGGCCATCCGGCAGCTGGTGTGGCACCGGCGAGAACAATTTCCCCAGTGCGGAATACTGCGGCACACGCTTGCTGTCGCCACCGGAATGGATGACCAGAACGCGCAGCTTCCGGAAGTCTCCCTCCTGCTCATAGAGATACTTTAACACCTCCAGCGTCGCACCGCCGGAACCCACACGCTCGCCACCCCGATCCGGGATCGCTGCAAACCTTGTCCCTGCCGGAAGATACTCCTTCCGCTCCTCGATCTGCCTGCGGAACCCCTCTGCCTGCTGGTCATTGGATGCCGTCAGAATCACATAATCCCATCTGGGGAAGTTTTTCAGTTTCATGGAACGGTTGTAATCATCCCAGCAGTCCTGATAGGCCTGGGATAAAAACATTGAATACAAGCTCTTCATATTTCTTTCTCTCCTCTTTTCTCAGAATTTCCAGCCATCCGGCCGGTTTCTTTGTCTTTCCTTTTTCAAAAAAAGCACAGCGATTTCTCGCTGTGCCTCCATGTCACCACTGTTTCCGATATTCCCTTGGACTGATTCCTTCTACTTTGCGGAACATCCGACTAAAATAGTTTGCATCTGCCATGCCGACCGCAGCGCCTATTTCATCCACAGTCATATTGGTGAAGCGAAGCAGCTGCTTGGCTCTGGTGATCCGCTTTGAGATCAGATAGTTGTTGACCGTCGTTCCGTAAGTCTCTTTGAAGATTTTGGACAGATAGAACTTGTTGATGAAGAACTTCTCTGCCAACTCATCCAGCATAATTTTCTCTGTAAAGTGTTCGTCCAGATGCTCCTTCACAGCTGCCAGTTCCATTCTCTTCCGGCTTATTGTCGCGCTCTCTGGATGCCAAGACTGCTCCATCAGGAGAGTCAATAGACTTCCAAGCTTCTCATTGATCCGCATATCCCGGATGTAATCGGATGAGGAAGCTAAGTTATAGAGGTCTGTCAGAAGTAATCTAAACGGTGTTAAATCATCTGGATGGAACACAGGCCGACCGCCTCGCTCTTTGTACTTCTCATACACAGCCGGAAGGGACGGTGCATAGAAGTGACACCACTGGAGCGACCAGAGGTCATCCGAGGTAGAATGACTGTAGGCTTTTCGGCAGTCTATGAACACACAATCGCCTGCGTGCAATTGATAGGTCTGCCCCTCGTAGGAAAGTTCACCTTCGCCAGACAGAACGATAAAGCAAAGAAACGACACCAGATTCTCTCTCTGAGATATATGCGGGTGAACAGCCTGCAAAGAGCCGACCTCCTGCAGATGGAGCAACGATGTCCGGGCAAAGGTTGATGGGGTGTAAATGATTCGGGAGGAACTTACGGAAGAAGATTGTGGGTTGAATAGTTCTTGGTCCATGAGCTGCTTCTTTCCCATTTTCGTCACATCTCACTCAATTCGCATTATATCCGAATTTCCTGCTTTGCAGAGTTTCCTTCCACCAGCTTTCTCTTTCGAGAATCACGCTGTCATCCACTTTTGCATTATAATTTTCAAGAATGGAATACTGGAAATTTCTCTTTATGTAATCAATGCCTTCTTTATTTACCAGTTCAATCAGTTCTTTATTGCCGCCATGCCCTGAATCAATATAGTTTGCCCATCTCTGCAGCAGCATCCCGCTGTCGCTTGTAGCCGAGCCGACATATAATTTTCCATTACTTCTATCAGTAATTAGATAAACCGCTTTCTGATTCTGCAAGGCTGCCATCCAGTCCTTCTTGTGCTGTTTGATGATAATTTCAAGTTGCTCCCAAGTAAGCCTTACCTCATCGTATCCCGGAAAATCGTAGCCATCAAATGCAGCAGGGAGGAGCTGGTTCACTAACAGTTCATCACATACATTTTTATAGTAAATCCCCTGTGCTTGAAATGTCTTATGAAACTGTATGATCAATCTTCCATAGTAGGGTTTATACTCCGGCAGTTCATCTCCGTCATAAGATATTCCACCTACAATATTAAGATCCTTCGTAATTTTCTTTATCGTGGTCAAAAGCCACTTATCCCAGCCTATTTTCAAAAAACAAACTGCAATCTGGCCTTCATAGAAATAACGTCTCTGTTCTCTCCAAAACAACCACTGTGTATTTACAATATCCGGATTCTTTCTATAAAGATCCAGCGGATCTTCATCCGGGCTTGGCTGATTAAATTTTATTTTAACTTTGTCCATATCACTTTGCGGAATACGCAAAAGATCATCTATTTTTAATGGCATAAAACACTCCTTCTTTTTAGGATACCCCTTATAATTGCGCCCAAACCATCCACATCATCCCCGCCGACCCAAATTTCGAGAAAAAGCGTAGTTCAAGCGCACTGTTTGCACGCGAAATAAACCTCGTTACGCAACCTTCATTCGATTGCGAGCAAGGTATAAATTCGCAAGTGCAAACAGTGTGCAGCAATGCTGATGCAGTTTTTCCCGTCCTCGGAATCGTGTTTTGCAAAAATGAAAGATTCTCTTTATCACGCAAAACACATGCTCCACTTTGGAACGAATCGATGATTTCGCATGTTCGATTGCTTTGAGCAGCTCAAACTTTTCGCCGCTTGCTTTCTTCAGCTGCGACGGACACTTGTTGATTTGATACCGGATAGGATGTCCTTCATTGTTGACAAGAACTGCATCATCCTTCTTTTCTGCACCCAGATACCCGCTGTCCGCATCCACACCGATCCACTGGTTGCCCTTTTTGACGGAATGAGCCTCCGGATCACGCTGCTTTTCCTTGTTTTTCGTCGATGAAGGCGCGTCTATCAGCGTCGAATCCACAATCGTTCCCTTTTTCAGCATCAGATTGCACTTCTG